>Ga0209121_10000828_pt1 | contig 33050 bp, 34 predicted proteins | sample Cruoilmetagenom3_FD_187292 | JGI IMG/M metagenome (GOLD analysis project Ga0209121, IMG submission 187292) | Oil polluted marine microbial communities from Coal Oil Point, Santa Barbara, California, USA - Sample 3 (SPAdes) (version 2) | ecosystem: Environmental > Aquatic > Marine > Oil seeps ... | reverse complement strand
TGATGAGGTGGAATCAGCCCAACAGTAAATCCCAGTTTTTCTATTTCGCGGCCCCAATAATTTGAGCTGTAGCAAGCTTCCATGACAACTTGATTTGCCTCCAGGTTCCGCAGTGTATCCAGTAGCTTCGAGCGGTTTACTTTTTTATTAAAAACTGGCTTATGGTTCTTGTTTAAGGCGCAAACTTGGAAAACGTTTTTTGCAAGATCAACACTAATTACGCTATTGTTCATGATGGATGCTCCAGTTGCTTGTTGGTTTGAAACTCAAGTTTGGCACATTGCGATGCCGTAATCTGGAGTGTCCATCTCATCACCTCTAAAAACTGCCTTTTTACCCGATAGCGGCATCAGCTCCGTACTGTAGTGGCATACTCAACTCCTCATGAAACCTTTCTACACTCGACTTTCGCTTCCTGCGTAGCTCTACCTCCTCCATCCATGGGGTTGTGCGGGTTTCCGTGCGGTGCTTCCTTGCTCTCGAATAAAAATTCTAATTTTTAGAGATGCCCATAAGTTTGACGGCTCTGCGCTCTAAAGAACCCAAATGCAACTATAATTGAAGTGAGGGTTTGTTTTCTTTACGACGAATATACGGGTTGGTTTGATGAGCGAAGAGACTTATAACGTTGTTTTTACAGGGGAAATTATCGGCGGCATGGATCCAGAAGTGGCCAAGCAGAATTTCTCTAACACCTTTAAAGTTACCGGCATGCGGCTTGATGCACTTTTTAGCGGTAAGCCCATAATTTTAAAGAAAAATATCGATTATCGCGACGGCATGCAATTTCGAGGTCAGCTTAAAAGGTTGGGCATGATTTCCTCTCTTAATCCATTGGGGCAGGCGGACGAAGCACAACAACCTTCGGACTTGCCAGCAGCGCCTGAGCCTGTACTGGCTGCTGACACTGCTGCAGCACAGAAAGATGACTGGAGCCTTGCACCAGTCGGCTCTGATATGAACCAAATAAAAGACGCCCGTGCTCCGGTTTCAGTTGATATTAGCCAGATAAGCGTAGCACCGGTGGGCGCTGATATACTTGTTGAGAAAAAACCTGTCACCGTAGTTGATGTAGATACGTCTAAGTTATCCATTTCTTAGAGTCGATGGTTTTGCTTGCTGCCTCAAAATATATACATTAGAAGTTTCTAGAGACCGACGCTTTTTCGCGTCTTTCTAACCTCTCTTTATTTCCCCGATGCTCGGCCAGAAGCCATCTTCACGAAGAGTACTGTTGTTGGTCGTCCGCTTTTTTTAAGCCGCCTTTTATTTGTAACTAAGAGCATTGCCATCAATTGCGACTCAGATTAACCCCTGTTGTTTAGCAAAATCACATCTCAAATGACATGTAGCAACCCCTTGAAAGGTTCCACCTTTTGTTGTGCTGCGATAGTCAGCGCTAAATATTTCGTAAATTAGATATATATAGTAGTAAACTATCCGAGCAGTTCTAAAATCTGGCTGTAGCAAGCTATTTTCCTTTATCAATATAAGCTGAATCACTGCTCATTTAAGCACCTCGTTATTCGATTAGAGAATTCTCAATGTTTTATGGTTGGAAGCTCCTTGCTGGGCTCAGTGCGATTTATTTCCTCGCCATTGGTTTAACTTTTTCAGGGGTTGGTGTGGTGCTGCCGCCGATGGTGGCGGACTTTGGCTGGTCCCGCGCTGAGGTGGGTTTTGGTTTTGCGCTAATTGCTATGATTTACGGTTTAGCCGGACCCATGGTGGCACGGATTATTGATCGAGTTGGCTGCCGCATGACGATTTTTTATGGTGGTTTTATCAATGCAAGTGGGGCAGTCATCACATGTTATACAAGCTCTTTGTGGCAATTTTATATTGGGGCAGGGGTATTAATGGGCATCGGCATGGCCATGCAAACTGTTATTCCCGGTAATCAACTTATTGCTAACTGGTTTCATCATCGTCGCTCATTAGCCTTAGGAATATTTCTGAGCATCGGTGGCCTAGGCGCATTGAGTGCAATCCCTGCTTCCTTTTACATCGATGCAACTGGCCATTGGCAGCATATTTGGTTGGCCATGGCTGGATGTACTTTGCTTGCTTCGTTGATTTCTTTTTTTGTCGTAAAAGAAAAACCTTCTGACCTGGGACAAGAAGTTGATGGTGGAAAGGTTTCTACCCCTAGCAATTCAAACCAGAAGCCCTTAAGGGCTGTTTATCGAACTACAAGCAGTTGGACTCGATCTCAGGCGCTCAGAAGCCCCAGTTTCTGGTTAATTATTGTTGGTGGAAGTGCATCGGTAATGGGGGCAACCATTGTCACCAGCCAGTTGGTTTTACATCTTCAGGATGTTGGTATTGATCCAGTGCTTGCTGGTTCGGCTCTCGGCTTGCAGGGCACCATCGGGGCGGGTGCTCGCTTAATGGCTGGTGCACTCGGTGACAAATTTGATTCTCGAAAACTTTTGATGATGGGGCTTATCGGGCAGCTTGTCGGTTATTATTTTCTAAAAATTGCGAGCGATCCTATTCACGTCTATCTATTCGTACTAACCTTTGGTCTGGGTTACGGTACAGCGGCTGTTTCTTCCACTTCTCTCGTGGTTAACTTTTTCGGCGTGGCGAATAATGCCAAACTGATGGCGGTTCGGGGCATTGTGGTTACGCTATTGGCTGGGGTCGGGCCCGTTACCGCGGGTATTCTGGCTGACCGCAATGGTGATTATTCTTTAGCATTTAGCCTTTATATGGCTTTAAATTTTGTTGCGGTGATTGCTGTGTTTTTAATGCCTATACCGATTTTTAAAGGTCAGGAGAAAAAGGAAGGCTCACCTCTGGCTCAAGAGCCTGTGAAAAACCAGGCTAACTGATGCGTATCGTTAAATGCAGCGATCCATCCCTACGAGATAGAATAAACAGTCTCCGATGGCGAGCTGCGGATCAGGCGTGGCCATAAATAATTTCATCGGAATTCTCGTCTGTAGATTATTTCCGTCGGCTTTAAAGTATTCGCTTATGAGTTCCTGATTTTCTGTTCCCTTTACGGTTAATGCGTCTATTCCGTGCTTTCCTAACCAGCCTAGATTTTGGTTTGCGGGAATTTCTCCAAAATTATACTTTTCTATTTCCGCGATAATAGTGACATCTGCGCCAGGTTTTTGTTTTTCAACATAGAAAAGTGTTTTATCAGCTTTAATCTCTAAGCGTACAGGATGTTGGAGAATTTCAAACACCTCAGATGTTAAACCAGCTTCGTATAGATTTCTGGTTGACATGTAGCGGCTTAATCCCTGATAAGCCAACTCATGGGAGCTAGATTCCTCTCGTCCACCAACTTCCACGGTGATAAGGTGAAAGTCGTCTGTGGCAATTTCCATTAACGCACCGAACCGTATATTAGTGATTACTAAACTATGGCTAAAGAGAGCCGTTAGAGCAATGTGTGATGGATTGCTTATGGTGCTTACGCCAAAAGATGGGCCATCTCCTAAGGTATCGATGCTTTATTTAAAAACGGCAATGCGCGTCTCGTCCCATAATTCATGTCCAAGAAGAGTGAGGGAGTTCACGCCAATTGCTACGGCGAGGGGAGTCAACAACTGCACGGCATTAAAACTATTAGCGAACTCACTAGGCGGTATGCGCCAGTGAAATTGAAAGGATGTTAGCGCCTTCAAGGACAACATCGTCGGTAGTGCAAGAAAGAGGGGTTTTGCCATCAATTTCGATTTGAAACGGGCCATCCCGTATATTTATCAGCCCTTTGGAAAGAGCGTGATAGCGCGGTAAATCGCTAATCATAGCACTGGAAATATCAGGCTCTCGGAGAGTGGGGAAAATCCCTATGGGAATAACGCGGCAATCTTTTTTAGCGGCAAAATTATTTAGTGTGGAGAGTGCTTTTTCAATAGTCGGGCTGGTTTAAAAATTGCCTGAGCGCAGCCAGATTTTCACGTACTCTTGCTGAAAATTATTGGTAGTCAGCTGCGGTGAAATTATCGTTTTTTACAGATAGACCCATATGCTTTATTGCAGTATTAGCTGCCTTTAATGGTTTAAGATGAAGCCAGTTTTTTGCGCCGAAAATGCTCTATAAATATAGTTTAGACAAAACCGCCAAAGCTAAATAGGGTGTTATAGCATTTATTCTTTAGCTGATTTCGACATTCAAATTAACTCAATCGACTTTACGTGTTTTTCCGCTTTCAGCACGCTTTTTAGTTTCACTTTGAACGTAAATGGTATCCGTCGTAGCCATACTTGCATGGCCAAGGTCTTCAGACACATCTTTTAATGCACGCCCTCGTTCTATCTCCATACTAGCTCCAGTATGGCGCAACCAATGGGTGGAGGCCTCTTTTAGTTTTTTCGCTTTTTCTTCCCCGTAGTCACTCGCCATAGAGGTGTAAGCCGCATCAAAAACCTCTTGCACTAATCGCGTGAGGTGCCTGGCCGTTAAGCCACCTTGCCCTCGGAGTTTTTCAACCAGGGGCATTTGATCTCCGGGCGAGGGAAGTGGAGGCAAACCCTGAAAGGCCCGGTAGCGACTGAGGTAAGGAAAATATTCAGTGGGAACGGTGACATCACGTATTTTCCTTCCCTTCCCATAGACCTTTAGCCACCAGTTTTCATCGTGGTCTTGCCAAAAGTGGCTCATGACTGGTCGCCAGGTTTCACGCTCAGAAAGCTCTGATATACGTAAGAAAAGCGTTTTTAAGGTTACCAAAATAAACAAACTGCGCTCATAGCCGACATTTTCTATCGCCATTTTATCGGCAGCCCTTAGTACGTAATGCCATTGATCGTCTGTTAAGCGTCTTACTTCCTTAACTTGCGCATCTTTAATCAAATATCGGCAATCATTTTTGGCGAGCTGAGCAGGGTTACCAAAGCACTTTTCTTCGTTCATTAGATGCTTATAGAAAGCAATAATGGCGGTGAACATGGCTTTGAGGGTTTCCTGTGAAGGCCGGTATTTTTTCTTATCAAGTGTTTGCACGCTTTGGTTTTTTGTTCGTTTAAGCCTGAATGGTAGCCACTCTGGATTTACCTTGTAAAAGCCATTCTGCAGTAGAAACCGATCGGCACTGGCAAAACTGATCCAGGATACGGGCGGTCTCCAACAAAAATCTGCGTACTCCAGTACATCCGCTTTACGGAACTCATCCAGAGGTTTTTCCTTAATCACAAATACCCACAATAGAAACCGCTCCGTTTCATTTCTAAAGCGGCTGTAAGTGTGCTCAGATTTATTTCTTCCCACATAGCTAAGATAATCCAAAGCCCATTGCCAATGCTGTATTCGCCAGTGAGGGCCTGATTCAAGAAAACGCTTCACGTCAGGGTAGTCATTGAGAGCAATATTTTTTAGCTCTGTATACGCGGGAAGAATGGGAAGAGGCTTGGGAGTTTGCATGAAAGTGGACTCGAAACAATGCGATAGCTTGACTATATACGTCCCCCCCTTAAATATCCAATACTGTTTAGTATTAGACATTTTATATGTCTGCGAAAATACCAGCCCCGAAGATGGTTACAAATGTTTAATTGTGGCACAGCCCTTTCTATATAGAGGAATCGGCGCACTGGATGCCCCCTAGTGAGCGTCTTGGCTGCCCCTAGTGGATTGCCTATCCTATATGTTTTCCGCCAGAGTTGAGCACTGACTGTATTGACCCATTAGAGAAATCAGGTGGTAGGTCAATGATACCCTGGGGGTGCGAAGTTTTTCATAGGGTTTCATATAACTAATTATTTTCATACTCACTTTATGTGAGTGCCTGGAAGGTTTATAAATAATAGAAAGGTAGATATATGCGAATCAAGACTAAAGATATTTTTAGAGTTCAATCGTTTGGCTTTCTCGTACTAATCTTGTTTTCGTTTGTATTAATGGGAAATGTTTTGGCTGAGGCAGATGCAGATGGAAACAATGGCCGTATACAGGCGCTTGAAGCAGGAGACAGCATCACCCTTTGGGCCCGCAATTTGCGCCAAAAAATTAATACCACTCTACTAACGCCAGGCCCTGCTGGTCCTCAAGGCCCAGCGGGTATAAATGGCACAAACGGTGCCGATGGTGCGCCAGGTCCCCAAGGACCACAGGGTGTGCCTGGCATTGCGGGCCCTCAAGGTGATCAAGGTATTCAGGGTCCAAAGGGTGATGATGGTGCTACAGGTCCAGCGGGATCGGGAAATAACGTAGTGATATTTAATTCTGCGCCAACGGTTAATGACGACATGAACACGTACGCGGTCGGTTCTATCTGGGTGGATACAAATCAAGGGGATGCTTATATTCTGATTGACGATTCGCCAGCAGCGGCTGAATGGAAATTAATTACCTTCACTCCTCCTGTCTATGCAATCGGGGATACTGGTCCCGTAGGAGGATTTGTGTTTCTAGTACACGCCGACGGACAGCATGGTCTTGAGACTGCACCTGAGGACCAAGGCATCGTTCCTTGGGGATGCTACGGAACGGACATTGATGGTGCTGATGAGGTTGACACTGGCGGTGGCGCCCAAAATACCCTCGATATCTTGAATGACTGCCCACAGTCAGAAGCAGCCTTGTTGGCAAGCAACTACGTCCTTGGTGAATACAGCGATTGGTACTTGCCCTCTAAGAATGAACTAAACGCTATGTACTTAAACCTGGCCGTGAATAATGTGGGTGGTTTTGCTAGCGTCAGCTATTGGAGTTCCTCCGAGGTCTCGGCTTACGTCCCGTGGGCTCAGGACTTCGACAATGGCTTCCAGGGCTACAGCATTAAGTTCAATACGTTCAGAGTACGTGCTGTTCGGGCTTTTTAACTATTTATCTATTTAACTATTTGTTTTACCGCGAAGCGGTCGAAAATTATTATGGCATTGTATTATGACTTGCCCGTGTACCGGGAAACGTACCAATTGATTCTGAAAATTTTTGAGTGCACCCGGGATTTCCCCAAGGAGTATAAATACACCTTGGGGCAGGATATGAGACGTGATGCCCTGCAACTGGTCAGAAGTATTTACCGCGCCAATAAAACGACCGATAAAAAAGCGCCGGTGGACACTTTTTTAGATGAGTTTGAGTTACTCAAGCTGGAAATGCGCCTATGCACGGACTTGAAGGTTTTGTCTTTTAAAAAGCAGGCGGAACTGAGTGTGTTGATGGATAGCATAGGCAAACAGAGCACTCGAAAATTTTTTCCAGGTCACCTTTTTAAGGACTTTATCTAAAAATTATAAGGAGTAACCTCCTTTTCGCATAAACTAACTTGCAGACTTAAACCCTCCTAATCAAAAACCACCGTGCGCTTCCCATGCACGATCACCTTCTCATCAATCACCTTTTGCAGCGCACCGGTCAAAACCGATTCTTCCACCTCGCGCCCTGCTTTGGCCATATCTTCGGGTTTATAACTGTGATCAACGGGAATCACTGCCTGGGTAATAATAGGCCCATCATCCAGATCATTGTTAACAAAGTGGGCGGTGGCGCCAATTATTTTTACGCCTCGTTCGTAGGCTTGGTGGTAAGGCTTTGCACCGATAAACGCGGGGAGAAAAGAGTGGTGAATATTGATGATGCGGCTGGGAAAGGATGAAACAAAGTCAGCCGTTAAAATTCGCATGTATTTTGCCAGTACTACGTAATCAAATTCGTACCGGGATAACACCTGTAATAATTCCCTTTCGTGCTCTTCTCTCGAAACGCCCTGATGGTCGACAACGTGAAATGGAATAGAGAATTTTTTTACAAGGTCTTTCAGTGTGTCGTGGTTACCTATAACGGTGACGATATCCGCATCCAAAGACCCGTAGTGGCTTTTGATTAACAGCTCACCAAGGCAGTGGGCTTCTTTTGTAACGAGCACAGCCATTTTTTTTCTGCCTTTGCTCACCAGGCGCGAATGACTGCCGGACGGCAGTGCCTGATCTAGCTCAGTCAGTAGGTGTCCGTTTTTGAAATCGCCCTCTAGCTCAGTGCGCATAAAAAAACGCCCATTGAGGTTGTCGACGAATTCGCTGTTTTTAATAATATTGAGGTTTTGCTTAAAACAGATAGCGGTAATTTTTGCCACAAGGCCCTTTTGATCGGGGCATTCAGTGATAAGAATTTTTTTTTCTGTTTGCATAGCAAAACTCTACGAGGTGTTATGAAATTAGATAGTAAAGGGCTATGTATTAAACCAGGAAAGTGCGTCATGCAGTTTAACGACATCGCCCACAATAATTAATGTGGGGGGCTGTATATCTTCTTCTTTTATATCGTTGGGCATTGATTCTAAAGTCCCAGTATAAACACGCTGATCGAGGGTAGTGCCCTTTTGTACCAATGCTATGGGGGTTTGTGAATCCATACCGTGCTGCACTAATTTACCGCAGATGCTTTCGAGGCCCACTAAGCCCATATAAAAAACCAATGTCTGCCTGGGCTGAATCAAGCCTTTCCAATCAAGATCTGGCGCACCATCTTTTAAGTGGCCAGTCACGAAGCGTACAGATTGAGAGTAGTCACGGTGGGTGAGCGGGATGCCCGCATAAGCGGCACAGCCAGAAGCGGCGGTAATTCCCGGCACCACCTGGAACGGAATATCTTCCTTGGCAAGTAGTTCAATCTCTTCGCCACCACGCCCAAAGATAAAGGGATCGCCGCCCTTTAAACGACAGACTCGATGCCCTTCCTTCGCCAGACGAACCAGCATTTTTGTAATATCTTCTTGCGGCACAGTGTGTTTATCGCGCGCTTTCCCTACATGTATCATTTGCGCATCACGGCGGCATAGTTCACGCACTCGTTCGGATACCAAGCGGTCGTAAAGCACGACATCTGCTTGTTGCATAAGGCGAAGAGCACGAAAGGTCAGCAAATCAGGATCACCAGGGCCACCACCCACCAAGTACACTTCACCTGTATCTTGAGTGCGCGCGCTTTGTCGTGTTAACTCTTTTTCTAGTAGTTGACTTGCCTGCTGTTCCTTCCCAGCAAAGATTAGTTCCGCCACCGGCCCTTGTAGTACCGATTCCCAAAAACCTCGGCGTTGATTAATGGTTGCGAACTTTTGTTTGACCCTTTCACGATAACTCCCAACGAGTGTTGCCAGTTCGCCATAAGCGCTAGGAATTAATGTTTCAAGACGCGCCCGAATTAAACGGGCTAAAACGGGAGATTTTCCACCACTGGATACTGCCACCACAACGGGTGAGCGATCGATAATAGCTGGCAGTATAAAACTACAGAGGTCGGGGTTATCGACAACATTAACAGGAAGGTTTCGCGCGTTCGCTAACTGTGAAATAGTTTCATTAAGAGCTTTGTTATCAGTTGCGGCAATCACTAGTTGCATTTTATCTAGGTCATCCGCTACAAATTCTCCCAGACGATAAGTACAGCCATGTTTTTCAATAAAGCCAGTCATAGACTGTGTCATGGCTTTCGCTACAACATGTACTTGCGCGTTTGCACTGACCAGCATTCCTGCTTTGCGTACGGCGACTTCTCCCCCACCAATAACTAAACAGGTTTTTCCAGTGAGTTTAAAAAAAAGCGGGAGAAAATCCATAGATACCTCGTTATAAATCTGGAACGGAAAGCGTTAAAAAATCAGGAGCTGGGCTCGATAACCGAAAGGCCACCCATATAAGATCGAAGTACTTCTGGAATAACAATCGAACCATCTTTCTGTTGATAATTTTCCAGTACAGCTACCAGTGTACGCCCTACTGCCAAACCGGAACCATTTATAGTGTGGAGCAGTTCAGGTTTTTTCTGTTCAGGGTTGCGCCAGCGTGCTTGCATTCGTCGCGCTTGAAAATCTTCAAAATTACTGCATGAAGATATTTCACGGTAAGCACTTTGCCCCGGCAGCCACACTTCGATATCAAATGTTTTTGCTGCAGAAAAACCCAGGTCGCCACCACAAAGCGTGACGACGCGATAAGGTAGTTCCAATTTTTGCAGAATATTTTCCGCATGGCCGAGCAGCTCGTCCAGTGCCTGATAAGATTCATCAGGGCGACGCATTTGCACTAGCTCTACTTTTTCAAATTGATGCTGACGTATTAAACCTCGTGTATCGCGCCCGTAGCTACCGGCTTCACTGCGAAAGCAAGGTGTATGACAAACCAGCTTCAAGGGAAGTTGATCGGCATTAAGGATTTCATCGCGCACGATATTGGTAACAGGCACTTCGGCGGTGGGAATAAGATAAAAATCACGCTCGCCGGGAACTTTAAATAAATCTTCTTCGAATTTTGGTAATTGGCCAGTGCCGCGCAAAGAATCGGCTGACACCAGGTAAGGCACATACACTTCCTGGTAACCGTGATCTGCAATATGCGTATCCAGCATGAACTGGGTTAAGGCGCGGTGCAAACGTGCCATTGGCCCGTGCATGACCACAAAGCGTGAAGCGGCGATTTTGGCGGCACTTTCGAAATCCATGAGCGAGCCTGCAGCGTCTACATGGTCTTTTACTTCAAAATCAAATTCTTTTGGCTGGCCCCATTTTCGAAGTTCTACGTTATCGTCTTCGCTTTTTCCTGTTGGAACAGACTCATGAGGAATGTTTGGCACGCCCATCAGCAAGTGATCGAGCTTCGTTTGCACGGCATGTAATACGGCAGATTTTTCCTCTAGCTGTTCACCAAATTGATTCACTTCAGCAAGTAAAGGCGCAATATCTTCACCGGCGGCTTTTGCTTTCCCGATGGATTTGGAGCGCACGTTACGCTCATTTTTCAAGCTTTCGGTTTCAACTTGTAAGGCTTTTCTCTGGCCTTCCAGTTCGTTAAAGGCTTGCTCATCAAAGGAGTAATTTTTTACTGTTAAGCGTTGTACGACAGTGGCCAGTTCGTTTCTCAGTAATTTTGGATCTAGCATTTATAGGTTCTCAATAATTAAAAATTAGCGGAGACATTTGCGTGAGGTTTTTTGCCACCCGCAAAATCTTTAAATAATAAATTCGCCAAGGCGCATACCACCCCATGTTGCCAACAAACACAGGGCGACACTGGATAGAATATAAATGAATGCCGTGATGATATGCCCTGTTTCAAGCAAACGGACTGTTTCAAAGGAGAAAGAAGAAAAGGTGGTGAATGCCCCGAGAAACCCTACCAGCATACTAAAGCGTAGTGGATCACTCATATTGAAGCGCTCACTAATGATCACGAATAAGAGACCAAATAAGAACGAGCCTGTAATATTCGCTAACCAGGTTCCAAAGGGATACTGGCCGTCCGCCAGAACCGGCGTGATGGCTCTTACCAGCAGGTAGCGAGACATGGCACCCGCAGCACCACCTATTCCCACCATTATAAGAGGGTGAACTACCACGTCTTAATTCTCTTCGTCTTTGTTGCTTTGGCTGGTTTGTGCATTTTGTACCGAATGTGTTGATTCATGCTGACGGCCCTTCCCGCTTGTATCGTAGCGCTGCCATGCGCTCATTTTATCCAGTTGGCGCAAATATTTCAGTTTTTCTGCGATTTTTGTTTCCAGACCTCGAGAAACGGGGTGGTAGTATTTTTCGTCTGCAAGCTGCTCAGGAAAGTAATTTTCCCCTCCTGCATAGGCGTCGGGTTCATCGTGGGCGTAACGATATTCTTCCCCGTGGCCCAGCTCTTTCATTAACTTGGTGGGCGCATTGCGCAAATGTGGAGGAACCTCATAACTGGCACTGTTTGAGACCTGTTTTTTTGCGCTTTTATAGGCCATATACACCGCGTTACTTTTTGGCGCACAAGCTAAATACACCACAGCTTGGGCAATTGCTAATTCACCTTCCGGGCTACCGAGGCGCTGCTGTACGTCCCAGGCACTCAAGGCTACTTGTAAACCCCGAGGATCGGCATTACCGATGTCTTCGCTGGCCATTCTGACTACACGACGAGCAATATAGAGGGGGTCGCAGCCTCCATCCAACATGCGAGTAAACCAGTACAAAGCGGAATCGGGGGAGCTTCCTCTCACCGCTTTGTGCAGAGCAGAAATCTGATCGTAAAAATAGTCGCCGCCCTTATCAAAGCGCCGGGTTTCCCCTTGAAGCAGGTTTTCAAGGGTGGAAGTGGAAATCTCATCACCCTGCTCAACAAAGTCTGTCGCTATCTCGAGGTAATTGAGTAGACGTCGTGCATCCCCATCGGCATGAAGCGCCAGTTTATTTAGCGCTTCGTCACTGATACGCAGTTGTTGTGCGCCGAGGCCCCTTTCTACATCGTTTAGTGCCGTTTGCGCCAATTGCTTTAAATCATCGCATTCGAGATTTTTAAGCACATATACTCGGCATCGGGATAATAAGGCGTTATTAAGCTCAAATGATGGATTTTCAGTGGTGGCACCGACAAAAATTACAGTGCCATTTTCAATAAATGGTAGAAAAGCATCTTGTTGGGCTTTATTAAAGCGATGTACTTCATCGACAAAAAGCAGGGTTTTTTCCCCTAATTCTCGATTCTTTTCTGCCCGTTCGCTGGCGGCGCGAATATCCTTTATACCGGACATCACCGCTGAGAGGCTCTCAAAACGAACATCAAGGCGGTGAGCGATCACCTGAGCAAGGCTGGTTTTACCCACCCCTGGCGGCCCCCATAAAATCATAGAGTGGGGTTTTTGCTGAACAATAGCCTCTCGCAGTGGTTTTCCTTCTGCTAACAAGTGTGTTTGCCCGCAGAATTGATCAATGTCCCGAGGGCGCATTCGTGCCGCGAGGGGTTCATATAAATCAATCATCAGCTAAAGGCTCACCTGATAGTTAACATGGGATAAGAGCAGGAAATTAGAGCAGTAAAAGAACAAGCTTTAGGGCACACCTTGGGAGCTGTCGATAATATCCACTCCCTCTGGGAACTGCAGCATAAAGGCTTGATGCTTAAACGCTGGGTTCAATTTCACGTCCGCAAATCGAACTGTGGTGGTTTGATTAAGGCTATCGCTTAATTTCATATAGATAAGCTTTTCACCGCTGAACTGTAGTTCGACATCGGAAAACAAGCTGCTTTCTTCTTTTGGTTTGAGATGAAAGTGCCAACTTCCAGCTGCGTGCTGAACACCTTCCACATAAAACTGGTGAACCACCTTATCCGGCTCACCACTTAACAGCGCTGCGGGGGTCTGCCCTAAACCCGGGTCGACGTTTTGAATAGAGACCTGTTCGAGGTCAACATCATACACCCAGATACGTTTACCGTCGGAATTAATCTTTTGTTCAAAGGGCTCCAGGGTATGCCAATAAAACTTGCCTGGCCGCTGTAGTTTCATTCTGCCTTGGGTCTGTTGTAATGCTTCACCATCGGCATTAAGGGCTTCCTGGTGAAACTTTGCTGACATGCCGCTGGTAGCATTTAAGAGCTTAATCAACTGTAAAACAGATGGATCTTTCTTTGACTGGGCCTTATTTGCCTGTTCAGCAGCAAGCGCTGTATTGGCGATTAATATCAAAGCAAGCGCAGCGTTAACAAGCCAAACTAAAAAGGTTGGGAGTTTTGGAGCCATGGAATTCCAGATTATGTTAGAGGTTTTTCTATAGGGTGAAGTCGGCTCAGTTATCGCTAATAGGTGGCGGGGCAAGCACTTCACGGTTGCCGTTTGACTGTGGCGCAGAAACTACCCCAGCGCCCTGCAAGGCTTCAACGATGTTTGCGGAGCGATTGTAGCCGATTTTAAATCGTCGCTGCACCGATGATATGGAAACTTTGCGCGCTTCGGTTACAAAGGCCACTACCTGATCATAAAGCGGATCTTGTTCGTGGTCCTCCGGCCCCATGCTACCAGCGCTATTTTCCATGTTGGCGTGGGAACCCTCAAGAATTTCCTCAAGATAATTAGGCCGTTGCCGCTTGCGCCAATCATCGCACACTCGGTGCACTTCTTCGTCGGACACAAAGGCGCCATGCACGCGCTCAGGCATGCTTGTTCCGGGGGGTAAATAAAGCATATCCCCATGACCAAGCAATTGCTCGGCACCGCCTTGATCTAAGATCGTTCGGGAATCAATTTTGGAAGAAACCTGGAAGGCAATCCGGGTGGGGATATTGGCTTTGATTAGACCGGTAATGACATCTACTGAAGGCCTCTGCGTCGCCAATATCAGGTGAATACCCGCAGCACGTGCTTTTTGGGCAATACGTGCGATGAGTTCTTCCACCTTTTTGCCGACCACCATCATCATATCGGCAAATTCATCAATCACCACCACGATAAATGGTAACGTTTCTAATTTTGGAATATCAATTTCACCGTTAGCAACCTGAAATTCCGAAGGAGTGAAAAGTGGGTCACTTAAAGGCTCTCCATCTTCAATAGCCTGTTCTATTTTGCGGTTGAAGCCACTGAGATTTCGTACGCCCATAGCCGCCATGAGCTGGTAACGACGCTCCATCTCCGCCACGCACCAGCGCAATGAATTAGCGGCTTCTTTCATATCCGTCACCACTGGGCAAAGCAAATGAGGAATATCATCATAAACGGATAATTCCAGCATTTTGGGGTCGATCATTATCAAGCGCACCTCGTCTGGAGAGGCTTTAAGCAGAATGCTGATCAGCATGGCGTTTAGCCCCACAGACTTACCGGAACCGGTGGTGCCAGCCACCAGCAAGTGCGGCATCTTGGTCACATCTGCCACCACTGCTTCGCCGGAAATACTTTTCCCCAAGCCAATGGTTACCGGTGATTTGGCGTCATCAAAAACCCTTGAGTTAAGCACTTCGTTTAAACTGATCATTTGGCGGTGTTGGTTGGGAATTTCGACCCCTACAAAGGTTTTGCGGGGAATCACTTCTACAACGCGTACACTGACCACCGCCAGCGAGCGCGCCAAGTCTCTTGCCAACCCAGTAATACGGCTAGCTTTTACACCTGGCGCAGGTTGGATTTCAAAGCGTGTCACAACGGGGCCAGCAATGATGTCGCAGACCTCAGCTACTACACCGAAATCTTTGAGCTTCTCCACCAGGAGTTCGCCCATCCCGCGTAAGTCATCACCTGAATAGCCTCTGCTCTCTGCGGCATTCTCTTGATCTAGAAGCCCTAAGGGGGGTAAGTCACCGGGCTGTGCCTCAAGTAGGCTCACTTGTTTTTCACGTTCGGCGCGGTCACTCACCGCTTGTTTTTTCTCTGACGAAGCTTGGGGAGGTTCTGCTTTCTTGTTTCTCTTTTTAAGAACCTTTTTAGGAGAGGCTTCTGCACTTGAAGGTAGAGGCAAACTGCCAAAACCTGCCGGCACTGGGGTAATAAGCTGCTTTTCTTTTTGTTTTTTCTGCCATTTTAGCTTTTGTTTTTGATAGCTGGCTTTTAAAGACTGAAAAACATGGTTCGAAACGACAATAAACTGGGTCCAAAGAAATATGCTTCCCTGCCCTACCAAGCGCAGAAATTTGATCCAGGAAAGCCCGGTAAATAAGGTAAGCCCCGTGGCAAAAAATATGACCAGGAGAATACTGGCCCCTAGCTTACTCGCTACAGAAGACAGTGCTTTGGCCACTTCCCAGCCGAGTATACCGCCAGAGGTGGCGGGTAATTGTGATTCAGAAAAATGAAGAAATAGCGAAGCCAAGCCCGTGCCTGTCGCCATGATCATCAAAAAACCAACAGTGCGAATGCTGAACATGGGCCAATTCCAGGGAGTATGAGCGAGCTGCTCCCTAAAAACGATCCATGATCTATATGCTACCAATACGGGAAATAACAGCGCCAAATACCCAAATAGCTGATAAAGCACATCTGCACTCCAAGCACCAACAGGGCCAATGAGGTTATGCGCGTCTTTACGGTCACCAACATAAGACCAGCCGGGATCGAGGGGGTCATAACTGATGAGTGCCAAAAGCAAGATGGCAGAAAGCCCAATCAGCAGAAGCATGGCGCCCTCGGTAAGCCCGCGGGACAGATGCTCTATCCACTCGGGTTTGACATCCACTTCTGTTTTTGAACGCGTAGTACTTTTTTTAACCACAATACTCAAACGTCTCTACCCTACCTTGAAAATCTTCCCTAATTGTCGTGCAAGATGAAGCGTTTTAACAGCGCTAAGCCGAAGAAATAAGAGCAGGGTGCACAACTTTACCATTTTCCACGTTAATGCCTGCTTTCAGTGCTGGCGAGCTACTCAGCTTCCCCTGCGCCAACTGCACCACATAGGGCAGAATTGCAGCAGAGAGGGCCTCTGAAGAGGTTCGGGGGACTGCGCCTGGCAGGTTGGTCACACCCATATGTACTACTCCCTCCTCAACATAAGTTGGCTGGTGATAATCGGTAGGCCTGATGGTTTCCACGCAACCGCCCTGGTCTATGGCGATATCAACAATCACAGAGCCCTCAGGCATGCCTTTCACCATATCACGAGTGACAAGCTTGGGCGCAGCGGCACCCGGCACCAATACCGCGCCAATCAGGAGGTCAGTGGTTTTAAGTACCCTTTCGATATCACCTTGGGAAGAATATAGACCGGTAATATTCGGCCCAAGTTCTCGCACGCGCCTCAGTGCATCGGGGTTCAAATCAAACACCGTAATGTTCGCCCCCATTGCGGCTGCTTCTTTAATCGCAAAAGTGCCAGCCGTGCCGGCACCCAGCACCGTAACTTGCCCACGCTCCGTAGCGGTGGCTCCTCCTAACAGAATGCCTCGTCCGCCCATGGAAGCGTGTAGCCAATGTACAGCGCTTTGTATGGCCACCCGTCCAGCCACCTCACTCATGGGCATCAACAAGGGCAAGCTTCCCTTGGATTCCACGGTTTCAAAGGCGATGGCCAACAAACCCAGTTTTTTAAGCGCCTCAAGGAGGGCCTTGTTTGCTGCTAAATGTAGGAAACAAAACAGGAGATGGTCTGGCCGTAAGCGCTTTAGGTCATCCGCAATGGGTTCCTTTACCTTCACGATCATTTCCGCCGCAGCGAAAAGAGCATCAGCGCTATCTACTACGGTTGCGCCAGCTTTTCGGTACTGTTGATCATCAAAACCACTTTGTTCTCCTGCGCCTTTTTCAACGTAAACAAGCCCCCCCTTATGAACGATCTCCGCTACCGCAGACGGAACAAGGCTTACCCTGCCTTCCATGGGTTTAATCTCTTTCGGCACACCAATTTTTAACATCATAAGTCTTTACTACCTGATAAGAATCGACGACACAAAACCCGACATATTAAGCCACTTAGCCCTCTATTCTTTTAATACAATTCTGAAAAAAAGAAAACCGACCGAACTGCTTTATCTACAAGAATCTAGTATAGTTTCTGCTGTTTATCCCTCTTATTCATCGATCTTTATTTTATTTCGGAATTTAACCATGAGCGAAACACAGCACCGTCAGCTAATTATCCTTGGTTCAGGCCCAGCGGGTTATACAGCAGCCATCTACGCCGCACGAGCCAACTTGAACCCTGTTGTTATCACGGGTATCCAGCCTGGCGGTCAGCTAACCACCACCACAGATGTTGATAACTGGCCGGGGAATATTGATGAAGTGCAAGGCCCGCAGTTGATGGAAAATATGCAGAAACATGCAGAAAAGTTTGAAACCGAAATTATCTTTGATCACATTAACGCGGTAGACCTTTCTAATCGCCCATTTCAGCTTTCTGGCGACAGTGCCACCTACACATGTGATGCCCTCATTATTTGCACCGGCGCTTCTGCCAAATACCTCGGGTTGCCTTCAGAAGAGGCGTTTAAGGGCAAAGGAGTCAGCGCTTGCGCCACCTGCGACGGCTTTTTTTATCGAAATAAAAAGGTAGCCGTCATTGGTGGGGGCAATACAGCGGTGGAAGAGGCCCTTTATCTTGCCAATATCGCTGCAGAGGTCACCTTGGTTCACCGTCGCGATCAACTTCGATCAGAAAAAATTCTGCAAGATCGCCTATTGGCAAAGGAAAATATTAAAGTCGAATGGCACCACACTCTGGATGAAGTTCTTGGTGATGACCTTGGCGTTACCGGTATGCGTATAAAAAGCACTCAAACTGGGGAAAGCAAAGACCTCGACCTTGACGGGGTGTTTATCGCCATCGGCCATCAACCTAATACATCCATGTTCGAGGGTCAGCTGGATATGCGTAATGGCTATATCAAGATTCAAAGTGGACTAGAAGGCGGCGCAACCCAGACCAGTGTAGAAGGCGTCTTTGCGGCCGGGGATGTTTGCGACCACACTTACCGTCAGGCAATCACTTCTGCTGGTTTCGGCTGCATGGCCGCGCTTGATGCAGAGAAATTCCTCGACGAGCAGTAGTCTCATCAATAACCATTTTTTTGGTCAAAAATGATAGAAATCCCCTGGTTATCAGCAGATAACTACGATTTCCCGCCAAGCGAAAGTGCCCTGCTTGAACCCAACGGCCTTTTAGCTGGTGGCGGGGATCTTTCTGCTGAGCGCCTAGTTGCAGCTTACAAGCGGGGCATCTTTCCTTGGTATGAGGAAGATCAGCCCATACTTTGGTGGAGCCCCAACCCCCGCGCAGTGCTTTTTACGGACGAACTAAAAATATCCAAAAGTCTGGCAAAAACATTACGCCAAAAGCGCTTTGAAATACGTTTCGATTATAACTTTGAAGCTGTTATCCGCAGTTGCTCAGCACCCAGAGAAGAAGGCGGAGGAACGTGGATCACCGAGGAAATGATTCACGCTTATTGCCAGCTGCATGCCAAAGGCATCGCCCACTCGGTTGAAACCTGGCAGGATGGCGAACTCACTGGCGGTCTTTACGGTTTATCTATTGGACAAATGTTTTTTGGGGAGTCCATGTTTTCATTTAGAGCCAATGCCTCAAAAATTGCTTTCGTTCACTTGGTAAAGCATCTTCAAGCTTGTCACTTCCCAATGATTGATTGCCAGGTTGGCAACCCTCACCTGGAAAGCCTCGGGGCGAGAGAAATCCCTCTGGAACGTTTTAAGGAGATTCTCAGTGCTCATATTAACGCAGACCCCGGTCACGCCTGGAACCACGCATAAGCTCCCTGCAGAGGTGTAGATAAACCGTATGACCCAGCCCACACCGATTAAATTTTTTGTCACTCCAAGTCATTCATGCAGCTATATTGAAGAAAAGCAGGCAACAACGCTGTTCCTTGACCCTCAAGTTCAACCGGGTTTGCACCTTTATTCCCAGCTTAGTGAGCAAGGCTTTCGCCGCAGTGGCAACCATTTTTACCGTCCTCATTGCACTGGTTGCAATGCTTGTATCGCCGCAAGAATTCCTGCCGCCTTATTTAAGGCCAACAAGCGCCAGCGGAGAATACGAAATAAAAACAAAGACTTGGAGGTGGTAATTATGAGCCCCATATTTACCCAAGAACATTACGCCCTGTATGAACACTACATTTGTGAGCGTCATCAAGACGGTGATATGTACCCACCCAGCGAAGAGCAGTATCGTTCATTTTTAACAGAAGGTTGGTCTGAGCACGGCTTACTGGTTGAGTTCAGAAAAGAAAACCAGATTTTAGCCGTTGCAGTAATGGATAAACTGGAAAATGGCCTCTCTGCAGTCTATACCTTCTTCGACCCTGATTATTCCAGCCGCAGCCTAGGTTCTTATGCGATACTCTGGCAGATTGATTACTGTCTTCAGCACCAACTAGCGGCGGTCTACCTCGGTTACTGGATTAAGGAGTGCCCTAAAATGCGCTATAAGTCAGAATATAGACCCCTTGAGCTTTTCACGAATGGGCAGTGGCTTTTCGTGAATTAGAGCCATGGCAATAATTAACTTTGCGTCAAAGCAAAAAATGGGGCAGAATTCGCCCTCGAAAAATAAACTACATTATTCAACTGGTTTAATTTAATGGCGAAAGAAGAGCAAATTGAGATGGAAGGCACGGTGATAGAAACCCTGCCCAACACAATGTTTCGAGTGGAGCTGGATAACGGGCATATTGTAACGGCTCATATCTCCGGAAAAATGCGCAAGCACTACATTCGTATCCTCACGGGTGATCGCGTCAAAGTTGAGATGACGCCTTACGACCTTAGCAAAGGCCGTATTAACTACCGCGTGCGTTAAACCTGACAAGTCTCAAATAAGCATATTAAGTACCAATAAAAAACGGGGCTTCTCCAAGAGAGAGCCCCGTTTTGATGTTTATTAAACGCTGGTATTAAGCGGCTTCCAGCACTTTAAATACCAGTTCTCCGTCCTCTAAATCCACCTCAACCTCACCACCTTCGCTTAACTCCCCAAACAGGATCATTTCAGCAAGCGGCTTTTTGATGGCTTCCTTAACAAGACGAGCCATTGGCCTTGCGCCCATATTTTTGTCATAGCCCTTTTCAGCGAGCCACGCCACTGCCGCATCGCTAACCTGTATAGATACACGCTTTTCATCCAGCTGCGCTTGTAGTTCAACCAAGAGCTTGTCAACCACGCTCTTAATAACTTCATCACTTAACTTGCCGAATTGAATGGTAGCATCCAGTCGGTTTCTAAACTCTGGAGTAAACAGGTTATTGAGCGCTTCTGTACTGTCAGTGCTGTGGTCTTGCAAGCTGAAACCAATAGAGGCCCTGCTCATAATCTGCGCACCCGCATTGGTTGTCATCACCAGGATTACATTCCTAAAATCAGCCTTGCGGCCATTGTTATCCGTTAATGTTCCGTGATCCATCACCTGAAGCAGCAGGTTAAAAACATCGGGGTGGGCTTTTTCAATTTCATCCAGCAGTAAGACACAGTGAGGTTTTTTAGTGATGGCTTCTGTTAATAAGCCACCCTGGTCGTAACCAACGTAACCAGGAGGTGCACCAATCAAACGGGATACGGTGTGACGCTCCATGTACTCGGACATGTCGAAACGCACAAGGTCAATTCCCATGGTGAACGCCAACTGGCGGCATACTTCTGTTTTACCAACACCCGTTGGCCCTGCAAACAGGAAGGAACCAAGAGGCTTGTCGGGTGAGTTTAACCCAGCTCGTGATAACTTTATGGCAGAGGATAAGGTGTGAATCGCATCATCTTGGCCAAAAATAACTCGCTGAAGGTTTTTATCCAGATCCCGAAGTGATTCTTTGTCTGAAGAGCTGATGGTTTTAGCTGGAATGCGAGCCATGCGGGAAATCACCCTTTCCACATCAGCCTTGGTAATGACCTTTTTACGCTTACTGCTAGGCTGTAATCTTTGGTAGGCGCCCGCTTCATCAATCACGTCAATTGCTTTGTCCGGAAGGAAACGGTCTGTCAGGTAGCGGGCAGACAATTCAGCTGCGGCCTCCAGCGCGCCATCGCGGTATTTAATCTCATGATGGGCTTCAAAAGACTCTTTGAGACCCTTAAGGATGCGGAAGGTATCTTCAACGGAAGGCTCTTCGACATCAACTTTCTGAAATCGACGGCTTAAAGCACGATCTTTTTCAAACACACCACGGTATTCCTGAAAAGTGGTGGAACCGATACACTTAATGTCTCCCGATGCCAATAGTGGCTTAAGGAGGTTGGATGCATCCATTACCCCACCAGATGCTGCACCAGCACCGATAATGGTATGAATTTCATCAATAAATAAAATCGCATGCTCTTCTTTTTTAAGCTCAGCGAGTAAGGCCTTAAAACGTTTTTCAAAATCGCCCCGGTACTTGGTGCCCGCAAGCAATGCGCCTAAATCCAGGGAGTAAATAACACCTTCACTGATCGCATCAGGAACACGGCCTTCAACAATTAGCTTGGCGAGCCCTTCTGCAACGGCTGTTTTGCCGACACCGGGCTCCCCAACCAGCAGAGGGTTACACTTACGACGTCGGCACAGTATTTGTACGGTGCGCTCTACTTCTGGCTCTCGACCAATCAAGGGGTCAATGCGCCCTTCTTTTGCCACCTCGTTTAAATTAGATGCGTATGCATTAAGGGGGCTTTGGCTTGTACCTTCTCCCGTCATGTCCTCTTCACTCGGCTCAATAGAAGACTCGTCATTCGTATTTTCATCGGAGACTTTGGAAATACCGTGGGCAATGAAATTTACGACATCTATCCTGGCCACATTCAATGATTTGAGAAAATAAACAGCCTGGCTTTCCTGCTCGCTGAAAATAGCAACAAGCACGTTGGCGCCATTCACTTCCTTTTTTCCAGAAGACTGAACATGAAATACGGCCCTTTGCAGAACTCGCTGAAAACCAAGTGTCGGCTGGGTTTCACGTAATGACTCTTCATCAGGGATAATGGGAGTGGTTTCATCGACAAAGCTAACTAGATCTACTTTTAGCTTGTCGAGATCAGCCCCGCAGGCCTTCATGACCATGGAGGCAGAATCGTTATCAATCAACGCCAGAAGCAAGTGCTCAACGGTCATATACTCATGACGCTTGCCCTTTGCAGATTTAAACGCTGAATTTAATGTGTCTTCTAACTCTTTATTTAGCATTGAATGTATCCACCGGTACGATATGTTAAAACCAAAAGTGAGTAGATGGTTTATTTCTAAACTATCTCAATTTCACAGAGAAGCGGATGCTGATGCTCTTTTGCAAACAGGCATACCTGATGGGCTTTGGTTTCCGCAACATCCTTGGTGTAGGATCCACATGTCGCTTTCCCTTGCCTATGCACCATCATCATGACCTGCACAGCTTGCTCCTCGTCCATCCCAAAAAATATTTTTAGAACATCTACTACAAAATCCATGGGGGTATAGTCATCATTAATCAACACAACTTTATACATGGATGGAGGGGTGACTTTCTCCTTGGCAATGGGCTGCGCCGTTGCTATGTCGATGGAATCGTCATCCATGTTTTCACCCTCTCTACTATTTAATACTAGCCGACAAAATTCAGATTTACTCATAATGGAAACTCATACCAAACAAATAGCTGTTTATTAAAATAGAATAATGACCGCAAAAAACCATAAAAAACCCAGTAAGCTAATTAGAGCATCGGCCTTTCCTTTTCAGTAACATAGGGCCCTGGGGGATAAAAATCAAAGGCTAATTTAACGAAAAACCCTGGCTGAGCTCTTGACAAACCGAATCTTTTCGTAAAGAGTAGATGGCTTGTTACTAAGCTGTTGAAGTTAGCAGCAAAAAGTAAGTTTACAAAACAATACTAATAATAACGAATACATATAAAGGAATGTTAATAATGGCTACAGGGAAAGTGAAGTGGTTTAACAATGCCAAGGGCTATGGTTTTATTCGTCCAGACGAAGGGGGAGATGATCTTTTTGTGCACTTCTCCTATATCGAGATGGAGGGCTACAAGAGTCTACGCGCCGGCCAAGCGATTTCTTATACCACCCGGCAAGCAGATAAAGGCACCCACGCGGTAGATGTGAGCTTTATTAATAGCGAAGGTGGGCCTCAGGCACAAACACCTGTTACCCAACAAAACCAACAAGAAGAAAGCTCAGCAGTCAGTATTGCGTTAGAGCCTGCCTAATTCTTATTAAGGAACGACCACTATGTGAGAATATCTCGGCTCTCATGCATCGGCCTCGTCTCGTGCTTTAGTTCAAGATATAATCACGCAACGGCTGCGCAGGAAACTTTCCGGCAGCCCTGTTGATTGCTTGTGCAAACGTGCGTTCTTATCACCGGCTTTCGCCGCCAACAACACGCAAAATATCGTGCAATTTTTGGCGCTCAAAACCGTGGATAAAACATTTCATGAAACAAGTCATTTGTCTCAACAAACCCTTTCAGGTTCTTTCTCAATTTACTGACAATGAAGGCCGTAGCTGCTTAGCCGATTTTGTTCACTATAAAGGCTACTACCCTGCTGGCAGGCTCGATTACGACTCAGAAGGATTGATCTTACTCACCAATGACGGACAGCTTCAGCAGCGTATCAGCCACCCTCGAAAAAAAATGGCAAAAACCTACTGGGTTCAGGTTGAAGGCGTTCCAAGGCAAGAAGATCTAGAGCCACTGCGTTCGGGCATCGAACTTAAGGATGGGCGCTGTAAAAAGGCCAAAGTAAGAATAATCGCTCCACCAGAAGTATGGCAGCGCAAACCACCCATTCGAGAAAGAAAAAACAAGCCCACCAGCTGGCTCGAAATCATTCTTACTGAGGGTAAAAACCGTCAGGTGCGGCGTATGACAGCCGCCATTGGCTTCCCAACATTACGCTTGATTCGCTACGCTATCGGCCCCTGGAATATTACGACACTTACATCTGGGCAATGGAAACTGGCCGATATCCCCAATGAAATACTTCTGGAAACTCAACAGCCCAAAAATAATCGCGCAGGAAAAAGAATTCACTCAAGGCCGCAACGCAAATAAATAGGCCTCTATTTCTCCCATCGCAACGATTTTTTGTCATCCGATTGCTTCGCGTCAACCCATTGATCCCCAGATGATAAACACTCCTTCTTCCAAAAAGGTGCCTGGGTTTTTAGCACATCAATAACAAACTCACAGGCCAAAAAGGCCTCACTGCGATGCCGACTGGCGATGCCCACAAAGACGATACGATCAGAGGGTAATAAGCGCCCTACTCTGTGAATTATTTTAACGGCTTCTACATCCCAACGGGATTTGGCCTCCGCTGCAATCGACTCAAGACTTTTTTGTGTCATTTTGGGGTAATGCTCTAATTCCAAGGCGATTAACTCCCTGACGTCGCTGAACTCCCTGACAGACCCGACAAAAGACACCACTGCACCAATATGGGAGCCGATACTGCGCAAGCTTTCTATTTCAATGCCCGCATCAAAATCATCATGCTGTATGTGAATCAAGCCATTACCCCCCAGTTACCGGAGGAAAAAAAGCCACCTCATCGCCATCGTTAAGCGCGCATTTCTCGCTCACAATCTCATGGTTTACAGCCTTTAGAACTTTTTGATCACTAGAAAAAACTTGACTCCAACGCTCACCACGCGCCTGAAGAAACTCAAGCAGTCTCTCTGTATTATCACAGGCATCAGGAAATATCAGTTGTTCTTCAGATACGTCTAGCTGCTCCCTGATTTTGGCAAAATAACAGATTTTAATTTTCATCTAGCCTCCTTCTTTTTGCTTACGCCAACGGTGCATTCCAGTGGCCACTTTTACCACCGCGCTTTTCCAAAAGTTTTATCTCACCAATGATAATGCCTTTATCCACCGCCTTGCACATATCGTAAACAGTGAGCGCGGCAACAGTGGCCGCCGTCAGCGCTTCCATTTCCACGCCAGTTTGGCCAGCTAGTTTACAGCGAGTAATAATGCCAAGGCGGCCTTCCTCCTTATTGACATCAAACTCAACTTTAATCGAGGTGAGCATTAATGGGTGACATAAAGGAATAAGATCATGGGTTTTTTTGGCGGCTTGAATGCCTGCAATCCGGGCCACCGATAACACATCTCCTTTTCTATTGTTTTCAGATAGCGCCAGAACCAAGGTCTCAGGCTTCATCCGTATTTCCGCTTGTGCAATGGCCTCACGGCCCGTCACACGTTTATCTGTAACATCCACCATCGATGCCGCACCACTTTCATCTAAATGGCTTAATTTAGACATACCAACTCCACGCTTATAAACTCCAGCCAAACTGTGAGCTTGGCTTTGAAATAGCGTAACATTAACACTTTCAGCGCAAGCGTGCTTAATACCAAGAGAGAAGCCATCTATATGACCTGGACTCCCCATGTAACCGTTGCCACCATCGTTAAGCAAGACGACAAATTCCTACTGGTGGAAGAGCGGATTAATAATAAAGTTGTACTAAACCAGCCAGCTGGTCATGTTGAAGCCGATGAAACACTCATTGATGCAGCGATTCGAGAAACCCTGGAAGAAACTGGGTGGACAGTCGAGCCCACGGCGCTGCTTGGTTTCTACACCTATATGACACAGTGCAAAACCATGACTTTTTATCGCACAACCTTTGTCGCTGACGCAAAACACTTCAACCCCGGCTATACACTGGACTCAGATATTATTCGCACCCACTGGATGACGCTGGATGAAATAAAATCCCGTAAAACATCATTACGCAGCCCCATTGTATTAAAATGCACCGAAGACTACTGTGCTGGTCGCAGATTCCCCCTCGATACCATCGAAGAATATTACGAATAAGAGCATTTTTATGACCCAGAAACACGTAATCGTCGGCATGTCTGGCGGCGTTGACTCCTCCGTTGCTGCCTACCTTCTTCTTCAGCAGGGTTATAAAGTAGAAGGGCTGTTCATGAAAAACTGGGAAGAGGATGATGGAACCGAATACTGCACAGCTATTGAAGACCTCAAAGATGCCCAAAGTGTGTGCGAACAACTCGGCATTACACTGCATACGGCTAATTTTGCAGCTGAATACTGGGACAATGTATTTGAGCACTTTATCGCTGAATACAAAGCGGGACGCACTCCCAATCCCGACATACTTTGCAACAAGGAAATCAAATTTAAAGCCTTCCTTGACTACGCCGTCGAGCTAGGGGCTGACTATATAGCCACCGGACATTACGCGCAGAGATCAAGCGATAGCGATACCGCCAAGCTCCTAAAAGGTGCGGATACCAACAAGGATCAAACCTACTTCCTCCATGCCGTCAGCGGGCAACAGATTGCAAAAACCTTGTTTCCCATCGGCGCTCTGGAAAAACCCGAAGTGCGTAAAATTGCAGAGAAACTTGGCTTCACTAATCACGATAAAAAAGACAGCACGGGCATCTGTTTTATTGGAGAGCGTCGTTTTAACGATTTTCTGGAGCGCTATATTCCCGCCCAGCCTGGTGAGGTTGTGAGCGATGAAGGCGAAGCCATAGGCAAACATCGGGGGCTCATGTTTTACACCCTTGGCCAACGGCAGGGGATTGGCATAGGTGGCTTAAGTGACCATAGTGAATCACCCTGGTACGTTGTAGGGAAAAACCTTGATAGCAACCAGTTGATTGTCGCCCAAGGCAATAATCACCCCATGTTATTCTCCCATACCCTCACCTGTAGCAAAATCGAGTGGGTATCTGGGCAGGCACCCAGTCTTCCTTATCACTGCTTTGCTAAAACCCGTTATCGCCAGCCAGATCAGGAATGTGTTTTAAGAATGTCTGAAAGCGGCGTATACCAAGTGGACTTTAATGAGCAACAGCGCGCAGTGACCCCAGGCCAATACGTTGTATTTTACGATGGAGTGACCTGCCTGGGTGGAGGCGTAATAGAATCCACCAGCTAAGTACCCGCCAAAGCTTAGTTACAAAAATATATAAAAACGCCGTAAATCATACATTGACCCGAATCTGCCACGCCTATAATAAAAACATAAAGGGTTCTTGGGGCTCCCGATATGCCCTCATTACGGCGGTTCGTTATGATAGACAGCAAGCAGCAAGATAAAACCCTTGCCCTCGCGGGGATTTTTCAAGCAGCCAATCTCGTGGACTCTCTTTCGACAATTGGCCAGGTGCCAGAAGAAAGTTTCGCTGAGTCTATCAATAGTGTTTTTCAAACAAACCCTCGCTCGGTATCGGATGTCTACGATGCTGAATACCAGGCTGAACTTGGCATCTGCGCCTTACAGGTCGCCCTAAGTAAGCCCCGAGATGAATCTGCGGCCCGTTGGCTGGCATACTCCAAAGCGCTTATTCGCATTGAGCGCGTTATATCACGTCACCAAGCGCTTCATGCCTTGATTAAAACCAGAATCCAGCACCATAAACGGCATCTAGAGTTTTTTGATTCAGTAACAAATCACAGCGTTATCTCAAAGCTGGGAAGTTTGTATGTGGATACAGCAGGGAGCTCCAAGTATCGCGTTATTATTCACGGCCGACCATCGCTACTAATGTCCCCTGCGCAAAAGGAAAAACTATGCGCCGTATTATTTGCCGGCGTACGCTCCGCACACCTTTGGCGAGAACTTGGCGGAAGCGAGTGGGAGCTGATGTTCCGTAAGAAACATATTCTAAATACCGCAAACTCCATGTCGCCTTTCCATCAATCCCCTGCATGAAAGCATTAACGGCAATGTAGACCTCAACTGTTCACTACAAAATTGGGAATTGTCTAATATACTTTCTGCAGGGTATCAAGATATTAATCAAAATTAACCACGGAGGATCCTATGGGACTTTTTTCCAAAGAACGTACTGACGCTGATCAAGCACCAGCGGCCCCCGATGCTCGAGAGCCGGGTAACATCAGCTTCGGCTCTGACGAAGAGTACAGGGAGAAGAATGAATCACGAGCCGTTCTTAATTCACAGAAGCTAAAATCCAAATATGGTATCAACGACACCATAAAACTGTTACGCAAGCTTACGCATATTGACGATGAGGTTAAGATCGTCGTAGCCAAAACCACCCTAGAATCTATGAATGTTGTTATCCGCGACATCATCACTGACGCGAGCGCTAAAGAAGAAAAGGTTTCCGCACATGTAACATCACTAAAAGACGAGATTAGCGATCTTGAGGCTGAAATTAAAAAGCGCCGCGACCAAATTTCGGCCCTGGATAAAGACTTGTCTGAAACAAAAGAAGCAAGAATATGCCTGGAAAAAGGCGAGCCGAAGGAAAGCTCGGATACAAACGAAGCTAAAATAGTGAAAAAAGCTTCTGAAAAAACCAATCAGAATAGGCCTCAAGAGAAAAAAGCACCGGAACCCCAGGCTGGAAAGGAATAGTCGACCGGCCCAGTGAGCTGTCAGCCTTCAAGGTGGCTTGTGCAGGCAGGTGTGCTTAGGGTGCAGGGTAAGGGAGTAAAAAACCCCGCTAGGCTCACTTCCCAGGGTTTTCTCTTTTATAAAGTTCAATGAAATCAGCCAGTGCTTGCTTGGCCTCTTCTTTTGAGTCGAAGGGCCCAAGCTCATCTCCTTCCCGCAACTTTGCAAACCATCCGCCTTCCTCACTATAAAAGCGATCTGTGCGGTAGTACGTACCGGTTCCGGTTTCACCATGTCTCTTTTCTGCCATAATAACCCCTCTCCATAAGACGAGACCCTTAATAAGATGAGAGAAAAATAGCTCTCGTGCAAAGGCCTACGATAATGACTAATTAAAATTATAGTCAACAACTTCACTATGTTGCCAAGCCACACAAAAACACAACAACTACAGGAATGGATAATCCCGGAAAGTGGAGAAATCACGGTCTATTCCAACTCGACGATTGGTGAGAGGCATCGAAACTGGTAAACTAGGCGGCTAAGGCGCATCTGGATAATTCATGAACTTGTATCTTGTATCCGAAATACACAGCTTTCTTCGTCGCCTAAAAGAGCCTACTGCTGGAGAAAACCTTCGTAATAGCCTTCTACCCGCTATATTAAAGGCAAGCTGGTCTCAAATAGAGTGTGCGGCCCTTCCAAGTTAACTACCCAAGAACCTGAGAATCTTATGAGCAAACCCTCCCTTACGTACCGCGACGCCGGTGTTGATATTAACGCAGGCAATGAACTCGTTCAGCGTATAAAAAGCATCACACGACAAACAAAACGCCCTGAAGTATTAGGCGGTTTAGGCGGATTTGGTGCGCTGTGTGAGATCCCTCAGGGTTATGATCATCCCATTCTCGTGTCAGGTACCGACGGCGTTGGTACCAAACTAAAGCTTGCTATAGAGCTCGGCAAACACGATACAGTGGGTATTGACCTCGTAGCCATGTGTGTCAATGACCTTATAGTCACAGGTGCAGAACCGCTTTTCTTTCTCGACTACTATGCCACCGGCAAATTGGATATCGAAACCGCTGCCAGTGTAATTTCTGGTATTGGAGAAGGCTGTCAGCAAGCAGGCTGCGCTTTAGTTGGTGGGGAAACCGCCGAAATGCCCGGCCTATATGAAGGGGAAGACTACGACCTCGCCGGTTTTTGTGTTGGCGTGGTGGAAAAATCTGAAATCATTGATGGCTCGAAGGTCAGCGCAGGCAATGTCTTAATCGCTCTGGGTGCATCAGGCCCTCACTCCAACGGTTATTCTCTCATACGCAAGATCCTGTCTCTGCCCGATGTATCCATTGACGAAACCGTGGATGGGCAAGACCTCTCAGATATCCTCATGACCCCTACGCGCATCTATGTCTCATCCCTTCAGGCGTTGATGAAAGAGGTTCCCGTAAACGCCATCGCACATATTACCGGTGGCGGTCTACCCGAGAACCTTCCCCGTGTTCTACCTCCAAATACCCGAGCTGAAATTGACACCGACTCATGGCAGTGGCCAGAAGTGTTTCAATGGCTCCAGAAAAAGGGCCAAGTCGAAACAGCAGAAATGTATCGCACCTTTAACTGTGGCGTAGGCATGGTGCTTTGCATTCCCTCTGACCACGCCGAGAAGGCGCTTGGCGTACTTAATGATGCGGGAGAGAATGCTTGGGTAATTGGCTCCATCACTCCCGGTAGCAACGTCGAACCTTATGTTGTGCTGCCGGAATAGGAAGTTAAATGTCCGTCTCGCAGCCCTTTTCACTCGCCGTACTAATTTCAGGCAACGGCTCTAATCTGCAAGCGATTATTGATGCCATTCAAAACAAGAAGCTCGACGCAAGCATCAAGCTCGTAATTAGCAATCGAGCTGATGCCAAGGGCCTTAAAAGGGCCGAAGCGGCGGGTATTCCCACCCTTCTGATCGAGCACACCCAATACTCTAGCCGCGAGGAGTTCGATCAGGCCATGCTGGATGCACTTAAAGCCTGTAGGCCTGACCTAGTGGTGCTTGCTGGCTTTATGCGCATCCTTTCTGCACAGTTTGTGAGCGCTTTAAGCGGCAAGTTAATCAATATCCACCCTTCTCTACTGCCACGCTACAAAGGCACTCAAACCCATAAGCGTGCCCTGGAGGCTCATGACTCCGTACATGGCTGTAGCATCCACTATGTCACAGAAGAGCTGGACGGAGGCCCCGTAGTTGCCCAATCGGAAGTCCCCATCTATCCTAACGATACCGAGCAGCTTCTGGCCGCCAGAGTGCAGAAAGAAGAACACCAGCTCTACCCTTTTTGTATCGGCTTAATCGCTCAAACAAAACTGGAATTAATTGATGGTGCACCTGTCTTAAATAAGCAGCTGCTTACAAGCGGTGGTATCAAGTTTCGCCAATCAAATTATGATCGTTATTATTTGGAGTGAATATTAAAAAGCCAAAGCACAGATTGCCAGCAATCATTGTTAGCGCTCTGATTCTATTGCCGCTGCTGTCAGCGCCAGGCTTTGGTCAATCTGCTCCTCAAAGCGCCATGCATATTCAGCCATTTACGGCCACTTACGATTCTGTCTGGTACCCGCTCTCACTTAAAGGCAGCGCTACGCGCACTCTGCAAATCAACAACCCCAATCATGGATTATTTACCTTTGAAGGGAAAATGATGGGCGCAACATTGCAGGAAAAATCCTCTCTGCAGTGGAATGGCTGCATACCCGTACCACGGTCCTTTTCCCGCACCAAAAAACATATTTTCAGCAATAAGACTGTCGATCAACAAACGTTTAACTGGCCAGCCAGACAAGTGAGCGCACGGCATAAAGAAAGGATGGCCAAGTTAGCAATTACTGACGGCACTTTTGACCCACTGAGTTACCAGCTCGCATTACGTTGTGGCCTCAAGCAAGGCAAAACACAATTCGAATACGACGTTGTTCGCAAAACAAAAGTGAAACGGTATCACTTTGAGGTCGTTGGAGAAGAAAGCATCAGCACGGCTTTGGGGGCGCTTCAGGCGATTAAAGTAATAAGAAGCAGCGACGGTAGCAACAACAAACAAACCACACTGTGGTTTTCAAAAGCACATGATTTTACGTTGATTAAACTTGAGCAAAAAGAAGCGGATGATAATCTCTACGTATTCACCATCCGCGAATTGACGATTCACTAAACGCTTGCTGACTGCCTAGCGATGAGTTCAGAAGTTTAGGCCTTGGGTAAAGTAACCCCCTGCTGCCCCTGGTACTTTCCGCCACGGTCTTTATAAGATGTTTCGCATACATCATCAGACTCAAAGAAAAGCATCTGTGCCACACCTTCATTGGCATAAATCCGCGCTGGCAGATTCGTGGTGTTAGAAAATTCCAGTGTGACATGCCCTTCCCACTCAGGCTCCAAAGGCGTCACATTGACGATAATCCCGCATCGAGCATAGGTAGATTTACCCAGGCAAATAGTCAAAACACTACGGGGAATTCGAAAATACTCTACTGTGCGCGCCAATGCGAAAGAGTTAGGAGGAATAACACAGGTATCCCCCACAACATCCACAAAACTCGACTCATCAAAGTTTTTGGGATCAACCGTTACCGAGTTAATATTCGTAAACACCTTAAACTCTCTCGAACAGCGCACATCATAGCCATAACTCGATGTGCCGTAGGAAATAACGCGTTCGTCGCCACTGTATCGAACCTGGCCGGGCTCGAAGGGTTCAATCATGCCCTGGTCTTGAGCCATACGGCGAATCCACTTATCTGACTTAATACTCATTCCGATAATGCCCTGTCAATGATGCAAAACGCAGCATGATACACCTTTTAAAGAGCCAGAAAAAATTGTTTTACTCGTCTCGTCTCGTTATATTTGACGCCCTTTCCGAAACAAGCCTCAAACACTGCTGTGACCAATAAAATGACCGACGTAACGCAAAACAACACCCCGAGAAAAATCCTCGTAACATCCGCCCTGCCTTATGCCAATGGCTCTATTCATATGGGGCACCTGCTCGAGTACATTCAAACGGATATCTGGGTGCGATTTCAGAAAATGCGCGGCGAGTTGTGCACTTACGTTTGTGCAGATGACACCCACGGCACGGCCATTATGCTTAAGGCCGAACAAATGGGCATCACACCTGAAGCCCTCATCAATGATGTCAACCAAGAACACCAAGAGGACTTTCGGCGCTTCAATATCGCATTTGACAACTACTACAGCACCCACTCCGAAGAAAACAGGGAGATTTCTTCATACATCTATCTAAAAAACCGCGCGAAAGGGCACATCACCACGCGCAATATTTCTCAGCTTTTTGATCCTGAAAAAGAATTATTCCTTGCGGATCGCTTCGTTAAAGGGGGCTGCCCCAAATGTGGAGCCGAAGACCAATACGGAGACAACTGCGAAGTATGTAGCGCCACCTATGATGCGCACGAACTCAAAAACCCGCACTCCACCATTTCAGGGGCAACACCGGTTGAAAAAGAATCCGAGCATTACTTTTTCAACCTACCCAACTTCCAAGACATGCT
>Ga0209121_10000827_pt1 | contig 33057 bp, 35 predicted proteins | sample Cruoilmetagenom3_FD_187292 | JGI IMG/M metagenome (GOLD analysis project Ga0209121, IMG submission 187292) | Oil polluted marine microbial communities from Coal Oil Point, Santa Barbara, California, USA - Sample 3 (SPAdes) (version 2) | ecosystem: Environmental > Aquatic > Marine > Oil seeps ... | reverse complement strand
TCTACTATTAATTCTAACTCAACTAGCGTTGCACAATCCGTTGCGATGGTGGCACTCTCTACGCGTACGTAAAGCGTCTGCATATTCACTACGATATTATTGTAAGCTAAACTCGTATCAATGGCATCTACATTATTGCTAGCATTTACTAAGGTTTCGTGATAAGTCACCGTCAGTCCTGCTGCACCTCCTGTAATCTCATTATCTGCATCTGTTAAGGTGAATATCCCAAAACCATCATTGTCCGGATCACAATAGCGTAATGGCGTTGGCGTAAAGGCTATTGGTGCTTGTTGTACAATCAACTCTAAGGTCGTAGTCGTGTAACAGCCTGTGTTTATATCTTCTACGCGTACAAAAATGATTTGTCCGTTACTCGTATTGGTATATAACGTTGGTAATGGATTCATTTCTGCATCTGCCTCGGCTTGTGTCGCATAGTAGCTCACAGAATAGCCTGGATTATTACTCGTTATCTCGATAGTCTTCAAGCTTAAATCCATCTCAGTTAATCCGTCTGGTGTACCATCATCACATACTTCTAAGGGTATTGGTGCTACTATAAGTGGTAATGGATTTACTACTAAATCGAAGGTCGTGCTCGATGTACAGTTGGTAATCGTATTGCTTAGTACTGCTACTATAGCTTGTGGATTGCTGGTATTAGCGTATAAGCCTATAATGGCATTTACACCCATATCTGCATCGGTTTGATTTTCATAGTATGTAACCGTTACATTGACCTGACCATTTAATAGCTCTGCATCTTTGGTCGGTAAATCAAACTGCTCTTGTTCATCTCCTGAATTAGTATAATCACATAACTCATATGGTGTTACTGCTACAACTGTTGGTACGGGATTAACAATTAACTGCAACGTGGTAATCGCATAACATCCTGTAATATCATTTTCTATACGTGCAAATATTTGCTGTGCTCCTGCAACTGTATTTGTAAAGTTCGTTGGCAATGGACTTGCCCCTGCTTCTGCGGCTGCTTGAGTAGCGTAATAACTCACTGTCATTCCTGTTTGGGCACCATTAACCTCTGTGTATCGTAAGCTTAAATCAAACGTTGCAAAACCATCGTTATTAACATCACAAACTTCTAATGCTGTTGTGGCATTGGCCGTAGGGTTTTCTAAAACTTCTAGCTGTAAGATATTCACATTATAACAGTTGGTTGTGCTGTTTTCTAAGCGTACAAATACCGTTTGACTAGTCATGGTCGTATTGATGTAGCCATCGAAAATCTCTGCCGTAGCTGTATCTGCACCAACTAAGGTTTCATGGAACGATACTACTACTCCTGTTTGTCCATTTAAAAACTCTGACACTTTGGTGCTTAATGTAAAACCTACAAAACCGTCCGTGTCATCATCACATACTTGCAATGGTGATACTCCTACAACTTCGGGTAAAGCATTGACAATGACATCAAAACTTGTGGTGCTATAACAATCTGGATGTAATGGGTCTTCTACTCTTACATAAATCGTCTCTAATCCTGCTGTGCTATTGGTATAGGTACTCGGTAAAGCTGCTGCATTTGCATCTGCATCGGCTTGATTGCCATGAAATGATACCATATAAACTAATGGGTCTTGTACTCCTAATATAGCAGCTTCTTGTGTGCTTAAATCAAATGTACCTAATCCATCATTGCTCACATCGTCACATACAACCATATCTATTGGTGTATTGGCTATGGCTCTTGCATGTACAACTAAATTAAATACTGGATTTGCCGAAGCATTATAACAACTTGAATCCCCTAAATTCTCTACTCGTACATAAATTGGCTCAGGGTTTACAACATTAGTGTATAAACTCCCTATGGCTCCTGTCCCTGCATCCGCATCTGCAAAACTCGTGTAATACGTTACTCCATAATCTGATGATGGTTGCGTACCTAAGATTCCTAAATCTTGTACACTCAAATCAAACTCCTCAAAACCATCATTGCTCAAATCATCACATAACTCTAAGTCCATAACAGCATTGATTGTCGGTTGGCTTGCCACATTTAAAGTAAATGTTAATACCTCATAACATCCAGACATTAAATACTCTACTCTAATAAATATTGATTCTCCATCAAAACCCGAATAATTTGCTAAACCTGCTATTGCTCCAGTATTAGCATCAGCATCAGCAAGGGAATTGTGATAAGTAACCACTAAATCACTGGCAATTGTAGCACTAGCCAGTACAACAGAAGTATTAGAATCTAAGTCAAAAATATATGGTGGAACACCTGTATCACATATATATAAATTATTAGGAATTTCAGTAACAATTTCAGGTAATACATCAATACATACTTCCTCAGTATATTCACAACCAAAATCATCAGTAACTCTGTAAGTATAACAGAATTGACCAGCAGTTGGAGGAGCTACTGTTATTACATTACCAACAGTATTGGTTATTGTAGGATCAGCATCCCAAGCTTCAGATGTAATTACCGGAGTAAAAGATAATTCAGGTGGTTGTAAATTAGGATCAAATTCAATACTCCAAGCAAAAATATGTCCATTATCAGCTCCAATATTATCAACTACTCTAATAGTCCAATCACCATTAAGTGGAGATCCTAAAAGACCATCTAAAGGAAAAACCGAACTATAACTTCCTGCTGGCACAAAAGAATCAGTATAAGTTCCAGGACCGTCACCACTTGGAAATACTCCTCCATTTTGACTACCACCAGCCAAAGTAGGAAAGCCTCCATTGGGCACAAAACAGTAATCACTTCCTATACCAGGTGTTGTGTTGTTACTCTGTCCATCAACAGGACCTGTAGCCCATGGAATACCTAAGTTTTCACTACCACCTCCTTGATCGTGCATTCTAACAACTTGTCCATTAGGAGAAATTATTTCAATATCTAAATCTCCTAAATAAGAATGCTCCATGGTTAAACAAATACTCACTAATTGACTAATATCTGTTAAAGTCTGAGCAGAGTCATAACAATCAACTGTTACTGCAGTTTCATAAGTAACACCATTTCCATCAGGTAAAAAAGTAATACCGCTAACAGGAGGAGTGCAATCATTAATAAATTCAACTGGAGCTACAACACCAGTTATATCTGTAGTATCACCAAAACAAAGTGTAGTTTTTGCAGCTTCTGTACCTGTAAAATCAGGCTCTGTTCCGACTTGTATTACCTGATTAATTAAATTGTTATTCTCACAACCTAACGGATCTATTGAGGTATTTGCATCACGAATATTTAAATTAACAATATATACACCAGGATCTGGATACGAAAATGTAGCCGTTTGACCAGCCGCAGTATTTCCATCACCTAAATCCCATTCATATGTTGCACCAGTACCATCTATAGAAAAGACACCACTACCTGTTAATGTAATTTCTTCATTAGGACAAACCCTTATATAATTAAGTGCATTTGGTGCTGGACTTGTTGAATCTATTTGAGAATTAATCGTTTGACAAGGAGTTAAGCAAGATATATTTGCAGCCCAACCATCTATAGTACCAGAAGCATTTGAAACAAATTGTATAGTAAGACATCCTGAAGTATTATCTTGAGTCGCCTGCACTAGTCCTGGACTATTTGTACCTGAAAAATCACCATATGGAGGTGCCGCAGTTGTATCACCATTAAAAATGGACATTATATCTTGATTTAACTGTGTACTAAATGAGGTAAAGTCTATTTGTACTTTTTGTCCTGCATTTTCAGGGCATATCGTTAGAATAAAATTTTCATCATCCCCATAGAAACCAAATTCTCCACCAGAATCGTAAAAAACGCCTCCACATTGGTTTACTGTTGCAGTTTGCATATTAACATCTTGTGCCAATAGTAATGATGAAAATAAAAGAGGGATTATCGTAAATATATATTTCATGCTTTAAATTTTATTGATATTGGGACTTAATGATAATATAATAATTTGTGTTATCCACTTGATACATTGCTGCAGCTCTTGAGTGAAATTCGAAATTATACTTTAATGGATTAAAATTATCTGGATTAAACGTTTTGTCTCTTTCTAAATCTGAAACAAATCCATCAAAAACAGAAACTTCAGATAGTTTAGTACAAGCCTTCTTATTTTTTTCGTTAGAAATCAATTTTATTTCAACTCTATTTCTTAGAATATGTTTGATACTTTTTAGTCGATGTGGATCACTAAAAACATATTTATCAGCATACTCACCATAAACCTCAATGATTTGCTCACGCTCAGTATGTGTTAAAGGCATATTGACATTGTCATTATATTTTGCTAATGGCAATGGATTTTTTTGTTTTGATTGTTGTCCAGACATACATAAAGGCATGATTAACAAGACAAGAATAGTTAGTAGTTTTTTCATAGCTTAACCTTAATATTTAAAGTTTTGAAAATTAAGAAAATTTTAGAGAATCAACTGTTAATTCATCAATGTTATTGACATTTTAACGGTTTTATATATATAACAGCTACAATTATAAAACTCCTACCATATTGAAACTATTTTTATTGCGTATCTTTGCATCTTCTTTTAAAGATTGATTAATATTTTTTTACAATGAAAATTGAAAGCGATTTTAATGATATTGACGCCCTCGGTGATGACCATATTGGATCGTCTAGCGAAACTCCGATGAGAAGTGATGCATTTAAATTATCTAGCATCGAGAAAATAGATATTATTAAAGATGATGTCAAACATATACTAGAAACCCTTGGCTTAGATTTAAATGATGACAGCCTAAAAGGAACTCCAAATCGTGTTGCAAAAATGTTTGTTAATGAAATCTTTGGAGGTTTAGATCCTGATAAAAAACCTCGTGCTTCTACATTCGACAATAAATATAAGTATGGTGAAATGTTAGTAGAAAAAAACATTACAGTTTACTCTACTTGCGAACATCATTTATTGCCAATTGTTGGTCGAGCGCATGTTGCTTATATTTCTAACGGAACAGTTGTAGGTCTATCTAAAATGAATAGAATAGTCGATTATTATGCAAAACGACCACAAGTACAGGAACGTTTAACTATTCAAATTGTAAAAGAATTACAAGAAGTTTTGAATACTGAAGATGTTGCTTGTGTTATAGATGCTAAACATTTGTGCGTCAATTCTCGAGGTATTAGAGATATTGAAAGTAGCACCGTAACCTCAGAATTTGGCGGAAAATTCAAAGAAAATGAAACACGTCGCGAATTTTTAGATTACATTCAATTAGATACTCAGTTTTAATTTTTTTTAGCCTTAGCATTTCTTTAGTTTTTCAATTACTTATTATGTCACTATATAATTCACAAACGATAAAAATATATAACTCACTTTCAGGTGAGAAAGAAGTTTTTAAGCCTTTAACAGAAGGGCATATTGGCATGTATGTTTGTGGCCCAACAGTCTATAGTAATGTGCATTTAGGTAATGTAAGAACTTTTATGTCCTTTGACATGATTTTTAGATATTTTAAGCATTTAGGCTATAAAGTAAGATATGTTAGAAACATTACTGATGCTGGTCATTTAGAGAACGATGGAGATATTGGTGAAGATAAAATCACAAAGAAAGCCAGGCTAGAAGCTATTGAACCTATGGAAATTGTTCAGCGCTATACTGTAGATTTTCATAATGTATTAAACACCTTTAATTTTTTACCGCCAAGCATAGAACCAACAGCAACTGGTCATATTATTGAACAGATTGAATTAATTCAAACCATAATTGATAACGGATTTGGATATATTGTTAATGGATCGGTCTATTTTGATGTTCATAAATACAATAAAACAAACGAATACGGTATTTTAAGTAAACGTAAACTTGAAGATTTAATACATAACACACGTACGCTTGATGGACAGAGTGACAAGAAAAATCCACAAGACTTTGCTCTATGGAAAAAAGCTGAACCTACACATATTATGCGTTGGCCTTCTCCTTGGAGTGATGGTTTTCCTGGTTGGCATCTAGAATGTACAGCTATGAGCACCAAATATCTTGGAGAACAATTTGATATTCATGGTGGTGGAATGGATTTAAAATTTCCACATCACGAATGTGAAATTGCCCAAAATAAAGCTGCAAAAGGACAAGATCCTGTAAAATATTGGATGCATGCCAATATGCTTGAGCTTAATGGTGCACGTATGAGCAAGTCTACAGGAAATTACATTAATCCTGCAGAACTGCTATCTGGAGAAAACGAAATTATGACAAAAGCTTATAGCCCAAGTGTTATTCGCTTTTTTATGATGCAAGCGTCGTATAAAAGTGTTCTAGATTTAACCAACGACGGTTTACTGGCAGCAGAAAAAGGTTTCCATAGATTAATGGATGCCGTTAATTTAATGGACAATTTAAAAACTAGTAATTCATCTTCATTTGATGTTTCCTCATGGAAACAGAAATGTTATGACGCCATGAATGACGATTTTAATACTCCAATACTAATTGCCAATCTTTTTGAAGCTGTAAAATTAATCAATCAAATAAAAGATGGAAGCGCCACTATTACGAATGAAGATCTAGAATTGTTACAGCAAACTATAAACGTCTTTACTTTTGATATTTTAGGATTAGTCAATGTTTCTAAAAATGATTCTGGAACAGACAAATTATCTGGTGCCGTTGAAATTCTAATAAACCTCAGAAAAGAAGCCAGATTAAATAAAGACTTTGCTTTATCAGATAAAATTAGAGATGAATTGGCTGAAGCAGGTATACAATTAAATGATAGTAGGGAAGGCACGACTTTTACGACTAACTAATCGTGAAAAAGATACTCACATATCCATTTCTGTTACTAATCAAAGTATATCAAACTTTAATATCTCCCTTTACACCAGCTACTTGTAGATATCAACCAACCTGTTCTCATTATGCTAAAGAAGCTTTAGAGGTACATGGCTTTTTTAAAGGAGGTGGATTAGCATTAAAACGGATTTTTAGTTGTCATCCTTGGGGAGGTAGTGGTTATGATCCTGTTCCTAAAAAGGATGACAACTAAAAATATTGCCTCGCGCTCAAGCTCGCCCATTCGTTAAAAATGTACACTGTACATTTTCTTTACACTCAGTCGCCTTGTGGAGGCAGCGGATTTGACCCTGTTCTACCAAAAGAAGATTAATATTACGTTAATCTCGTTTTCAATCGCTATCAAAATATTATATTTACCGCTCAAAGAGACTTTATATGCAATTACTATACATTGAATGGGATCCGATAAAATTTATTGATTTAGGATTTTTCCAACTTCATTTTTATAGCGTGATGTGGATTGTTGCCTTTATTTTAGGCTTCTACATTACAAAACGTATTTTTAGAAACGAAGGTCAGTCTGATGAAGCATTAGATTCTCTTTTCATCTATTCTGTATTAGGTATAATGCTAGGTGCCAGATTAGGGCATGTTATTTTTTATCAACCAGAACTAATTACTGAAGATTTTTTTAGCATCTTTTTACCTTTTAAATTTAAAGGTGGAGTTGAGTTTACTGGTTTTCAAGGATTAGCCAGTCATGGTGCTGCAATAGCTATGATTATTTCCATGTACCTATATAACAAAAAAGTATTAAAGAAAACTGTACTTTGGATTTTAGATCGCGTTGTAATTGCCGTTGCTCTTGGTGCTGTTTTTGTTAGAATAGGAAACTTTATTAATTCTGAAATAATAGGAAAATATACTAATAGCGATTTTGGTGTTGTTTTTAAGCAATTAGGTGAAAATCAGCCAAGACATCCTGCTCAATTGTATGAAGCATTCTCTTATATTTTTGTGTTTCTAATTCTATTCTATTTCTATTGGAAAACTAAAAAATCAAAACAACAAGGATTCTTATTTGGATTGTTTTTAGTTCTACTTTGGACCGTTAGATTCTTTGTGGAATTCGTAAAAGAAGCACAAGTAGATGAACGCGCAGATTGGCCACTTAACACAGGTCAATGGTTAAGTATCCCTTTTGTACTAATTGGACTCTACTTTATGTTTGTATATAAACCAAAAACTAAATTAGCTTAATACATTTGAATGCTTTATCTAAATATTCGATATTATTTTTAGTACTTACCTTAGTTTATAGTTGCAAAGAGGATAAGCCTACAAAAACCGAAGACAAAGTTGTTGTTAGTTTTAAAAAAGAAGGAGTACTCACCATAAAAAAAGCAGATTCAGATTCTATTATTAGAACTTTGGATATAGAAATTGCTGATAACGAATACGAAACTCAAACAGGTTTAATGTATAGGACTGAGTTAAAAACAAATTATGGAATGCTTTTCATATTTCCTGATACCCAAATGCGAAGTTTCTATATGAAGAATACTAAAATTCCTTTAGATATTATTTATATTGATGACACCAAAACAATTGTTAGTGTTCAAAAAAATGCCAAACCGTTTGATGAAACTTCTCTCCCATCTGAAGCTCCTGCTAAGTATGTTTTAGAGATTAATGGTGGTCTATTTGATGAGTGGCAGCTTAAAGAAGGATACCGTATTGATTTTGAGATATTAAAATAAATATCCTAATTTTTACATTAAGGTATTTTCTTTTTAATGTTATTCTTTAATTATTATCTTCTTACTCGCAGATCGATTATTATTAGTCAACTTCAATATATATAAGCCTGAAGTCAAATCTAAATCCACATAGTTTTCAATTGACATAAAACTTTTTAAAAGCTTTCCATCCATAGAATATATTTCAGCATCTGCTTCTGTATTTAATCCAGAAATATAAATTCTATTATCTGTTGGGTTAGGAAAAATAGTAATACTTAATTCTGAGACATCCTGAATACTCAATGGTTGTGTCCAAACATCACCAACATTATCTCCCCAAATATATTCTATTAAATCTGGTTGATCTATAAACGGATTTCTATTGAATTGCCAATTGTAAACGATGTTATTTCTGTTCATTTCAAAATCATCTGGCGGGTCATTTCTATGCCAATCTAACAAAGTAGCTAAATCACCAAACTCGCCAACATTGCCATCTGGAAAACCATTTACAATCTCTAACCCATTGTAACGAACAGCCATATAAAACACACTTCTAGCGACATCTCCCTTGAATTTTCCTAAAGTACCTGCCGGTCCATTATACTCTCCGTAAAATTGATTCCCTCGAGTACTATTCTCTGGTCCATCGGCAGCTCTTAATGCATGTGCATCAGAATTACCATGTCTTAAAGAATCCGCTTTTGTTGTCCAAAACACATCAATACCATCAGCTATTTCATCTTCTTCAATACTAAAAAAACCTCCTCGAGATCTTGGAAAGGTGTGTTCCCTATTCCATTTTCCGATGTTAGAAGAAGTTGTTTGGTAATCTAATTTTGCTCTACCTTCCTCTAAATACACTAACCAAACCTGATTACTATTTTCTGGATTTTGGTCAGCCTCTTTTAAAATATCTATAACATCATTATAGGTTTGAGCCCTAACAATAGTCGGATCTGCAATTATATCTTGCAATGCTTGTCTTAAAACAGTGTTAGACAATCCATCTAAACTATTGTAATAGCCATTTGGTTGCGTACTATTGACTATGCCATACGTTGGATTTATTGGTGTTCCCCATGCTGCAACTGTAAAATCATTATCTACAACCCTAATTTCAACATTACTATTAGAAGCCACAATTGGCTCTACTAAATCCAAAAATCGAATTTTTAAAACCTCATCACCTTCATCATCGGTATCATCGATTAAAGTAATTGTAGTACTCGTAGTATTTTGACCTGTCGGAATTGTGAGATTAGTATTTCCTGTAAAATCAGAAGTTCCAAATCCATAGTTGTCTAAACTAATCGTGAAATTTAAATCTGATGTTACAGTAGTTTCGGATGTAAACTCAATATTAAAAATATCGCCTTCACCATATTGTGTATTCAATATAGTAATAGCAATAGGATTAATAGTAATACCAGAACCATCATTTTCTCGTCTTGGTGTTGGAGTTTGTGCTGCAAATGTCACATTGTTCATACCATCCACAAAACGTTGAATCGATTTTGGGTTAGCATTAGTACCATTATCGTTGTACTGTACTGTTTCACCTAATAATGATAAGAGAACTGAATCCACTGAATCATTTGTACCATAAACCATGGCATCAATTAAATTGGTTTGCGTAGCTAAAGTCTCTTCTGGAAAATCATTTATGGATGCTTGATAAATACCCACAGCATCAGCTCCGTTCTGAATAACATTCTCTGCTATTAATGCTTGAGGAAAAGGAGAAACACCTGCACTACCAACAACTAACAACCCATTAATATCTGTTGACAAGCCGTTTAAATCGTATGCAAAATAACTTTTATCACCACCACTACTCGATCCATTAAAGAACACCAATATGTAACCATCTGTTGAAAAATTTGGGGTCTGTGACTTTAATTCAATAAACTCTTTGGTATCTATACTTGGATTGTCTGCATCTAATTCATTAATAATTAAAACTTGAGACCAACTATAAGAAGTAACACATAGAAATAAAACAAATAGTACTCGAAACATAGATTTTTTTTTACAAAGATAGTTTAATATTATACCTCAAGGTTAACTAATAATTATTTCATGAAACTGCTATAATTGAAACATGACCAATATCATGTTTTTGATTTCACAAAATGATGAAAACATCAAAATACATCATTTTATACATGAAATGCCTCTACAATTTTAAAAACCTATCTCAAAAGCCCCTTGAATAATACTAATTTATAACACATAATGATGTTTATAGTTATAATATGTAAGTTTATTAAAGATAAGTCACATTTTATTGTAATACATATCATTAATATACTTACAAATGTAAATTCAATTTAGTCGATTTATATAAAAACGTTTGGAGAATAATTCACTGAAAATATATATTGAGAACTCAATCAAACAAACAAAGTAAATTATTAACCTCTAAACCGAAGAAATTATGATGACATTAGCAAAATTGATTATTGAAATAATATTTTCAATATTCTAAACCAAACCAACCAAAATATAAAACTTAGTTCTAGAATAAGTTTTATTATTTTTGTCGCTATGCGACAATAGGCAATAAAGAGCCTTTGCCAAATTACACAAAATGAAGAAAACGATCTTTAAGGCTTTGGCCAAAATCAATAAAGCCGTATTACCATCTTACAGTAAAAAACAATTAGATCTTAGCAAAGCGACTAAGCTACAACTTGCAATTATTGGATGGAGAACTTATGTTACAAAAAATGCAATTGAATAAAAAAGACTACCAAAGTGGTAGTCTTATTTTAATTCAATACAATCTATCGAATTTGCGGTAAATTCTCTTTTTCAATATGAATTTAATTTCTTGTTACAGAACCCATTGGTAAAGAACCTAAATTCTGCCCAAAAGCATGTGTTGTTGGCGCTGTCTCATTACCTGCAGTACCTACCAATGGTTTTATAGCAAAAGGCGCTACTGAATCATCTGGAACAGGCTCTACTGAAATTACAACTGTACGACCTCTAACATCTAGAGGAAATGTTTCACCTGCTGGTGTGTTTTCAAAGAAATCTTCTCCTGGTACTGGTGGTCCCGCAGAAGCTCCACTAAATGGTGCTGCTCCGTCCGCAGTATTGAAAGTTGTAAATGTTCCAGTGCTTAAAGGACCTGATTCGCCTACAACCCAACCTTCATATGCCCAACCTGCTGGTAAAGTAGGCAAAACAAAATTAGGTACTGGCGGCATACCAGGCGTTCCAAACCAAACACCATTTTCGTCATTACCATTGTTAGTACCACTTTCATCTGTTGGAGTTCTTAAAAAGAAAGCTCCTGACGCATTAGAAAAGTCTCCTACAATATCAGTATTAACTGATGCTGTTGTACCATTAAAATCACCAACCAATACTTTTGTATCTGCTGGTGCAAGATCTGTATCATTTAAAGGTTCAATAGACAATACAAATCGAGTTGCGTTATCTAATTGCGTTGCATCAATTTGAAATGTTTGTGGAAATGTTGCACTCGAAAAAGTTCCTGTACTTACAGGTTGTCCGTTTACTATAATCCAGCCTTCATAAACATAATCACTACCAAGTACTTCTAACCCTTGTAAATTTAAAGTTAAATCGGCTGTTGTTGGTGCTGAATTATCATCGTCACTACTACAGGATACTGCAAATAATCCTATTGCTAGTAATCCAAAAATTGTTTTTTTAATCATTGCTCGTTATTTAATTTGTTCAGGGTAAAATTAAAACAGAGCAAAAGATTAAAATGTTAGGTGGCTAACATTTGAAGGGTTTTAAGAAAAACATCTAAAGAAAATAAATAGATAGTCACATTTCGAATAATTATATGTTTTAATAAAAAGAAAAATGTCAAACTAAATTATTCTAATAAAACAAATCAGAACTTTAAGGATTGCTGCACATCATACAATACTCCCCTTTGAAAATACTATAAACAAAAAAACGCTTAAGCTAGCTTAATGACTTCAATGTATTAAAACAAATCGAAGCTTATTGGATTGCTGCGCATCCTTAAAAGCTCCGCTTTGAAAATACTATAAACAAAAAAACGCTCAAGCTAGCTTGGCGTTTTTTTGTTTATAGTATTTATTCGTGACCTCGACAGGATTCAAACCTGTAACCTCTTGAGCCGTAATCAAGTGCGCTATTCAGTTGCGCCACGAGGCCTTTTTTAGTGGGTGCAAATATAATACTTTTATTAAAAAACCAGCAAACTATTTATTTCAAAATTGTATTTGTTATTTTTGAATCATGGTTTCAAAACAACAACTTCAACCTTTCCACTATTTATTCGATTCAGAACTAATTGAGAGTATTGCTAGTACAGCTTCAATTAGAACCTACAATAAACATGATATCATTATAGATATTGGACAAGACTTAAATTTTATTCCACTTCTAATTAAAGGGAATATTAAAGTATTACGAGAAGATCACAATGGGGATGAACTCCTATTATACGTATTAGAAACAGGAGATACTTGTGCTATGTCATTAACCTGTTGCATGTCTAAATCAATAAGTAAAATTAGAGCTGTTGCAGATGACCAAGTTTCTGTAGTAATGATACCCATCGAATATATGAAATTATGGTTTAACACTAATGAAAGTTGGAGAAGTTTTATTTTAGAAAGCTACCAAATTCGTTTCGATGAGATGTTAGAAACTATTGACACGTTAGCTTTTATGAAAATGGACGAACGTCTATTTAAACATTTAACTGACCAAGTTAAATTAACTGCAACAACAACATTAGAATTAACACATAAAGAGATTGCTGAAGATTTAAATACGTCTCGTGTAGTCATTTCAAGACTTCTAAAACAGCTCGAAAAAGACAATAAAATTGAACTTGGAAGAAATAAAATAATAGTTTTAGATTTTTAATACCTTTTTTGATACGTTCTACAACTCTTAATTTTATTTTTGCATCAAATTAAATTTATGGAATATATATTACAACCATGGCCTTGGTATATATCTGGTCCATGTTTTGCCTTAATAATGTTTACACTACTTTATTTTGGTAGATCATTTGGGATGTCATCTAATCTTAGAACCTTATGTGCTATTGGTGGAGCGGGTAAAAAAATAGATTTTTTTAAGTTCAATTGGAAAAGTCAAAGATGGAATCTAGTCGTTGTACTTGGAGCAATCATAGGTGGTTTTATTGCACATAATTGTTTATCTAACCCTATTGATATAGACTTAAGTCAAAATACAATTGACGATTTAAAAACATTTGGTTTTGAAAATGCTGGTAAAAGCCTTTTACCGCCAGAATTGTTTAGTTGGGAGGCTGCATTTAGCGTAAAAGGACTCATTATATTATTAGTCGGAGGAATTTTAGTTGGATTCGGAACTCGTTATGCTGGTGGCTGTACTTCTGGTCATGCTATTACAGGTTTAAGTAGCTTACAATTACCTTCACTAATTGCTGTAATTGGCTTTTTTATAGGAGGTTTAATTATGATAAACTTCATTTATCCAATACTATTTTAACATGGGAAGATATTTAAAGTTCTTAATAGTCGGAATATTCTTTGGAATTATTCTAGTGAAATCTGAAGCAGTGTCTTGGTATCGTATTTTTGAAATGTTTAAGTTTCAATCATTTCATATGTACGGAATTATAGGTACCGCAATAATTACTGGTATAATTCTATTACTACTTTCAAAACAATTAAAATTAAAAACCATACATGGTAACTATATAAGAGTACCTATAAAGGAAAGAGGATTACCAAGATATATCATCGGTGGATCTATTTTTGGATTAGGCTGGGCACTTTGTGGTGCTTGCCCTGGACCAATGTATATTCTAGTGGGAACAGGTGCCTTTACTGTTCTTATTGTTATTATTGGAGCTTTGATAGGCACATTAATATATGGATTGTTTAAAAACAAACTTCCTCATTAAATGGAATTAACTGAGATTTTAGGATATTGTGGTGCTTTGATTGTAGGACTAGTGTTAGGCCTTATTGGTGGTGGAGGTTCTATTTTAACGGTTCCTATATTAGTTTATTTTTTAGGATTTAGTCCTATAGTTGCCACAGCATATTCACTATTTGTTGTAGGGAGCACAGCTTTAGTAGGTACATTAAGAAATATTAAACAAAATCGAATTGATTTTAAAACTGCGATAATATTTGCAGTTCCCTCTATAATAACTGTATTTATGGTAAGAAGTTTGGTCATTCCGAACTTACCTGAAGTTATATTTTCAATTGGTAATTTCAATCTTACCAATTCACTTTTTATAATGCTCTTATTTGCTGTTATTATTATTCTAGCAGGTTGGTCTATGATTAGGTCTAAAGAAATCTATAGTGAAAATGCTATAAAAGAATTTGACATAATGCACTTTTTTGCGATTGGAACTCAAGCCATTGGCATAGGTGTTTTAGTTGGATTAGTAGGAGCTGGAGGTGGTTTTCTTATTGTACCAGCATTGGTGTTATTGGTAAAACTTCCAATAAAAAAAGCCATAAGCACATCATTGTTTATTATTGCGATTCAATCTTTAATAGGGTTTTTAGGTGATATTAAAACCTTAAACATAGATTGGCAGTTCCTCCTTACGTTTACAGTAATATCAATCTTCGGAATATTTATAGGATTGTTATTATCTAAAAAAATTAGCGCAAGTAAATTAAAAAAAGGATTTGGCTATTTTACTCTGGTCATGGGAATTTATATCCTTTATAAAGAACTCTTTTAATACTTTGTGTTAATAATGGCATTTCAAAAAGTGAAGTTTTGTAAATTTGCATTAAATATTTTATAAGAATGATAATTGAACAATTATACACAGGATGTTTAGCACAAGGTGCTTATTACATCGAGTCTGAAGGAGAAGTCGCTATAATTGATCCATTAAGAGAAATTCAGCAATACATAGATAAGGCTGAAGCTAATAATGCAAAAATCAAATATATTTTAGAATCTCATTTTCATGCAGATTTTGTATCTGGACATGTAGATTTGGCAAATAAAACTGGAGCGACGATTGTTTTTGGTCCTGGTGCTTCCACAGAATATGATATTCATACCGCTACTGATGGAGAAGAACTAAAATTAGGAAAACTAACCATTAAAATTTTACATACACCAGGTCACACGTTAGAATCTGCTACTTTTTTACTTATAGATGAAAACGGTAAAGATCATGCTATATTCTCTGGAGACACTTTATTCTTAGGTGATGTTGGTCGTCCAGACTTAGCCATAAAATCTGACTTAACTAAAGAAGATTTAGCTGGAATGCTTTTTGATTCTTTGCGAAATAAAATTATGCCTCTAGCAGATGATGTTATCGTATATCCTGCTCATGGCGCTGGTTCAGCTTGCGGTAAGAACTTAAGTAAAGAAACAGTTGGTCTTTTAGGAGAACAAAAGAAAACAAATTATGCTTTAAGAGCTAATATGACGAAGGAGGAATTTGTAGAAGAAGTACTTGACGGAATTGCACCTCCCCCACAATATTTTGCAAAAAATGCCATGATGAATAAAATGGGTTATGATGCTTTTGAAACTGTTTTAAAAACAGGAGACAATCCATTAAGCCCTGAAGAATTTGAAGCTTTAGCAAACCACGAGTCAGCATTAGTTTTAGATGTAAGACCACAATCAGATTATATAAAAGGACATATACCAAACTCAATTTTTATTGGTTTGAATGGTGATTTTGCTCCTTGGGTTGGAGCTTTAATAACTGACATAAAACAACCTATTGTTTTGGTGGTTCCTGAAGGAAAATCAGCAGAAGCCGTAACACGATTATCTCGTGTTGGTTATGATAATACACTTGGTTATTTAAATGGTGGTATTGATGCTTGGTCTGCCGCAGGAAAAGATATAGATACTTTAATATCAATTTCGGCTTTAGAATTTGCAGATAAAGCGAAGTCTAATACTCTCAACATTTTAGATGTACGTAAGGATGGTGAATACAAATCGACTCATTTAGAAAATGCTCAGCATTTTTCATTAGATTTTATTAATGAAAAAATGAATGAAGTGAGTAAAGACAAGACGTATTATGTGTATTGTGCAGGTGGTTATCGCTCTGTTATTGCAGCTTCCATTTTAAAAGCTAGAGGGTTTAATAATTTAATAGATGTTGCAGGTGGATTTGGTGCAATAAAAAAGACCGATTTACCTACTACAGATTTTGTTTGTCCAACCACATTATAAAACAAATTATGATGAAAAAAAACATTAGTAGTTTAGACAAAGGAGCTCGAATCCTTATCGCAGCAGCCGTTGCATTATTGTATTTTTTTAATATTATTGAAGGAACTGTAGCGTATATTTTAATGGCTGTCGCAATTATTTTATTAATTACAAGCCTTATTAATTTCTGTCCTCTATATAAAGTATTTGGTATCAGTACTTGCAAAATAAAAAACCAATAAATTATGCTATCTACTTCAGTTAAAATACAAAACTTAAAGTGCCATGGTTGCGCAAATACTATAGTCACGCAATTATCAAAATTGAATGGCATTACTGATGTTACAGTTGATAATGATACAGATGAAGTTCATTTTAATTATAGTTCTGAGACTGAATTTGAATCAGCGAAAAAGAAATTATCTGACTTAGGCTATCCTGTGGATGGAGAAGTTAATTCATTACCCAAAAAGGCAAAATCATTTGTAAGTTGTGCCGTTGGAAGAATGACCAAATAAAAAAACCTGCTATTTAGCAGGTTTTGTTTAAACTATTTCAGCACTAAGACCAGCTTGCAAAAGCTTAGAACATCGTGGTTCTAAATCTTCATAAGAACCTGTCTTAACGGTACATTTCCCTTTGTAATGCACTAATAATGCACATTGTTCTGCTTGTTCAGGCACATGATCGCAAGCATATATTAATGTATCAATAACATGATCGAAAGTATTGACATCGTCATTAAACAATACAATTTCGTTTTGTTTTAATTCTTCTTCTTGTAGAAGTAGTTCTTCGGAATGTTTTTCTTTTATACTCATCTCAGTACTAATTTATAAATTTTAACGAAACCCACTGTCCTTTTTGTATAGTTTCCTCCAATTTTAACATCTGCTTATTACATTCAGCCTCAATCAAGGGAATATCTTCTTTATAAAATCCACTTAAAAATAAATTCCCATTAGTGTTTAAAGAAGAAGCATATTGATGTATATCTGCTAATAATATATTTCTGTTGATGTTAGCAATAATACTATCATAGCGCTTACCATCTAACAATTTAACATCACCTTCGTATACTGAAATATGTTTACAATTATTTCGTTCAACATTTTCAATACTATTAAGATAGCACCAATTATCTATATCAATAGCATCTAGTTTTTTCGCTCCGACCTTTTCTGCTAAAATGGCTAAAACTCCAGTACCACAACCCATATCTAAAACCGATTTTCCTTTAAAATCATTTTTTAATATATGCTGAATCATCATATGCGTCGTTTCATGATGTCCTGTACCAAAACTCATTTTTGGTTCAATAATTAAATCGTATTTGGTGTTTGGTTTTTCATGAAAAGGTGCTCTTACTGTCACCAATTCATCAACAAGGATAGGATTGAAATTCTTTTCCCATTCCTCATTCCAGTTGGTTTGCTCAATTTCATTAAACTCAAACGTAATTTTAAATTCATCTGAGGATAGAATATGGATATCATCTAAAATAGCTTCGTTCCATTCCTCTTTCTGAATATACGCCGTAACACCTTCTTTGTTTTCCACAAAGCTTTCAAAACCTGCATAACCTAATTCTGCAATTAAGATTTCAGTTGCTGGTTGAAGTGGTTTTACCTTAAAATCATAACCTATATATATTGTATCTGACATATACCTTTTAAAAAAGCAAAGTTACATCAATATTATGTCTATAATAAAAAAGCATCTATCAAATAATCTTAAGATAGATGCTCAATTCTAGATACCTACATCTAAAGATTTATTGGTTTTTCATTCTTTCTATATCAAAATTCCATACCAGATTAGGCTATAACAACTCTCTCTATTGCAATTTTTATTATACCTACGCTGTTTTTTTCTCCCCAGCTTACTTATAGATGCGTTTCTACTGTTTTAGGACCAATATATAGCTTTTCAGAAATTTGTTGCGTAATAAGTTCTTCCGAGATAGCAACCAATACATCATGCTCTCTTCTGGTTAACTCAATATTTTTTCTTTTCTTTTTTTTCTCAATATTACATGAGTTTAATGCAACATGTTGTATTAAAATTAGTTTGCGATTCTTCATAACTGTGAATTTAAATTAACTGATTAATAACTAATTGCAAGTTAAATCCACTATTATAAAAAAACTTAAGGGTATTCCCTGAGATTTTTAATCTCAGGGAATACCCTTAAAAATAAATTACGCTATGTTTTTTCTAAAATGCGCTGATTATTGCGTGAAAATCTTTAGCATTTAATGCTGCACCACCTATAAGACCACCATCAACATCTGGCTTACCAAAAATCTCTTTAGCATTTGCTGGCTTAACACTACCTCCATATATAATAGAAACAGAATCTGCTACTTCATTTCCATATTTGTCTGCTAATGTTTTTCTAATAAACGCGTGCATGTCTTGCACTTGTTCTGGACTCGCAGTTTCACCTGTACCAATTGCCCAAACTGGCTCATAAGCTAATACAATTTTCTTATATGCATCTGCACCTAAATGAAATAATGCCTTTTCTATCTGACTTCCTACAACTGCTTCTTCCTTACCAGCTTTTCTATCTGCTAACTCTTCGCCAAAACAGAAAATAACTTCTAATTTATTAGCTAAAGCAGTATCAACTTTCTCAGCCAAAATAGCATCTGTTTCTCCGAAATAAGCACGTCTTTCTGAGTGTCCTAAAATAACCGTTTTAACACCAACACTTTTAAGCATATCTGCAGAAACTTCACCTGTGAAAGCACCATTCGCTGCTTGGTGCATATTTTGAGCTGCAACTTCTAATTTAGATTTTTTTGCAAACTTAACAGCTGTAGCTAGATTCACAAACGTTGGTGCTACAATTACTCTTGTATTATTTAATTCAGCTTTTTTTATTGACTTTCTGACTTTTTTAACCAGCTTTCTTGTGGCTTTTAAATCATTATTCATTTTCCAGTTACCTGCAACTATATTTTTTCTCATAATTTTATTACAATTTCCCTAAAAGGTATGTGGTTTATTTAAAAACAAAAATAGTTATTTTAATGCCTTGACTATATTTTTATCATCAGCTTTTATCGCTTTGAAGAGTTTTATTTTTCCTTCAGAATCAATAACCATATAACGCGGAACCCAATCAAGGTCTAAAAACTTACCAAAAGCTCCATCCCAACCTGATTGCATATAATAATGTTCGCCTTTAATTTTATATTTTTCGATTCCATTTTTCCATGCATCTTGTGTTTTATCTAATGATAAAAATAAAAACGTTGCTTCAGGGAATTTTTTCTGCAACTTTTTTACTTTAGGCATACCAACTAAACAGTCACGACACCAAGTTGCCCAAATATCAATAACAATTTGTTCTCCCTCGTGTTGTTTTAAAATATCTTTAAACTGAATAGATTCACCTTCAAGAGAAACAAAGGTGTCATTCATTGCTGCTTCAGAAAATGTTGTTGGCGTTTCTGTATTACAACCAAATAGCGCGATAAGAATAATTAATATTACATTCATTTTTATATATTTCATTTAGTTTAAAATTCTAATTTACTAGCTAAGGTTTCAGGATAACTTCACTCTAGGATCTAACCAAGCATAAATAATATCCACAAAAATATTTATCGTTATAAAAACGATAGCTATCACTAAAACAGCTCCCATTATTACTGGTAAATCTAAAGTATTTAGAGCGTTTACTATTTCTTTACCCAAGCCATTCCACCCAAAAATATATTCCACAAAAACGGCTCCTGCTAGCATGGATGCAAACCAACCCGAAATAGCTGTCACTACCGGATTTAAAGCATTTTTAACAGCATGCTTTTTTATGACCTGAAATTCACTCAAACCCTTCGCTCTCGCTGTTCTTATATAATCCTGATTTAAAACTTCTAACAATGAATTCCGCATCAGTTGGATCACAACTGCCAGAGGTCTTATGCCCAAAACTATGGCTGGAAGAATTAAATTTTTCCATTGGATGGTCATTTTTTCGCCAAAATCATCAAGCTCATATAAACTACCTGTCATTTCTAAATTGGTGTATTTGTGCAATACAAAACCAAATAACCAAGCGAATAAGATAGCACTAAAAAATGAAGGAACACTCATACCAAACGTGCTTAAAATCTGAATAGTTTTATCTATCCAAGTATCTTTATAAAGTGCAGAAATTATTCCGAATATAATACCAAGAAATATAGCGATTACAATTGCAGAAACAGCTAATACAAACGTATTAGGAATAGTTTCACCAATAACTTCTGTAACTTTTTTCCCTTGCTTAGTAAAGGATTCTCTTAAATAAGGAGTTTTAATAACTGTTGTTGTATTTCCTACACTAAACAACTCAGCGGCAGAATATTTATTAGTTCTTAAATACGTATAATCTTCAGAAGAATTGGAATGAAATGAGATTGGTGATAAATCATTTAAATAATATAAAAACTGAGTTCCAAGCGGTTTATCAAAACCATATTTCTTCTTTACTGCTTCTACTTGCTCAGCGGTTTGATTTTGACCTAGCATCATTTTAGCAGGATCACCTGGTAGTATTGTAAACAAAAAGAAAATAACTGTAATAACACCTAATAAGGTGATAAAAGCATAGAAGATTTTATTTAACAGGTATCTTATCAAATTACAGTTCTATATCATCAATATCATTCCAGTGTGCTTTATTCATCACAGTTCCGTTGTTTAGAATTACAATACCTGGATTAGACCTAACAATAGTCTTAATCACTTTTTCATCGCATAGATAAAATTCGAAATTAAGATTGTAGTCTGTTTTTAATTGTGCTTTATCATCTGATCCAGAAGATGTTAACCCAATAACTGTATACCCTTTTTCTATAGCCTGATCTGTAAATGATTTAAGCGTCGCTTTTCCTTCCTCTTCACCATTTGATATACTATACATAGCAATCATTACAAGTTTGTCTTCTTCCAAAAACTGTGCTGTTAAGTCTTCATCGTCAGATTCTATAGAAAAATCTTGAATTGGCGGAATATAACCTTCATCGATAGTTTTGGTTTCAACACCAACATAGTCACCATCAACTTTAGGGTAACTTCCGTTGGTTACAAACTCCTGCTCTTCACCATTTACATTAAACGTCCAGGTATACTCTAAAACTGGTTTTGCAGCATCTTCTAGAATTGCCATTCCTTCCTGAATATTATTACCAATTTTATAAGCTCTAAAATCTATTGATGGCAAATGCATTAATACATGATACCCAAACCAAAGTGATACTATAAAACTTAATAGCGCGATAATTGAATTAGGCAATTTTGAAAAAATGGGTTTTATATGCTTTATTCCTGAAAATAGAATAAGAATAAACACCAGTAGAATTAAATCTTTTCTAAAACTTCCCCAAGGAGTTAATTTAATAGCATCTCCAAAACATCCACAGTCTTTTACTTTATCGAAATAAGCTGAATAAAACGTTAAGAATGTAAAAAACACAATCATTAACAACAAGCTCCATAAAGTGAATTTAACTTTATAACCAATTAATAAAAACACACCTAATACGACTTCGAAGACCACAACAAGAACCGAAATTCCGAGAGCATAAGGAATTAAGAATTCTAGATTTAAAACATCGGATCCAAAGTACTCTTGTAATTTATAAGAAAATCCTAATGGATCATTCAATTTAATAAATCCTGAAATGATGAATAAGACTCCAACGAGTATTCTGCTGATTTGTACTAGATATTTCATAAATAATTTGGTGGCTGAGGCTCTCGAAGCCACATTTTTTTTAATAAAGAAAGTCACTTCGAGAGCCTCAGTGACCAAAATAATTATTCTTCTCCCAAATGAATCATAGCAAAGACCGCATAATTAATCATGTCTTGATAATTTGCATCTATGCCTTCACTTACTATAGTTTTACCAGCATTATCTTCTATCTGCTTTACACGTAATAATTTTTGAAGAATTAAATCCGTTAACGAACTCACTCGCATATCTCTCCAAGCTTCACCATAATCATGGTTTTTATCCATCATCAGTTGCTTGGTTATGGCTATTTTTTCGTCGTATAGTTCTGTAGCCTCCTCTAAATTCATGTCTGGTTGTTCAACAACTCCCTTTTCTAACTGAATTAAAGCCATTAAACAGTAATTTATAATGCCAATAAACTCGCTTACTTCGCCTTCATCTACTTTTCTAACCGAATTTTGTTGCAAACCTCTAATGCGTTGTGCCTTAATAAATATTTGATCTGTAAGTGACGGTAATCTAAGAATTCGCCAAGCACTGCCATAATCACTCATTTTGTTTACAAAAAGTGTTCTACATTTGGTGACAACAGCATCGTATTGTTTTGAAGTATCTTGCATCAAGTTCCGTTAAAATTTCCGTAAATTTCGCATAAATAAATTAGAAGTTCAAAGTTTGAGGTTATTTTGTTTCACGCGAATCCGCAAAGGAGCAATACAGCTTACTCTTGAAGTATATAATCAATAAAAAACGTTTCTAAAAATCCTCTTGAAATTCAGGATTTTAACATAGGAATTTAATATTGAAGAATAAAAGATTACCGCTTTCGCGGCAAATAACTATGACTATAAACTGTAAAGGCGTATTAATAGATTTATCATCACCAAAAGTGATGGGTATTCTTAATATAACACCAGATTCTTTCTTTGATGGTGGAAAATATAAAGATGAATCTCAGATACTAAATCAGGTAGAAACCATGATAAGCGACGGTGCTACTTTTATAGATATTGGTGGTTATAGTTCTCGTCCTGGTGCAGAACATGTCTCTGAAGATGAAGAATTAAATCGTGTTGTTCCTGTTGTAGAGCTTATTTTGAAACATTTTCCTGATACAATAATTTCTATCGACACCTTTAGAAGTTCAGTTGCTAAACAGAGCATTAAAGCTGGCGCTGCAATGATTAATGATATTTCTGCCGGAAAACTAGATGATTTAATGTTATCAACAATCGGAATATTAGGTGTGCCTTATATTATGATGCATATGAAAGGAAATCCTAAAACCATGCAACAGCAAACGGAATATAATGATTTGATAAAAGAGATCATCGCTTATTTTGCTGAACGCATTTCTGAGGCACATGCAGAAAAAATAAATGATATAATTATCGATCCAGGATTCGGTTTTGCAAAAACATTAGATCAGAATTACGAACTTTTAAATAATCTCGAACTGCTAAATATGTTAGACAAACCTATGCTTGCTGGTATATCTAGAAAATCTATGATTTACAAAACATTAAATACAAATGCAGAACAAGCACTAAACGGAACCACAGCATTACACATGGTCGCTTTACAAAAAGGTGCTAAAATCTTACGTGTTCACGATGTAAAAGAAGCTATGGAATGTGTATCACTATATAATCAATTGACATCGAATTAAGTTATGCGCTACATTTATTTACTCATTATTTTATTGCTTTTTAGTTGTAATAACGAACGTGTTTTGCACTTGCCCGAAATTGAAAATGCAGAAATCACGGAAGTCTTAGATGTGTCTCCTGCCTATATCTTCTATGACGAAACACAACCAGATTCAACTTTGTTAAACCGAAAAAATATAATAACCAGCACAAATTGGTTAGTTAATGTAGACAAGCGTTTAACGTTAAGACAAGCCATTCCGCATATTAAATTGTTACAAGAAAAAAAGCGCAATGCAGGACTACATAAAAATGAAAATGCCAAAAACTACTTTACGTGTAATGATACTAGTATTAAAAATTTAGGGTTTTTAGAGTTTACAGAAGTGAATTTTATTACTGAAGAAAGCCCAATTTTAGATAAAGAAAATTATTGTTTCGTAACAATAAACAGCCTATCAGAAGTATTAATAAGTACCTCAATTGATTTTAATTTTGCATTTTCAAAAGAAAACTTTAAAATCGCATTAGCAGAAATAAAGAAAGAGCAAGAATCAGTAAAAATTGTGTTAGTATTTAACGATTCTATTTCTTTTCAAGATTATATAAAAGTAAAGAGTGTTCTTACATCATTTGAAGAAAGTATATCAAATAATGAATTCATTTTTCATCTTTAAATTCTTAAATTAGCAAAAAGACTAACCATTTGGAAAACTTACAACTTTGGGATTTTAGATTTATTGACTTTGTCGATGTCTTCCTTGTTGCTATTCTACTCTATTACATTTACAAACTTGTAAAAGGTACTGTTGCCATTAATATCTTTATTGGAATCCTTATCATTTATTTCGCTTGGCGTTTAACTGACTATTTAGAAATGCATATGCTGTATAGCATTTTTGATGGCTTTATGAAAGTTGGAATTATTGCACTTATCGTGGTTTTTCAACCAGAAATTAGAAAGTTTTTATTACTTGTTGGTTCAACAAATATTGGAGGTAAAAAAGGATTATTTAAGAATTTTAAGTTCTTAAAAAATGACGACCAAACTACAATTGATATTGATGCCATTATTAAAGCATGTACCAGAATGGGTTCTTCAAATACTGGTGCATTGATCGTTTTAGAACGCAATAACAACCTAGATTTTCTCACAAACACAGGTGATGAAATGAATATTCTAGTTTCTCAACCTATTATAGAAAGTATCTTTTTTAAAAACAGTCCATTACACGATGGTGCAATAATTATAGCGAATAATATTGTGAAAGCAACGCGTGTTATTTTGCCAGTTAATAACGAAAAAAATATTCCAGAACGTTTTGGCTTAAGACATAGAGCAGCGATTGGTATCACTGAAAAAACAGATGCATTAGCTATTGCTGTAAGTGAAGAAACTGGTCAGATTTCTTATATAAGAAATGGTGAATTTGTAATATTTAAAGATACGGATGAGCTAACTGCAAAAATAAAAACTGACTTAGGATAGTGGAATGTAAAAATTGCCATACCTCCCTACGTGATACTCAAAATTTTTATGATGAATGTGGTGCAAAAGTGATTAGAAATCGACTTACTCCAAAAATATTAGCACATCAGGTTAATGAAGAGTTTATTTCTATTGATAATAAGTTTATACAAACACTTATTTCACTTTTTAGTAAACCCGAAGCTGTTATTGATGGCTACATTAATGGTCTAAGAAAAAAGTATATCAACGTCATAACCTATTATGCCATTGCCTTAACTGTTTTAGGTTTTCAAATGTTTTTATTAAAACAATTCTTTCCAGAATTTCTAGAATCTCAAAACAATGCTTTTGCCGAAAGTTTTAAAACTGGCAGCAACGAAGCTGAAAATCCTTTTGCTGATTTTCCAGATTTAATGAACAACTACCAAGGTGTTCTTTTTTCAATTTTCATGCCTTTTATCGCTATTGGAACTTGGATTATTTATTTAGATAAAAAAAAACATAATTACACTGAGCATTTAGTCATTAATTTATACATCACAGCACAGAGCATATTTTTTACTTTCATAATCTATATGGCGCTCGCTCTTTTTAATGTTAAAGATTACTTTTTGGCCTCAATAATTGCTACACCACCAATGATAATCTATGGTGCTTATGTCTTTAAAAGACTATTCAAATCAACATTCTTTAATGCATTACTTAGATATTTGGTGGCCTATATTATTTACATGATAGCATTTTCAATAATTTTGGTTTTAATAATAATTGTTTTGGTAGTTTATTTATTAATAACCGGTAAATTAAATCTATAAATGAACTGTAAAAACTGCAATACAGAATTACAAGAGCAAGATGACTACTGTACAAGTTGTGGTGGAAAAGTGATACGAAATCGCTTAACATTCAAAAATCTATTTGAACATTTAAGTGAAACGTTTTTTAACTACGATAATAAGTTACTAAGAACATTCATAAAACTTTTTTCAAATCTGGATGAAGTTATTGGTAGTTATATTGATGGAGTTCGCAAAAAGTATGTAAATCCAATTAGTTACCTAGGGATTGCATTAACGCTTACTGGAATCGTTCTTTATTTGATGAAGAAGAGCAAATTAGAGGTGGACTATGACTTGTTTAATCAAGGTCTGAGTCAGAATTATATGACCAAAATACAATCATTAACTACCGAATATTCATCACTTATTTTTATTTCCTATATTCCATTATTCGTCCTAGCTAGCTAGTTAATTTTAAAAAAACGCAACTATAATATTACGGAAAGAACTGTTGCTTTCACCTATATAATGGCTCAATATAGTATAGCAAGTATAATTCCTTCAATCTTTATTCTATTATTGAAACCTGAAGCTTATATGGGTTATTCTATATTTGCATCTATATTTTTAGTATTGTATTTGTTATGGTGCTTATTCAGAATAAGTAAAACTAATGGAATGGGATTTATTGGGCAGATAATGGTGTTTTTTACCTTTTTTGGAATTTTGTACCTTATTTATATTTTCGGGCTAATGATTATTGCTTTATTAACAGGTGCCATAATCCTTGAAGACATTAGACCACAGTAAAGTACATAGATACTAAACAGCCTCAACCTTTAAAAACTGAACCTCATAAAGATTTTTGTAGTAACCACTTTCTTTTTTAAGTAGCGATTTGTGCGTTCCTATTTCAACAATTTTTCCAGCATCCATTACTATAATTTTATCCGCTTGCTGAATTGTAGCCAATCTATGCGCTATTACTATAGACGTTCGTCCTTTAGTAATAGTGTCTGTAGCATCTTGTATCAGTTGTTCTGAATAAGAATCTACAGAAGACGTTGCCTCGTCTAAAATTAAGATACTTGGATTAGTTACATAAGCTCTTAAAAAAGAAATCAGTTGACGTTGACCAGAAGATAACATAACGCCTCGTTCTTTTACATTATAATGATAACCACCTGGAAGACTGTCTATAAAATCATGAATCCCAATTGCCTTAGCCGCTGTCACAACATCATCTTCAGTAATATATGGATTATTGAGGGTAATATTATTCAGAATTGTATCAGCAAACAAGAATACATCTTGTAAAACCACTGCAATTTGATGACGAAGCGAACTTAAGGTCATTTCTTTTATATTGGTATCATCAACTATTATGGCACCAGAATTAATATCGTAAAAGCGATTTAACAAATTGATAATTGTAGACTTACCTGCACCTGTTGCACCAACGATAGCAACAGTTTCACCGGCTTCAACTTTAAATGAAATACCTTTTAGTACTTCTTCATCTTTAACATAAGAAAACCGAACATTATCAAATTCTATCGCACCTTTAAAATGATTAGCTTCAATTGTACCTGCATCATCAATATTAGATTCAGTATCTAAAACTTTAAACACACGGTCTGCAGCTACCATGCCCATTTGTAATGTATTAAACTTATTGGCAATTTGATATAACGGTCTAAATAGCATTGGGATGAACATTGTAAATGCAATTAAATCTCCCAATGATGCTGTTTGATCTATAACTGTATTAATACCACCAATCCAGATAACAGCTCCCATAGTTAGTGAAGACACAAATTCTGCAATAGGAAAGAAAATTGAATTATACCACACTGTTTTTAACCAGCCTTTTTTATGACGTTCATTAATAGCCTTAAACTTTTTATACTCAGTATCTTCGCGTGTGAATAATTGCAAAATTTTCATTCCAGTAACACGTTCTTGTACAAACGAATTTAGGTTTGAAACTTCAGTACGTACATCTTCAAAAGCCCGTTTCATATAGCGCTGAAAAATCTTTGTAGCAAATAAAATTATTGGTAATGTTGAAAAAACAATAAGGCTCAGTTTCCAATTCATAGCTAACATGAAACCAGCAACCACTGCCATTTTTAAAATATCACTAAAAATCATAAACAAACCTTGACCGAAGATATCAGCGATACGTTCTATATCAGTCACTGCTCTTGTAATTAAAACTCCAACCGAAGACTTATCGAAATAGGTCATTTTAAATTTAAGCATGTGACGAAATAGTTTCACACGAATATCTCTAACAACCGACTGCCCTAACCAACTTGCATAATAAATAAAAAGCAATTGGCATACTACTTCAATAGCAAGTAAAGCCAGCATAATGGCGATATAGAAAATAAAACCATCATACTTTTTCTCAGCAATTTGAGTATCTATAGCTTGCTGAAGCACATAAGGTCTTAATGCACCAAAAACGGCAAGACCAATAACACAGAACAAAGAAATCACAAAAATACCTCGATACGGTTTTATGTACTGTAATAGTCGCTTAAACAGTGATACATCAAATATTTTTTTTCCTTTTTCTGCCATCTTATGCCGAACTAATTTCGGTATCTCATTCCGTAAAACCGGAAATTTTATTAATTTATTTTATTGAATCAGGATATGTAATTTCAACCAAATACAATCCATGAGCTGGTACTGAAAACCCAGCATTACTTCTGTCTTTTGAAGCGATTATATTGTGTAATGCTTCTGGTTTTAGTTTTCCTAAACCTATACTAACCATCGTTCCAACAATTGCTCTAACCATATTGCGTAAAAAACGATCCGCTGTAATTGTAAATACAAGCTGATTAGGGTTCTGAATCCATTGTGCTTCTTTTATATCACAATTATACGTCTTTACATCAGTATTACTTTTAGAAAAGCATTGAAAATCTTTATACTGAAATAAGATATTACATGCTTCATTCATAGCATTAACATCTAAAGGTAACTGCATTTCGTACGCAAAATCGTAATTAAATACATTCTTAGATGTCGAAATATTATAATGATATGTTCTACTTAAAGCATCAAATCTTGTATGCGCTTCATTATTAACAATAAACACATCTGCAACTGCTATATCCTTTGGTAAAAATGAGTTGAGTTTATAAACTAAATCTTTAGAATTAATTTCACCTTCAAAATCAAAGTGAGCAAACATTTGCGATGCATGTACACCTGCATCAGTTCTACCTGCTCCCATAACGCTAATTTGAGATTTCAGAATAGTGCTAAGCGCTTTTTCTAAAACCTCTTGTACACTGATTGCGTTGGGCTGATTTTGCCAACCATGATATGCTTTACCATTGTAAGAGAATTCTAAAAAATATCTCAAAAGATTACCTTATTTTTGCTCAGAAGCTACAAAGATAAGCAGAATAAGTAGTTAAAATCACAATATTATCTTAATGCAAAAAATCCTTCTTTTATCAGATACACATAGTTATATGGATGAGGCAATACTTAAACATGTTAAGCAAGCAGACGAAGTATGGCATGCTGGTGACATTGGTGATTTAAGCGTTATAGATAAAATTAAAGCATTAAAACCTTTAAGGGCAGTTTACGGCAATATTGATGATGCTAAAGCAAGAACAGAATTTCCGCTTCATAATAGATTTAAATGTGAAGATGTTGATGTTTGGATAACTCATATTGGTGGCTATCCTCCTAATTATAATTCTAGAGTTAAAGAAGCATTAATAGCTAATCCACCAGATTTATTTATCACTGGACATTCTCATATTCTAAAAGTAATGCCAGATAAAAAACTGAATATACTACATATGAATCCAGGAGCTGTTGGTAAACATGGGTTTCATAAAATAAGAACAATGCTACGTTTTAAAATTGATGGTAAAAATATTAAAGACTTAGAAGTTATAGAGTTTAGCCCATCCTAGCCTTCCCAGAGGGAAGGAACTCTCAGCAATACGCAATATATTTTTATTGAATTGAGAATTTTTAGAATTAAAAAAGCACTGATTTTTCCGTACGAGTAAGAACTCCCTCCATCTGGGAAGGTTAAGATGGGCTTTTTTAAAATAAAAAACCCAGACGGCAGCGTCTGGGTTTTTTGCACTAATACTACTAAGATTTTAGGTTCATCGTAATCGATCTACAGATTTTACGAGATCTTCGTCCTTTTTAATAGCCTTGTTAGCCAAGACTAAACACACAATAGAAAAAATAGGAAGAAGAATCCCAATACCTTTCTCAGAAACGTTAGTTTCTCCAGATACATTTAGAGATTGATAAACAAAGATTCCTAGTAAAATAAAGTTTAATATTATATTAAGTCTTCCCAAAACAAATTGAGATTTCCTGTTTTTAAAACTAAATATTGAAATCAAAGATAATAAAGCAGAGCCCAAAAACATACCTAAATAGGTGTAATTATCTAATGCAAATACTTTAGCATCTTCTGTGTTAGTCCACAAATGAAACACAAATATTAAGCCTGCTGAAATTGCAGCAGCTAAAAATAAATAGAGTGTTTGTATACGTTGTATCATAACTTTACTTCAAAAAGCAGTGCAAAATTAGTAGTTTATTTTTTAAAAAGATAGAATTTATATTAAAATAAAATTGTATTATTGCAGTAGAAAGAAGTAACACACTGAGTTGCATCGTTCTAATCTTCCAATTTAATTACACTTTTTCTCTTTTTATTTCATTTAGAAAACGTTGAATTAATAATATCAAAATTATAATACATTATACTACATAAGAATGTTTGAAATTTCTCAGTTAAAAGCTAAAAAACTTCCTGAATTACAGGAAATAGCTAAACAACTTAAAGTACCAAAATACCGTACGCAAAAAAAATTAGACTTGGTTTATCAAATTTTAGATTATCAAGCTGCAAACCCTGAAGCTGTTAAAGCTAATTTAACAACTGAAACTCCAACTGCTCCAAAACAGCAAAACAAACCGCCTCAAAAGCGTACTAGAGTTCAGCAAAAGCCTAAAGAAAACAAGGAACAAAAGACCTTAGAATTTTCCGATAAAAAAGAAGATAATAAGACTAAGCCTCAGGAACGCAAAACGCAGGAGCAAAAAACAAATACGAATAAGCCAGGTAATGATAAGCCAAGCCATAAAGGTCAGGAACAAAAAAAGCATAACCCTCGTAATGATGACAAGAGACGTCCTCAAAACAAAGACAATAGACAACAACGTTCTAAAGATGGCAATACACACAAAAACAATGGTAACAAGGACAATAGAAACCGTTACCGCGAGCCAGATTTTGAATTTGATGCCATTATTGAAAGTGAAGGTGTCTTAGACATCATGCAAGATGGTTATGGGTTCTTAAGATCTTCGGATTATAACTATTTAACCTCTCCTGATGATATTTATGTATCTCAATCTCAAATTAGATTATTTGGTTTAAAAACTGGTGATACTGTATTAGGTCATGTAAGACCTCCTAAAGAAGGTGAAAAATATTTCCCATTAATTAAAGTGAGTAAAATTAATGGTCAAAGTCCTAATGTTGTTAGAGACAGAGTTGCCTTTGAGCATTTAACACCATTATTTCCGCAAGAAAAATTTACACTTGCTGAAAAACAAGCTACAATTTCTACGCGTATTATGGATTTGTTCTCTCCAATAGGAAAAGGACAACGTGGTATGATTGTATCACAACCAAAAACAGGTAAAACAATGCTTCTTAAAGATGTTGCAAATGCTATTGCAGCAAATCACCCAGAAGTTTACCAAATGATATTATTGATAGATGAACGTCCTGAAGAGGTAACAGACATGCAACGTAATGTGCGTGGTGAAGTTATTGCTTCCACTTTCGATAAGGAAGCACATGAGCATGTTAAAATTGCTAACATCGTATTAGAGAAAGCAAAACGATTGGTAGAATGCGGTCATGATGTGGTTATCTTATTAGATTCTATTACGCGTTTAGCTAGAGCATACAATACTGTACAACCTGCTTCTGGTAAGATTCTTTCTGGTGGTGTAGATGCTAATGCATTGCACAAACCAAAACGTTTCTTTGGTGCTGCACGTAATATTGAAAATGGCGGATCTTTAACCATTATAGCAACTGCACTTACTGAAACCGGCTCTAAAATGGATGAAGTTATCTTCGAAGAGTTCAAAGGAACAGGTAATATGGAATTACAATTAGATCGTAAAATTTCTAATCGTCGTATTTTCCCTGCAATAGATTTAACATCGTCTAGTACACGTCGTGATGATTTATTATTGGATGCTAATACTATCCAAAGAATGTGGGTGATGCGAAAATACTTAGCAGATATGAATCCAGTTGAAGCGATGGAATTTATTAATGATCGTTTTAAACAAACTAGAAACAACGAAGAGTTCCTTATTTCTATGAATGGATAGATTTCTTAGAAAACATTTTATATGAAAAAAGCCTTGAATTAGTAATTCAAGGTTTTTTTGTTACAGGCTTTTAAAAGGGTGCTGATATTAAGCATATTCAAATTTATTAGGACACAGTTCTAATAAAACAATCTAAATATATACTCATGCTACCAATAGAATATTTTTGGAAATTAAAGATTTATTATCTTAGTGTTATAATAGGGCTAAATACAATTGCGTTTAGCCCATTGTTGGCAGCAATGTCTTTCTTCAATTTTTGCCAACTTTCTTTTTCGCGATTTTTTTTTAGATTTTTAAGCCAGATAAAACTGGAAAACTGGACTTCTAA
>Ga0209121_10000826_pt1 | contig 33083 bp, 36 predicted proteins | sample Cruoilmetagenom3_FD_187292 | JGI IMG/M metagenome (GOLD analysis project Ga0209121, IMG submission 187292) | Oil polluted marine microbial communities from Coal Oil Point, Santa Barbara, California, USA - Sample 3 (SPAdes) (version 2) | ecosystem: Environmental > Aquatic > Marine > Oil seeps ... | reverse complement strand
CCCGACCTCTTGCATGCCATGCAAGCGCTCTCCCATCTGAGCTATGGCCCCAAATTGCAGGAATTAACATGCAACGGCACGTTATTAAGAGGCTCGAGACAGGAGTTCAAGTTGAAAATCGCACAGGAAATGAACAATTCAGAAATTTCGGATTGTGCCCACGGAATCCGGTAAGACTGCTGGTGAATCTTGATATTTGGTTACGCGGTGCTTTTTGCTGTAAATGTCGCCACCAGTAAGTCAACAACGGCAGACATTGCCGCATGCGGCTCGTCTCCTTTGGCAATGGCCGCACCGTAAACACGGCGTTGACGGTCGGCTGAACTTCCGTTTTGGGCAAAGGTACGCAGAGAGAGCAGCTCTGCATAGCAATCCAAATCCTGTGCTTCTTTTCCGACCAGCGCGATCAACTCTTCAACCAAGTCACCAAAACCCACCATTTTGCCGCGCCCGAGATCAATGAGTTTACCGTTCACACCATGCCTTTGGGCCTGCCAGCGGTTTTCGAGAATCATCGTATTGGGGTATCGCCGCCATTTCTGGTTTTTCTGCTTCAGGCGATGGAAATAGAGCAATAGTGACTGATAGGCTGCGGCGATTCCGGCGGCCTCTGCCACCGTTCCGCAAATATCGGTGATGCGTTGTTCCAAGGTCGGAAACTTGTCCGAAGGCCGTATATCCCACCAGATTTTGGTGGCGTCCTCGATGCAGCCGGCCCGCACCAGTCCACTCACAAGCCGTTTATATTCTCCATAGCTTTGAACCGGGTCTGGCAAACCAGTGCGCGGAAGGGCATCAAACACGGTCAGACGATAGGAATTAAGCCCAGTATCCTCCCCTTCCCAAAAGGGCGACGACGTGCTGAGTGCCAGCAAATGCGGTAAAAAATAGGAAACCTGCCCCATCAGGTCTATCCGCTCGTCTTTGTCGTCGATCCCGACATGAATATGCATGCCGCATATCAGCATCCGTCGAACAACCTGCCCGAGATCACTTCTCAAGTCATCATACCTCGATTTGCGGGTATGGCTTTGATTGCGCCAGTTTGCGAAAGGATGTGTGGAAGCCGCGATCGGCGCATATCCGAATTTGGCTGCACATTCGGCAACACCGTGGCGGAGCTCGAGTAGCTCGGCCGCCGCGTCTCTCACCCGCTTGTGTGGTTTTGTTCCAACTTCGACCTGACACTGCAAATACTCGCCGGTCACTTGCGCGCCCAGAGCCTTGCTACAGGCTTCAAAAAACCCCGAATCCGGCTGTTGCACCAGATCGCGGCTCTCGATATCCACGATAAGGTATTCCTCTTCGATCCCGAGCGTTAGGCTTGGCTGCATAATGACCTCCAGTTTCTCCAAGTTTCCGCTGGATAATCGCATTGTGTCAATAGTTTTGGTTGAAACTCTCTTGTCGGAAGGCCACCTTAGGGGAAACAATCAAATGTGAGTGCCCATGCCCTTGAAAATTGCCATCCAGATGGACCCGATCGAAGATGTAAATATCGAGGCGGATACCAGCTTCCGCCTCGCGCTCGAAGCGCAAGCGCGCGGGCATGAGTTATTTTACTACACACCGGACCAGCTGGCTTTTGAAAGTGGTGTTGTTACAGCCCGCGGCTGGCCTCTGGAAGTGCGCCGCGAACAGGGCAACCACTTTACCCTTGGCGAAAAGCAAAAGATCAACTTGGCCGACTGGGATGTGGTCTGGCTTCGCCAAGATCCGCCATTTGATATGGGTTATATAACCACAACCCACCTGCTGGACATGATTCACCCGGATACACTGGTCGTGAATGACCCGTTCTGGGTCCGTAATTATCCAGAGAAGCTCTTGGTCCTTGAGTTCAAAGGGCTAACTCCGCCAACCACCATCGCGCGTGACATCGATATTTTAAAAGAATTCAAGGAAGAGCATGGTGATATCATCCTGAAGCCGCTCTATGGCAATGGTGGCGCTGGGGTCTTTAGGCTTGGGCCCGATGACAGGAACCTCAATTCCCTGCATGAGCTTTTTGCCGGTATTAATAACGAACCCTTGATCGCACAGAAGTTTCTGCCCGATGTTTCCAACGGTGACAAAAGGATTATTTTGGTTGATGGCGAGCCGGTTGGTGCGATCAACCGTGTGCCTGCCAAGGGGGAAACCCGCTCCAACATGCATGTTGGCGGGCGGCCGGAAAAGGTGGGAATGACCAAGCGTGATCTCGAAATTTGTGCGGAAATCGGACCCTTACTTAAAGAAAAGGGGCAGGTTTTTGTCGGGATCGATGTTATTGGCGATTATCTTACCGAGATCAACCTAACCTCCCCCACCGGCATTCAAGAGCTTGAGCGGTTTGACGGAACCAACGTCGCCGCGCTGATCTGGGACGTTATCGAGGCCAAGCTGGCCTAGTGTCCTTCCGACTCAACCTCCTCAACTTCACGCTGCGACATTTCGAGCGGCGGGCGCTTTCGTGGATAAATGAACCGGCAACCATTCGCTGGCGTATGAACCTGCAAACCGCCTTCTTTTTTCGTGCACCGCGCAAGGTGCCGGTAGCGCCCGAAAAGCTCGTGCACGGGCAAAACAGCGTGTCGTGTTTGCGAATTTCTGATGGGCAGCAAGGTGTTTTGCTTTTCCTACATGGCGGTGCCTACATTTTTGGTTCAGCTAAAACCCATAGCAAGTTCGTCGCCAAGCTTGCTGTTGATAACGATCTGACGGCCTATTCGGCTGACTACCGACTCGCGCCCGAAAACCCTTTTCCAGCCGCTATTGATGATGCTTACACCGCTTATCAGGCGTTGCTAGGGCAGGGCGTTTTGCCCGAAACAATCACAATCGCCGGAGATTCCGCTGGTGGTGGATTGGCACTCGCACTGCTGCACCGAATTCTCGCGGAGGGCCTGCCTCCGCCGCGCAACCTTATCGCTTTCAGCCCGCTCACCGATCAAACCCTGACCAGCGCTTCGCTGGTTGAAAATGCCGATTCCGAGGTCATGCTTCCGGCCAAGCATTTTACCCGCGTGCGCGACATGTATTTGAAATCCGACTTCAAAAACCCGCTCGCCTCCCCTTTATTTGGCAATTTCAAAGATGCGCCGCCGGTTTTTTTAGCCGTGGGAACAAAAGAGATTTTGCGTGATGATAGCCTCGCGCTCGCCGCAAAGCTACGCAAACAAGGCGTGTCGGTAACCTTGGACATTGGCGAAAACACCCCGCATGTCTGGCCATTTTTTCACGGCCTTCTTCCCGAAGCTAATGAAACGTTGGCGAAGGTCAAACGCTTCCTCACCCGTCCCAACCCTTAGGGCGCAGAACCGCTGACTGAATCTGCTCCACCTCCTGATACCCGACACTTTTGTAAATTCGCTCAGCGGGCTCACCGGCATCTGCGATGATGATCATCCGGTTCCCCGGATAATTCACTTGGGTTTCGCAGGAGACAAAATGCACCAGCGCTGCGCAAATGCCTTGCCGCCTGTGGTCCGGATGGGTGCTGACTTCCTGAAACCGTGAAATGCCTTCGCGGTGGAAGATACCCATATCTCCTACCAACAATCCCTGCTTGAAGGCCCCGAACCATGCGCCGTGCCCAGCCGCCTGTAAAGCTTTATAAAACGCGAGCCGCTGGATTTTGAATGCCCTATAAGGCGCTTCCGCAAAACCCTCTTCGCGCGAGGCCACTTGTTGTTCCAGTACCTGCGCCCAGTCAGAATCACTTTCAATCCTCCTGAAATCAACTCCCGAAGGGGCGGCGCGAACAGCATGGGTTCGTGTTGCGCTCAGCACCGATGCCTGATCAAAAACCCATCCCAAGCGCTCGAATTCTGTCCGTTGTGCGGTTGTGTCCTGCCCGTTATCCGGCCATTGCAGGCATTTATGCTTAACCTCTGGCGCATCCGAAAAACGCGAATCAAATACCTCAATCCAATGCCGGATTTCAGTGGTCGCCGGTGGTTCGGGCAGTAAAAGATAGTTCCCGAACCAGAAGGTCGGGTTTTTGGGCGTGCGCACCTCGGTATAGGTGCCAAAATCGCGAACGACCCCGTCAAAGCGCTGAAACATGGTTTCGCTCAAAAAGCCGATAGATTCAATTTCCATTCCAGCCGAATATCAGAAAGCCAGCCGATATCCAATCGCTTCGGCAATTGCCGGTTTTCCAATCACATCTTCTGCACGCAGGTCGGCGATGGTCCGCGCCACCCGCTGGATACGGTGGAAAGCCCGCGCCGAAAGGTTGAACTTTTCGGTCGCGTCCAGAAGCATTTTCGAGGCTTCGGGCGTGAGGGAGCAGGCTTGCTCAAGAATATCGCCCTCAATTGCCACATTTGTGCCAATCCCCGGCAAATCTCTATAGCGCTGCGATTGAACCTCCCGCGCCATCGCGACCCGTGCTGCAACGGTCTTGCTTGCCTCGCCTTCAGGTGCGCGGCCTAAATCGGATATGCTCACCGGCGGCACCTCGATTCGCAGGTCAAACCTGTCGAGGAGCGGCCCCGAAATACGGCCCAAATAATCCTGCCCACACAATGGCACGCGACCACAAGCGCGGTTCACATCCGTCATATAGCCACATTTGCAAGGGTTCGCGGCGGCGAGAAGCATAAAACGGCTTGGGTAGCGCACATGGGCGTTGGCGCGGCTCACAACCACATCACCGGTTTCAATGGGCTGGCGAAGGGTCTCCAACACGGTGCGCGGGAACTCAGGAAACTCATCCATGAACAACACCCCGTTATGGGCCAGTGAGACCTCTCCGGGCTGTGCGCCTCGCCCGCCGCCGACCAATGCCGCCATGCTCGCGGTGTGATGCGGGCTGCGAAAGGGCCGCTGCCGTGAAATACCGCCTTCTTCCAAAATTCCGGCCAATGAGTGGATCATTGAGGTTTCCAGCGCTTCAGTTGGAGAAAGCGGCGGCAAAAGGCCCGGCAATCGGGCCGCCATCATAGATTTGCCGGAGCCAGGCGGCCCGACCATCAAAAGATGATGCCCTCCCGCCGCTGCGATCTCCAACGCGCGCTTGGCTTTTTCCTGCCCGCGGACATCCCGCAAATCACGGAGGTCGTCAACAGAGCCAACCTCGCCGGGAGCCGAATCTGATAAAACCGCCCGACCCGAAAAGTGGTTCACCAATTCCAGTATTGATTTGGGGGCCAGAACCCGCGCGGCTTCGACCCATGCCGCCTCGGGGCCCGAGGCAGCAGGGCAGATCAGCCCGCACTCTGCCTCCGCGGCGGCAAGAGCGGCAGGTAGCGCTCCTGCCACGGGCACCAGTGAGCCATCAAGCGAGAGCTCCCCCAAGCTAAATTGTTGCTCCATCTGGTCGCGCGGCAAAACATCCATTGCCGCCAACAATGCGATCGCAATGGGCAGGTCAAAATGCGAACCGATTTTCGGCATATTGGCAGGGGACAGGTTAATCGTGATCCGCTTGGCTGGCAGTGCCAGCCCCAGAGCCGAAATTGAGGCCCGCACCCGTTCTTTGGCTTCCGAAACCGCTTTATCGGGCAATCCAACCAGATTGAAAGCCGGGATTCCCGAAGCCAGGGCCACCTGAACTTCAATCCGCTTGGCCTCAACTCCATGAAAGGCCACCGTATAGCTGCGGGCAATCGTTCCTACATTTGCATTCATTCATTAACCATTTACCCGATTGGTTTACGAATGATTAACCAGCCTTCGTTTTTGTCAGCATTCCACAGATTTGCCAAAGATAAATTTGATCGTCTTGTTTACGATACCAAAAACGCTTCTACCGCCTGCTGAAATTCACGCGGCTTCTCGGCGTGAAGCCAGTGCCCCGCGCCTGCAATTTTGGCAAACTCGGCTCGTGGGAATTTACCCAAAATCCGGTCCTGCATCTCGGGCAACACATAGTCAGATTCAGCGCCGCGCAAAAAAAGTGTCCGGCCGTCAAACGGGTTGTTCAATGCGGGAAAACCCATGATTTTTGGCATCTCGGCCAGGAGCGTATCAAGGTTAAGCTGCCATCGCGCGCCGCCATCTTCCAGTGCGACAGATTGAAGGAAAAAGGCCCGTAGAGGTGCGCTGTCTACGTGTTCTACAAGCTGCTTGTCAGCGTCCGAACGCCGGGTCACCTGTGCCATATCCACCGATTTCATCGCCTCGATATGCCCTGCCTGCGTGTGCCCATAGGCCACCGGAGCGATGTCGGCCACGATCAACTTGCGCACTAATTCTGGCTGGGTTAGCGCCAAAACCATGGCGGTTTTCCCGCCCATCGAGTGACCGAGCACATCTGCTGCGCCCCCCTGTGCATCAATCACTTCCGCAATATCGCCCGCAAGGGCTTCATAACTGTTTACATCACTTCGAAAACTTTCCCCATGGTTGCGCATATCCACCGCAATCACATGCCGATGCTCTGCAAACCGTTTTTGCAGCACGCGCCAGTTTCTTGCCGAGCCAAAAAGCCCGTGCACAATTATAAGAGGCACCCCAACAGGTTCCCCAAAGCTGACGTAATTCAGCATACGCGCCCCCTACACAATGAAATTTGCCAAAGTGGCATTGTTGGTGATGTCTTCAAACGCAAACCCGTGTGAAGCCATCTCTTCTTCGATTCGAGCAAAGCCGTCAGGGTCTCTGGTTTCAATCCCGATCAGAACCGACCCGAAATTTCGGGCTGATTTCTTCAGGTATTCAAAACGGGCGATGTCATCATCGGGGCCGAGAATATTGAGAAAGTCTTTGAGCGCGCCCGGGCGCTGAGGCATTTGAAGTATAAAATACTTCTTCAATCCAGCATAGCGTAGCGCCCGCTCTTTCACATCGGGCAATCGCTCAAAATCAAAGTTCCCACCCGAAACCACTGCGACTACGGTCTTGCCTGCGATATCTGGAATATCTTGTAACCCGTCTATCGCCAGCGCGCCCGCTGGCTCCAGCACCACACCTTCGATATTGAGCATCTCGATCATTGTAGTGCAAATCCGGTCTTCCGGCGCGATATAAACATGGTCGGCTGGCAAATGCGCAAGTGCCGCAAAGTTTCGCTCGCCAATTCGGGCCACAGCCGCACCATCAACAAAACTGTCAACCCTGGGCAGGGTCACGAGCGCTCCGGCATCCAGAGAGGCGCGCAGGCTCGGCCCGCCCGCCGGCTCGACGAAGCGGAAATCTATTGCAGTATCCGCCAGATAGCGGGTCATGCCAGCAGCCAGCCCGCCTCCACCCACCGGCAAGACCAACATATCTATGGTCTCGTCCTCGGGCATTTGCTCCAGAATCTCGGCAGCAACAGTGGCTTGCCCTTCAATGACATTGTCACTGTCAAATGGCGGCACAAAAACAGCGCCGGCATCAAGGCAATAGGCCTGCGCCGCGCTTAGGGTTTCGTCAAAGTAGTCACCCTCAAGCCGGACTTCGGCATGTTCGCCGCCAAAACTACGGGTTTTGTGGATTTTCTGTTTAGGGGTGGTCACCGGCATATAAATCACAGCCTGCACGCCGAAATGGGCGCAGGCATAAGCCACGCCTTGTGCGTGGTTTCCGGCTGAAGCACACACAAACGGCCCGCTCCTCCCTTCGTCCAGCGCTTTAACAATCGCATTGAACGCTCCGCGGATTTTATAGGAGCGCACGGGCGAAAGGTCTTCACGCTTAAGGTAAATTTCAGCGCCGTATTTTGCGCTCAAAAAATCGTTTCGCTGCAAGGGTGTGCGTTCAAAAACCGAGCGCATCCGCTTTTCCGCGCGTGCGACAAGCGCTTTAAAATTTGCCGGATCACTCACCTAGTAAATCTCGCGTTTTTGCACGATATGCCCGTAAAGCGTGCTCAAAATACTGATGTTGAGCATGAAATAGAACCAGTTAAAAGCCAAGTCAAACAAAGAGACCAGCAATTCAGGCAGGCCCAAAGTCAGCAAAAATTCGAAGATAAACCCAACTACGATATTTAGGATGGTCAGCATTACGGCAGCGCCAGCTATTGCGCCGGAATAACCCTTGCTCGCCTCCCATGCCTTGCCGATGGTCAACCCTTCTTCCAGCGCCACAGCGGGCAAGATCAGGGCCATACGCAAGTAAAATACGGTAACGATTATGCCTGTGATTAACGCGCCTATGATCCCGAGGGCCAGCTCGCCACCAAGCTGGTTGGCTTCCAGCGAGCGCATTGCGCCTGGTCCCAAAATCATTAGTAGAATTCCACCGATGACCATTCCGACGATCAGCGTCAGGAGGGTCACCCCGACCCCGTACCAAAAATACCGCCCAATACGGAACTCTTTGCGATAGGGAATAGTGCCGACCGGCATTTCCTCAAGCAGAATGTAGCGATGCCAGACAATGGCAATCAGCGACGCCGCCCAAAAAATAAAAACAGCCGCCGCAATCGCAGCCAAAATCAGGAGCAGAGCTGATCCACCTGATATGGACAAATTGTCGGCTATTTCCTCGGGAGTTTGATTCAGCGCGTATAACACATCTTCCGGGATCAGCAAAAACGCCACAATGACCGCAACCAGAATGATAGCGATAAACCACCAGCTTACGCGGATCGCCATGCCCAGATTGCCTGTGACCTGTCGGGCACTATGATTAAAAATAGTTAGACCGTTCATGTTTGCTCCTCGGACCCTGTTTTTTTGTGCCTAGCACAACGGAAGGCTCGTAAAAAGCTCGTTTTGGTCAACCACGCAGCTTTGGTATCTGATAATAATCTCTCAGCAATGCATAATCCCCCGCGCAGTAAGATAGCAATGATCTTTGCGCCGGTGGCCCGAGAGACTGAAACGAAGCCGGTTTCGAGCTTTTGTTCTGGTGCTCAATCGAGACCTCTCGTCCAATGAGAAGAGATAACTGCTCGGCCAGCCGATCAAGCTGACCAATTTTATATATATCTGTATAATAATTGAGGTTTGGTCCGAGATACTTGGAAATCGGATCCGTGTGGTGATAAATCGAAGGAGAAAGCAGCCGGTATTTGTCCAGATTCTTGATAAAAACATGGCGCGTTGGATCCGGCTCCAGCTTGAGCGCTTCGGCCAACTTCAGATCAATGTTTTCTTCAGAAAGCTCCCCGTTTCTTTCCACTTTGTTACTATAAGCGGAGAGAATCCGTTCCGCCGGATCGCGGATCACCGCGATCCGTGCATAGTTTTCAAACCGGCTGTGATCGTAATTATAAAACTGTCTAGCGTGAACAAATTGGTTGTGAATGCCAAGCCCGTTGGCACCTTTTCCCGGTTTTTGATACGGCTTGCCGTGCTCCAGCTCGAAAAACAGGTTTTTCATTGACGTGCTCGCAACTTTCGGCACGGGAAAATAGACGAGTTTAAGAGCCTCGATTTCGAGCGCTTTCATTTTTTCAACCGCATTCGCCATTTCCGAGCCTTCTGTAAAAGCGAATCCTTGAACCGCCACTTGCCGACCTTATGAAACTCGCCTAAAGACAACCCGTAATCAAAAATGCCGGAGTTTGCCACATGTCAGCACCAAAAAAAGTTGTTCTTGCCTATTCGGGCGGGCTGGATACCTCGATTATCCTGAAATGGCTGGAAACCGAATATGGATGTGAAGTCGTGACCTTCACGGCTGACCTCGGTCAGGGCGAGGAGCTGGGGCCTGCGCGCCACAAAGCCGAGTTGCTGGGTGTGAAGCCGGAAAACATCCATATCGAAGATGTGCGCGAGGAATTCGTGCGGGATTTTGTATTCCCGATGTTTCGGGCCAACGCCCAATACGAAGGGCTTTACTTACTCGGCACCTCGATTGCCCGCCCGTTGATCTCCAAACGCTTGGTCGAAATTGCCGCTGAATGCGGAGCCGATGCGGTCGCTCACGGGGCTACCGGCAAAGGCAATGACCAAGTGCGGTTTGAACTCGCGGCCTACGCGCTCAACCCGGATATAAAGGTTGTGGCCCCTTGGCGCGAATGGGACTTGACCAGCCGCACCCGTTTGCTTGAGTTCGCCGAAATGCATCAAATTCCGATTGCCAAAGATAAACGCGGCGAAGCCCCGTTCTCGGTCGATGCCAACCTTCTGCACACCTCATCCGAGGGCAAAGTGCTGGAAGACCCGGCGATTGAAGCCCCGGATTATGTGTATCAACGCACCGTTGATCCGGAAAAAGCGCCGGACACCCCCGAGTTCATCGAGATCACCTACGAAACAGGAGACCCGGTTGCGCTGAACGGCAAAGCCCTCAGCCCCGCTGAAATGCTGACCGCCCTTAATGAGTTGGGTGGCAAACATGGCATTGGCCGGCTCGATCTTGTTGAAGGCCGCTTTGTTGGCATGAAATCCCGCGGCATTTATGAAACTCCGGGCGGCACCATTATGCTGGAAGCCCATCGCGGCATGGAAAGCATTACGCTCGATCGCGGTGCGGCCCACCTCAAAGACGAGCTGATGCCAAAATATGCGGAACTCATCTATAACGGGTTTTGGTATTCGCCCGAGCGGGACATGCTGCAAGCCCTGATCGACGAAAGCCAAAAACACGTTTCCGGCACCGTGCGGCTCAAGCTCTACAAAGGCTTGGTCCAAACCGTTGGCCGCTGGTCCGAGCACTCGCTCTATTCCGAAGAGCATGTGACGTTTGAGGATGACGCAGGCGCCTATGACCAAAAAGACGCTGCTGGCTTTATCCAGATCAACGCCCTGCGCCTTAAATTACTTGCTGCGCGGGATCGCCGCCTGCGCTAGGCAATTATTGCAAGCCTTTCGAATTTCTGTATTCTCCTTTTGTAGACATACAGGAATTCGATCATGAAAAGCCTTCTCAAACTGCTCGCCATTCTTAGCGCCACAGCCAGCCCCGCTTTGGCCCAATCCGCATATGAGGGCCGTTGGGCTGCAACCGGTACCAGCTGCAATGCGCAGGATACCGACAATGTCCCGATGGAAATTATGGGCACAACGGTTCGCTTTTATGAAAGTCTTTGCTTTCTAACCAACCCTGTTGAAATTCGGGATATGAACGGGCAACTGTTTGATCTGGTTTGCAATGGCGAAGGGGAGCAGTGGACCCATCGCGGGCTATTATTGCTCAACGATGATGGATCTTTGGTATATAGCGCCAATGGCTGGACAGATACGTTCAGGCGTTGCGAATAACCAAATTGCTTTGAGCGCCGGCAAAAAGCGCTCTTTACACCTCGGCGAGAGAATCACAAACAAAATTTCCCTTTTTGCCGGCCTTTTATTGAGCTAGCATAACTTGACTCAACTAAATCGAGGCCGACTTTGGCAAAACCCAAGAAAAAACCATCACGCGTTGCCGTTTATATCCTGGCATTTATGGCATTTTCCTTTTCTCTGGTTGGCGGAGGCCTTACCTATTTTAGCTACGATTTCAATAATCACGCGCTCATCGCTGCCGGTACGGTTGTGGATGTCGAGGCGTCTTACAACGACGGTTCGACCACCTATAAACCGACCATTGCCTATGTGGATTTTGCCGGTGAAAAACGCGTGGGGCAAACCTTTTTGTCTTCTTCTTCCTACAATTTTCCGCGGGGAACCCAGGTTGAAGTCCTTTACGACACCCGTAACCCGACCAGTTTGAGGATGAACAACTGGCTGGAACTTTGGGGTTTTGGCTTTATATTTCTGACCGTTGGCTTTGTCCTCATTGTGATCATGATATTCGTTGCCAGAGCCACCCGCCGCAAAGCGGCGCGGATCACATCTTCATCCGGTACGGCCAGTGAAAAAACCTACAAATACAGCTCCAATGACCCGAGAACCATCGAGTCTGACGAAGATCACAAGCGCGAAACCGAATACATCCCCACTGTTCGGCGGCGCTGACTCGTGGCCATCTCGCTCGACTCCCGTGAAATTGATTTTCACAATCTGTCAAAAATAATGAGGCTTAGCGTCGCCGACAATCAACAAGGATAACAAGTCCTAGAGCACCTGATCCAGTGCCGTTTCCAGCCGCGCAACGGTTCCATCGATATCCGCGAGCTTGTCCAGCCCAAACAGGCCAAGGCGGAAGGTTGAAAACCCTTCCGGTTCGTCACATTGCAAAGGCACACCGGCTGCGATCTGCATTCCCAAAGCCGCAAACTTTTTGCCGGTTTTGATATCCGGATCATTGGTGTAGCTCACAACCACACCCGGCGCTTCAAACCCCGGCGCGGCGACCGAAGCGATTCCACGGGTGTTGAGCACCGCCCGAACGCGATCGCCCAATTCCTGTTGCGCTTTTGCGATGTTTTCCCACCCCAAAGCTTCGGTTTCCTTCATCGCGTCGCGGAAGGCTTTGAGGGCATCGGTTGGTAAGGTCGCGTGGTAAGCATGACCGCCATTTTCGTAGGCCTGCATGATATTGAACCACGTTTTCAAGTTCGCGGCAAAGCTGGAAGAAGTGGTTTCCTCCATCCGCGCCACTGCGGCCTCAGAAAGCATAACCAGCGCCGCTGCCGGTGAGCTACTCCAGCCCTTTTGCGGGGCGGAAATCAGGATATCAACGCCGGTGGCTTTCATATCCACCCAGATCGTGCCGGAGGCGATGCAGTCCAGCACCATCAACCCGCCAACCTCGTGTGCGGCATCGGCCAATGCCTTGATGTAACCTTCCGGCAAAATCATGCCGGATGAAGTTTCAACATGCGGTGCAAAAACCAACGCGGGGCGCTCTTCATGGATACGGGCTACTGCCTCCTCTATCGCCACCGGCGCAAAAGGGGTGGTCGCCGCATTGCCGGTTTGGCGCGCTTTGAGCACCGTGTGTTCGGAGGGGATTTTCCCGGCATCAAAAATTTGTGTCCAGCGGTAGGAGAACCAGCCATTGCGGATCACCAGCGCCTTTTGGTCCGTTGCAAACTGCCGCGCCACGGCCTCCATACCAAATGTTCCACCACCCGGCACCACCACGACAGCCTCGGCGTTATAGACTCCCTTGAGGGTATCCGAGATATCGCGCATCACCTTCTGAAAACTGGCAGACATGTGGTTGAGTGACCGATCGGTAAACACCACTGAAAATTCCTGCAAACCGTCCGGGTCCACGTTTGGTAATAGTCCGGGCATTGAGAGCTCCTGATTTTGGTCCGCTGAAACATTTCATCACCGGATTGTTGTTTGCATGTGACTGGCGATACCAGCATCTTGCCGCCATATCAGTTTTAGAGGAAAATTAGAATGCGATTCCTGACAGTTATTTTTGCGCTGCTCACCAGCAGCTTTTCAGCGCAGGCTGAAGACCTTCAAACCGCAATTTTTGCCGGGGGCTGCTTTTGGTGCGTTGAATCCGATTTCGACAAGGTCGAAGGTGTGGTTGAAACGGTTTCCGGCTACACCGGCGGAACCTTGCAAAATGCAACCTACCGGAACCACGGGCAGCACCGCGAAGCGGTCCGCATCACTTTTGATGCCGATATCGTCTCCTACGACCAACTGCTTTATGTATTCTGGCGGACAGTAGACCCCACAGATGCCGGCGGGCAGTTTTGTGACCGCGGGCACAGCTACCTTACCGGCATTTTTGCGCTTGATGAAGCGCAGGCCCAAGCCGCACGCGCCTCCAAAGCCGCGTTGAACGGGCGACTTGGCGCACCCATCGTCACCGAGGTTTTCCCCGCCAGTGATTTTTGGGACGCCGAAAACTATCACCAGAATTATCATCAGAAGAACGAGCGCCGCTATAACTATTACCGCACGGGCTGCGGTCGCGATGCCCGCGTGGCTGCGCTCTGGGGAGACGAAGCGCCGTTTGCCAACAAGCATTAGCACCGGCAGGGCAATGAACTCGCTAGTTCAATGATTGACAAGCGAAGTGATGCGTCCGCGGGTTTTTTTGCAGCCGCTTTCCAGAGCCTTGATCATATCTTGCGCTTGGGCCAAAGCACGTGTGCTTTGGCCAGATGGTTTCGACCCTCTAGACCTCAAGGGCGAGGGCAATGCCCTGTCCGCCGCCAATACACATGGTGACCAGACCTTTCCCTCCACCAATCCGCTCCAGTTCGTATATTGTTTTCAAGGTAATAATCGCGCCAGTAGCGCCGACCGGATGGCCCAGAGCAATGGCACCGCCATTCGGGTTGACCCGAGCCGGGTCCAGCCCCAGCTCTTGCGAAACAGCGCAGGCTTGGGCGGCAAAGGCCTCGTTGCTTTCGATCACAGCAAAATCACCCGCATCCATTCCGGTGCGCGCCAATAAGGCTCGTACGGCAGGGATCGGGCCAATGCCCATTATGGTCGGGTCAACCCCGGCATGGGCATAGCCCAGTATCCTGGCCTTGGGCTTTAGCCCCGCGGCCCGAGCCGCTTTCTCGGTGGCCAGCACCATGGCTGCGGCCCCGTCATTGATTCCGGAAGCATTCCCCGCCGTCACCGAGCCGTCTTTCTGGAAGGCTGGCCGCAGGCCGGCCAGTGCTTCGGCGCTGGTTGTTTTCGGATGCTCGTCTGTGTCAAAAACAATCGTTTGACGCCGCGCCTTAATCTCGATGGGTTCGATTTGGCTGGCGAAGTATCCGGCCTCGATCGCGCGTGCGGCGCGCTGCTGGCTTTCTAGAGCAAAGGCGTCCTGTGCATCACGGGATATCCCGAATTTCTCGGCTACATTTTCGGCTGTGATGCCCATATGACCGGTGCCAAACGGGCAGTTCAGAGCGGCCAAAAGCATATCAACAGCCTGCACGTCCCCCATCTTCTGACCCCAGCGGGCCTGTGGCAGAATATAGGGTGCCCGACTCATCGCTTCTGCCCCGCCTGCCAATGCAAAATCGGCATCTCCGAGCATCAAAGATTGTGCGGCAGACACGATTGCCTGCGCACCGGAGCCACAAAGACGGTTAACATTCATGGCGGGCACCGCGTCGGGTATACCCGCTTCAATCGCGGCAACACGGCCCAGATACATGTCTCTGGGCTCGGTATTGATAACATGCCCGAATACCACATGGCCGATCTGTTCCGGCTCGACCCCGGCGCGCTGCATCGCGGCGCGGGAAACATGGGCGGCTGTCTCGGTTGGTGGCACGCCGGATAAACTGCCGCCAAAGCCGCCAATCGCGGTGCGGGCGCCATCAAGAATAACGATATCGTTCATTTCAGATCTCTCGGTAGGAAAAGGGTCTGGCCAAGTTTCTCAGATTCCCGCCTGATTGCAAGCGCAAACTCGGCCAGCAGCCGTTAAACCAGAAGCCAGATAACAAACAGAAGCCCGAGCAATCCCGCCCAGCTTTTCCATAAAATACGCACCGAGCGCCGGATGTCATCCGGCCCCAAATCTTTTCGTCCAGCGGCATTCACATAGGGGTCTTTCGTTTGGACACCACCATAGACACGCGGGCCGGAGAGCGAGACCCCCATTGCGCCAGCCATGGCCGATTCGGGCCAACCGGCATTGGGCGAGCGGTGCTGCCCAGAGTCGGACCTAACGACCTCCAACGCAGCCTTTGAGGCCGTCGCAAATATGATGAGGCCGCTTGTTATCCGCGCTGGAATGTAGTTCATCACATCGTCGAGTCTGGCCGCCGCCCACCCAAATTCCTCGTATTTTTCGTTGCGATGGCCGATCATGCTGTCAGCAGTATTCACAAACTTGTAAGCCACGATTCCCGGAAGCCCGAACAAGGCAAACCAGAAAACTGGTGCGACAACGCCATCAGAAAAGTTCTCTGCGGCGCTTTCAATCGCCGCCCGCGTGACCGCGGGTCCATCAATGTTTTTGGTCTCGCGCCCGACGATCATCGAAACTGCCTTTCGGCCGGCCACAATATCTTGCTCGAGCGCGGTGGCGACAGCCGCCACATGCTGAACCAGTGATTTGTGGCCAATCAAAATCGCGGCCCCCAGCACCTCAAGCACGTCAAAGTCCGGCAACGCCGCAATTCCGTAGCCGATTGAAGTGAACCCCGCCAATAAAGCGACAAACCCAAACGCGCCTTTGAATCTGCGCCCATTGCCACTATTGGCCCGCACATCAAGAGCCGAAATGGCCGAGCCCATTATCTGCACTGGATGAGGCACACGTGACCACAACCATTTTGGTTCGCCGAATATTGCGTCGAGCAGCAAAGCTAAAATTATCAAGATAAAATACGACATGATCGCCCTCACTAGGTAAAAAACCGCCAAAGGTCGAGATCATTTTGCTAATTTAGCTGGCAATACAATCAAAAATTCGTTAATTGCAAGGTCACTTGGAGCAATATTCGGTTTTCAAAAGCTATTATAAAAAATATATATCAGTACCATTTTTAGAATGTAAATTTGCAGGGGAGTACCATTGCGTATTTTAATCGCGCAACAAGTCGAGGAAATCGGAGAGATTTGGGCCGCCTTTTTGAGGCGCGCAGGGGCTTCGGTTACTTTAGCAACCTCGCAAGGAGAGGCGCTAAAGCAGCTGCGCAAGCAGGATTTCGATGCTCTTGTGCTTGAGATGGTTCTGCCTGATGGCGGAGCAATCGCAATTGCGGATTTTGCCGCCTATCGGTTGCCGGATGTGCCGATAATTACGGTTAATTCCTCCAACTTTTTTTCGGATGGATCGATATTTCAGCTTGTTCCGAACATTCACACTGTTTTGCAAGCGCCGGTCGAAGGGGACGATCTGGTAGCGCTTGTCTGCCATCTGAGGAGCAAAAAGTCAGCCCCCTCGTGTCCGTCGCAATAATTTCGCAATATTCTTCTGGCGGGTTCCGGGATTCCCGATATAGTGGGGGCAGGTGTAATTTGGATTACCATCCAATATTAACGGTTTTGCGCAATACTCGGTTCAGGAGGAACACTCATGGATGCATTTCTATCGAAGGAGGTTCTAAAAGGCCTGGAGCGGGCGCGCAAACAGGCTCAACGCAAAAAAAACCGGCTCCGCCTGCATGTGGGGGACGAAATATACCCGCTTCTGCAACTCACAGATAACGGTTTTGAGCTGGAACGGGACGTCGCCCCGCACTTGCGCGGATTTGTCGATATTTATGACGGGGCCCGGCATCTGGCCAGCTGCCTTGTAATCCATTCGGAACCTGAGGGCGAAATTATGCGCTACGAATACAAGCGCCATACCAATGTTGCCGATGGTCCCGCAAAAGACTTCGAGGTCGACGAAAACGCGCCAATAGCGTTGCTCCGGTAAGTTTAAGGACCGATCATTGCGCCTACCGACGAGTTATTCGAAGTTAATTCGAAAATTCGCAGGTAAATCGCAATATTCGAAATAATATCCCGTGATCTCTCGGCTATGTGTGGCAAAGCCACAATTTTTCGCCGGAGAGAGAGCCCATGATTGATGCCCCCTATATCCTGTTTTTGGGAGATGCCGTTGACCCCCTTGCCGCCAAAGTAGCGCAAGGCATTCGCGATTGGCGGCCAGACTACGCCAAAGCCCAATTCCGGTTGCCCGGATGCAACGCAGATATGGGCCTGCCCGATATGACCATGGAAGAAGCCGTGGCGGCGGGCATAAAAACCGTTGTAATCGGCGTGGCCAATCGCGGCGGCCATATTTCACCCGAGTGGGTTGCGGCATTGGAGGGTGCTTTGGTCGCCGGCATGGATATCGCCTCCGGCTTGCATAACTTGCTGTTAGACGAAGGCGCGCTGGTTGCGGCGGCCCAGATGCACGGGCGCACTCTGCATGATGTCCGCATTCCCACCGTTGCCTACCCGATCGCAAACGGCAAAAAGCGCAGCGGCAAAAGGGTGTTGGCCGTGGGTACCGATTGTTCGGTCGGCAAAATGTATACCGCCATCGCGATGGAGCGCGAAATGCACGCGCGCAACATGAAGGCGACCTTCCGCGCGACTGGCCAAACGGGCATACTGATCACAGGTGGCGGTGTTCCGCTTGACGCCGTGATCGCGGATTTCATGGCGGGTGCGGTGGAATACCTGACCCCGAATAACGATGAGGACCATTGGGACATAATCGAGGGCCAGGGTAGCCTGTTTCATGCCAGTTATTCCGGCGTCACCATGGCACTTATCCATGGCGGCCAACCGGATGCGCTGATTCTGGCCCATGAGCCAACCCGCAAGCACATGCGCGGCCTGCCGGATTACCAGCTTCCGAGCCTCGAAGAATTGCGGAATGTTTCCTTAACGATGGCGCGGGTGGTGAACCCGGATTGCGAGGTCATCGGCGTTTCGGTCAACACCGCAAAACTGTCAGAGGACGAAGCCAACGCCTATTTGGCTGATCTCGAATCCAGGCTGGGCCTGCCCTGCATTGACCCGTTCCGCCAAGGGGCTGGCCGTCTTGTGGATGCCCTGACATGATTACCGCAGTTGCCGAATCCTTCCCGCTGGCGCAAGTATTCACCATCTCGCGGGGCTCCCGAACCGAGGCCAAGGTTGTGACGGTCAGCGTATCCAAAGACGGCCATTTCGGCCGCGGTGAATGTGTGCCCTATCCGCGCTATGGCGAAAGCGTTGCATCGGTGATCGCACAAATCGAGAGCCTGCCACCACGAATAACACGTGCCGAACTGCAGGAGGCCCTACCATCTGGCGCGGCCCGCAATGCCGTTGATTGCGCGCTTTGGGACTGGGAAGCCAAAGTGGCAGGAAAGCGCGTATGGGAGCTCGCCGGCATTCCCGCACCACAGCCTATGATTACTGCCTATACGCTTTCACTGGAAAGCCCAGAGCAGATGGAGATTCAGGCTGCAAAGCATGCCGCGCGCCCCCTTCTGAAAATCAAACTCGGCGGCGAGGGCGATATGAGCCGGCTTGAGGCGGTAAGGCGGGGCGCTCCCCGAACCCGTATTATTGTAGATGCAAACGAGGGCTGGACACCCGAGATATATTCCGAGCTTGCCCCCGCTTTGCTGCGTCTTGGCGTTGAAGTGGTAGAGCAACCACTGCCCGCTGGCGCTGATGATATGCTCGCCGAGATCAAGCGCCCGCTGCCCGTTTGCGCTGACGAAAGCTGCCATGACCGCGCAAGCCTGCCAAGCCTTAAAGGCAAATATGACATGGCCAATATCAAGCTCGATAAAACCGGAGGGCTGACGGAAGCTCTGGCACTCCGCGATGCCGCCATGGCCGAGGGCTATGACCTGATGGTTGGCTGCATGGTTGGTACATCTCTTGCGATGGCACCGGCTATGCTTGTGGCGCAGGGGGCAAAGATTGTCGATCTCGACGGCCCGTTGCTTTTGGCGCGTGACCGCGCCGCGCCTTTACGCTATGACGAGCGCGGGGTTTACCCGCCAACACCGGAATTATGGGGATAAGCATGAGCAGAATTGTATATGTAAACGGCGAATACCTGCCAGAGGAAGACGCCAAGATCTCGGTTTTCGATCGTGGTTTTCTAATGGCGGACGCCGTTTACGAAGTGACCTCGATCATTGACGGTAAAATGCTCGATTTCGCTGGCCATGCCACGCGCCTGGTCCGGTCACTCGACGAGATCGACATGAAGGCACCTTGCACAATTGAAGAGCTTGAGTCCATTCACCGCGAGATGATGGCGCGCAACAACCTGACCGAGGGTCTGATTTATTTGCAGGTAAGCCGCGGCGCTGCGGATCGTGATTTTGCGTTCCCCGTGGGGGTTGAGCCGTCTCTTGTGTTGTTCACGCAAGCCAAAAATATTGTTGATTCACCCTTTGTTAAAACCGGCATGAAGGTGATCTCGATCCCCGATATTCGCTGGGGTCGCCGTGATATCAAAACCGTGCAATTGCTCGCGCCCTCTCTGGGGAAAATGGCGGCCAAAGCCGCCGGTGCTGATGACGCATGGCTGGTCGAAGACGGGTATGTGACCGAAGGCACATCCAACAACGCCTACATTGTGCAGCAGGATGGCACAATAGTGACCCGCGATCTGTCCCACGATATTTTGTCGGGAATCACCCGTGCCGCAGTTTTGCGCTATGCAGCCGAAGCCCAGATCAAGGTTGAAGAACGCCCGTTCACCATCGAGGAAGCCAAGGCCGCAAAAGAAGCTTTCGTGACATCGGCGACCACGTTTGTTGGCCCGGTCGTCGAGATCGACAACGCTCGGATCGGTGACGGACAGGTTGGGGAAACCGCCAAACGCCTCAGGGAAATCTATATCTCCGAAAGCTTGAAAACAGCTATTTAAGGGTTTGGTCGGGCTACCCGCCCAAAACCGAATCCAATAGCCGCTGTGTCACGGCTCGCAAACTATCGACCAAATTCGAATAGGTCTCGATATAAGGCGCAATTGCAGGAACCCATGCAGAAAACTGGTCGCCAAACAGATAGACAGCCAAAAGTGTGAGAAACACAAAAATAACAAGATAAAAACCCGTGCGCTTGCCCGATCGTGGCGCACGCTCTTTCTCATTTGCTTCAAGCAACGCGTCCTTGAGCGGGTTCTTTGAAGGCTGGATTTCTTCTATTGAAGGTTCGGCTTCCGGTTCAGGTGCCTTTTTAGCCCGTCCTATTTTTCCAAATAATCCGGATTTTACTTCGTCGGCTTTATCTTCTGGCTTGTCTTTCGGTTTTTCAATCGAAGACATCTGTGCCCGGATGGCGGCTTCGATATCTTCCGCAGATTCTACCGGGGTAGGTTTGCCGGGTTTGGGCCTTGATGTCTGCGGCGGGCGGCTTGATATCGTTGCGTTCGGAGCCTGAGGAATGACGGCCTGAATTACATTGGATACCTCGGGGTTGGTCGGGTGAAGTTCCCCGCTATTTTGCGCAGCAATTGCGGCAATATGCTCGGATTCGATCGAATCTTCTTCTGGTTCCGGGTCAAATTCGAGCGCTTCATCGTGTTCAGGCTCGCTTACTTCTTCCCATTCGAACTCATCGCCTCCGGCGTCGTCTTCGGCGCTTTCGGTATCTTCAGCCTCTGTTGCACCTACAATTTCCGACGGCGCAATCTTATCCTCCGGCGCTTCGCCATCTTCGTCCTCCGGCGCTTCTGGTGCCTCGTCTTCAATCGTTGGGGCAACCTCTCCACTCCAAGGATGAACAAGATCTTCCTCAGATTCAGGTTCTTCCAGAGGCATCTCCGCCATCTCGGCTTCCGGCTGCGCGGGCGCTGTGCTCGCGCCTTCCGAAAGATCGCGGATCAGATTCTCCATTCCCTTCTGTGCATCTTCTGCCAGAGGCGCTTCTTCTTGAACCGTTTCTGGTTTTGAAGCGTGAACAGCCTCACTCCAATGTGGGGCCTCGACGGGCACTACATCTTCAACCGGCTGGGTTTCGGGACTGGCTTCATCTGCATCCGATTCGGTTTTGCCAGACGGCTCCTCTATCCGGGCGACTTCGTCTGAAAGTCCGTCTTCGTCTTCAATATCAGATATCTCTGCAATCTCGACTTCCAGCTCCGCATCGTCAGGGTTTTCTTCTTGGCTCTCAGTGTTTTCTGCTGCCTCGGGCGTTGAGGGCTCTGATAAAACGTCAGGGTCCGGAAGTCCTTCATCGGCCTCTAATGAATCAGGGGAATCCACCTCCAATTCCTGAACCAGCTCCGATTCGGTTTCCGCCTCGGCTTCTGGCTCGATTTCAGGTCCGGATGGTGCCGATACTGGCTCCGTTTCCGGCGCTTCTTCTTCCTCGGGTTCCGAATCAACCTCGATGGCTTCCTCTACACTGGAGGCCGTTTCGATAAGCTCTTCTGTCTCAAGCGCCTCCAGCGGCTCCCCGGTTTCTTCATCAGAGTCTAGGTCATCGGAAATTTCCGGTGTTGCAACCTTTTTGTCCGCTTCCGTAGCTGCGAGAATTTCGTCCAACGGGTCTACGGCTTCCGGATCTCTTTCTGGCGGGCGCGGCACACGCCACCCAGAAGAAGGGGCGCCTTCGCTCCTGAGGTCCTTACCAATATCGTCTGACAATGCCTCTAGATCGGGCTCGTCCGGTGCATCGGTTGTCTCGCGGAAAATTGGGGCCACCTCAGCGATTCGTTCTTCATTTTCTGCTGTAGGAGCGCCATCAAATACGTCTTCGACCCTTTCCGGCTCAGGTGATTCAGGTTCCGGACTGATTTCAGGCTCTGTGCTTGCGCTTTCGTCTTCCATTTCCGGCTGCGCTGGCTCTACACTCGGTTCCACAGGTGGTGATTCGGGTTCCGGTTCAGGCGCAATTTCTTCGCTTTTTGGCATTTGCATCCAGCGGTTCAGGCATGCACTACATTCCACCTCAATCCCGTCTTCCGGGATGTCAGATTCGCCAACTTCATAAGTTGCTTGGCAGTTTGGGCATGTAATCCGCATTGTAATTGGTCCTGTATTTTTTTTGCCACCAGATTCTAACTATTAATCTTTGTACTGTTCAATGCAAGGTCTTCAAAGTGGATCAAAGGCTTAGGGCTTGAGCTTAGCGTGTCAAAATGTGATTGTCTGCAAAATTGGAGGAAATTTTTAGTGATCTCGCTCGAAAACGCCGGATATAGCTATGGCTCTCGTGCCATTTTAGAGAATGTGACACAGGAGCTTGCGGCGGGCTCATTTCACTTTCTTACCGGCCCTTCGGGTGCAGGGAAGACAACCCTGCTCAAGTTGTGCTATCTTTCCCTTATGCCTGATTCCGGGAAGCTGGAGATTTTCGGGCAAGACGTAACGAAGCTCAACCGTGAGCAAATCACCCAGATGCGGCGCCGGATCGGCGTTGTGCATCAAGATTGCCAGTTCCTTAACCATTTGACTGTTCGACAAAACATTGCTCTGCCCCTTCTGGTGGCCGGGAAAAACATTGAGGACAACATGGAAAACCTTGAAGATCTACTTGCCTGGGTGGACTTGGACCACCGGGCAGATGCCTTCCCCGAAGAAATTTCAGGCGGGGAGCGCCAAAGGCTGGCATTGGCCCGCGCTGTGATAATGGACCCGGACATGATCGTGGCAGACGAGCCGACCGGTAATGTTGACTGGGAAATGGGCCAGCGCTTGCTGACCTTGCTTGTGGAGCTCAACAAGATGGGTAAAACCATTTTGCTTGCAACACATGACCTAAATTTGATCCGCTCGATCAAAGGTCGCGTTCCTGCCAGTGTGCTGCGCCTGAAAGGCGGCCAGCTCGATTTGGCGGGAGCACAGTTATGAACCTGAATCCACTGTCGTTCCTGTTCGGAGAGGTTGCCTCCGATCAGGTCGTGCCTCCCAGAGGAAATGCCGCTTGGCTCACCGGTTTTGCCTCGGCGGCTATGGCCTTTATCGCCGTTTTTGCGCTTACGCTATCCATCGCGGTCGGGCGGTTAGCTGATTACTGGTCGCTTGAACTCATTCGCACCGCAACCGTTCAAATTGTTGCCGCTGAGTCCGAGCTCGACGCCCAAACCGAGGCGGCAATGCGCGTGTTAACCACTTCATCCGGCATAGACAGCGCAAAAATAATCGACGAGTCGGAGCAACTGAACTTGTTGGAGCCGTGGTTAGGTAACGATCTGCCCGCAGGTACATTGCCGGTTCCAAGATTGATTGACGTTCAGTTTTCGGAGGAGGGTGCCGATCTGGAAAGCCTCAGATTGAGGCTTGAATCCGAGGCACCCGGGGCAACGCTGGACGACCACAGTTATTGGCGTGAACCCGTCATCAAGGCTTCGAAACGACTTCGCATAATGGTGGCTATCTCGTTGGCTCTTACCGGGTTGATTACGGTCATTATTGTGGTGCTTTCCGCGAATAGCGCCTTGGCATCGAATCAGAGTATTATCCGAACATTGCGCCTGTTGGGCGCGCGGGATTCCTATATAGCCAAGGCATTTGTGCGCCGTATTACGCTGCGCGCCACGATGGGCGCGGTCGCCGGTATGATCCTTGCCTTACTGGCAGTGCTGACATTCCCGACCCAACCCGAGAGCAACGGGCTCCTTTCCGGTCTTTCCATTAGTGGACTGGATTGGGCTTATTCTCTCCTTGTCCCGCTTCTGGTTGCCGTATCAGCTTTTATAGCGTCTAGAATGGCGGCACGTTATCATCTTCATAGTGTGACATAAGGTTTTTTTATGCTTCGTATCCGGTCACTCGTTTTTGATTTCCTTATGTATTCAACTATGCTGGTTCATGGCGTTCTGCTTTCGCCGCTGGCGATCTGGTCGGTAGATGGTGCTTATTGGGTCGCCAAAGCCTATTGCCGCATAGTTTTCTGGTATCTCAAGGTTATTTGCAACCTGCATGTAGAATTCCGCGGCGAAGTTCCGAAAGGCGAGGTTATCGTCTGCTCCAAACACATGTCTTTTCTCGATGCCATGATGTTGATGTATATCCTGCCCCGCGCAAAATTCATCATGAAGCGAGAGCTGATTTTTGCACCTGTGGTCGGGTTTTATGCGCTGCGTGTCGGTGCAACGCCGATAGCCAGAAACAAAAAAGGCGGTGCGGTCAAAAGCATGGTTAAATCAATCGAAAAGGGTCATGAAAAAGAAATTGGTCAAACGGTGATTTATCCACAAGGAACCCGGGTATTGCCAGGCGTAACCAAGCCTTACCGAGTGGGTGCCGCTGTTCTTTATGATCGTTTCGGGCAAGATTGCGCACCCGCAGCCACCAACACCGGCGTTTTCTGGGCGCGGCGCAGCCCTTATCGCAAGCCTGGCGTGGCTGTAATGGAATTTCTGCCAATCATTCCGGCGGGAAAACCGTTGAAAGAGTTTCTGGTAGAATTGGAAGATGTTGTTGAATCCAATTCCAACCGGCTCATGGAAGAAGCTGGGTTTGTCTTTGAAGACGAACCCACGAAATCCTGATTATGCGAAAATCAAAATCCGTGTTAAGGCTCGGAAAACGGGAGGATACACTATGATTTCAAGACGCTCACTATTTGCTGCCGCGTTGCTCGCGCCTTTGGCACTACCAACAGTTGCTCAGGAAATTGGCGACGACGGTTTGCACAAACAGCTTTGGTTTTACGATTCGTTCCTGGAGATGGGGCCGGACTTGCAAGATGCCGCCGACGAAGGCAAAGGCTTGGTTGTAATATTTGAACAACGCGGCTGCCCCTATTGCAGAGAGCTTCACGAGGTGAATTACGCGATCCCCGAGATCAGTGAATATCAGGCAGAACACTTCCTGACCGTACAACTCAATTTATGGGGCGACCGCATTGTAACCGATTTTGACGGCGAAGAGTTATCGGAAAAAGAACTAGCCCAGAAATGGTTGGTAAATTTCACACCAACTTTAGTGTTTTTTGCCGCTGAAAACGCAGGTGCAGAAAGTGAAGACCTCGCAGAGGCCTTTCGGATGCCCGGCTACTTCAAGCCGTTCCACTATGCCTCCGCACTTGAATACCTGACTTCAGGCGCCTTCCATGAAGAAGGTTTCCAGCGGTTCACACGTGAACGTTTCGAGCGACATGTGCTAGAGGGAAAAAACCCGAGCCTTTGGGAATAACCACAACCCTTAAATCACACCGCGCGCGACCTGATCCGCTTCAATGCTTTCAAACAGGGCGCGGAAATTGCCCTCGCCAAAGCCGTCGTCCCCTTTGCGCTGGATGAATTCAAAAAAGATCGGTCCGATCACGGTTTTTGAAAATATCTGAAGCAGGATCTTGGTCTCTCCGCCATCCACAACGCCTTCACCATCAATCAGAATACCGTGTTTTTTGAGTGCCTCCAGCGGTTCACCATGACCGGGCAGGCGATTTTCCGACATTGAATAGTATCTTTCAGGCGGCTTGGGCATAAACCGCATGCCATTTGCCGCGATGTCGTCTGTTGCGGTGTAAATATCTTCCGTACCAATCGCGATATGCTGGATGCCTTCACCATTATACCGCTTCAAATACTCCTCGATCTGGCTCACATCATCGCGGCTTTCGTTGATCGGAATTCTGATTTTTTGGCACGGGCTTGTAAGCGCACGCGAAAAAAGACCCGTGTGTTTCCCCTCGATGTCAAAAAACCGAATCTGCTTGAAGTTGAAAATATCCGCGTAAAACCCGAACCATTTGTCCATATTTCCGCGGAAAACATTGTTGGTCAGGTGGTCCAGATAGTAGAATCCGAGGCCGATAGGGCTGCGTTCTCCATGCCATACATAGTCTGCATCGTAAGTCGATTTCGCGTCGCCGTATTGATCAACAAAATAGATCAGACTGCCGCCTATGCCCTCAATCGCGGGTGCATCAAGCACTTTACCCTCGCCCGTGTATGCGGTGGCACCCTTGGAAATCGCGTGGTTAAAAGCAGGCTCGGCGTCTACAACGCGCCATGCCATTGATGGCGCGGAAGGGCCGTGTGCTTTCACAAACCGCCCGCCAAAGCTATTGGGCTCCGCATTAAGGACATAGGTGATATCTCCCTGTTGCCATAGGGTGATATTCATAGATTTATGTTTCGCCACTTCGACAAAACCCATTTTGGCAAATGTATCCCGAAGTTTTTCATCTGTTGTATCGGCGAATTCGACAAACTCGAATCCGTCTGTCCCGGCAGGGTTTTCATCAGATATAACGGCTTTGGGGGTATTGTGGGGAAACGGACCCATGATGCACTCCTTTGTTTTTTTCAACATAGGAACAAGTACACGCGACGTGTGCGCAAATTCTTGACTGTTTAGCCATTTTATGCGCAGTATTTGCGTACAATATTCAACTTTTGCGTATATTGCGCATGTATGAAAGACGCGATGCTGGATTCGACCGACGTCAAACTTCTGGAACTCCTCCAGAATAATGCTCAACTCACGGCACATGAGCTGGGTGAGCGCTTGCATCTTTCCAGTTCGCAAGCCGGGCGAAGGCGACAGCGGCTGGAGGCCGCGGGCTATATCACCGGTTACCGCGCCCGGCTTGACCCCGCCATGCTTGGATTGAATGTCGAGGCCTTTATTCAGGTCACAACAGCAACCCACGACCCCCAAGTGGCCACCCGCTTTATGTCTCACCTCAAGGCATTGGACGAAGTGACCAATGTTTGGACCTTAACTGGCGAAGCTGATTACCTGCTGCGCGTTTTCTGTGCTGACCTGCGGGCCCTAAATAAAATTGTCCATCAGGATCTGCTCCCGCATCCGGCAGTTTCACGCGTGCATAGCCAGATTGTAATGGACAAAATAAAAGCAGGCGCCCCGTTGCCGGTAACGCCTGCCTAAAATAACAATTCCGCAGAAAAAACTGCGTGAATTACTTAGTCGTTGCCATCGTCGCTGGTCAGAGCCAGAGCCAATACAGCAACGATCACGAGTGGGATGAGCCACGCGCCTGAACCGCCCATGCGAGCTGGTTCTTCGATAGCTACAACTTCTGGAGCTACGAAAGTTACGGTACCGGCAACAGCTGTACCAGCTGCAAGAACGCCGAGTGCGGCAAGTTTGAGTGCTTTCATTTTTTTCTTCCTTAGATATTGCGCAATTAAGGTTGCCCTTAGGCAGTTTCGCTTTTACACGGATAAAGGGTGTAAGGCTAGAAAAAAAGAAGGCCTATATATATTATCTGCTACCTGTGGCAAAAGTGTTGCTGTCGGATAATGTCGCCAATTAACAAATTGTTAGGAGACTGACAAAAATGCCGGAACTTTCAGTATGTATTGCAATTTGCTCCCGCCGCCGGCCGATTCTCCTCAAGCGTGCGCTCACCACTTTAAGCAAATTAGCAATCCCGGATGGGGTGTCCCTGAAGTTTTTGCTGGTCGAAAACGATGACAAAGTACAATACGAACCGTTGGTTGAAGAAATGGCCAGTCGGCTAGACCTAACATATGTAGTAGAGCCGGTTGCCGGCCTTAGTTATGCACGCAACAAAGTCATCGATACCGCCACAGAGATGGGCGTGGACTGGCTTGGCTGCGTAGATGATGATCAAATCATTGATCCGGGCTGGCTTAAGCACATGATCAAAGCCGTACGAGCCTACCCTGAAACCGCAATGTTTGTCGGCAAGTGGGTGCGCACCAATCCGGCAGCCACACCCTCTTGGTATCCGGCTCTGGGTTACCGGAAAAAACACAAAACCGGAGCGAAATTGAGCGATGGAGTAGGCGGAAACGCCTTCATACGCGCCGATGTTTTTTCACCTGATGGAATGGCGCTTCGTTATGACCATGAGTACCGTTTTTTGGGCGGGGAAGACACGGATTTTTCACTCCAGTATCGAAAGAAAGGCGGCATAATCCGAAACGTCAGGGAAGCGGTAACAACGGAAGAGATTCCGGCAGAACGGAACGGATTATCTGGCCGCATGGCGCGCATTGTCTGGATGCAGGCCGTGCTGGCCAAGCTTCGGCATCGTTACCACTCACCTCCGGTCGCGCTCTTGCTGAGTCTTCAAATCGTATATCAGGGTGTCGTTCTGGGCATCGCCTATATGTTAGTCGGCTTTCTTGCGCTGCCTTTTAACGAACACTGGGGATTGAAGCGCTATGGCGTTGGCCGCCGGTATTGGGCGCGGGTACATGGTGTTTTGCGCTATTATTTCGGTGGCCCGCTCGAAGAGCCCTACCGCACGACGCTTGGCAACTGATTTGCGGTTCCGGCCTGCCGCGACTTGCGCTATAGCAGTGCCATGAGCACAAACCCACCAAACCTCCGCCCTGATCTCGCCCGCGCAACGGTGCCTGAAACCGCCCGTTCTGGCCAACCCAAAATTGGTATGGTCAGCCTTGGTTGCCCCAAAGCCTTGGTGGATAGCGAGCGCATCCTGACTCGTCTGCGCGCCGAGGGTTATGCAATCTCTCCTGATTACACGGGCGCGGACGCGGTGATTGTGAACACCTGTGGCTTTCTGGATAGCGCCAAGGCCGAGAGCCTTGCTGCCATTGGCGAAGCCTTGGCCGAAAATGGCCGCGTGATTGTAACCGGCTGCCTTGGGGCCGAGCCGGAATACATTACCGGCGCTCACCCGAGCGTGCTGGCCGTCACGGGCCCTCATCAATACGAGCAGGTGCTCGATGCTGTGCATCAGGCCGTGCCACCTTCACCCGACCCCTTTATAGACCTGCTGCCCGCCAGCGGTGTTTCCCTCACCCCGCGCCATTACAGCTACCTGAAAATCTCGGAAGGCTGTAACCACAAATGCAAGTTCTGCATTATCCCCGATATGCGCGGAAAGCTCGCCAGCCGCCCCGTGCACGCGGTCCTGCGTGAGGCTGAGAAGCTGGTGGAAAACGGCGTCAAAGAACTGCTGGTGATCTCGCAGGATACCTCCGCCTATGGGTTGGATCGCCGATACTCCACCCATGAGTGGCAGGGCCGCGAGGTTCGCTCCCATATCACCGATCTGGCCCGCGAGCTTGGCAGCCTCGGCCCTTGGGTGCGCCTGCATTATGTCTACCCCTACCCGCATGTGCGTGAGCTGATCCCGCTTATGGCCGAGGGGTTGATTCTCCCCTATCTCGACATCCCGTTCCAGCACAGCCACGTGGATGTGCTCAAGCGCATGGCCCGCCCCGCCGCCAGTGCCAAAACGCTGGATGAGATCGCCCGCTGGCGCGCCGATTGCCCTGACATCACGCTGCGCAGCACCTTCATCGTCGGCTACCCCGGCGAAACCGAGGCCGAGTTCCAGCACCTGCTGGACTGGATGGACGAAGCCCAACTCGACCGTGTCGGCTGTTTTCAGTATGAAAACGTCGCCGGTGCCCGCAGCAATGACCTGCCAAACCACGTGCCGGATGACGTAAAGCAAGACCGCTGGAACCGGTTTATGGAGAAATCACAGGCGATTTCCGAAGCCAAGCTGGCAGCAAAGGTCGGCAAGGTTCTGGAAGTGATCGTAGACGACATTGACGCTGAGGGCGCCACCTGCCGCACTTGGGCGGATGCGCCTGAGATCGACGGCAACCTGTTTATTGACGAGGGGTTTGAGGGGCTGAGCGTGGGGGATGTGCTGAAAGTAGAAGTGGATGAGGCGAGTGAGTATGATTTGTGGGGGCGTCCTCCATCCCATAAAGATTGACTTATTGCACGGCCTAAGCTCTACTTAAGGTATATTTCGACACGTAGAGGAGAGACGAATGGGTATTGTAGAAGATGAGATGTTTGATTGGGTAACCCGCTTTGATCCATTGACAGACCTTCCCAAACACCGGTTTGACACGGCAGTTACAGCCGCTGATCGCGCGGACCCTAAAAACCCAGCTCCGATCGATGGCCTGCCGCTGGGCACAAAGCAGATCCTTGATATTAGGACGTATAGCATCATCAGTTCTGGATTTCTCGCAAACCAAACAGACAAAAAGACCTATAGTCGGCTAAGTGTAATGGTTCTTGGCCAACCGTCTCCTAGCAGCAGTGGAAAGCTAAACCATGGGTATTTGAACTTTACAAAAACGGCAAATTTGAAACCACCGTCATATAACCATGCAAGAGGGCGAATCGACATCTACATTGATGTTGCATTCCTGCAAGCCACGTTGCTTCAACTTGAGCATCCCAAAAAGTATTTGTGGATAGGGCAGTATGCCGGCGGCCATCTCTATGCGGATATCCATTCGACACCCTAGCGGCAAACGACGATAAACCTGCGGCAAGTACACCTTTCCCTTTTTAACCCTCCCCTTTTCTGTTACCCATCTTCAAACAACCAACGGGACGGGCCGGATGAGCGACACAATCGACTATAACAAGCTGATGCAGCAGGCGTTTCGCGAGCTGCTCAAAGGGTTGCTCGCCAAGGTTGGTGAAGAGGGCCTCCCCGGCGAGCATCATTTTGTTATCACCTTTGATACCCGCGTGCCGGGCGTCGATATGGCAGGCTGGATGAAGGCGAAATACCCTGAGGAAATGACCATTGTCATGCAGCACTGGTTCGACAACCTCGCCATTCTGGATGACCGCTTTGCCATCACGCTCAGCTTCAACGGTGTAGGTGAGCCGATGGTCATTCCGTTTAACGCCATCAAAACCTTTGTGGACCCGCACGCCCAGATGCAGCTCAAATTCGAACCGATCTTCGAGGGGGACAGCCCCACACCGGAACCAGCTGACGAACCCGAAACCAAACCGGAAACCGGTGGCGTGGTTAGCCTCGACAGCTTCCGCAAAGGCTCCTGAAGTATGAGCTTGTCTCTATTTTTTCGCCAGTTGCTTCGCAACCCGAAACGCATTTCTGCCATTGCGCCGTCTTCCAAAGGGCTGGCGCGGCAAATGGTGTCCGAAATCACGCCGGAAACGGGCCGCGTTGTTGAAATCGGTGCCGGCACGGGTGCGATCACAAGGCAAATTCTGGCGGCGGGTGTCGCCCCGCAAGACCTGAGTATTGTCGAGATGAATCCGAAGTTCTGTAGCGCGCTTAAAATAAAATTTCCGGAGTGCAATGTGCTGGAAATGGATGCACAAGAGCTTGGTTCATTGCCCGTCGAAAACGTTGGCATGGTCATCTCGGGCCTGCCGCTACTTTCGATTCCCGAGGCTGTGCAGCACAACATCATCGATGGCGCTTTTAACCTGATGCGGCCCGGGGGAAAATATGTTCAATTCACCTATGGCCCCAAGCCCCCGATTGCGCCGGAGGTTCGCACGACCCTCGATCTCAAGTGGCGCACACTCAAGAAGATATGGTTCAACCTGCCACCGGCCATGCCTTACGTTTTCACCAAAAACTAAGCCATTGTGTCGCAGCCGCGCGAGAGGTAAACCTGTGCCGTAATCGGCCCACAACACAGGATCCCCCCATGAGCACCCGCACCGAAACCGACAGCTTTGGCCCCCTTGAAGTCCCGTCTGACAAATACTGGGGTGCGCAGACACAGCGCTCGTTAATGAACTTCCCCATTGGTTGGGAAAAGCAGCCGGTCGCGATTGTTCGAGCTCTTGGGGTGATCAAACAGGCCTGCGCGCAAGCCAATATCGGGCTTGGCAAGCTCGACGCCGAGCGCGGCAATGCGATTGTTGCGGCAGCCTCCGAAGTGGTGGAAGGCAAGCTGGATGATCACTTCCCGCTTGTGGTCTGGCAAACCGGCTCTGGCACCCAGAGCAACATGAATGCCAACGAGGTCATTGCCAACCGCGCCATCGAAATGCTCGGCGGCGTGATTGGCAGCAAAGAACCCGTGCACCCGAATGACCATTGCAACATGGGGCAAAGTTCGAATGACACTTTCCCCACCGCCATGCACATCGCCGTGGCCACCTCGGCACATGAGGTCCTGCTACCAGGGTTGGAGCATCTGCATGCAGCCCTAAAAGCCAAATCCGAAGCCTTCAAAGACATCATCAAAATCGGCCGCACTCACACTATGGACGCGACCCCGATGACCCTTGGGCAAGAATTCGGCGGCTACGCTTTTCAGGTAGAGCAAGGCATTGCGCGGGTGCGCCACGCCCTTCAAAATATCTATCCGCTGGCTCAAGGTGGCACTGCGGTTGGTACCGGCCTCAACACGCCGCAGGGCTGGGGAGAGCTGGTCGCGGGCAAGATGGCCGAGATCACCGGCCTGCCGTTCATCACCGCCCCGAATAAATTCGAAGCGCTCGCCGCGCATGATGCGCTGGTTGAAATGTCTGGCGCTCTCAAAACAGTTGCCGCGAGCCTGTTCAAAATTGCCGGCGATATCCGCCTGCTCGGCTCTGGCCCGCGTTGCGGCTTAGGCGAGTTGATGCTGCCTGAAAACGAACCGGGAAGCTCGATTATGCCGGGCAAAGTGAACCCAACGCAAGTTGAGGCCATTACCCAGGTTTGCGCCCATGTCATGGGCAATGATGCCGCCGTTGGCTTTGCCGGTTCGCAGGGGCATTTCGAACTTAATGTCTATAAACCGATGATGGCCTATAACGTGCTGCAATCCATCCAGTTGCTCGGTGATAGTTGCATGGCCTTCACCGACAATTGCGTGGTTGGGATCGAAGCCGACAAAGGTCGTATCAGCCAGCTAATGTGGGAAAGCCTGATGCTGGTCACCGCGCTGGCTCCTGAAATCGGCTATGACAACGCCACCAAAGTGGCGAAAACCGCTCACAAAAACCGTACCACCTTGAAGGAAGAAGCCATTAATCTCGGCTTTGTTAATGAAGAAACCTTTGACCGTGTGGTTCGGCCCGAACAGATGATCGGACCCAAATGAGTGGCAAGCTGATCAACCTGCGCCAAAAATGCAAACAGCTTGCCCGCAGCGAAAAGCGCGCGGCAGCAGATAAGAACGCTGCCTTGCACGGCATCCCGAAGGCCCAAAAAGACCTCGGTAAAGCGCAAAGCCGGAAGGCCGCGCGTCTGCTAGATGGACACAAGCGCGATGTCTGACGCGCGGCCACAGAAGCATTCGCTCACGCTCCACGGGCATCGCACCTCTGTCTCGCTCGAAGAACCCTTCTGGCGCGCGTT
>Ga0209121_10000824_pt1 | contig 33131 bp, 29 predicted proteins | sample Cruoilmetagenom3_FD_187292 | JGI IMG/M metagenome (GOLD analysis project Ga0209121, IMG submission 187292) | Oil polluted marine microbial communities from Coal Oil Point, Santa Barbara, California, USA - Sample 3 (SPAdes) (version 2) | ecosystem: Environmental > Aquatic > Marine > Oil seeps ... | reverse complement strand
CGTTTTTGTCTTTTAATGTATTAGCCTTATAAAATTGGTTATAAAGACGCCAGTAAAAACCCGGGGGTGGTAGAGTTGCGGCCTTAATCCCTTCACCTCCGTTGACATAGTGACCAGTTTCACCTGCAGAGGCAATCCCGAACAGCGTTCCCACAAAACCAAAAGCGCAAAACAATACAACTACAGCAATAAATTTTCGCATGACCAGTACCTTTCTTTATGTGAAAATAATAATTGAATGACAAGAATTTTTTAGTCAAGGAACTATATAGGATGAGGTTTATTTGTCAAGTGATGAAACGCCACAATGCACTGTGCCCGTCGTGGTCTTGACACACAACTATATTTGGGGCATATTCTGTTCTTGTGAAAGCAAATTCCTGGTGAGTGGCAGGAAAAAACTGAGATTACATGGTGGACTTATGAAAGGAAAATTCTTTGATGATTTTAACGTTGGGGATAAATTCGTAACCTCCCGGAGAACCCTGACAGAATATGATTTAGAAACATTTTGCAACCTCGTATGGTTCAATTTGAGCATGTTTTTTGATGATATTTATGCCAAAGAAGAAATGCCATACAGATCGAGGGTATTTCCAGGACCGTTAATCATTCCCTTTGCGGTAGGATTGTTTTTAAAATTAGGGATTTACGAGAAAACTGTCATCGCTTTACTTGGAATACAAGATATGAAGTTTAAAACGCCTTTGCGTATAGGTGATACGATGCAAGTCGATGTTGAGATATTAGAAAAAAAAGATTCTAAGGCAAACTTTGATAGGGGGGTTTTAATCGTCCAATTTATTGTCAACAAAGTATTATCTATGGCAGATAAAGAATTTATAATGAGCTTTGAAATGGCTCATATGCTTAAGAAGAGATAACATTATTTTGTACGTAACCAAGATCGCCCATGTAAAGCAACGTTGCCCTTTATTTGTCGTAACCTTTTGATGAAATCCGAGGAAATCCATGATAAGTTTTGAGCAACGAGCAGAAATAGGTATGATATCCCCTGAATTCCCCAAACGAATACATGAAAATTTTAGATACTGATTTTTTGCTCGGGCCAGAGCTTAGAGGCAGTGTCTTGGCTGGTTAATTTATTTGTCAAAGATTTTTTGGAGCTTCTTAGTATCCTTGGTGACTCCCATGGACAGCAAAAGCAATATTCTGGCTTTCTTGCCACTTAGGTCGTTTGCAAAGACTACACCCAATTTAGCAAGTGTTCTGCTTCCGCCTTTAAATCCATATTTGGCGCGAACTCTGCCATCGGGAACCCAGGAAGTGATGACCACAGGAATTCCTTTGTCACGTGCCCTTTTTATAGCTTCATAGATGGGCACATTGACATTACCCACGCCATCAGCTACCACGACGATACCTTTTGTGCCTGCCTGAATAGCCGCATCGATAAATTTTCCATCAGCCCCACCATACATAGTCGTGATGTCAACAGTAGGTAAAACCTTTTTGAGGGGTAATGTCTGTCGTCTGAGTGATTTGCGTATGAAGAGGACCCGATCGTCATCGACGTATCCCAAAAACCCTGCTTGACCTGACTTGAATGTTTCAAATCTTTCTTTGCTGGTGTCGCGAACTTCTCTGGCTGCATTGATCTGACTGTTAAGACAGACCATCGCACCGTGTCCCATAGCTTCTTTTGAAATGGCAACACGCACTGAATTTAAAATGTTGCGTGGTCCATCACTATCCCATTGAGAAGCACTTCGTTTGGCTCCAGTACAGATTATCGGTTTGTTGGTGATGACTGTGAGATCTAAGAAATAGGCGGTTTCCTCCATTGAATCTAAACCCTGAGTAACAATTACTCCTGATACATCAGGTTTAGCCAGTATTTTGCTTATCGTTTTCGAAAGTTCCGCCCATTTTTCTGGTGTATAGTAATCACTGGGTATGTTGCTAAAGTTAACAACTTCGACGTTAGCAATTTTCTTCAATCCCGGAACTGAGGCGACTAAATCGTCCCCGCTGACCGCGGGTACAGCACCTCCTGTTTTGGGATCAATTTTCATGGCAATGGTACCTCCCGTAGCCACCACCACGACTCTAGGAAGTTTTTTTGCTAAAGCTTCGGAGAGAGTGGAAAATGTTAGCGTTGGGATCAAGAAAAAGCTTAGCAATAAAACTAATCCAACATTGAACCTGCTGTTCCTCCTTAACTTCTTCATGATTTGCTCTCCTTTTTCCCCTAAGCCCGGCCCTTAGACTCGGAATATATAATGATACTATATTATCCCTTGTCTATTCAAAAATGATCATATATTGAGTTCATTTTGTCAACCAAAATCTACTGCTTAATTTTGGATGGGTGAGTTTTATCTTCTGATGCCTTTCCCGTGGGTTAATTACCGGATAAATGTCCTTCGATGATAATCTCAGAGTAATGTTCGATAGTAGCATGAAATACAGAACTCAGGTATGAAGTGTTGGTACCCCCGGCGCGATTCGAACGCGCGACGCCCGGATTAGGAATCCGGTGCTCTATCCTACTGAGCTACGGGGGCATATGTTAATAAAAAAAGGCGAAAGGGATTTAACATTATTTGAGAAGGGTGTCAATATTCTTCCGGAAGGTGTGTTTCTATTATTCTTTCGGAGGAAAAGCCGGGTAATTTGAGATAATCGGCCGTTACATCTTCGAATGCTGCCTCGGGAATTAGTCCTATCAACTCGGATTCAAGAATATCGACATCATATTCGAAGGCCTTTTCTTTCACAGTATCAAAAACCTTCCGAATAGATGTTTCTTTATAATTGGTAAGATTCATTGATACCTGAACAATTTTTCTGCTCTCAAGCGGAACACCTATTGCCTTGACATGTTTGAGGCCACCGCTCGAGTATCGGATGGATTTGGCAATGTTTTGTGCAACATCGAGATCGTTAGTATCAAGATTAATGTTAAAAGCAATCAGTGGTTTTCTTGCCCCGACAACCACTGCACCTCCGCGAAGATTGAAGACAGCCGGTCCCGCGTCTGGAATCCATAATGGATCATTTATCTTCTCACTTAATCCTTCATATTCTCCTCTTCTTATATCGGACAACTCTCTCCTTTTTGAATCGAGCGCCGCTTCGCCATAAAAATAAACCGGAATATTGTTTCTCTCTCCGAATGCTTGACCGAAACTGTGAGCTGTTTCCACTACTTCTTTCATGCTTACGTTTCTTATTGGGACAAAGGGAACCACGTCCACAGCACCGATACGTGGATGAACACCGGAATGCTTTCTCATATCGATTAACTCCAGTGCCCTATCGCAGGCGGCAACTGTTCCCCTTTTGACATCTTCCGGGGCGCCGGCGATAGTCAAAACACTTCGATTATGATCCCTGTCCATGCTGAAGTCGAGAACCTTAGCATTGTCAACTGCAGAGACCGCTTCCACTATACTTATTACCCTTTCTTTATCTCTGCCTTCACTGAAATTGGGGATACATTCAATGATTTTCATACCTGGTATATCTTGACTTCCGGTAATTGAATACATGTGAGTTTGCCACCATAGACGGCTCCTGTATCAATCCCTATCTTATTAAAATCTATAAAGGGCTGGGAAAGTGGAGTGTGTCCGAAGATCACGGTCTTTCCAAAATCATAGGAAGAGTTTATAAATTCGTACCTTATCCATATTAAATCTTCTATACTCTGTTTTTCCAGAGGAATATTGGGTCTCAAACCGGCGTGTACGAAGATATAATCGTCCGTTTGATAATATGGAAGTAGTGATGTAAAAAACTGCATGTGGCTTTCTGGAACATCTACTTTAATGCCTTCGGATGTTTCAATAACTCCATAGGATGAGATAGTGTTTCCTCCTCCGTTTACAAGAAATATTTCTTTATTAAAGCTCTCGTCACGGAGATAGTCGAGAAACATCTGTTCATGATTTCCCAGCAGGCATATTACCCGGTTAATGCTTTTCCTGAGGTCCAGGACAAAATCGACCACTCCTTTAGGATCAGGGCCCCTGTCTATGTAATCACCTATAAAAACAAGGGTATCATTTTGAGCATCAATGTCTATCCTGTCGATAATTCTCTCAAGTTTTGAAATGCACCCATGGATATCACCTATGGCAAATATCCTTCCCATATTACAATCCCGGCTTGCGGTATTTCCAAAGCCCCACATTTGTTTTTGCTGAAAGCTGATGGCTGATAGCTGAGCACTATCTAAAAGAGGGCATTTACGAATTCTTCACCTTTGAACCTTCTCAGGTCATCAATACCCTCGCCAATGCCGATGTAACGGATGGGGATATCCAGTTCATTTGCAATCCTGATGATAATCCCACCTTTTGCTGTCCCGTCCAATTTTGTGAGGGCGATTCCTGTCACGCCTATTTCTTCATTAAACATTTTCACCTGTGAGATGGCATTCTGTCCGGTAGTGGCATCAAGGACAAGGAGTATCTCATGGGGAGAACCGGGGAGTTCCCTTTCCATGATACGTCTGGTTTTTTTGAGCTCGTCCATAAGATTAACCTTGGTATGGAGCCTACCGGCAGTATCGATAATTACCACCTCTGTCTTGCGTGACTTTGCCGTATGGATGGCATCAAAAACAACAGCGGAAGAATCCGCCCCCATTTTTTGCTTGATCAGGGAGACATCTACTCTTTGACTCCATATTTCCAACTGCTCGATTGCCGCTGCCCTGAAAGTATCCGCTGCAACGAGCATAACGGATAATCCCCCTTTTTTATAACGGTGGGCCATTTTACCAATGGTTGTCGTTTTACCCGTTCCGTTAACCCCCACGACCATAATGGTAAAAATTTTGTTTCTCGGGATACGCAATGGTGCTTCATTGTCCTTGAGGATATCTATCATATTGTCTTTCAGGACTTTTCTAAGCACCTCAGGGCTATCGAGCTCTTCCCTCTTTACAGTCGCTTTCATATCATCGATCAAGTCATAAGTGAATGCAGGACCCACATCAGCCGTGATAAGAACTTCCTCCAGTTCTTCAAAGAGATCATCGTCAATGATCCTCTCACCGAGGAACATTTTATCGACATTTTTAACAAATCCCCCCCTTGTCTTGGAGAGACCTGTCCTTAGTTTCTCAAAGAAACCGTCACTTTTATTTTTATTGTTAGGCATTTTTAAAATTTCTGGATTGAACTTCTATATATAAATAACACGGACAAACAAGTTTGTCCATGCCACCCTCCATTTTTATTTTTTACCTGAAAGGGGATCGAAAACTTTGAAGATTGGAGTCCGAAAGCTGATAGCTGAATGCTTACATCATTTGAAATTCACAGAAACCGTGGTCGATATACCCTGTTTCTCCATTGTAACGCCGAGGAGGTTATCGGCAACTTCCATGGATTTCTTGTTATGGGTTACCAGGATGATCTGGGAATCTGCTGAAATATCATTTACCAGCTTGTTGAACAACGACACGTTTGCATCATCCAACGCCGCATCAACCTCATCGAGCACCAGGAATGGAGTCGGTCGATGCAAAAGAATGGAGAAAATCAGGGCAATAGAGGCAAGGGACTTCTCTCCACCAGACAGAAGGGTGATATTCTGAGTTTTCTTGCCGGGAAGTTGAATGTCTATATCCACACCCGCATCCAGCATATCCTCCTCATCGGTAAGCCGTAGTTCCCCTTTGCCTCCTTGAAAAAGTCTGAAAAACACTTGTTTAAAGAGCTGGTTCACAGCGGTGAAGGTTTCCGAGAATCTCTTTCTGGAAATTCTGTTAATCTTTGATATGGTTCTCCGCAGCGCATCCAGTGAAGAATTCAGATCTGTAACCTGGGAAGCCAGAAAATCGTACCTTTCTTTGAGTTTCTCATGTTCACTAAGGGCCAGTAGATTCACCTCTCCAAAATTTTCGATAGATTTCCTGTCTCTATCAAGCTTAATTTTCAATTCCTGAGTGTCGGATTCATCAAGCATTTCAAAATCCCTTTCTAAAGAATTTAGATCAACATAATATTTCCTGTGCATGCCTTCTTTCAGGCTGTTAGCATGGAATGATACCTCATGAGATTCAATATCCAGTTCATTTTGTTCTTCTGTCAATTTATCGAGGGCTTTTTTTATCTTCAGGGATTCCATTTCCCTGCCTCTCAATAGTTCTTCCTTCTTTCCCTGAAACTCCCTCTTCTTTTCCAGCTCTACTTCGATTGTATCGTGATCTGAATAAAGATGTTCGAGATGATCCTGCTGTAAGGCGATATTGTTTGTAGTATCTTCAATTTCTTTTTCGAGAGTTTCCGATTCTCGAGTCTTCGAAACAATATCATTGGATATATCGGTTATAGCAGCATTCAATCTTTCCAGCGTTTTGAGGTTTGCATTCTTCTTTTCTTCAAGAGATGCTAAAAGGATCTTCTCCTCTGTCCAACCCTTTTCCATCTCCTCCAGTTTACTCCTTGATTTTTCCCATCTTTCCTGCAGAGAGGAAATCATTTCACCGGCTACATTTTCTCCCTCTTCACGGAAAGCAACATCTTTCTCAATAGTGACTATCTTTTCCATTGTCTGAATTACTTCTGATTTCAGGCTTTCCATGTTGAAGACAATGACATTTATTCTCTGCTCGATCCATTTACGTTCACCTTCAAATCGCTCAACATCTTTCCGCTTGCCATTGATGCCCAATTCTAATCCGCGGAGGCCGGAACTCAATTCAACCAGTTCTTCTTCCCATTGAGAAATAAGAGTATCAGTCCTGGCCCTGTTTTCCTCCTCATTTTTGAGAAAACCGGTAAGGTTTTTTATTTCATCTTCCAACTGCACTATTTCACTCTTATTGCGAAGAAGGCTGCTTTCACCATTTGACTCAGAGCCCCCGCTTAGAACACCATGAGGACTTACAATATCTCCATCTGGCGTTACAAATGTTCCCTCAAAGCCGTTTCTTTTCCAGAGAGACACACCGGTATTGAGATTCTGGATTAATAAAACGTTTCCAAGAAGATAATCGGCTATACCTTCAAAACCTTCCTTGATCCTGACTACATCGGTCAGTCTGACTGCTTGCCCGATATCCCGGTGTAATGACTCTACACCTGAAAGGTTATTTTTTACTTCAAGGGGGACAAAAGTTCCCTTACCCAATGAATGACGCTTTAGATAATCGATAGCCTTTATACCATCTCCCTGGTTTTTTACGATGATGTACTGAAGTTTCTCCCCGAGAACGGCCTCTACGGCGACTTCGTGCTCCTTCGGGACTTCAATGTAATCAGCCACCAATCCGCAGAAACTCTCCGGAGGTGAACCACAATCGCCGGCCCACTCCGCAGCAGGAGAGGTTTTTTTTGCCTTCATGAGAGACCTTGTTCCCTCACTACACCACTCATAGCCCTCTTGAAATTCCTTCAGAGAGGAGAGTCGGGATGATTTTATCCCTGTCTTCTCTCTTAACTTTGTGATTTTTTCGTCAATTATTTGCAGATCACTTTTAGATATCTCAAGTTTATCTGTGATGCTCTTCTCACTTTCCCTGAGGTCATCAGACTTCTTCATGTCAGATTCCAGAGAGGATTTCAGATCGGAGAGAGACTCACTTACTGTATTGAGGTTCCTTCTATTTTCCTCTATCTCCGAACTGTAGTTTTCTGATCTTATTTTGAGGTCTTCACTCTTCTTTACAAGTTCTACCAGCATATTTTTGAGTCTGACCTTTTCTGTCAGGATATCAAGATGTTCGATCTTTGTTTCTTCCAGTTCTTGATGAACTTCCCTTTCTATCTCCTTCAATTTTTCCACTGCCTTTTGGTTTTTAGTGAGGGAATTTCCGATCTCTATGATTCTTTCATCTGATACAGCTATCTTTGTCTGAAGGATGTTCAGTTCTTCTATGGTACTTTCCTTCTTGCTTCGAAGTATCTCAATTTCAGTCAGGTTTTTCTGTTTCCTCGTTGATATGTCTGTAATCTTTCTTTTCAAAAACTCAATTTCCTGTTCTTTGATGTTTATTCCATTCTTTACTTTATATAATTTTTCCTGGAGTCCTGAGATCAATCCATCATTTTCAAGAATCTCTTCCTTTATTTTTTCTACGGATGCTTCGAGATTTTTCAATCTTGTTTCTACTTCGATACTCCTGTCAGTAATGGCATCATGGGCATCTTTTAACGATTTTTGTTTCGCCGTCAAATCTGAATATGTCTGAAGGGCAAGAGTCAACTCCGCCTCTTTTACACCTTTCTTTAACGTCTTGTATCTTTCCGCTTTCTTTGCCTGTCTTGATATAGAATTAAGCTGTGTCTTAACCTCTCTTATTATATCGGTTAAACGAACAATGTTTTGCCTTGTGGACTCCATCTTTCGGGAAGCGGCTTCCTTCCTACCCTTGTATTTTGCGATACCTGCCGCCTCTTCAATAAATTCGCGCCTGTCAGCGGGCTTGGCTTCAATCAGTCGTTCGATGCTATTCTGTTCTACCAGGGAGTATGTCCTGGCGCCTATTCCTATATCCATGAAGAATTCCCTGACGTCGAGCAATCTGCATGGCACTTTATTGAGGCAATATTCAGTCTCACCATCGCGGAAGGTCCTTCTTGAAATCATGACCTCGCTACAGCTTTCATATTCGCCCGGAAATTTTTGTCCATCTGCTGAAAAAATCATCGACACCTCAGCCATGCCCACTGGGGGGGCATTGTCACTCCCGTTAAATATGACATCATCCGTTTTCTTCGCACGGAGTATTTTGTATCTCTGTTCACCCATAACCCAGCGAATGGCATCGACTATATTGCTCTTTCCGCAACCATTGGGGCCAACAATAGCACTGATTCCGCCTGAGAAATCAAGGACAGTTCTGTCCCTGAAAGACTTAAATCCGGTTATTTCCAGTTTATTCAATTTCATTTAAGAATAACCTGTTGCACGACTTCTTAAAAAATGTAAAATGAGGTTTATAAAACAATTGAAGCTCCTGAAGCGAGTTGTATGGAATCTTCGAAGTGTAAGAAACGGTTTTTTATGTCCGCTCGCTATGCACTTTAGCCCCACTTAATTCCGAGAATTCTAACAAAAGAAAATATCTTTGTAAAGGAGAAAATACAACAAAATGTGTTTTATAAATATCAAACCACAATATGTTGTGTTTGAATGTCAAGATTGACGGTTTCATAAAAAGCCTTTTTTGTCACCCTGAATCATGTCCTGAACTTGTTTCAGGATCATTCAGGGTCGCTATCTCTTTGAAATAATTAGATGCTGAAACAAGTTCAGCATGACAAAGGATCGGTTTCATGACTTTTTACGAGGCTGTCAAGATTGAGGAATTCCTTGTATTTGCTGAGAGTTTGCGACTCTTTACATCGATGGGGAGGCACCGGGTGGAGCATGAAAAAGGAAGAATGGGGAGTTGTCCATATAGCATCTGGGATGACAAATGCGAATATTGTTGTAGGTAGATTAGAGACGGAAGGAATTCCAACCAGATTGAAGTACGAAGCAGCGGGGACAATTTATGCTGTTAATATTGATGGTCTGGGTGAAGTGAAGGTAATGGTTCCCACAGAATACATGGAAAAGGCCCGAATGATCCTTTCAGTATCCTACGATGATAAGGACATTGATTGGGAGGGCTTATAGTATTCCATCCAGTGGCGTGCCACATTTGGAACAGCGGGATTCCTGCAGGTTGATTCTGTTAATAAAGAATCCGTGTCTGTCAATGAGGAGATTTCCACAGTTGTAGCAAAAGGTATTTTCACCAACATCTCCTGGAACATTGCCACTGTATACATACTTGAGCCCCGATTCTTTGCCGATTTCTGCTGCCCTGTGTATCGTTTCCACCGGCGTAGGCGGCAAGTTCACCATTTTATGCTGAGGATAAAAGCGGCTGATATGCCAGGGGGTTTCAGATCCCAGTGAAAGAATAAATTCGGCAATCTGCCTCAACTCTTCATCGGTATCATTTAAAGTAGGTATAATAAGGGTTGTTACTTCCACCCAGATACCAAGATCTTTCATATTTCTAAGGCTGTCCAGAACAGGCTGAAGCCTTCCCCCGCACCTCTTTTTGTAAAAATCATCGTTGAAGGATTTCAGATCCACATTGGCCGCATCAAGATAGGGTGATATTTTCTCGATAGCCTCTACAGTCATGAAACCATTAGTAATGAAAACATTCCTGATTCCCCTCTTATGGGCAATCCTGCTGGTATCATAGGCAAACTCGAAAAATATGGTTGGTTCGGTATATGTATAGGCAATGGTCTTCGATTTTGTTCTGACAGCTCTTTCAATAATCTCGTCAGGGGTAACCTCTCGACCTATTATTTTTCCGGTTTCCTGCGGCATTTGAGAAATGTCGCTATTCTGGCAGAAAGTACAGGAAAAATTGCACCCAACGGTAGCTATGGAAAATGACCTCGATCCTGGATAAACATGAAAGAGAGGTTTTTTCTCAATGGGATCAACATTTTCTGCTACAACCATTCCGTAAACCAGTGTATAAAGAATCCCATCTCTATTTTCGCGTACCCCGCATATCCCACGTTTTTTCGGAGCAATCTTACATCTGTGTCCGCAGAGATAGCATCTTACATTCCCGCCATCCAGTTTTTCGTAGAGCATAGCTTCGTGTGTCATTTTTTTGTTTCCCGTGCAGCTCCGTGAACTTCGTGCTTTCTTTCTGCCCCGACATCAATGTGGTTTTTAACGATATCCTGGATGGTCCTGTGGGTAAAAACAACAGGAAATGATAGACCGAGGAAGGCGCCAAAGGGATTATGTGTAACAGGAATAATCTCCTCAAGACCGGTTGCAAATGTGTACCACTTGGAGGGAAGGAAAAGGACACTTCCCCACTGGATATTTACGCCCCGGAGCGCGATTCTGACCATTTGGGTCAACTCCCCTATGCCCCAAAAGCGAGCGCTGTTATATATGGAAGCACTGAAAAAACCCTTCACCCTCCGTTGCACACCGATTGCAGAATATTTATTCAAAACCCCGATAAAAACCCTGCCCCGGCAAACCCTGATTGCTTCGGTTATAGCTTTCTGAGGATCATCCATAAATTCGAGAGAGGTGGTTATAGTGACGATATCAAATTCATTATCGGAAAAGGGGAGATCTTCTGCTTTTCCTAAGTGAAATTCTGCTCTCTGTCCCAGCTTTTTCCTGGCAATATCCAGCATGTAAGGTGATAATTCGATGCCGGTTACATCACACCCCTTCCTTCTGAAAAAGAGAAGATGATCTCCAGTCCCGCATCCCACATCAAGAAGCCTTTCACCCTCCTTTGGTGCTGTAAGATCAAGGATAAAGTCTTTCTCTCTTCTGTCTATATAACTTCCAATAGGTGTCTGAACCCAGTCATCATATGATTGGGCTGTTTTTTCATCAAAGATCATCCTGTATTTTCAACCCCCTATTGAAGGCATATCCCTCACGCATTTTTTGAGATGTACTTTATCGGATGCAATATCATGTCTTTTCGGTTTTCCGGCGATAGTCTTTTTAATTAAATTTCCCAGTTCCGAATCGTTGCACCCGGAACGCAATGGGCCTTTCAAATCAATCTCTTCATCGCAAAGCAAACATGCTCGAAGGTGACCATCCGCGGTGAGGCGAAGCCTGTTGCATGACTCGCAAAAATGGTGACTCACAGAACTTATGAAGCCGATCTCTCCCTCCCCACCCTTTATTCTGTACATACGGGCGGGACCATCTGTTTTATTTTTTTTCCCGGGTATTGGATCAAGCGTGTGAAACGCCGCAATTTTCTCTATCACAGAATCGTTGGACATATATTTGTCGTTATTACCAAAGCCAACCTCTCCTACAGGCATCAATTCAATAAATCTTATCTGATACGGTTTTGTTAAGGTCAGACTTACAAAGTCAAGCACTTCATCCTCATTAACTCCCTTTATTGCCACGACGTTAATCTTGATAGGTGAAAACCCTACCCTGTATGCCTTGTCAATACCTTTGAGAACCGCTTTCAGGTCTCCCCCCCTCGTAATACTTGCGTATTTTTCGGGCTTGAGAGAATCAAGACTGACATTTATTCGTTTTAAACCCGTATCGAACAACTGCTGTGCGAAGGCCTCGAGCAGTATGCCATTCGTTGTCAGACTGATGTCTTCCAGTCCATCTATTGTTTTAAGGGAGGCAAGGAAGCCAACAACACCCTTTCTTACTAATGGTTCCCCGCCTGTTACCCTCACTTTAGCAATTCCGAGCTTCACGGCAACACTGATCACCCTCATTATTTCCTCGTATCTGAGGATATCATCATGCCCGATCATCGATACCCCCTCTTTCGGCACGCAGTACACACAGCGAAGGTTGCATCTGTCGGTAACAGATACTCTTAAGTAATTAATATCCCTGTTATATTTGTCGATCATAAGCTTTTCTTGTAATGAACTTTATTCCCAGTGGCTCTCGTAAAATATAACTTGTTCCTCTAACACATTTAAGGGTATATCGCAAGAGTAGTAAGCATCCCATTTTAGGATGGGCACTAACTAAAATGGGGAATAGCTTAAAAAGCTATTCCCCATTTTAGTTTTTATTTCCTTTACAAACAACTAATGCTCTTCTTTTTCCGCATATCCCGTAATCATTGAAATAATGTCACCAAGGATAGTATGACCTGTGGTAGCTAAATAGAGGTGGGCAATCAAGAAGGAGGCAAATATGATGGCCATGATAAAGTGAATAATGGCTACTACTTTCAAACCGCCGATAAAAGCGATGAAGTAAGCGAAACAGGAAGAATATAAATACAAGATACCGCTGATCAGCAAAAGAGGCATCATGAAGACCATGAAATTAAAATACGCCATCTTTTGCAGCGGATTAAATTTATTGTCCTCAGACGCAGAGTAGGGATGTGGTTCACCCTTGAATATACCATAAGCATAGAATCTCGCCTGTTTGGGGATTCCTGGATACAGATCCTCTTTCCTTGGTATATAATGGGAAACCCTCTTTGAAATTATATTGTAAAACAGCCAGAGTAAGAAATCACAGATAACGAATATTCCTGACCATTCATGAACAGTTATAGCGGTGGAATGACTTCCGAAAATATTTATGGTGTCAGGCCAGTGTATCTGTATGCCCGATATTATAAGCAATATGATCAATATGGCATGTATCCAGTGCCAGATTCGCTCAATGACCGGATGTAAATACATTTTTTCAGACATTTTCCTATTTTCTCTTTCTGGTGATAAAGCGTAATCCAGCATGTGTGATGCATCCTGCAAAAGTGAGTACTACTATCAAGATTCCAAGAACATCGAGGGCCGGAATTCTGTTACTTCCCGCAACGTATAATCCTGTTTCCATGAGTTCCTTGTTTGTAAATTTCCAGCTCATCATAGGTTCTTTGGGAGTACCCGCTGGATTTTTTAATAGAACACTTTTATTTGAGTGGCATTGTTTACAATCCTTTATAGGAGCTTTCAGCGACGGGTCATGACAGGTCATACAATCCACCTCTGTCATGTGCAGCTTTGCATGTGGTAACCAGTCATGTATTTCAGAAAGAGTCCGCCAGTCAGGTACAATAACATCCTTATTGGCTGTCATCTCCTCCGATCTTACATCTTGCTTCCTAAGAAAGAGTTTACTGTTGTTATGACATGAGGCGCAACTTTCGTTTTGTGGAGTCTCGAGCTGGATATTATGCGGGGTTGCCATTTTCCAGGTGGGTGCTTTGTCCATGTTCGTCAACCCATCCTTAACATAGAAATCAAACAAACCCTTATCTATCGGTATATGGCGTACGGTAACATATTTATCAGGCCTTTCCTTTGTGGGTTTCGGGTTCAGACCAATTTTAAAAGCCATAACTGAGGGTTCGGTTTTAAAGTAGGGATTGCCCGCTTTGTCTTTACCCACATGACAACTGAAACAATTTTTATAGGTAACGGAGTGGCAGACCTGGCAACTTACTTTATCCTTATGAATTACATGGCTTGGATTATCGCCTTCTTCGGTATGACAGCTTGAGCAATTAGCTCTATTTTCAACTGTATACCTGTCAGATGCCTCTTGATCACTTCCATGCATTTCATCTCCCGAGTGGCAAGCCTTGCACTCCATCCCATGTTCTTTTTGGTGAACATCCGCAGGTATACCTTCATTTTCACCAAAATATTCCTTCCCAACTCTACTTCCATGGCATGAGGTACAATTGGTCTCTACCGGAGGTGTTTTCTTGAACAGATGCCCTTCAATGAAACCTCCCTCTACAGATGTTGGTCGACTGACGTGGCACTGGCCGCAACTGCTGTGACACTGCGCACAGTGCGTGCCCATAGCGCTTTTAATCTTGTCACGTACCTTATTGTCTGGATTTGCCCTCATGTTCATCTTGTTCATATAAGGGGCAAGTGTGACATGGAGGCTGGCCTTGTTTTTTTCAACTATCTCTTCATGACATTCGCCGCAACTTGTAGAGGCATCAGGGTATGTCGGATCTTTTACCAATCCCTTATGGGCGGTCTTCCAGTTATTATCTTCCGGATTACCACCGTGACAGGTCTCACAGGAAATCCCGCCGTGCTCGTCTTCATCAATGAAATCGGAATCCACAAGCAACTTTTCATATGGCTCCAACGGAGCCACAGCTCCTCCTCATCCTTCTCCTTCGGATTCAACTGCCGGTTCGTGCCCTGCTGCCAATTTCGCTGCCTCAATGGCTCTGGTTATCTCAATGAGCTTTTTTGCATCGGTATGGCATGATACACAGCTACTATCTTCGGCATTTAGCGCCGTAGGAGAATACCAGGAAATAAAGGTAAGAGAGGCGATTAAAAATAAGAAAAACCCTAATCTACATCCATTGTTTTTTGCAATGCTAAGATAACTCATTTTACTCACTTTCTATTATAAGAGTCGCTTGCTATAATATAATTTCATGGAAAAATCAAGTAAAAATATAATTTAGTTTTCTGGATGTTATAGATGCTAAGTCTTCTTGATACTTATTAAGTGTGATTTATGATGAGAGAAAGATTTTTCACAGGAGATGTTATGAACAAGATTCCGAATAGCAGAGAGGGATTTGAAAAATTAAAAAAGAACTGGAACATTTAAAGAATGTTGCTGTGCCTGTTTACCGACGCTCACCATTAAAGGTAGCTGTGAAGGCCTGAAAGGATGTAGTTTACCCCGAGATATGTAAAAATAACGGCGGCAAAGCCGAAGATGGAAATCAAAGACATCCTCATTCCCTTCCATCCTCCGACAAGGCGTGCATGAAGAAAAGACGCGTAAATCAGCCAGGTAATCAATGACCATGTCTCCTTTGGATCCCATCCCCAATACCTTCCCCAGGCGTGGTCAGCCCAGGCAGCTCCGGTAATGATTCCCAGGGTTAACAATATGAAGCCGGTTGATATCATCTTGTATATGACTTCATCTAAAAATTTTGGTTCAGGCAATATATCAATAGCACTTCCCCTGAGCCTGAGCTTTATTATATAGAGGATACTTGCTCCAAATGAGATGGCAAAACATGCATAGGCAAAGAAGGAACTGATAACATGGATTGTCAACCAGTTACTCTGAAGGGCAGGAATTAAGGGTTGAATCTGACACTCTATACCTTCGGACAAAGAGGCAAAAGCCAGCAATATAAAGGCAAAGAAGTTAGCCAGGGCACCAATTAGATTGCTTTTGTATCGTTTGGTCATGAGCAAGTAGACAAAGATAATAGACCAGGAAAAAAATGTAATGGATTCATAGAGATTTGAGAGTGGGGCATGTCCGATTCCCAATTGGTAGGAGTGAACCCAACGTATAATAATTGCTGCCGTTTGAGCTGCTATTCCGGAACCAGTGAGCACCAATGCCATGACAGCCACAGATTTCTTGTTGAAAATAAAAGAAATCAAATAGGTAAATGCTGCAAAAAAATAGATAAAGGTAACAATGCTGATAATAAAAGTATCATTCATGACAGGCTCTGTAATTTCATTGCAAACTTTTCCAGTTTTTCTTCAAAAGATTTTCTGTTTTTACTTGTGCTGGCGGCAATTTTGACCTCACAACCATCTTTTACATCCAAAATCCGGAGCCATACTCTTGTATGGATGAGAAAAAAACTCATAATAAAACCAATCAGGATAAGAATACAACCCGCCCAGACAAGTGGTACGCCAGGATCTCTGCTTACCTGTATACCTGAGTAATAACGCCTGTCAAAATCTTTGAATATAAAAGAAAAATCACTCTTTAGTTGTTCATTATCTTTAAAAAGCCAGAATATATCATGTTTTTCCCCCGGCTCAATCAAAACTCCCAGTACAGCGGGACCAAAAACCCGATTATTGGCTGAAAACTTTGCGATTGCAAATGAAGATCCACTGTTAGGTAGAGAAACTTTTTTCATCATCTTTAATGTTAGTACAGTTTCTGTATTGGATTTGTTGTTTCTTGCGATGATTCTAAAATTGCCCGCATTAGCAATTCCATACGTCGCCTGACAGAATTTCAAGCCCTTGTAAATCAAAGGATGATTTACCCTGATTGCCTTGGAAATAATCGGTTTCCCCTTTTCCAGAATGGTCAAATCGGTTCTATATTCTTTAGGCTGCCCCGTCTTGTAAAAATCAACTTTAAAACTGTCACAATGAACATCAAAGCCGAGTTTTTTCACTCCGCTACGGTCAAACAATGTAATTACATTTGCAACTTCACCTTCGATAATATTCATCTGGCCGTTAAATCCCCAGATAGCTCCTATTAATCCCCCTGTTAAAATGAGAAGAATACTGAAATGAATAAATATCATCCCTATCCTGGAATATCTTCCTTTTTCAAAGAAGAAAATGTCCTTGTCATTTTTTTCCGCTTGGGTCGACAGTGAAACAAATGACTTCAGTAAGGATACCGCTTTCTCTTCTACATCAGATACACCCCCTTTGCATTGGACGGTTTTGTTAATCTGGGATGATCCAAAAACATTCTCATCAAATTTATTTTTTCTAGGGAAAGTCAATTTGATGATGCGGGGGATCTGTTTGACCGTACAGGCAAATACATTTATTGATAATAATGTTAAAAGTAGGGTAAACCACCAGGAGTGATACATGTTAAAGATATTGAAGAATTTAAAGACGGAGAATACCCCGGGACTGTAAAGCGCTTCATATCTTTCAATGGGTAAGCCCTGCTGGATTATAGTGCCAAAGATAGAAGTTATGGCCAGGATAAGAAATAAAGATATTGTAAGTCTTACTGAGGAGAGGAGTTTATATATTTTTTACATGCCTCCTGAACTATATACCTGCTATCAAATTGAGGGGTTTGGATACCACAGTTTAAAAACAGTGTCAAACCGTTAAACCCCGGATTGGCTTAACAGTAGTTTTCCCCGATCCGAATGAGTGGTTATAAAAAATATGACATTTTGAATTTTTTAGCTTGCAAATTCCTTGAAATATGTTAATAAGCGCGAACTAAAATTATATGGAGGGAATCTGATTATCAAAAAGTATGTTGCTAAAAGAAGTTTGATTTTCCTTTTTGCTGTGGTTTTGTCTTTTGCTCTTTCTGCTTCATGCCTTGCAGGTATGACTGCAAAGAATTTTGTGAAAGAGGCAAAGAAGTCAGTAAAAGAGATTTCAGTTGTTGATGCCAAGGCTGCAATAGATTCCGGCAAAGCGGTAGTCATTTTGGATGTCAGAACGGCCAAGGAGTTCAAAAGTGGTCATGTTCCAAAAGCGATCAATATACCAAGAGGACTTTTGGAATTTAAAATTGCCAAAAAGATTAAAGATAAAGGTGCCTACATAATCGCCTATTGCAAGTCGGGTGGGCGTTCTTGCCTTTCTACCTGTACGTTGAATAGAATGGGATATGAAAATGCGGTCAGTATGGCTGGAGGTTGGAAGGCATGGTTAAAGGCTGGTTATTCTGTGGAGTAAGTTAACGATTGACATAGTTTAATTAAAAAATGGGGAATAGTTAAAAACTATTCCCCATTTTAGTTTTCTGGATGTTACAGATGATAAATCTTCTTGACACTTGTTAAGTATGATTTATATGATAATAAGTAGTGTCCATCCATAAATGGTCATTTTGCTCAATTTCTACGTCAGGCTCAGATCTTAATCCTCGAAATATGCAATATATTCCTCTGGTTAAAATCTTCACCTTCCTTGAACTTGAACAAAATTACCTATCTCTGGATGGACACTATATAGATTTTTCACAGGAGATGTTATGAACAAGATTCCGATTAGCAGAGAGGGATTTGAAAAATTAAAAAAAGAACTGGAACATTTAAAGAATGTTGCTGTACCAGAAAACATAAAAGATATTGAAGAAGCCAGAGCTCATGGTGATATATCAGAAAATGCCGAGTACGCAGCAGCCAAGGAAAGACAGTCATTTATTCATGGAAAGATACAGGAAATAAAAAATAATCTTGCTACATCAATTATTATTGACCTGAAAAATCTGACCGATGACAGAATCGTTTTTGGATCAACTGTTACTATAGAAGACATAAACACGGAAGAAGTTGTTAGATATCAACTTGTTGGACCCTTTGAATCTGATATAAATGAAAACAAAATTTCCGTTACATCTCCCATCGGAAAGGCGCTCATCGGGAAGGAAATAGGAAACGAGGTCAGGGTTAATACACCGGGAGGCGTCAGAGAATTTGAGATTGTGGATATTTCCATAGAAGTGTAGGCTCGCCGGGAATTAGAAGAAAACGAAAGTTACTAAGATAAAGATCGGAATAAGAATTGGAATTGAGTATTTCAGCATATATCCGAAGAAGCTTGGCATACTGATACCGGCTTCTTCAGCTATGGATTTCACCATGAAGTTCGGTGCGTTGCCAATATAGGTATTTGCACCCATAAAAACAGCACCAGCCGAAATACCCTTCAAATAACTGACAAATACAGGATTTAACGTTACTGTATTTGCAGATAGTGCACCCGGTACCATGGCTTCTGTTATCCCCAGTTTTCCCAGTGCAAGGTTGAAAAATGTAAGGTAAGTCGGGGCATTATCAAGGAATGAAGAGAGTGCTCCTGCTACCCAGAAATAGTGAAAAGGATCTTTTACTATAGCAACAAGACCTGCCAGAGCACCTTCATTTCCCGCCTTCAGGATCGCTAATGCGGGAATGATCGTCATAAAGATACCGGCAAAAAGTTTTGCCACTTCCTGAATTGGAAACCAGCTAAATTCGTTGGTTTCGCGAAGCCTCGTGGGAGTGAAGAAGAGAGATAACAAACCCATCGTGATAATTATTACGTCTCTTAAAATATTCTGGAAATACCACTCGACACCAAACACGCTGAAATGACCAGCTTTCCAGTAACCACTCATGAGAACCGAACCGACCACGCCTGCCAGGAAAATAAGGTTGTATAACCCCTCAATTTTTATGGGAACCTTTTCTTTCCCCTTTTCAGGCAGTTGAGGTTTGTCCTTCTCTTTTCTGTAGTAGAAGCTGTCGACAACAAAAAAGAGTGATAGAAGAATTACAGAAGCAAGTAACATATGGGGCAATATACCGGTTGTAACCCAGAAGAAGGGAACATTGTGTAGGAAACCCAGAAATAACGGTGGATCTCCAAGAGGAGTCAGGGAGCCTCCTATGTTGGCCACAAGAAATATAAAAAAACAGATAACATGCGCCTTGTTGGCCCGATCTTTGTTTGCCTTTAAGACCGGGCGTATCATAACCATGGCAGCCCCTGTTGTTCCAACCCATGAAGCCAGTATCGTTCCTATCAGAAGCAGTATCGTGTTAACAATAGGGGTGCCTTTTAAGGAACCACCCACAACAATACCACCTGCTATAGTGAAAAGCCCCCAGAGAAGAATTATAAAAGGAATATAATCGATAATATAGATATGAAGTATTTCGTGCACCGCTACGAAATGATAAACAAAAAGAAAGGGAACCGCAAAGGCTAGGGCCCAGAAGGTCGATATCTTGCCAAAGTGAGCATGCCAGAGATGGGGTGCTACAAGTGGAAGTATTGCTATGGAAAGTAATATACCGACAAAAGGTATAATTGCCCAGATGGGTAAGACTTTTCCTATATCACTTCCATGGTGGGCTACTGCTTCGTGTGCACTGCTCGCTATGCATGGATCTGAAATAACGAGTACAAACAACATACAGAACAGAACAAGTATTAGAATACTCGAAAGCAACCCTTTTACTCGTACCATAAGTAATCTCCTATCTCAGTTTCATCCAGTATAAAAAAACAAACCAAGAAAGTTATACTCTCTTGGTTTGAAAATGCTTATAAATAATGTCACTCCCCGCATCTCGAAGACTCCCTTCGGCATGCAACAAGAAGCTTCAGTTCTTCATTTATACTTGGCTCTTCGTGAACTGTTTATGCATTTTCTGCTACTTTAAGCCTATTTTCCGCTTTTTCCAGGGTGTTTTTTGTCTTCTCGAAATCGGGATCATCTCTGGAAATCTTAGCCAGCTTCTGCTCTGCAATCTCCTTTGCTTTTTTGGCCCTTTCCCTGTCAATCATATCCGCCCTTTCGGCGGACTCCACAAGAACCGTTACTTTATGGGATGTCACTTCAGCATAACCCATATCAACAGCATAGTATGTTTTTTTATTATCTTTCGTATAATTGAGATTACCAAATTTAACTGCACTCAGAAGTGCTGCATGTCCCACCAATACTCCGAATTCACCTTCACTGCCTGGTATTGTTACCTCTTCAATTTTATCACTGAAAATCATTTTATCCGGCGTAACAATTTCAAGCAACAGTTCATCAGCCATTTATAAGTCCTCCAACCCCGTTAAGCTGCGAGCTTCTGTGCCTTTTCTACCGCCTCTTCAATGCCACCAACCATATAGAAGGCCTGCTCAGGAAGGTCATCATGCTTCCCCTCCAGGATTTCTTTAAACCCTCTCACTGTGTCGGGAACAGAGACAAATTTGCCATCCGTACCGGTAAACTGAGCGGCGACAAAGAAGGGTTGTGAAAGGAATCTCTGAATTTTTCTCGCTCTTGACACAGTCAACTTGTCCTCCTCGGAAAGCTCATCCATACCGAGGATAGCTATGATATCCTGGAGGTCTTTGTATTTCTGAAGAGTCATCTGTAGCTCCCTCGCTACCTGATAGTGCTCCTCACCCAGTACATTCGGATCCAGTATGCGAGAGGTCGAATCAAGAGGATCGACTGCAGGATAAATTCCCAGCTCGGCAAGCGGTCTTGACAGAACGACTGTACCGTCCAGGTGAGCAAAGGTCGTTGCCGGTGCCGGGTCGGTCAGGTCGTCAGCGGGAACGTACACGCACTGAACTGCTGTAATTGAACCCTTATCAGTTGATGTAATTCTCTCCTGGAGTTCTCCAAGGTCTGTGGCCAGGGTTGGCTGATATCCAACAGCTGAAGGCATCCTGCCAAGTAGCGCCGATACCTCAGAACCTGCCTGGGTAAATCTAAATATGTTATCGATAAAAAGTAGCACATCTTGTCCTTCCTCATCCCTGAAATATTCAGCGGCTGCCAGGGCTGTCAGTGCAACACGCGCCCTCGCTCCAGGGGGTTCTGTCATCTGACCATAGACCAGAGCCGCCTTCTCTATAACTCCGGAATCCTTCATTTCGAGATAGAGATCATTACCTTCTCTCGTCCTTTCACCTACACCTCCAAACACGGAAATGCCTCCATGATGCATGGCGATATTGTGGATCATCTCCATCATAACAACGGTCTTACCGACGCCTGCACCTCCGAACATTCCCATCTTTCCTCCTCTGGGAAAGGGTACCAGCAGATCGATAACCTTAACACCCGTTTCCAGAACGTGTACAGATGTATCCTGTTCAAGAAATGTCGGAGCTTCCCTGTGTATCGGCATTTTTACTTTTGCTTCTACAAGTCCTAAACCATCAACAGGCCTGCCGACAACATTCAGGATTCTTCCGAGGCATTCCTTTCCTACCGGTACCGTAATTGGTGCGCCTGTATCCTTCGCCGGCATGCCCCTCACCAGGCCATCTGTTATATCCATTGCAATACACCTGACTACGTTATCACCCAGGTGCTGTGCTACCTCTATAACCAGATTGTCCTCCTCGTCACTGATTGTCGGGTTTGATATCGTAATGGAGTTCATAATACTTGGAAGATTTCCCTCTTCAAATGCCACGTCAACAACCGGACCTATTACCTGTACGATAGTTCCTGTATTCATAATATTATCTCCTTAAATAAGGTTAAAAGCTAAAGCTGTATTTTTTATGGTGTGACAAAGGCGGACTCTATGCTTTTATCCAGCTGCCAATGCTTCAGTACCACCAACGATATCCATCAACTCGGCGGTAATGGCTGCCTGCCTTGCCTTGTTGTATTTCAGCGTAAGATCATCGATCATTTCATTACAATTATTGGTAGCATTGTCCATAGCTGCCATCCTTGCACCATTCTCTCCGGCTGACGTTTCTAAGAGTGCCCTGAAGATGAGAACCCGGATGTACATAGGAAGAAGCTGCTCTATTAGAAGTTCTTCTGAGGGCTCATAGATATACTCAACCTTCTTCTCGGGTTCTATTTCCGCTTCTTTACCTATGGATGGTAGGGGAAGCAACCTCACAACTGTCGGCCTCTGAACGGTTACGTTAACAAATTCATTATAAATCAGATACAATTCGTCATATTCCTCTTCAATAAAAGAGGAGATAATATCTTCCCCGATTCTGACAGATAGGCTCATGTCAAATTTTCCGAACACATCTACATGCTCACTGATAATATTTGCCTTTTTCCTCAGGGTGTCTCTTCCCTTTTTACCTACCGGGATTAATGAGACTTCTTTACCTTCGTCCGCTTTTTCTTTGATGAATCTCTCTGTGGCCCTGCTTAAATTTGAATTAAAAGCTCCGCAAAGCCCTCTATCTGAGGTCATACAGATTACTCTAATCCTTTTCGGTTCCCTCACTGCCAGAAGCGGATGAGTCATAGGATCCACACGGAGCGCCAGACTGTTGAGCACTTCCATAAATTTACTTCCATAAGGTCTGAAATTCTCCATTTTCAACTGAGCAGATTTAAATTTTGAGGCAGCCACCGCATTCATAGCTTTTGTTATCTGCCTGGTTTTGTCAACCGCCACAATCTTTCTTTTAATGTCTTTTAATGCGGCCATTGAAACTTACTCCTTCTAAAGTTGGAAGTGTATAGCGAGCACATTCCCCGCAGCTTTCTGCAGGGAATTGTCAATAATATTTAGTCGGTAACGAATATGGAGTCAAACTCAGTTAAAGCATCATTCATCTTTTTATCCAGTTCGGGGCTTATTTCCTTTTTCTCATCTATCTCGGTCATAATTTCAGAGTACTTCCCCTTTACAAAACTTGAAAGTTGTATTTCGTAATCCTTTAACTTTTCAATCTCATATTTGTCCAGGAAGCCTCTGGTACCTGCATACAGAATAAGTACCTGTTCTGACAGGGACATTGGTTGATATTGAGGTTGTTTCAGTATCTCAACTAATCTGCCTCCCCTTGCCAATTGTGCCTGTGTTGCCTTGTCGAGATCACTTCCGAACTGGGTGAAGGCCGCCAGTTCTCTGTACTGGGCCAGATCAAGCTTCAGGGTTCCTGCAACCTGTTTCATGGCCTTTACCTGGGCAGCGCCTCCCACTCTCGAAACAGATAACCCTACGTTGATTGCAGGTCGTATCCCGGAGAAAAACAGATCCGGCTCGAGATATACTTGGCCGTCGGTGATGGAAATAACGTTGGTGGGTATATAAGCGGAGACGTCTCCTGCCTGGGTCTCAATAAGTGGGAGGGCTGTCAGGGAACCTCCTCCTAACTCATCGTTCACCCTGGCAGCACGTTCCAGTAACCTTGAGTGATTATAGAAAATATCTCCGGGGAATGCCTCGCGCCCTGGAGGTCTTCTTAAGAGAAGGGATATCTGCCGATAGGCAACTGCCTGTTTTGAGAGATCATCGTAAATAATGAGGGCATCCTGTTCACTATCCCGGAAATATTCACCGATGCTGCATCCGGAGTATGCCGCGATATACTGCAGCGTAGCCGGATCGCTGGCACAGGCCGAGACTACACAAGTATAACACATGGCATCATTTTTTCTCAAGGCCTCCACAACCTGGGCCACAGTCGATTTTTTTTGACCGATGGCAACATATATACACTTAACACCGGTATCCTTTTGCCTTATTATGGCATCAATACAGATAGCGGTTTTTCCTATCTGCCTGTCACCGATGATGAGCTCCCTCTGACCTCTCCCGATAGGCGTCATGGCATCGATAGCCTTTAGCCCGGTATACATGGGTTCATTAACCGGCTGACGTTCAATGACACCGGGAGCAATCATTTCTATCCTTCTGAATTCAGTCGCCTCAATGGGTCCCTTCCCGTCCAGGGGTGCACCGGTTGCGTCGATGACCCGACCCAATACGGCCTCTCCGATAGGAACCTGGGCAATCCTGCCGGTTCTTTTGACTATATCTCCTTCTTTGATATGTATATCTTCTCCGAGAATGGCAACACCGACATTGTCAGTTTCCAGATTCAGAACCATACCCAATATTCCACCGGGAAACTCCAGCAGTTCCATTGCCATGGCATTTTCCACTCCATAGATTCTTGCGATACCATCCCCAACCGACAGGACAGTCCCGGTTTCACTTACATCCAGTTTCTTCTCATAATCCTTTATCTGCCTGGAGATTATTTCACTTATTTCTTCTGCCCTGATCCGTTCCATCTATATTTCCTCCCCTAAGAGATTCCTTATGTTATTCAGTTGAGTTTTCATACTTCCATCGTAGATAGTATCGCCTATTCTCACAACGATACCACCCAGAAGCGTTGAATCATCCTCAATAGTGAGGTCAACCTTCTTTGCAGTAAGCTCTTCTAAACTGCTCTTTATACTTTCAGATAATTCGGCGGATAAAGGAAAAGCTGTTTTGACATTAGCCCTTACCTTTTGCAGGGTATTGTCAATAAGTTCACGATAACATCTTTCTATATCCGGAAGGATATCAATCCTCTGCTTATCTGTCAGCAGCTTAAGAAAATTAGCGGTCATATTTGAGATGTCAATTTTCGTCAACACCTCTTCAACAACGGCCTTTTTGTCGGCCTGGCCAAAAACGGGATTAGCTAAAAAATCCTTAAGGCTTTCACTTTCCTCAAGTATGGAAGAGAAACTTTTCAATTCACCATAGTATTTTTCGTAGCTATCCTCTTCTCCAGCTATACCAAAGAAGGCTTTTGCATAACGTTTTGCGATACCACTGCCGATCAATTTTTCTCACCACCCTGAATTTGTTTTTTGCTGGAATCTGTCTGCTGAACGCTCATTAGTTAGTACCCGTTTATCCGGAATGCGTTTCTGTGTGAAGATTCTTTAAATAATCTTCGACTATATCTTCGTGATCCTCTTCCTTTACGTTTTTTTTCAGAATTTCTTCAGCCATTTGTATGGAAAGTTCAACCGCCTCAGCCCTCAATTGACTTTTGGCTTTATTAGTCTCCTGTTCAATTCTGGCCTTGGCGTCTTCTTTTATTTTTTCAGAAGTTATTTTAGCATTTTCAATGATCTTATCCTTTTCTGTCAATCCCTGTGTCCTTATCATTCCAGAGATTCCCTCAATCTCCTCCGTAGCCTTATCAAGTTTGGTAGAATACTCTTTAAACTTCTTTTCAGCTTCCTCCTTTGCGGCTACTGCTTCTTCCAGAGAAGTTTTAATGTCTGTCCGCCTTCCAGAGAAAAAATCCCTGATCTTATCCCGAAGGAGCCAGTAAAGAATTCCAACAAAAATGACAAAATTTAAGGTCCTGAAACCGAAATCAAGCATTTGTCCTGAATGACCGTGGCTTTCACCGGATTCTCCTGAGGCATATACCACTGCAGAGGTTAACACAATCACGACAGCAGGCAACAAGAAATGGAGAAAGGATCGTTTAAGTGGATTCTCTGAAAACCATTCTTTCATTGAATACTCCTCCCCAACACCTTTTCGGCAATCTCAATCGATGTTTCCCGGGACTGATTTTTCAAAATACTTCTCGCTCCATCCATTTCCTTACCAATCTCTACATGAAACTCTTCAATCATCTGTGAGATTTCATTCTTTACTTGCCCGATCACTTTTTCTCCTTCTTCGGATCCTTCCTGCTCTATTCTATTCTTCTCATCCATGGCTTCCAATTTCGCCCGGCGAACTTTTTCTTCATATTCAGCCATTTTTTGTTCGACAGTATGGTGGAGATTTTTTACTTCTTCATCCGATTCTTCAAGTTGACGTTTTCTTTTATCGATTATTTTTAAGATTGGTTTGTAAAGAAGTATATTCAATATGAAAATCAAGACAAGGAAATTGATCATTTGCAGCAAAATTGTATGGTCAAGGCTTACCATTACAAATTACCTCGCATGGGCATTCTTTAATTAAAACAAAAAAACCGAGCAAATAGGATATGGCCCGGTTACTAATTCTATACTACCAAAAACAGCAAATACGAGCTTATTTAACAATATATAACTTCTTCCTTTTTTTCTCACCAATGCAACCTTTTAAAATTCACCACTGAAAACAGCGGATTTTTAATCATAACTCTCAATAATTGTCAAGCATTTTTTGTTTTAATCCATAGATTTCGCAGATCACACGGATTATTCTAATTACTTGAAGGGCGATGCGAAATCTGTAGGATTTAATTCCCCCGCAGCTTGCTGCGATAGAAGAGATAAAGCACTTATTTTGCTACCTCGCGGCTTGCCGCGGGGCAGTTCATTTCAAACCCTCAATTAACTTTCTCTTTCCGATGGATATTTTCTCTACAATGAAGCATATCTGTTAGATCTTGCCCGGAATTGCGAATCTCAAAATGGAATAGTGGTACTTTAACATCTTGACATCATTGATAAATACTGGACTTTCATTCACGTTGTAAAACCATTTCAGAAAAAAATGTTGACTATAACCTCTGGTGTGCATATAGTTAATTGACCTTTATGGAGACTTTTTTTGCTGACATTGTTGACGAAAATTTTGCAAGTTGTTCTCCTGATGTGATGATGGAAGCGGTTATGTCTAAAGAACGGTAAATGTTGATGTCTATATTGGCAAAAAATTGCTGGAGGAAAAGATGATAAGACCCATTATTGCTGGAAACTGGAAAATGCACAAGACGGTTGAAGAATCTGTCAACTTTGCTCATCAATTGAGGGAAAAACTTTCCGAACCTGTGGGTGGAGATGTCATCATCGCTCCCCCATTTACAGCACTTTTCCCTGTAGCGGAAGCATTGAAGGGGGTGTCAATTCACCTTTCTGCCCAAAATCTCCACTGGGAGGAAGAAGGTGCTTATACAGGAGAAATATCTGCGGGAATGTTGGTCGGCATCGGCTGTGAGTATGTCATAATAGGTCACTCGGAACGCCGCATTCTATTTAATGAAAATAGCAATGAGATAAATCGTAAAATTAAAACGGCACTAAAGTTCAATCTGGGACCGATATTTTGTGTCGGGGAAACTTTAAGTGAACGGGAATCGGGTCAGACCTTTGCCGTTATTAAAAGGCAGATAGAGGAGGGATTGTTTAATCTGTCTTCTGGTGATATAAAGCCGATAGTTCTTGCTTATGAACCGGTTTGGGCCATAGGTACAGGTAAAACAGCAACGCCTGGTCAGGCTGAAGAAGTACATCGTTTTATTCGAGACACTATGACAGAAATTTATGGGGAAGATACCTCCAGCAATACAGTGATACTTTATGGGGGAAGCGTTAATCCCGATAATATAAGTGATCTTATAAATCAACCGGACATAGGTGGTGCCCTTGTTGGCGGGGCAAGTCTCGATGTTGAGAGATTCATCAAGATTGTAAAGAGGTGTTTCTAAATTGCATATATTTGTAGTTATTTTGCACATTGTTATGTGTATAGCATTGATCCTTATTGTGCTTCTTCAGACAGGAAGAGGAACGGACATGGGAGCTGTATTTGGCGGTGGGTCAAGCCAAACCATTTTCGGAAGCAGCGGTCCCGGAACATTTCTCGGGAAAGCAACGACTGTTGTTGCAACGGTCTTTATGATTACATCTCTATGGCTTGCTTATGCTGCTACTCATAAGGGTTCGGTCATGGAAGAGTCCGCCAGACCAGTGGTTGAGCAAACGGCACCAAAGGATCAAAGTGGAAAGGAAAGTATTCCTCAAGATACAAAACAATCCGCTGAAACTACAGAAAAGAAATCAAATAGTTCTGGCGAAAAACATTAATAATCGTGCCGAAGTGGTGGAATATGGTAGACACGCTATCTTGAGGGGGTAGTGGGTTACGCCCGTCCGGGTTCAAGTCCCGGCTTCGGCACCATAAGAGAAACAAGGGGTTGGCCTGATGAAGGTTAACCTTTTTGTTTTTGTAGGTGAGAGTTTTGCATAATTACTTTTCTGGTCATTGCGAGGAGCAAAGCAATATGTTTTCTCATTTTTCCCCCAATTAAGGCAGGTGTAATCTCCCCTTCAGATATCACTCGTACACCGAAAATTGAAATTGTCGGCACCTCATTACCTGTCGACGCATGCACCAAAATCACTCTCATCGCAAGGGCGAAAAAATTTATTTTGATCTTATCTGTCAAAACCATGTCTTACAATGACTATCGTTGTCATTCCCGGCTGCCCATTATGTCATTCTCAACTCGATTGAGAATCCGATTTTTAGATAAAGAAAAAGGGGTTACGTTCTCTACATAACCCCTTAATAATATACTGGTAGTCCCAGGGAGAATTGAACTCCCGTTTCTGGCGTGAGAGGCCAGCGTCCTAACCCCTAGACGATGGGACCATGGTTGGGGGACTTGGGTAGCAGATTCCAGAGGCTTGAGTCTTACCGATAAACGATTCCCCGGTGTTAGTAAAATTGAGCTGCTGAATTTAGACAATAAAACTCCAAAAGTCAAGGCTAAGTTTGATGCATTCGTAAAAAGCCCAGTTATGCCGCTATGCGGCGCAACGCAGAAGTTGAAGCTCTTTACTTTGCCGTCAAGTTTAACCCTTAGCGGCTTTTGATATATTCCACAGCCCTCTTTACTTTTCTAATTACCTTTTCTTTCCCCAGGGTTATCATGATCTGATCAATTCCAGGGCTCACGGTTTTCCCTGTAAGAGCAACTCTCATCGGCTGGGCAATGAATTTGAGCTTTGTATCCCTTTCCCTTGCAATTTCCCGGAGGAAATCTTCGATCCCCTTTTTTGTGTAATCCTGTAACAGGGGCAGCTTTTCTATCACAGCCTCCATGTGCCCTGCAAACTCCATCTTTAGAAATTTTTCCGCCGCCGCTTTTTCATACTCTATTTTATCCTTAAAATAAAATGTTCCGGAATCCGCCATCTCCACGAGAGTTTTTGATCTCGTCCTCAGATCAAGAGCCACTTTCCTCACAAGATTTTTGTCTGATGTATCCAGTCCTGATTCTTCCAGAAAAGGAATTAGTTCATATGACAGCCTTTCGATAGGACTATCCTTTATATAATGTTGGTTGAGCCAGAGAAGTTTTTCCGGATTGAAGACAGCGGCAGATTTGCCGACTGTATTGAGAGTGAATAGATCAATCAGTTCATCCAGGGAAAAGATCTCCTGATCCCCATGGGACCAGCCGAGTCTCACTAAGTAGTTAACGAGAGCCTCCGGCAGATAACCCATATCTTTATATGCCATGACGGATGTGGCGCCATGGCGTTTGCTTAACCTTGTTTTGTCGGATCCCAGGATCATCGGAACGTGTGCAAATTCAGGTATATTGTATCCTAATGCTTGATAGAGGAGGATCTGTCTCGGGGTGTTATTGAGATGGTCATCGCCCCGTATAACATGGGTAATTCCCATTTGTGCATCGTCTACCACGACGGCAAAGTTATAAGTGGGGTATCCATCGCTCCGCTCAATTACAAGGTCATCCAGTTCATCATTGTCAAAACGGATTGTACCCTTAACAAGATCATTGACTATTGTTACACCTACTTGAGGGCATCTAAATCTCACCACTGAATTTGCAGTCCTGCCAAGATTTTTATCCCGGCACCTGCCGTCGTATTTCGGTTTTTTCCCCTTTGCGAGTGCCTTTTTTCTTTTTTCTTCCAGCTCTTCCGGCGTACATACACAGTAATATGCTTTCCCCTCATTTAAGAGTTTTTTTACCATGTTCCTATAAATTTCAACCCTTTCAGCCTGAGAGAATGGTCCTTCATCCCAATCCAACCCAAGCCACTTCATGGCATCTAAAATAGCCTTCGTGGATTCCTCTGTTGAGCGAAGCTGATCGGTATCCTCGATCCTGAGTGTGAACTTTCCACTGTTGTGTCTGGTATAAAGCCAGTTAAATAAGGCCGTCCTCGCACCCCCAATGTGCAGAAACCCGGTGGGGGATGGAGCAAACCTTGTTCTTATTTCTTTATTTTTGGACATCTTCAGTACATCCTGGTTTCCAACTTTAACAGCTTTAATATGACTGATACCTCGTTTTTGTCAAGTAGTTATATCCCTTTTCCCTTTATCTCCTCCTACTATGTGGAGGAAAATCCGACTTTTTACGAGACTGTCAAACTTTGACGTTTGCCTTTAGTGTTCGGCGTGTCTATCTTTTTTATAGTGCTGGTGAGTAGAAGGAGAAAAATTTTGCGTAAAAATTTTTCTTGACAACGATAGTAATTTTTAATTAACTATTTCACTCCTTTCTTGATATAAGGACAATTTCTTTGAAAAGACGAGGGTAAATTTTGAAGATCAAGGTTGGGAATATACCGGAGGAAGGACTTGAACTTCAATTCCTTAGAGATGGAGATTGGTTTCGCAAAGTTTTGCCGGAAAAAGAAAAGATTGATTTTCTTCTTCATAAGGTTGATAGTTATGTTTCGGCAAAGAAAATCGGCGAAACTGTATCCCTTGAGGTGGGGGTAGAAACGACAGTTGATCTGGAGTGCTGCAGATGTCTGGAAACTTTTACCTTTCCGGTAAAAGCCAGGTTTAAGTATACTTTTATCCCGATTGATGAAAGGATTGAAGAAGAATTAGAATTGACCAGCGAAGACCTTTCATCAGGTTATTACAAGGATGATGTAATTGAATTAGACCTGCTTATTTTTGAACAGATAGCGCTTCAGATTCCGATCAAACCACTTTGCAACGATTCATGCAAGGGGCTTTGTCCATATTGTGGAGTCAATCTTAATAAGGCGGATTGTAAATGTCAGACAAAGGAGATTGATATCAGATTTGCTGCTTTAGAGAACTATAAGGTTCTGAAACGAAAATGATGGTTTTACAGCTAATTGTAAACCAACTTCAGTATGAAAGAGGATATTTTATGCCAAACCCAGTTAAGAGACATTCAAAAACAAGGAGAAACAAAAGAAGATCTCATGATTTTCTTGACCCACCAACAACTTCTATATGTCCCCAGTGCAATGAACCTAAGTTACCACATCGCGCATGTCCCCACTGCGGCACCTATAAAGGGCGGGAAGTTATTCCCATCGAAAAGATTTCTTGAGAGACATTAACAAAACTTGAGAGGAAATCATGTGTAAAGTAGGTCTTGTCTTCTCCGGGCAGGGTGCGCAATATGTCGGGATGGGTCGCGATTTACACAGGCGGTTCCAGACGGCAAAGGATGTTTTTGCCGAAGCCCGGGAAGTCCTCGGTTTTGATATTGCTACACTTTGTTTTGATGGTCCCCAGGAAGACCTCGATCTGACGGTAAATACTCAAACCACTATTTTGACTGTAGATATTGCAGCATATGAAGTATTCAAAGAAGAGGTTGGAGTTAGACCGGTTGCGATGGCAGGACTCAGTCTTGGGGAATATAGCGCCCTGTATGCTGCAGAAGCTATTGATCTTGCCGATGTCCTGTCTCTTGTATATACGAGGGGGAAATATCATCAGGAAGCGGTCTCGGCAGGTGCCGGCAATATGGCAGCGATTGTGGGTCTGAGTAAAGAACAGGTGGAAGGAATATGCCGTGATGTCAGTAAAGATAATGGTGTGGTTTCCGCGGCTATATTCAATACTCCGGAACAGATTGTAATATCCGGTCACTCGACTGCCGTTGAAAAAGCGATGATCAGGGCAAGGGAAAAGGGGGCAAAAAGAGTGGTCAAGCTTGCCGTCGGTACTCCCTGTCATTGCAGTTTATTAAATAAAGCGGCTAATATGTTTGAAGCAGACCTGAGCCAGGTCGAATTGCAAGATTGCAGAATTCCCGTTATTCCTAACTCTAATCCTGAGTTGTTCCACTCAAAGGATAACATCAGAGAGCTTTTGGTAAGACAGATCAATTCTCCTGTGAGATGGCAGGAGACAATAGAGAAAATGGCAGAGATGGGGATAGATACCATTGTTGAGATCGGTCCAAAGCGGGTAATATCCGGCCTTATAAGGAGAATAGATAAGAGTATACAGGTACTGAACGTTGAAGATACCAGTTCCCTTGAAAAGACTGTGGAATTTATTAACGGACGGTGAGGGCTTCTTGAGCAAGAACAACTTACCATTTTTGCATCCCATCTTTACTCGCTCCTCAATCGTAAAATTCTTGAAATAGCATTGCTATTCCTATGGTTTTACTCAATTGGAGCAGTCAAATCCGATCTGAATCCGGGTGCTAATTCTACCGGGTTATTTTTTTGCAAACACTAAGGATATATAGAATTTCATGAAGTTTAGTAATATTTCAAAGATTATCATTGGTTCTGATCACGCCGGGTTTCCCCTCAAAGAGAATGTAAGGGAATTTCTTAGTGAAGTAGGTTTGGAAGTAGTGGATATGGGAACATACAGCGGCGAATCAGTGGATTATCCCGACTTTGGTGCGAAGGTTGCTGAAAAGGTCTCTTCCGGAGAGTTTGCAAGAGGGATATTGGTATGCGGTTCAGGTGTTGGAATGACGATCGTGGCAAATAAATTTCCGGATGTTCGAGCAGTACTATGCCTTGATAGTGAAACGGCAAGCATGAGCAGAAAACATAATGATACGAATAATAAAACTGGTATTAATCATGTACTTAGGACTTTAAAACAAAATCAAAAAGCTACTAATGTAAAGTTTGAAAACAAAAACTTTTATAATCTT
>Ga0209121_10000822_pt1 | contig 33169 bp, 22 predicted proteins | sample Cruoilmetagenom3_FD_187292 | JGI IMG/M metagenome (GOLD analysis project Ga0209121, IMG submission 187292) | Oil polluted marine microbial communities from Coal Oil Point, Santa Barbara, California, USA - Sample 3 (SPAdes) (version 2) | ecosystem: Environmental > Aquatic > Marine > Oil seeps ... | reverse complement strand
GCTGTAAACTAAACGCTATTGCTGAAAAGACAGAATACAGATGAGAGAAGAGGGAAACGGCAAGTTCAAAATTAACAATGCAAAATTAAATCTAAACAGACTCAATAATGCTAAGACATCTTTTTTAAGTTGACTCTATGACGAAGTTGTTTTATCAATCCGAAATTCGCAATCCGAAATCCGAATTGATTTTATTGCTAACTTCCATTGCGAAGCAATAATCCGCTGTGTAAACTCAATAAATCGTGTAAACTATGTCCACAAAAAAGATAAGTATTAAAGGTGTAAGGGTTCACAACCTTAAAAATATTGATGTAGAGATGCCAAGGGATAAATTTGTAGTAATTACCGGTATTTCTGGCTCGGGAAAGAGTTCTCTTGCCTTTGACACTATCTACGCAGAAGGTCAACGAAGATATGTAGAATCCCTATCTGCTTATGCAAGGCAGTTTCTCGGTATTATGGATAAACCCGATGTTGATTTTATAGAAGGGTTGTCACCAGCAATATCTATTCAGCAGAGAACTGCTTCTAAAAATCCCCGCTCTACTGTGGGGACGGTAACAGAAATTTATGATTATCTTAGATTGCTTTTTTCACATATTGGTATTCCTTACTGTTATAAATGTGGAAGACCGATTACCAAACAAACATCTGACCAGATAACAGATGCAATTCTAAAATACCCGGTTGGTGAAAGGATAATGGTTCTTGCACCCGTTATAAAAGGCAAGAAAGGCGAACATAAGGAGGTTTTTAAATCTGTTCAGAAAAAGGGATTTGTAAGGGTAAGGGTAGATAATAAAATTTACGAGATAGAGAATAGGCCGCGGATTGATAAAAATAGAAAGCATAACATTGAAATTGTTATTGACCGATTGATTACAAAGAAGGCTATGAGAAAAAGGGTTGCAGATTCTGTGGAAATGGCTTTAAGGGAAGGCGATGGGCAACTGATAGTTACAAAAAAGGGGAAAGAGGATATACTATTTAGTGAACTTCTTGCCTGCCCACATTGTAATATAAGTTACGGAGAGATTACACCAAGATTCTTTTCTTTTAATAGCCCCTTCGGTGCCTGTCCTGATTGTAGCGGACTCGGAATAAAGCAGGAAATAGATGAAGAATTGCTCATTATAAACGATAACCTCTCAATTCTTGAAGGAACTATTGGACCATGGGGTGAGCCCAAGGGTGAATGGCTCCTCTCACAGCTCAGGACTATGGCTGCTAAATATAAATTTGACCTCAATAGTCCATGGCAGCAGATTCCTCAGAATATAAAGGAAGTACTTCTTTACGGAGAGGGGAATGGTTTTGAGGGGATTATTTCTAATTTGATGAGGAGATACAGGGAGACAGAATCCGATTGGATTAGATATGAAATTGAACAGTATATGTCAGTGCTACCCTGTCCTTTCTGTAAAGGAGCACGTTTAAGAAAGGAGGCTCTCTCTGTTCTTGTCCACAAAAAGAATATCAATGATATTGTACAAATGTCTATAAAGAATGCTCTTAGGTTTTTTGAAAAGGAGCTCATTTTAACAGAAAGGGAAGAACTTATCATCCATCAGGTTGTTAAAGAAATTAGAAACAGGTTAAAATTTCTTGTAGATGTCGGTCTTGACTATATTACCCTGAGCAGGTCTTTTGACTCACTCTCCGGTGGTGAGATGCAGAGGGTTCATCTGGCAACGCAGATAGGTTCTGGGTTAATGGGAGTTCTCTATATTCTTGATGAACCAAGTGTAGGTTTGCATCAACGGGACAACAAGAGGCTTCTCCATACATTGAAACATCTGAGGGATATAGGAAATACGGTAATAGTAGTTGAACATGATAAACAAACGATTCTTTCTGCTGACCATATAATAGACCTTGGTCCTGGTGCTGGGGAATATGGAGGAGAAATAATTGCTGCTGGGGACTTAAAGGATATTATAAGTGAAAAGAAATCCCTCACAGGAATGTATCTTTCGGGAAAACGAAAGATACGGATTCCATTAAAAAGAAGAAAGCCACAAGGAAGATATTTTTGTGTGAGAAAGGCAAAACATAATAACCTAAAATCAATCGATGTTCATATTCCTCTTGGATTATTTGTTTGTATCACGGGTGTTTCTGGTTCTGGAAAGAGTAGTTTATTGAATGATATTATTTATCGGGCACTTGCGAAGCATTTTTACAGGTCAAGAAGACCTGTTGGAGAATATAAGGTAATTGAGGGTCTCGAATACATCGATAAGGTTGTAAACATAGACCAATCCCCGATAGGAAGGACACCGAGGTCGAATCCAGTAACATACACGGGTATTTTTACTTACATCAGAGAACTTTTTAGCAATCTTCATGAATCAAGAATCCGTGGTTACAAACAAGGAAGATTCAGTTTTAATGTAAAGGGCGGTAGATGCGAGGCTTGTAGAGGAAATGGTATAATAAAGATAGAAATGCATTTTCTGCCAGATGTATATATTCCCTGCGAAGTATGTAATGGCAAGAGATTTAACAGAGAGACACTCGATGTGCGATACAAAAGGAAGAATATTGCTGATATTCTTGATATGACTGTAACGGAAGCACTGGAACTGTTCAAGAATATATATAAGATAAAAAGGAGGCTACAACTTTTGTATGATGTTGGTCTTGGATACATAAAACTTGGTCAACCAGCCACAACACTTTCAGGAGGTGAGGCTCAGAGGGTAAAACTTTCAAAGGAACTCTCAAAGATTGCGACAGGAAGGACACTCTACATCCTCGATGAGCCGACAACAGGACTACATTTCGAAGATGTGAAAATGTTACTTAATGTTTTGAACAGGTTGGTGAAGAAGGGGAATACTGTGCTGATTATTGAACATAATATGGATGTCATTAAATCTGCCGATTATATTATAGACCTCGGTCCAGAGGGAGGGGATGAAGGTGGTTCTATTGTTGCAGAAGGTACGCCTGAAGAACTCGCAAAGTGCCGAAAATCTTATACAGGACAATTCTTAAGAAAGGAGTTGGAATGAATGTTATTATTGGAATAAGAAGAGAGGATAAAAATCGATGGGAAAGCAGGGTGCCGCTTGTGCCTCAAGATGTAAAAAGACTTATAGATAATTATGATGTTAAGATAGTTGTGCAACCTTCAACCATAAGAGCCTTCCCGGACAGAGAGTTTATAGATGTGGGTGCTGGGATTAAAGAAGATATTTCGGATTCCCAGTTTGTTTTTGCTGTGAAGGAGATACCTATAGATTTTTTTGTTCCGAACAAGACATATATTTTCTTTTCACATACGATTAAAGGACAATCTTACAATATGTCAATGTTGAAGAGGATGATGAAACTGGGATGCACACTGATCGATTACGAAAGAATTTTGGATGAAAAAGGAAGAAGGCTTATTGCATTTGGTAGATATGCAGGACTGGCAGGAATGCTCGATACACTCTGGGCATTTGGTAAAAGGCTTGAATGGAAAGGGATAAATAATCCTTTTGCAAAAATTAAAAGGGGATATAAATACAGTAGTATAAAAGAGGCGAAGGAGCATATCGAGACAATTGGTAAGGAAATTATTGAGGATGGAATAGACAAATCTATTTCTCCCGTTGTTTGTGGTTTTATGGGATATGGAAATGTTTCAAAGGGTGCACAGGAGATACTTGATTGTTTACCTATTGAAGAGTTGGAGCCTGATACTCTTTTAAGTAGTACATATTCCTCCAATAGGGTTATTTATAAGACGGTCTTTAAGGAGTCAGATATGGTGGAATCAACCTCCGAGAACCCCTTTGACCTGTTGGATTACTATCATAATCCATCTGGATACCAGTCCAAATTCAACAAATTTATTCCTTATATAACCATTCTTATGAACTGTATATATTGGGAAAGTAAGTATCCAAGGTTTGTTACCAAGCAGTATCTTAAAGAATATTCAGGAAAAGAAGATTTTAGGTTAAGGATTATTGGTGACATTTCCTGTGACATAGAGGGTGCTGTTGAATGCACGGTTCATTCGACAGAACCTGATAAACCCGTATATGTTTACGACCCTTTTACGGATACTACAAAGGACGGTTATAAAGGGGAAGGAGTTGTGATAATGGCAGTAGATAACCTTCCTTGTGAATTACCTCTCGAATCTTCTGCTTTTTTCAGTAATACCCTTATGAAGTTTATACCCAATATAATTAAAGCGAATTTCCCCGAAAAATTTGACGAGTGTAATCTACCCGATGAGGTAAAAAAAGGGGTTATCCTTTATAAAGGAAAACTTACTGAAGAGTACAGATACCTTAAAAAATATATTAGAGTTGACAGATAGCAATTAACAATGGACAATTAACAGATGACAGAAGACAGATGGGAGAATTGTAGGAGGGACTTCTCGGTTCCGATAATCAGGAGTGCAAAGGGATATTGTAAGTGGAGTAGCGAGACTCGTCTCGCATAATGGATATGAGGCAGAACAAGCCCTGTGTAATAACATATCTACTCCAAAAATAACTATTACACGGGGCAAGCTCTGCTACTCCAAAACCTAAAAAAGGAGGCGTAATGGAAAATGTTTTGTTGCTTGGAGCAGGACTTGTTACGAAACCACTTGTGGAATATCTTCTAAAGCAAGAAGATATTGGCATAACGGTTGCAAGTCGTACATTAAGTAAGGCAGAAAAACTTATTGAAGGGCATCCAAAAGGGAAGGCTCTTCAGTGGGTTATTGAGGATAGCGAAAAACTTAAGCATCTTGTAAAAAATGCAGATATTATTATCAGTCTACTTCCCCATGCCTATCATGCAAAGATTGCTGATATTTGTATTGCTCTCAAGAAACCGATGGTTACAACATCCTATGTAAGTCAAGAAATGATGGACCTCGACAGCAAAGCAAAGGAAGCAGGAGTTCTTATCCTCAATGAGATAGGGCTTGACCCTGGTATAGACCATATGTCCGCAATGAAGATTATCCATAATGTTAGAGCAAAAGGGGGAACAATAGATGGATTTTTCTCTTACTGTGGCGGCCTTCCAGCCCCTGAGGCAAATACAAATCCATTCGGTTATAAATTTTCCTGGAATCCGAAGGGTGTTGCACTTGCAGGCAAAAATAGTGGTAGGTTTCTGAAGGATGGGAAGGAAATTTTTATTCCTGGAGAGGAACTTTTTGCAAACTATTCCATACTCCCCATAGAGGGACTTGGAGATTTTGAAGCGTACCCAAACAGAAACTCGCTTCCTTACATAGAAAAGTATTCCATAAAAGAGACCAAATCGATGTTCAGGGGAACACTACGTTATCCAGGTTGGTGTGATACTATGAAGAAAATGGTTGATATGGGACTTCTTGAAGAAAAAGAGAGGGAAGATATTAAAGGACTCTCATATAAAGATTTCACAGGAAGATTGTTCGGTGCCGAAGGTGATGTTAAAAAGTCGCTTGCCAGTTATCTGAAAATTGATGAAACATCCGATATTATAAAACGATTTGAATGGCTTGGTCTTTTCAGTGACAAAAAAATAGAACCCGGTAACGATTCACCAATCGATGTTCTCGTTTCTCTTTTACTTGATAAACTACAGTATGAAAAAGGTGAAAGGGATATGGTAATCCTGAGGCATGAATTCTTTTGTAACTATCCAGAAGAGAATAGGAAAGAGAAAATTGTATCTATGCTTGTCGATTATGGGATTCCGAATGGTGATACTTCGATGGCACGAACAGTTGGTTTACCCGCTGCAATAGGAACAAAATTGATACTCGACGGCACCATTCAGGAAAAGGGTGTTTGTATCCCTGTCATACCGACTATATATACACCTGTCTTACGAGAACTTGAGAAAATGGATATAAAATTCCAGGAGAACGTAAGTATAGCGTAAGGAGAGAGTAAGGTATGAAGCCAATTATAGGCATCAATATGTCATATAGTGATTATAAGAACTCTGGTTCAATCGCTCCTTCCTTTCGTGATGTTTACAAGGTTTACATTTCCTATGTCGATGTAGTTGTAGAATATGGTGGAATGGCATTGGCTATTCCACCATATCATAATCTGCACTACCTCGATGATTATCTCGAGTTGGCACAGGGTTTTCTCTTTACAGGTGGAGATGACTATCCCCCGGAATTTTATAACGAGAAGAAACATCCAAGAACGAAACTCTGTCATAAGAGAAGGACAGATGCAGATATCTATCTTGCCAGAAAAGTATTGGATACCGATAAACCTGTCCTTGCAGTATGCGGTGGTATCCAACTTTTTAATATCGCACTCGGTGGGAAGCTTATCCAGGATTTAGAACATTTAGAGATACATAATAAGAAAACTAAAATTCTGGATAATAAACATAATATTGAGATAGTAAAGGATTCCCTTCTTTTTGAAATATTCAAGAAGGATGAGATTTTGGTTAATTCAGCACATCACCAAGCAGTAGACCCGGCATATATAGGTGATGGTTTGCGAGTTACTGCTATTGCAGAAGATGATGTTATAGAGACACTTGAGCTTAAGGAAGCTGAAAATCGATTTTTCCTTGCAGTTCAATGGCACCCTGAGAGAATTGATGATAGAGAGCACAGAGATTTAATCTTCGATGCATTCATCGATGCTGCGAGAAGAGGTTCTTCTTAATCTGCTTTTTATTCCGATGATGAGAACAAGAATGGCTATGAGTAGAAATAGGATGTTTGGTTTAAGGAGGAATGTAAGGGTAAACCTTTTCCTTAACCAATTGTTCCATTCTATTTGAAAGAGGGTAAGGTCAATACCCGTTGCAACCAGGAAACCTTTTCTGAAATCCTTTAGCACTCTTGTCTCATTGAGTATTTGATTAAGGATATATGGACCGTATTCACTCGTAAGATATTGGATTGTTGACGCAGATTCAATGTATGCCAGATTTACTAATGATGTAGAGGTAGGGAATGTTTCTTCCAGATTTTTAAGCGGTATTATCTTCCTAAATATGATAGCAGTAGCAAGTTTTATCTCATCAATGAAGTTCGGTTCTTTTGAAAGATATATGGCAGCTCCTTCATCGAACCATCTTGGTATCGATACCTGTGCCTTTCTATGGATAAGTATATGAGCAATCTCGTGCCCAACGATAAATTTTATTCTTGAAGGTTTAGAGAATGAGATGGGAAATTTTAGTAGAATAAGGTCTTGCTCTGGTATAGCAAAACCAACACCCCATTCAGGTAAAAAAGAGCCATATTTTTTATTAAATTCTTTTTCATTCAGTATGGAAATCCTTATCTTTTCTGTAGATGTTATATAAAGGTTTCCTGAAATTCTCTCAAGTTCACCAACGGAGTAATCACTTATATCCATAGCAACCTCTTTCCTCTCAGGTGGGTAGTAGATATCGAAATATCTGTTTGAGATGAGGTTAACTTCGCTGTTATTTAATAAAAATATGAAAACGAAGAAGATGGATTGAATTCCCACTCAATCGTTCCTGCTTTTGCACACCTTTATATATATCTCACAGATTCTTTCTGCTATTCGCTTCCAATCATACTCTTTCACAGTATTCAGACCTTCCTGAATAAGGGTTTCTTTTAATACGTTATTAGCAAGAACAGAGAGTAATTTTTCTTTTATATCTTCTGGCGAATAGGGGTCAAAAAGTAATCCGTTTTTTTTATCCCTGAGCACCTCTCTGTAACCATCGATGTTTGATGCAGTTACGGGAATGCCCGAAGCCATTGCCTCTATAAGAACGATACCGAATGTCTCACCACCGAGGGCTGGTGAACAGTAAACATCACAGGAGCGATAGATATGGGGAATATCCTCATTTGGGATATACCCGAGAAAATGGACATAATCTGTCAGGTTATTAGTTTTTACGAAACCTTCATACCTGGATTTCTCGGGGCCTGTTCCTGCAACGATTAAATGGATATTCATCTCTTTTCTTAGAGACCGGAATGCTGTAAGTAATTGTCCAAGCCCTTTTCTCTTATCCAATCTGCCCAGGAAGAGTAATTTTTTTTCTTTAATGCTTGAGAGAGAAGGACATTTTCTTCCCGTTGGTGAAAACCTTTTTGTATCGACACCATTTGGAACAATGAGATAATCACCTGAAATATAGGGTTTGATAAAATTTACCGCTACAGGCGAAACTCCAATACGGGCTTTCAATTTTTTATAGAAAGGGAAAAACCTTTGATAAAGTTTTGCCCCAATGGTTATCTTAGTGAACCCTGTTGTATGAAATGTAGCAACACAGGGTGCTTCAGTATATTTTAATGCCCAGTGGGAAATGTCTGGGAAGAAGGGTCCATTTAGATGGATTATGTCAAATTTATGTTTAGAGAAAAAGGATTTGACAATTACTGGGTTTAACAAAGGAACCGTAGCGAAGGTTCCATTCATTGGAATAAATACCACCCTTCCAATTCTTTCGACCCCTTTTTCTCTTTTTTCATTCGGATAATGGAGGGTGAGGATTGTTACCTTGTGTCCCTTATCCCTCAAGGCTTTTGAAAGATTATGTGTATATTCCGTAACACCTGATGGGTATGGATAGTAAGGGTCTGAGACGATACATATTCGCATAATACAAATGTATCATAAAAAAATGGAATGTCAAGCCCATTCTTTTTTGCCTGATTCTGCTGTTTAAAATTCTTGATTTTCTCTATAAGAAGTGTTATAATATAAAAGTTCTTTCTAACTGGGTATGCATTATTTTGTAAGTATAAGTAGGAGCGGTTAAGAAATGGATAGATATAGAGCAATAATATTTGACCTTGGAAATGTAATTTTTAACTTCTCATTTGATAAAACCTTCGAATACTGGGCAAGGATATCAGGGTATGATACCAATTTGTTGAAACAGAGATTTCAAATTGACAAAATGTATCACCAATTTGAGAGGGGAGAAATTGAACCAGAGTTATATAGAAATTATCTAATGCCAAGATTAGGACTGAATATCAATGACGCCGAATTTGATAATGGTTGGAATGATATTTATCTCGATTTATTACCAGGTATAGAGGATTTACTACAGGATTTACGGGTAAGATACAGATTGTTCGTTTTAACGAATACAAATAAGATTCATGCATCGAAATGGAGGACTAAATATAAACGGGTGCTTATTAATTTTGAGAAGATTTTTTGCTCATTTGAATTGGGTGCACGAAAACCTGAGAAGAGGATTTATGAACGCGTTCTGGATTTCATAAATGAAAAACCAGGTAGCATAATCTTCTTCGATGATAATGCAAATAATATAACAGGTGCAATAGATGCTGGAATAAAGGGGATACTCGTTAGTTCAACATTTCAGATAATAGATAAGTTAGTTAGATTGGGTATTCGTATCGACTATAGGAAGTAATATGTCAAGGTATGTGATTATCCTATTTAAATCATACAGTGTGCCTTACAGGGTACGAAAGGTGTTTAGAAGATTTATCAGATTGATTCCGCATAGTATAAGGAGGAAATGTATGAGAAGTAGAATTTTTTTATGGGTAATGCTTGTGATGTTCTTTAGTGGCTGTCAACAATACGATGGAAAGGTTTTTAAATCACAAAAAGGAGGATTTTCTATACAATTTCCAGATACTCCAACCGAAGAGGTCTCTATTTCCAGGACACCACTCGGTGATATTGACCTTCATCTCTTTACCCTCGAGAAAAAACTTGTTATTTTCCTTGTTGGATACTCTGATTATCCTGCTCAATTTGTTAAAGAGAATTCAAATGATTCATTGTTGAATATTGCCTGTGCAGGTGCTATTGCAAACTATAAAGGTATCGTGTTCAGTAATGAGAAAATCTCACTTGGTATACACCCTGGTAGAGAGATTGTAGTCAAATCAAAGGATGATATGATTACATACCTGACCAGGCTTTTTCTTGTTGAAAACAGGCTTTATCAGGTTACAGTGCTGGCTCTGGAAGGGAAAACTATAGAAAAGAGCGATAAAAATTTCATAGAATCTTTTAAACTGATTACCAGATAATTACCTGAGCAAAACGTAAAAAGGTAATGGAAAAAAGGAGGTAAAATGCCTATACATATAAGGGCTAATAAAGAGGATTTTGCGCCAACTGTTCTTCTGGTTGGTGACCCTGGACGGGCTGAAATTATAAGTCAGAAGTTTAAGGGAACAAAACTTGTTAATAAAAACAGGGGACTCTTGAGTTATACAGGAACATATAAAGGAAAACCCATTTCTGTCCAGACAACAGGTATTGGTTGTCCTTCGGCAGCGATTGTTGTTGAAGAATTGATTCAACTTGATGTAAAAAGATTTATCAGGATTGGAACCTGTGGAGGAATAGGTGAAGGTGTAAAACCACTGGATATTATTGCAGCGATTACTGCTTCGTCTTATGATGGAGCGACAAAAACCTACCTGAATAATGAGCCACATTCTCCTTATGCAACATTTAGCATTCTTAAGACTGCTTCTGATGTTGCACAAGGTATGGGGATTAAGGTCAATTTTACTGGTATTGCCAGTGTGGATGTCTTCTACAATCCTTTCCCTGATTATGTCGAGAAACTAAGGGAGAAGGGGATAATCGCAGTGGAGATGGAAACAAGCCTTATCTATTACCTTGCTAATAGGAGCAAGAAGGAGGCTGCTTCTTTCCTGCTCGTTTCAGATATTGTTGGTGGGGGAGAGGAGTTTACAAAATTTGTAACCGACGAATCTCTTGCTAAGGGAATGGAGCAATTAATAGATTGTGTGCTTGAAACAGTAATAATGCTTGATTAAAAGTGTCCTCCATCTTTTTTAGAAAAAGAACTTGACTTTTTAAAAAATTTATATATACTAACGATTGAAAATTTGAACGGTAGATTAATGAAGTATGATAAGTTTTTGGTTTTAAGGAGTGAGGTAGAAGTGAGAATGTTTGGAAATATTATAGTCTGACCTGAATTTCTATGTTCAGGTTTTAGACACAGACATTTCTATAAACCTTTTCTTTCTGCTCTTCTCCGATTCTTTTACAGCCTATATATTTTTCCGAGCAATTACTTTCGTTGGTTTTTATTTCGATTATTCCTCTTTAATTTTCTACTTTTACCATACAGATTTATTATGCTTGAGTTTTTGGAAGGTTATATATGAAATGGGAATAATGGATAAAAAAGCGAGAATAAAATGTTGAAAAAATTAAAGATACTATGGGATTTTATAGAAGGGAATAGAGCCCTTTATACAGGAGCTATTATCGCTGTTGGATTAGCCACATTTTTTTCACTTGCTTCTCCACTGGTGTTAAGAATAATGATAGATTCCATAATCGGTAATAAACCTATGAATATTCCTGTATGGCTCAAAACAGTTATTCAATCCCTTGGTGGCAGAAGTGTTTTATCAAAGAATCTATGGGCTGGAAGTTTAATTATTGTGTGGTTAAGCCTATGCCAGGTATTATTCCTCTTTTTGAAAGGTAAATGGTCTGCAATTGCTTCTGAGTCAATAGCAAAGAATATCAGGGAAAAACTATATAACCACCTGCAGCATCAATCTTACGATTATCATGTAAAGGCACAAACAGGTGATTTAATACAGCGATGCACATCCGATTTGAACACGGTGAGAAGATTTCTTTCCGTCCAATTTATCGAGGTTGGAAGGGCAATTTTTATGGTGGGAGCGGTTCTACCGATAATGTTTGTACTAAATATAAGAATGACTCTTATTTCGATGATTGTTATTCCTATTATATTCATTTTTGCTGTTGTCTTCTTTGTTAAGGTGAGAAATGCATTTCAAATTTCCGACGAAGCGGAAGGAAAATTGTCAATGGTCCTGCAGGAAAACCTGACCGGGGTTCGAATAGTAAGAGCATTCGCTCGGGAGATGTATGAAATAGATAAGTTTGATGCAATAAATGTTGAATTCAGAGACCTGACATATAGATTAATCCGTTTACTGGCATGGTATTGGTCAGTTTCCAATTTCATCTGTTTAACCCAAATTGGGACAGTAATGCTTTTTGGTGTTTACTGGGCATCTAAGGGTGTAATCAGTCTTGGAACCTTCTTCGTTTTTACGAATTATATAGGAATGCTTCTCTGGCCTGTTCGTCAGATGGGAAGAATTTTAACGGATATGGGTAAGACGCTCGTTTCAGTGGGAAGAATAGATGAAATACTTTCTAAACCTACCGAAGAGACAAACGATAAAGGAATTAAACCAGAAATCTTTGGTGAAGTGGAGTTTAAGAATGTATGTTTTGAATATGAAAAAGATAAGCCCCTCCTGAAGAATATTTCTTTCAGGGCAGAGAAGGGACAGACAATCGCAATCCTTGGCCCTACAGGTTCAGGAAAAAGCTCGCTTGTGCATCTCTTACCAAGTTTATACGATTATAAGAGTGGTTCGATAAGGATAGATGGTTTTGAATTAAAAGAGATAGAAAAAAATTGGTTACGGCAGCATATAGGTATTGTGTTACAGGAGCCCTATCTCTTCTCAAAATCCCTGAAGGATAATATTAAACTGGCAAAGAAGGCAGCGAAGGAAATAGAGATTTTTGAAGCTGCCCGTATTGCTGCTGTTCATGATGTGATATTGAAATTTTCTCAAGGTTATGAAACACCTGTGGGAGAACGCGGGATTACCCTTTCAGGTGGACAAAAACAACGTGTTGCTATTGCAAGAACACTTGTTGGAAAATATCCTATCCTGATATTCGATGATTCATTGAGTGCTGTTGATACTGAAACGGATGCTGCTATACGAAAGGCATTGAAGGAGGGAAACCATAAGGCGACTACATTCATAATTTCACATCGTATTACAACACTTTCTGAAGCGGATAGGATTCTCGTGCTGGACAACGGTGAAATTATCCAGTCAGGAAAACATAATGAATTGGTAGAACAAGAAGGTTTATACAGAAGGTTCTGGACTTTACAAAATGCAGCAGAAGGACAATGGAAACATAACAATACAATTGGAAAGATGAATAGAAATGAGTGAAATTAGGGAAGAAGAATATAGAAAACGATTTTCTCTGGGTTTGTGGCTTAGACTCTTTCATTATCTATTACCTTATAAGAAACATCTTTGTATTCTTGGAATAGTAGTGATTGGTCTTGCAGGTACAGATGCTATTTTCCCTCTTTTGACAAAATATGTTGTTGATAATTATATCGTTCCGGGAATATTGGTTGGATTATGGCGGTTTGGTGTAATTTATGCATTACTCATAGCCATTCAAGCCCTTATTGTCTGGCTTTTTATTACAATGGCTGGAAAGGTTGAAATGGGTATCTGTTACGATATCAGGAAGCAGGGGTTTCAACGTTTGCAAGAACTTTCCTTCACATACTATGATAGGACACAGGTCGGTTGGCTAATGGCAAGGATGACATCGGATATTTCGAGGCTCGGAGATGTTGTTGCATGGGGATTGGTAGATATGGTCTGGGGTTTTACTATGATACTTGGAATAACCTTCATTATGTTTTACTTGAATTGGCTACTTGCTTTGATTACTTTGTCCGTTGTTCCCTTGCTGGTTCTTATCAGTATCTTTTTTCAGAAAAGGATTCTGAAAAGCTATCGTCTTGTGAGAAAAACCAATTCACGTATTACAGGTGCTTTTAATGAAGGTATTATGGGAGCAAGGACAACAAAAACATTGGTCAGGGAAAGGGAAAACCTTCAGGAATTTCAGGATATTACAGGCGAGATGTATAATTCATCGGTCCGTGCAGCAGTTTTATCTGCGTTGTATCTTCCCATAGTTCTTTCGTTGAGCAGTATTGCTACCGCTCTTGCACTCTGGTTCGGTGGAAAGGGTGTTATTTCTACTGCAATAACATATGGAACTTTACTGGCGTTCATTTCATATACAGTTCAGTTCTTCGAGCCCCTCATGGATATTGCTCGTATTTTTGCAGAGCTTCAGTCAGCACAGGCTTCGGCAGAAAGGATTCTCTCTATGATAGAGACGGAGCCTGAAATAAAGGACAGTCCTGGAGTTATCAAAAAATACGGTGATGCTTTTGCACCGAAGAGAGAAAATTGGCCTCGGATGAAAGGGGATATTTCTTTTCGTAATGTCTCTTTTGCCTATAAAGGTGGAGAAAAAGTGCTCCGAAATTTTGATCTGGATGTTAAAGCAGGAGAAACAATTGCACTTGTTGGAGAAACAGGCTCCGGTAAGAGTACCATAGTCAATTTAGCCTGCCGTTTCTACGAGCCAACAGAGGGTATGATACTTATAGATGGTCATAATTATAGCGAATTTTCTTTATTATGGTTACATTCCAATCTTGGGTATGTCTTGCAGACTCCATATCTTTTCAGTGGAACGATTGAGGAAAACATCCGTTACGGAAGATTAAATGCAACAGATAAAGAGATAGAAGATGCTGCAAGATGTGTGGATGCCCATAATTTTATAGCGGAACTGAGCGATGGATACCAGACAGAGGTTGGTGAAGGTGGGGCTCGTTTATCAACTGGGGAGAAACAATTGATTTCATTCGCCCGGGCAATTCTCGCAAACCCCAGATTACTTATTTTAGATGAAGCAACCTCTTCTATTGATACAATGACGGAAAAACTCATACAGGAAGCAATCAAGGTAGTCTTGAAAGGAAGGACAAGTTTTATTATTGCACACAGGCTATCGACGGTTCGCTCTTGTAATAGGATACTTGTTATTCAGGATGGTAAGATTACAGAGAAGGGTAATCATTATGAATTGATGAAGCAAAAAGGTTACTATTACAGACTCTACACAAATCAATTTTTGGAGGAACAAGAAATGCAATTCCTGAGCGCTTAATCAGACTACAAAAATCTCTTGACTTTCAAGATTGTTTTTTGTATAATTTGCTTGTGATAAGGGGGAAAGGCAATAGATGTTTAATGAAAAAGTTCTACCGTTTTGCAGGATTATATGATGGAAAATAAAGGGAATAAAATTATGGATGAAGATACCATTGTCATTGTTTCCGGACTACCACGCTCTGGTACTTCAATGTTAATGAGTATGCTCGAGGCTGGTGGAATGGTAGTATTAACCGATAATATAAGAGAAGCAGACGAGGACAATCCCAAAGGTTACTACGAATTTGAAAGGGTAAAGGAGTTAAAAGTGGACAAAGCCTGGTTAGAAGATGCAAAAGGGAAGGTTGTTAAAATGGTGTCAGCGCTCTTAAAACATCTCCCGGTAGGGTATAATTATAGAGTTATCTTTATGAAAAGGAAGATGGAAGAAATCCTTGCTTCTCAAAAGCAGATGCTCATAAGAAGAGGAAAAACAACCAATGAAGTGAGTGATGAAAGAATGGCAAAATTGTATCAAGAACATCTTGAGCATATTAAGATGTGGCTCAGTAAACAAACAAATTTTGATGTTATATATATAAATTATAACGATATACTGAAGAACCCTTTGGAAAATGCTGAAAAACTCAATAAATTTCTTGGTAACACGCTTTCTCTGAAAGAAATGATAGGTGTTGTAGATAGAAATTTATACAGACAAAGATATGGATAGTTTTATTGATGCAGTGTAATTGTGGTATTTGGAAAGAAGGATTGAGTTCATAAGGGGGTGATATATGAAATACAAGAAGGTGGGTAATTCATGGGTAATTATCTTGAGCAAAGGTGAAAATATAATAGAGAAATTGAATGAGTTTATTGAATCGGAAAATATAAGCTCGGGTTTTTTAAATGCTGTAGGTGCTATTAGTTCCGCTACACTGGCTCACTATAATTTAATGGAGAAGAGATACAGCACCAAGATTATTAAAGAACCATTAGAGATTGTTAGTCTGATAGGAAATGTGGCAATGAAGGGTGATGAGAAAATTATCCATTGTCACATTGCTGTAGGAACCAATAAAATGGCTCTCTATGGAGGACATCTGAAAGAGGCAACCGTTTCAGCAACCTGTGAAATAATATTCAATGAATTAGGAGATAACCTGATAAGAAAAGAAGATCAGGAAACAGGATTAAATTTAATATCTGTATAATATTTTTATTCTTTTTAGCAAAAATTCTTATTTGAAAGGGTGGTTTAAGATGAGTGGTATTGTTGGTATTGTATCGAAAAATGATTGTAAAGAGGATTTATTCTATGCTACGGATTATCATTCCCATCTTGGCACTTCATACGGTGGGATTGCTATATCTGATGGTATAAAGACCGAAAAAAAGATACACAGTATAGAAAAATCGCAATTTAAATCGAGGTTTTCAGAAGACATCGATTTTATTAATATGCATGGAAATTCTGGTATCGGAGTGATTAGCGATAGGGATACACAACCTTTGATAATGCGATTGAAGTTTGGAGAATATGCTCTTTGCGGTGTAGGCTATATCAATAACCAGGATGAACTTGCCAGAAGATTGATCGATGAGGGAGTGGTTTTTTCCGAGATGGCAAACGGTAGAGTAAATCAAATAGAGCTTGCAGCTAAATTGATCAATAAAGGAAAAACATTGGTAGATGGTATTGAATACCTCCATAATCAGATTGATGGTTCAATATCCTTGTTGCTCCTCGGTAAAGAAGGTATCTATGCAGCGAGAGATAAATATGGGAGGAGTCCACTCATTTTAGCAGAAAAGGACGATGCTAGGATTGTTGTTTCCGAAACCTGCTCTTTTAAGAATCTTGGTTTTAAGCAAAAAAAATTCCTGGGTCCAGATGAAATTATAAGTATTACAGAAGACGGGGTTGAGCAGATAAAGAAACCTGGCAACATACTTCAATTATGTGCCTTCCTCTATGTATATGCTGGATTCCCCGCATCAGAATACGAAGGTAAAAACGTGGAGGAATTCAGAGAATACTCTGGTAGAATTATTGCAAAAAGGGATAATGTGAAGGTTGATATGGTCTGTGGTGTGGCAGATTCAGGAACCGCATACGCACACGGCTATTCATACGAGTCGGGTATCCCGGTAAGAATACCACTTCTCAAATATACCCCTGGATGGTCAAGAAGTTATGTTGCCCCTTCACAGGAAACAAGGGACCTGGTTGCATTGATGAAGCAGATAACAGCTGACCCTTTGATAAAAAATCAAAGGATGGTCATAACGGAGGATTCTATAGTTAGGGGGACTCAACTAAAGAATTATTTACTCACAAAATTATGGAATGCAGGGGCAAAAGAGATTCATGTAAGACCTGCCTGTCCTGCACTTATGTATCCCTGTAAGTTTTTGTATTCTACACGACAATTGGATGAGTTGTTTACACGAAGGATAATTAAGGGAATACATGGGAAGCATATAAAAAATATTGAGCCATATCTCGAGCCAGAATCGAAGCAGTATAAAAAAATGTTAAAGGAAATGGAGAAGGATTTGAATGTAACCTCTTTACGATATCAGAGACTTGAGGATATGATTTCTGCCATTGGATTACCCCGGGAGAATTTATGCACCTATTGCTGGACAGGTGAGGAGATTAGTTAGGGATGGGAGATTGCAAAATAGGTAGAAAGGGAGTATAAAATGTGTTCAGATTCCTATTGTAAATGGTATTCAACCTGACCAATGAAAATATTTACTGACGCGGGAACGTTAGACCGGAAATGGGTTGAGCACTACTGTAAGGCTGATTGGAAGAGTTGTGTCAGGTATCATATGGAGGAGAGGGGAGAGCCTCATCCGGATTGGATGCTACCGGATGGAAGCCTCGATGAAAAACTACACAGATTATCTAAATGAGAAAATGATTCCATTATGTCATTTATGTCATTCTGGGTCCTGTGCTGAACTTGTTTCAGTATCATTTCAGAATCTTGGTGTTTAGACCCTGAAACGAGTTCAGCATAACAAGGGACAGCAAAATTCTTAAGAACGTATGCTCTATTGTCCAATTTGCTATTTATTCTATTCTATGTTGCAAAAAGAGAAAAAGTTTATCGTATCTCCTAAGGTATCCAGAGCTTGTATCCCTCGAATCAAGTTCTATACCAAGATTCAAACCAACCCTTGATTTGTTATTAAATCTTTGTTCTATTGAAAGGAGCAGCCTGTTATCGGTTCTTGTCTTTTCCATTCTTGTATTTCTTGTTCTTCCATTACAGTAATACAAACCAATTTTTGAGTTATTTGAAAAATTTCTTATTATGCCCATGAGGAATCCCCTTCTAGAAATACTTTTTGAGAAGCTTTCTTCCTCAAAGTCACTATTGTATAGTATATGAAGGTCATAGAATGGACCGATACTTTTAACAAGAAAAAATCTCGGTATTAAACGAAGTGAGATGTTAGGATTTTTTACAATTATGGTATCTGGAGAATAATCCTTCATTTTATATAAAAAATCTATGCTCCATCCAAATCGCGTTGAATTTTGCCTATAACTCTCCTTTATAGATATTCTTGAGTATTCCCCCCTTTCCCTGTATATGATTTCACCGTTACTATTTTCATATTTAATCTTGTAAGGAGGTTCAATATTGAAAGAGATAATGCATCTATTTGTCTCTTTTTTTATGACTGAAATATCTATTGAATAGAGGACAGGAATCCTGGTATAGATTCTCATAGAATCCTGGCTCCTGTCTTTATAGGTATAATTGTTTGGTCCATTCTCAAACAGAATGGAAAGTTTGATAAAATCCAGCGGTGTTTCTTCATAGGAGTATCTTATTCCTACGTCGCTTTCCTTTTTGTCAAAATATGGATAGCCAAATAGTGAAATATAGTGATTTCTCTTTACCCTGTATTTAAGTTCTATCTCCTGCTTGTAGAATTGTGCATTCTGGCCTGCATCTGTAAAATAATCGAAACAGAAAAAGAAGTAATCGCTGAATGGAAAAGTTCCCTTCCAATGCTGAAGTGTATGAAGTGTATGAAGGTCGAATGAACTTCCCATAATTCTGAATCCTGTTACGGTTTCTTCCCAATCCTCTTCCCACCAGGGTGAAAAAATGGATTGGATTTCACTCACACTATATTCATTATCGAGATTCTCAATGGTTTCTGTTTGTAAGAGGGCATCGGGAATTACAATGAGCACTAAGGTAAGTGTTAATATGTATGTTATGCTAAAATTTCTTATCATTTCCCGAAAATATTTAGTAACAGGTTACTATTTTCTCTGGAGCTTATCCTCGAATTTTCTATTTTGTAGCATCCTGCAGGCAAGTTTTACGGATTCCAAAAAACTATCAGGGGATGCGATACCCTTTCCAGCTATATCGAATGCTGTTCCATGGTCAGGTGATGTTCTAATGAATGGTAGTCCAAGTGTTACATTGACATTCTTACCCCAGGAAAGAAGTTTTACTGGTATCATTGCCTGGTCATGATACATAAAGAGGAGTGCATCGAAATTATCTCTCTTTAATAAAATTGTATCGGATGGGAATGGACCTTCGACATTGAGACCAATACTTTTTGCTTTCTCTACTGTGGGTTTGATAGTATTAATTTCCTCTCTGCCTATATATCCAGCCTCTCCTGAATGAGGATTGAGTGCAGATAGCCCGATTTTAGGATGTTTTACAGAAAAGTATCGTCTTAAACCGTCTGATAATAGAAGAAGTTTTGAAAGAATCCTCTCTTCTGTGATCATTTTTGAAACATTTCGTATTCCAATATGGGTGGTAATAACTCCAGCTTTTAATTCAGGTGATACAAAGAACATTAGTACATCTTTAACGTCTGTAATTCTTTTTAACATCTCCGTGTGACCTGTGAATCTTCTTCCTGACAGGTTTATGGCATATTTCGAAACAGGGGCTGTAACAAGGGCATCGATTTTTTTGTCGAGTGCAAGCCCTATCCCCCTTTTTATGATTTTATATGCCGTATCGCCTGTTATTTTTGTAGGATTCCCCAATTGGATGGGTATTTTTTTTATCACTTCGAGAATGATTATTTTCTTTTCCGTATGTTCTATATTTTTTAGAGTAGGTAGTGAAAAATCCATTTTTATTCTTCGGCTGTATTCTTCAAGGAAATCAGATGGAGTAAAAATGATAAAACGTGCTTCCTCTATTCTTCGGAGTTTATTAATCGATTTGAGTATGACTTCTGGACCTATACCTGCAGGGTCTCCAATCGTTATTCCTATTCTCTTCATTGAAATGTATCTATCTTTCTATTTTCTTGTTACATTTTATACATAATAGTTTTTCTTAATCTTATTTTACATTATTCAGAAAAACTATTTTTTTGCAAAGTATTTTGGATGTTGTCTTGCCTTAAGAATTCTGATTTCTTCTAAAAAATATCGAACCTCATTTGTGAGGTATAGAACAGAGAAAATACAGGAGGTGAAATTGTGGTCTATTTTAGAAAAATTTTAACATAAAAGTTACTGAGTATACGTTTAAGTAATTCATCTGTCTTTTCTGCTGTTCTTTTCTGGATGATGAATTCCCTTACGATGTTTTTTACCTCTTCAAGCTCTGGAATCGCTGGTCCAGGTTTAGATAAAACCTTGAAGATATGAAAACCAAATTCTGTTTTTACAGGTTCACTTACTTCACCCGTTTGGAGATTTTTTACGGCATTTCGAAAAAGTGGATGCAGTTGTTCAATATAGACCTCACCGAGAAGTCCGCTTTTAATCTTCGTTTCGATATCATCGGAATATTTACCTGCAAGTTTTGCGAAGTCCTCTCCACTTTCTGCTTTCTTTTTTAATTGTAATATAATCTTACGTGCATTTAATGTGTCATTATTTGTTATTCTCGTCTTGAAAAATATGCTTTTGAGATGTCGTTTACCGTCCCTTTTACCTATGTATTTGAGTAGATAGAAGCCTTCCCTTCCTCTTGCTAAGGTAAGGCTATCTTTTTTTATTGAGAATGCAACATCGGCGATTTCCGGGGGGAGATCGTCTTTTGATACAAATCCAAGGTCACCACCCTTATATCTAAATTTTCCTTCAGAGTATTTTTTTGCAATCTCGGCAAAATCTTCGTTGAATTGCAGTCGTAAAAAAACCTCGTTGATTTTTGTCTCCAGTCTCTTCTCTTCTGTTTCCGATGGTTTGGGAATTATTAAAATGTGGGCTAATTCTATTTTTTCTGGTTCTGCAAATGAATCCTTGTTCGTTTCGTAAAATTTCTCTATTTCCCTTTCCGTAACGAACATCTCAGCCCCGAATTCCTTTTGCATTAATTTTTGTAGCAGGAAATTCTCTCTTATCTGTTTTTTGTAATTCTCTTCGAATGTTTTTAGATTGAGACCCTCATTCTGTAGTTGTTGAATAAAGGTCTCTTCGTCAGGAAATCTTGACCTCACATCTTCAAGAGCAAGGTCAAGTCTTTCCTGAATCTCTTCATCCGTAACCTCGATTGATTCCTCTTGTGCATATTTAATAAGAATCTTTTTGTCAATAATTTGTGTTAAAAGGTCTGTTTTTAGACTATCAATTTGCAGGGAATCCTTCGGTTTCAAGAAACCACTCATTAGAAGGAATTGGAATTGCTCATTCAATTCAGCGGTTGTTATTATTTCATTATCTACTGCTGCTGCGATTCCGTTTATTTCTTCTGCAGCCAGGAAAGGAAGCGGTAACAGAAAAAATAAGAGAAAAAGGAATTTAGCAGTTTTTTGTTTCATTTTTTTGAGTTTCCTTTATAATTGTGGCTCATTTTATGATTTCATAATGTGTTTCTATTTCAGCATTCGTTTTCAAACTGTCAATCCATTCATCCATAATTTGTTTTTGTTTCGTTTGAGCAAGATACTGTTTTATCTGTGTTCCGATATCTTCAAGTGTTATCTTTTCCTTTGTTGGTTTTCTGTCGATTAGTTTAATAATGTGGTAACCAAAATTGCTCTTTACAACCCCAGTTAAACCACCGATGTTCTTAATTCCAAATGCTGCAGATTCAAATTCCGGGGTGTCTCCCATCTCACCAAACTTGAAATAACGGGGTAACAAACCGCCATTCTTTGCTGTTAGTGTATCATGGGAAAATGTTCTTGCAAGGTTAATAAAATCCTCTTTCGCATTTAGTTTTTCAAGAATCTTTTTTGCCTCATCTTCTGTACCGAGAAGTATATGGGCAATTTTTATCTGTGAATTAAAATCCCTTTTGTGCTCCTCGAAGTATTCCGTTACCTCGAAATCACTAATATCTGCCGCTCCTTCAAGTCGCTTCGACAGTAGTTCATTTGCCAGATACTGTTTTGTAAGGAGTCTCAACTTTTTTTGTACCGTTTCATCCTTATCTATGCCTTTCTTAATAGCTTCCTGATATACAAGTTCTGTATTTATCCATTCGTCCACGAATGCTTTTTTTCTATCAGCAGGAATGGATAAATAGGGTGGTATCTGTTCTTCCAATTCTTCAATTGTAAAAACCTCATTGTTTACCTTCGCTATTGCCGTTCCTTCTACTTTTTTCTCTTTGCATCCACAGGGTAATAGGATACTGAATATAAATAATGTGGCTAAAATCTTGTTCATTTTTGCTCCTCTTTTTTCTTACCTGCTATGAGTAACACATCTTCGTTGATTACAACAGGTATTTCCTTCCTTAAATTTTCTAAAAGTTCCTTTTTGGTTTCTTCTTTCTCTTCGTTCTTTATGTCGTTTTGAATCCTGTTTTTAAGATTCTCATATTCGAGATAACTTTCCGGTTCAATATTTATAACCTTCATAATAACAAAGCCGTCTTTTGTCTTGAAGGGTTCAGAGAGTTTTCCTCTTTTCAATGTAAATGCTTTTTCACCGTAACCTTTTGGAAATCTCTTTTTCGTATAAGGTCCGAATTTACCTCCGTGGTTTTTTGAAAAATGGTTAGATTTTTCCTTTGCTATCGTTTCGAAGTTACCTCCACTTTTTAAGGTTTTATATACTTCATCTGCCTCTTTTTTTGTACTTACCACAACGATTTTTGTATTCCTTTTCTCTTCTACCTTATATTTATCCCTATGTTCAACATAGTAATTCTTTAGTTCTTCATCAGGGATTATATCCCTCGCAGTTATCTTTTTCTTCCTGTATTCACCAGCAATTCTGCTATCAAGTGCATCATTGTATTGTTTTTTAACTGCATTGGATTTATAGAGATGCATCCTTTTTGCCTGATTTATAAGCATATCATTCATCAAATTTCCTTCGATGTATTTCTTTACCATATCCTGGGTGTTAAACGGTGGTCTCCTCTGCTGTTTTGCTGCTGTCTCCAATAATTCAGAGACAGTCATTTTACCGAGTATAGAGGTTACAATTACCATTTTCCCTTCATCTTCGGTCAAGACAGGCAATGGAGCTGGTTGGAATGGATTTTGTTGCTTTCCCTTTGGTGATTTTTCGACCAATAGGTTTATAACGGTTGTATCCCAATTAATTCTTGCCCTTTTCTTTAGATTCTCAAGATAATCGTTTGCAATCTTGCTCATCTTTATCCTTTTAAGGCTCTGAGTAATGTTTTCCCTTTCGTCCACCAACGGTTTTTGTTTCCTCTCTCTCTCATCAACAATCTGGAGTATATCCCAGCCGAAGCGCGTTTGGAATGGTTTGCTTATTTTTCCTTTTTTTAGTTTGTATGCGACCTCCTGCTGCTCGGGGTCCATCTTTCCCCAGGAGAACCAACCCATATCACCTGCTTTATCCCTTGTCTTTGGGTCGAGTGATTTTTTTGCCAATTCTGCGAAGTTTGCAGCATTCTTTTTTGTCAGTTCTTTGTATATATTTTCTGCCTCTTCTTTTGTTTTGCTAAGGAGATGTCTTCCGTGGAGTTCTCTTCCCATCTGTCTGTATGTTTTCGTTATTTCTAACTCGGAGATATTGGCTTTTTTGACAACAACCTCCTGGTAAAGTTCATTTACTGCAAGTCTATCCGGATAATCTTTAAGACTTTTCGCTGCTTCTTCAGCCATTCCCTCCTTCATTCCAGCAATAGCAAAAAGCTTTTCTTCAATCATAACATCGAGGATTTTCATTTTTTCGGCTTTTTCTTCTTCCTCTGAAGAAAATGCTCGTGGTCTGAACCGTCGTTCAAAATCCTTCAATGTAATTGTTTTGTCCCCAATCTTAGCGATTATTTTTTCTTCTAATTTTTGGGAGCAACCAATGATAGAGGATAGAGCAACGAGGACGGTGAGAGAAATAATGGTGAAACGTCTACACATAATACCTCCTAATTATAGTTTAATAATTCAAACCAGCAGCACATACTTTAAACATTAACTTATAACATATTATTTGAAAAAATTCAACACTTTTTTTAAATCAGAAAGAATTTTTTTATAACTCGTTTTGTATCCGAGTTTGAAATTTCCTATAGAATAATCAAGAAAAAATTTTTTATCCACCTTCTCAAAGAGTCTTTCGATATTCTTCTTTGTTGGATAACGATTTTCAGTAAAGGATAGTTCCAAAATATTATTGTTTAAGGAGACCTTTTTTATATGCTTTTTGGAACAGCAAATTCTTATTTTTACAAGTATTAATAAAGTTTTTACCTCTTTTGGGAGTGCTCCGAATCTATCGAGCAATTCTTCCTCTATTTCATTTACCATCTTTTGGTTATCACAGGATGAAAGTTTTTTATAGATGGCAAATCTTGCCTGTTCATCCTCTACATAGTCCTCTGGTAGATAGGCAGGTAATTGGGAGTATATCTCCACCTCTCTCTTTTCTGGGATTTTTTCACCCTTGAGTTTCTTTATTGTCTCCTGTAGTAACTTCATATAGAGGTCGTAACCTATCTTTGTTATGTGTCCATGTTGTCTCTTTCCAAGAAGATTTCCTGCCCCCCTTATTTCAAGGTCTTTTATTGCCAGCGCAAGACCACTTCCAAGATGACTGTGTGTATAGATTGTAGATAGCCTTTTCCTTGCCTCTGTTGTTATTCTTTTTGGAACGATTAAATAACAGTATGCCTTCCTATTCGACCTTCCGACCCTTCCCCTTAACTGGTGTAACTGTGCGAGTCCATAGGTATCCGCCCTATCTATGATTATCGTATTCGCATTGGGTATATCCAGTCCAGATTCTATTATACTTGTGGTGATAAGAAGGTTGCATCTACCAGAAAGGAAATCACGCATCCTCTCTTCGATAAACCTTGATTTCATCCTTCCGTGTGTGACAGCTATCCTTGCTTCAGGAAGGATTTTTTCGATTTTCCTTGCAATAAGCTCAAGTCCTTCGATTCTATTATGTACGAAAAAAACCTGCCCACCCCTCTTAAACTCGCTGAGGATTACTTCCCTTATAAGTTTGCTGTTCCAGTGGATTATTCTTGTAATAACCGAATGTCTTCCTTTCGGGGGAGTTTCTATTGTTGAAAAGTCTCGGATGGCAAGTAGAGAGAACTGGAGCGTTCTCGGTATTGGGGTTGCACTCATACTTAACACATCAATCCTTTCTTTTTTCTTTTTTATTTTTTCCTTCTGTGCTACGCCGAACCGATGCTCTTCATCAATTATAAGAAGTCCAGGGTCATAAAATTGAATTTTGTCATTGAGAAGTTTATGGGTTCCAATAATTATATCTACATTGCCACTTTTAATATCCTCAACGATTTTTTTCTGTTTGCTCGTCTTTACAAATCTCGAAAGCATCTCGATTCTAATAGGGAAATTTGCCATTCTGTTTCTGAATGTATTAAAATGCTGTTCGCAAAGGACTGTTGTGGGTGTAAGGAGGAGAACCTGTTTAGATTCCATAACAGCCTTGAATGCAGACCTTATTGCTACCTCGGTTTTTCCATATCCCACTTCTCCACAAACGAGTCTGTCCATAGGTCTATCGGATTCCATATCTTTTTTTATATCCTTTATTGCCTTTAATTGGTCTTTCGTCTCCTCGTAAGAAAAAATTGCTTCGAGTTCCTTCTGCCATACTGTATCGGGAGAAAAACGGAAACTGTGACAGAGTTTTCTTCTCGCATAAAGTCTGAGTAACTCTTTTGTCATATTTTCTATTGATTTTTTTACATTTTTTTTCTTGATTGCCCATTGCATACTTGATAGATTTGAGAGTTTTGGATTTCCTTTATCAAGACCTACATACTTACTAACCTTAAACATAGCATTTATAGGAACATAAAGAATATCCCCATCCTTATACCGTAATAACAAACATTCTGTTAGTTGTCCCTTATGTTTTATCTTCCCCAATTTTTCAAAGATACCTATGCCGTAGTCCGTATGAACCACAAAATCGCCCGGTTTTAGTTCGGATATGTCTTCTGGTTTGAAAGAGATGGTTTCCTTCTTTACCCTTTTTGGATGGAACCCCTTTCCAAATATCTCTTTATCTGTAATGATGTGTATAGACAAACTATCCGATTCTATACCCTCGCTGATATTGAGTGTATCAAAAATCAAGAAGGGGAATTTTTCTTCCAGGAGATATTCACATCGTTTGGTTTCCTCAACGGATTCACAAAGAATAAAAACCTTTCTATCTTTTATTTTACCGAGATATTTCCCAAAAAGTTGAAGATTGCCATGAAAATCCTGCGGTTTTCTTACACCAAAGTCAAGTCCGTCGTTTGAGAGAACAATCTGTTTCTTCTTACTTAAATCGGGGAAATCCTCGTTTCCATTTTTTGAAAAAGGTATAGACCCTGAGGCGAACCAGGGGTTATAGGAAATACCTGTGTGGTTTTCTTTGGAAAAAAGAAATTCAGGATAGATAAACAGACCATTCCGGGAGATATAATCGAGGAAGGTTCTTTTTCCCTCGGCAAAATCCTCTATCATAGGGAGCAAAGCAAATCGCTTTTCCTTTTTCACGGTTCTCTGTGTAAAAAGGTCGAAAGACCTTAATGAAACAATTTTATCACCGAGGAATTCAATCCTCCTGGGTATCTCCATACCGTAACCGTATATATCTATAATGCTTCCTCTTACGCTGTATTCACCTACCTCGCCAACAGTGGCTACCCTATTAAACCCCATGTTATTAAGTCTCTCTATTAGGGAAGAAAAGTCGATTTTCAGGTTTTTGAAGAAATCTATTCGTTTCCTTTTGAATTCCCGCTCAGGTGGAACCTTGAACAGGAGGCCATTTAGATTTGTTACAATAAATTCCATATCATTTGAAAGTATCCCATCGAGGGTTAAAAGCCTATCCTCTATCTCTGCCATATTGAGGGTTGATTCCTCGCCAAAAGAGTAAAACATACCGACTTCCTTATGAAAAATATTTTTTATTTCTTCACGAACATAGAACATCTCGTCTTCATCCTCTAATATAAAAACGATTGGTGAATGTCCCTTCTCCTGAAGAATTACTGTGACTATTTCTGCGAAGAGTCTACCAGAAGGTTTTACGAAGGTTCTTTTTTTCTCCTCCAGTTCTTTGAGAACGGTTTTAAAAGAAGTGCTCTTTTCTATTTTTGCCGATATTTTTCTAATTATATCCTGGTAAAGAGGGATTTTATTATCCATTTTCAAAGGAAGGTCTATTTCTTTCAAAGCCCCTGTTTTGCTCCCAGCTTCCGGGAAATTTCCCTACTCTCCAGAAGGTATTTTTTTGCCTCTTTCTTTTCACCGGAATCGTAGAGGAGACCTGAAAGTTCATAGAGGGATTCTGCAAGTGCTGTTTTCATTTTCTCTTTTCTTGCAAGTAGGACCGATTCTTCAAGGTATTTTCTTGCGTTTTTAATTTTTTTCATCTTTCTGTAAAGTCTGCCTATCTCAAGGCAGGCATTTCCAATTATCTTTTTATTACCAATTTCTTTTGCACTTTCAAGGTATTTTTTATAATATTCTAAAGCTTTAGCCAATTCTCCCTTATCGTGATAGACCCCCCCAAGATTTGCTGAAGCAACACAGATTTCCTTTTTGTAACCTATCTCTTCTGATATAGCAAGTTCCTTTCTATAATATTGTAGTGCACTGTCGAGTTTCCCCTTCTCTCGATAGACACTTCCGATATTTCCCGATGCGATGCATATACCCCTTTTATAACCCATTTTCTCTGATATACTGAGGTATTTTTCATAGTATTGTAGTGCAGTATTGGGTTTATTCTTATCGGAATAAACATTTCCGATATAACAGGAGGCAATGCCTATTCCTCTTTTATAACCTATCTCCTCCGATATGGAAAGATATTTCTTGTAATATTTTAGAGCCAGCTCGATTTTGCCTTTATCATAATAGACTTTTCCAATATTACCGGAAGCAATACCAATCCTTCTTTTATCCCCGATTTCCCTGGATGTGCTAAGGTGTTTTTTGAAATATTTCAACGCAGTATCCAATTCGCCTTTATCATGATAGATAATGCCAATATTTGCAGAGGCATCGCCGACACCGCTTTTATTACCTATCTCTTCTGCTCTCGCAAGGTTTCTTTCGAAATACTTCAATGCGGTATCAAGCTCTCCTTTGTTGCTATAGATAAATCCAATATTACCCGAAGCTATACTGATACCCTTTTTATAGCCGATTTCCTCTGATATGGCAAGGTGTTTTTTGTAGTATTTTAATGCCTTATCAAATTCGCCCTTTTGGAAAAATACACTTCCGATGTTATTGGATGACGATGAGATACCGCTTTTATCATTTAATTTCTCAAATATGCAGAGTGTTTTTTGGTAGTATTTCAATGCTTTATCATAATTTCCTTTAGTAAAGGAAATACCCCCGAGAATATTCAGTCCTTTTGCATAGATGCGAGGTTCTTTTTTCTTATCAATCTTTGCAAGTGCCCTTTCTGTCATCTCTTCTGCACGCAAATTGTCGCTTCTTCCTTCGAAAAGAAGGTGCGCATAATCGAGCAGTGTTTCCGATAATACATTTGATGGTCTATTTTTTAGCATTTTTATAGCAGATTCATAGGATGAAATGGCAAGGTCATAGGCACCCTTGTTATAGTATACCCTGCCCATTTTTCTCTTTATATCAGCCTTCTTTTTCAGTTCCTTATAATATTTAAAACTATTTTTGTAATCCGTGAATGCATTATCGTATAATGCCTTGATTACTTCCACATCACCCCTCCGCTCAAGAAGTGATGCCATCCTTTCTTTTTCGTCGGGGAAAATCTTCCTATCTATTTCAATACTCTTTGTATAGCACTCCATTGCAGCATTATTTTTGTAAAGCTCTTTTGCTCTGTCGCCTGCTTTTTTGTAATAATCATACGATTTTTTAAGCATTTCCGCATAATAGTAATGATGACCAAGCGTTTCAAAATAATTCTCTATTTTGTTTTTGAATTTTTTCCCTATACATTCGGCTATCTGTTTATGTATTTTCTTTCTCTTCTTTTTAAGCAATCCATTGTATGCAACTTCTCTTATCAGGGTATGTTTAAACATATATTCGGAATAGAGTGGGGATAGGGAAGAGGCGGATTTTTTCAGTATGAATTCACCATTCTGCAAAATAGCAATGGCCTTATCGATTTTTTCAAGATGTGTTATATAGGATAAAACCTGATAATGGAAGCTTCTTCCAATTATGGAAGCGTTTCCAAGAACCTCTTTTTCTTCAGTCGGAAGTCTGTCAATCCTTGACCTTATCACTGCTTCCACTGTATCGGGTATTTCAAAGGACGATATGTCCTTTGCAAAATTGTATATCTTATTTTTCTTGGTTAAAATACCTGCATCTAAAAATGAACGGATAATTTCCTCTATATAGAATGGATTACCTTCGGATTTTTTCAGTATAAGTGATGATACATCCTGAGGAAATCCAGGGATTCTCAAAAGATTCTGGACTAATGTGATGGCATCCTCTTTCTCGAGTGGTTTCAATCTTATTTCTCTATATCTTTTTTTAAAGATTTTCTTGATATTATCGAGAATCCTGTATAATCCTGTATCTTGCTCCGGTCTTGTCTCAAAAAGAAAAAGGACTGATACATCTTTTAATCCATCGAGAAGAAACCTTATGAGTTCGATGGATTCCTGGTCAATCCAATGGGTATCCTCAAAATAGAGAACCAATGATTGATTCTTCGCTATCTCTTTAAATAATGCTTTCACCGATACAAACTCCTGTAATTGCAAGGATTCAGGTTTTAAATGTTTTACCTTTTTTTGAAGTTCTTTCGGTGCTTCCAATGAGAGGAAGAGAGAGAGATAGGGGAGATATTCCGCGGTTCTTTTCCCGAATAGTTTTTTTGTTTTGTTTTTCAATCGTTTTGCCATCTCTAATTCAGGTGTGAATTCATCTATTCCAAGATAGTTACGGATTTGTTCTAAAATTATAGCGTAAGGGAAGGTCTTACCGTAGGAGAGTGCTCTGCCACTGAGCCATTTGGTGTTTTTTATTGTTTTTTTTCTCAATTCTTCAATTAGGCGAGATTTGCCCAATCCTGCTTCACCGATAAGTGATACTACTGCTCCCTTTCCCTTTATTACCTTTTCAAGGGCATCCTTGATTACCTTAAATTCTGCATCCCTCCCAACAAGTGGAGAGTAAACCTCACAGATGCCACGTTTGCTTTCTGGTACTGTTTTGATTCCAATTACCCTGTATGGTTTAACCTTTTTTAATTTGCCTTTCACTTTGAGCATTTCAAGCTCCTGCATACAGAAGAGATAGCCTGCTTTTTTATAAACAGGTTTACTCACGAGGATTTCATCCTTTGCGTGTGACATTAATCTTTCTGCAAGATTTACAGTATCGCCCATAACCGTATAATCCATTCTCAAATCAGAGCCGACCCCACCTGCAACAACAATACCGGAGTTTATACCTATATGAATGGAGAGCTTCGTTCCCTGCTCTTCGTTAAATCGGTCCAATGCACCCATAATTTCCAGAGCAGAGTAAACAGCTCGCTCAGGGGTATCCTCGTATGCTATTGGAGCTCCAAAGAGTGCCATTATACAATCCCCGATAAATTTATCGATGGTTCCTTCGTATTTGTAGATAACCTTTATCAAAGACTTAAAACATTTGTTAATGAGTTCTGTGACCTCTTCGGGGTCGAGTTTTTCTGAGAGTGCTGTAAATCCAGAAATATCGGCAAAAAGAACAGTAACTTTTTTTCTTTCACCTTCGATACTCGTGTGAGAAATCTTCTCTCTTAGTTCTTTAGGAATATAACTTTGTGCTATGTTTAGATGGTCTTCTTTATTAGATAGAATGGATAAGAGACTACCACATTGGTTACAGAACTTTGAGCCTTTCGGATTATCAAAACCACATTTCGGACATTTCATAAGATAATTATATATTTTTTTTCATTCAAAATCAAGAAAAATCTATCTCTCACAGAAAAAATAATAAAAAACTTGAAATACAATAGTAAATGTGTTATATTGACCGAAATGAGTAGAGGATAAAATGAGATTATCAACAAGAAGCCGATACAGTTGTAGAGCACTTATAGATATGCTTATTAACGGTGTCGAAGCAGAGCCTGTTCCATTAAGTAATATTGCCGAAAGACAGAAGGTGAGCGAAAAATATCTGGAGCAACTTTTTATTATATTGAAAAAAGCGGGTATTGTGAGAGCGATAAGGGGAGTAAAAGGGGGATATGTACTCGCGAAACGACCGGATGAGATATCTATGGGTGATATTTTGCGATTGACAGAGTTGGACATATCACCGGTAAAATGCTCGAAATGTGAAAGGAAAGAAGAATGTATTTTTAAGGATTATTGGGATAGCCTGGGAGGGAAAATTAAAGATTTCGTTAATTCTATTACATTTGAGGATATTAGACAACGGGCTATTACAATTAAGGTAGGAAAGGAGCCGATTGGTAAGATGTCAATTTCTGAATTTACTAAAGGGATTAAACGATTAAAAAAGCAAAGGGATGCGGTTATACTTGTCCATAATTATGAGCGGAAGGAGATTCAAGAATTAGCCGATTACCTGGGGGATTCACTCGATTTAAGCCGTATTGCAGCAAAACTACCAGAGAAGGTTATCATTTTCTGTGGAGTCAGATTTATGGCGGAGAGTGCAAAGATACTTTCACCGGATAAAACGGTTTTGATTCCACGAATAGATGCGGGATGTCCTCTGGCGGATATGATTACTGTAGAGGAGCTTAAGGAGATGAAGAAAAAATATCCGAGTGCAAAGGTTGTATGTTATGTAAATACATATGCGGATATAAAAGCGGAGAGTGATATTTGCTGCACATCTGCCAATGCGGTTGAGGTAGTCGAAAGTCTAAAGGCAGATAAAATAATTTTTGTTCCCGATAAAAACCTTGGCAATTATGTTGCCCAGAATACAGAAAAAGAGATAATTCCCTGGTATGGATACTGTTATGTTCATGATTTAATAAAGGTGGATGAGATTGAAGAGCAGAAGAAATTGCATCCGAACGCTACAGTCATGGTGCATCCTGAAACAAAACCAGAGGTCGTGAAGATTGCTGATTATGTTCTTGGCACAGGCGGTATGGTAAAACTTGCAAAGAGTAGTGATATAAACGAGTTTATCGTTGGAACAGAGGAAGGGCTTGTCAATAGATTACAGAATGAAAATCCAGAGAAAAAATTTTATTTACCGAGAAGAAAACCACTCTGCTCCAATATGAAAAAGACCCGTCTTAAGGACCTATATTACAGCCTTAAGAATATGCAGTATAGGTTCGAGATCGCTGACAATGTATTAAAGAAGGCACAGAGAGCATTGAAGAGGATGATAAAAATCGGATAAAACTGCATCCATTTCCCAATACTTTATTTGTCTTCTCTCTTTTCTCTGCTTCCGCTGCGCCATATTTGCCTGGTTTCTTTGGTTCGTTTAGTCTATTTGGTTTCAATTTTTCATTGTTAATTGTTAATTTTGAACTTGCCGTTATGTTCAGTTTCTCCGTTACACCGATACCCCGACACACTCATCTCTCTTCTCTCTTCTGTTTTACCCCGTCCCGCAGGGACTCACATTTATCCACCGAAGTTTCAACGAAGGTGGAGGATTTAGGGGTGTGTTATTTCCGAAGCAATCTCATTTAACTCCCTCATAATTTAGTAATTAAGTAATTAGTAACTTCGTTTTGATCGTTTCATTCGTTAATATCGTTTAGACCGTTGTCTGTCATTGCGAGTATTTTAAGTCCCCTCTAATAAGAGGGGATTTAGGGGTGTGTTATTTCCGAAGCAATCTCATAACTCCTTTCGCAGGCTAAAGAGACTGTGCCTACAGCGATAGCGTTTGTTTTACAGCCGAACCTGTCCATCGAAGTCTTGACGTAGATGAAGGCGTTAGTTTACAGTACGGAGTGCGTTTTATTCACAGCATCTGCGTTTATTACAGCGAACCGTTATA
>Ga0209121_10000820_pt1 | contig 33221 bp, 32 predicted proteins | sample Cruoilmetagenom3_FD_187292 | JGI IMG/M metagenome (GOLD analysis project Ga0209121, IMG submission 187292) | Oil polluted marine microbial communities from Coal Oil Point, Santa Barbara, California, USA - Sample 3 (SPAdes) (version 2) | ecosystem: Environmental > Aquatic > Marine > Oil seeps ... | reverse complement strand
GGCCGTCAACCGCCCCCGATGGTCAGATTTGAATTCCTGTCTTTGGCCGTTCCCAAACTCCTCGTAGACAACAGTACCGGTATTGACAAATTCCGAGGCAATATGAATACTGGCCTGCAAATATCCTCCCGAATTCGACCTTACGTCTAATATGATAGATTTGGTTATTGGTGATTGATTATTGATGATTTCGTCTATCGCTTTGTCCCAATCTTTATTAGTTTGCTCGCCGAAGCGGGCCACGCGAATGTAAACCACACCGTCGCCTTTTTCTTCCCATCTAATACTCTTAACCGTAATTTGCCGCCGGATGATCTCCACCTCAAAAGGACCCTCCGCCCCGTCACGATCCAAAGTTAACACGACTCCTTCCCCAGCCGGGCCGCGAATCTGGGAAACGGCCTCTGAAAGATTCATCGCCGCCGTCTCTTGACCATCAACTTTCAAGATGATATCCCCGGGCTGGACTCCTGCCTCTTCGGCTGGGGAGCCGTCCAGCGGAGAAATGACTGTCAACTGCTCATTGCGAATCCCCAACTCCGCCCCAATCCCCTCATAGCGACCGTTCAGGTTGTCCTTAACCTCCTTATTTTGAACTGGCGGAAGGAAAGCGGTGTAAGGATCTTCAACCGCCGCCACTAGACCTTTTAAAGCTCCGTAGAGAAGTTTTTGGCCGTCAAAGGGACGATCAACGTGACGCTTGGTCAAAACCTCCCAAGTCTGCCAAAAAATAGAAAAATCGAGGTTTTGCGGGGTTCCTAGGGTTTGTCTATTAATAATTTCCAAACCGGCGAGGTTTTCTGGGTTGCCGTTGAGGCTGACGGCGTAACCCTCCTGACCAAAATACCAGCCGCCGGCAAATGTCGACGCTGAAATAAGTAATATTAAGACGTAGAGTTTGATGTTTCTTTGACGCATGGCGAAAATTCTAAATTCGAAATCCTAAATTCCAAACAAATTTGAAATTCTAAACTCTAAACCCCGGACATTTGGGATTTAGAATTTGTAATTTAGGATTTATTTGGAGCTTCGAATTTAGAATTTAGGATTTTATTTTACGACTCCCAAATTCCTCCCCGGCACCTCTATCTTATCTCCCTTCTCCAAAAGCACTTCAACAACATCTGCTCCCACTTTCCCCACCTTCCCAATTTGGCCGAAGTGGTTGGAGCCAAAAATTTCCACCTCCATCCCCTCCTTAAGTTCAACAAAAGCCTCGGAGAGTTCCTTGGATTCCGCCTCAATCAGTTCCTGCTGATCTTCCTTACCGTTAATATGGCGGGCTACCAGCAACTCCTCGCGTTCTGGGGACAAAAAAACATGACGCCCCTCAACATTTTTTAGAAATTCAAAAATCCGGTAATTAAGCGGTGGCCGACCAAAACCCTCCGTGATTAAGGTAGGCAAAGTTGTTTTTTGCAAAGAGGCAAAATCAGCTCCTCCGCAGACAATCCCCTTGACTCCCACCGCCTCCGCCTTTTTAAAAACCTCCAACGTGGGCACACTTCCTCCCACCAAGATCTGGTCGCGGCCGTCGGCCTCAACGGCCTCCAAGCACAGGGGCTCGTCGTGTTCGGCAGCGATTTTAATTTCGCCCTCGCTATCCTCACCCCTCCCAAACACCCCGCGAATAACCACCGCCGAGGTCCGAATCAAAATCGCTTTCTGGGGCAAAATTTTGACCACCTCCCCACCGACCCCTGCGGTCAGCCACTGACGAGCAGTATCCTTAATTTCGGCCACAAAGTCAAATGGGCGCACCTTACTGCCTTTTTCGACAAAAAATCTACCCTCATCTGCCTCTGGCAGACGCCGCTCAACAAAAGCCTTTTCATTAAAGATTATTTTTTGAATAACGGATACCTGCATATGCCCTCCTCCCATTCTTGAAGAACCCTCAACCGCTCACCCTCGGTTGGGGAAAGCTCCAAAGGACGCTCCCGAGTGTCGATGACTAAACCCGCCGGACCCCCCTCGGCCTCAAACTCCCCGTTCTGACCCCCGGTTTCAAATTTTACCTGGGCGGTTTGACCGATATCTAGGGGAAAAACGGCCAGTTCTCCGGAATCAACTTCCAACTCCTGCGGCTCGGACAAACCGAGGTCAATTTTTAAACCAACACCCTCCGGGGCGGAAAAAGTTGTTCCCAAAAAAGCAAAGGGCTGTTGATTAAAAATTTCTTGAGCCCTTTCCTCTTCGTAAACAGCCAAGGTGGACAGGGCCGGAACAATTTGTTCTTGATCGAGATAGATTTTCAAAAGACTTTTCGGTTGCAAGGCGTCAAGGAGCATAGAGACAACGCACGAGGGACTGGGGGCCTTGGAAAAAACCCCTCCTGAGGCAATAACATAATCCTCGTCTAATGCCTGATGCCTTCCGCCAGAGGCGGATTCTGTGCCTAATGCCTGAATCCTCACTCTCGCTGCCGCCTGCTCCAGTTTGATTTCTCTTTCGGTGGTCGGAATAAGTTGGGGGTAAATCTCTTTATTGGCAAAGTAATTTTGAATCTCGGAAAATTTAATCCTAAACGGTAGCCAGCGGGAAATTTCCTCGGCCTTGTAAGCCATGTTTTCCCTTCGGCGAGCCTGGCCGTTAACGTAAGTCATTCCCGCACCTACAATTATGATTGGAAGTTCAGTCTTGGACAAAACCTCAATCGGGTCCAACGGCGGCTTAGTCAAAATTTCCTTGAGTTCGACCGAGGCGATTTCCCCCGAAGCGTATACAGCTTCCGCCTGCCTGCCGGCAGGCAGGGCTTGGCTGATGACATAACGTAGAGCCTCGGGGATAGTCGGACGGGGGTGGGTCTTAAACCCCAAAGGAACCTCGACGAGGTCAAATCCGTCTTCTTCTACAAGAAGAGCCTTAGCCACCACCCCCCCAAAATCTATCGACAAAATCATGTTTCCATTATACGCAGGTGGGAAAAATTTACAAGAAGAAAATGTGGGGACGGCTTCAACTGTTACTTATTCAGGTGCGGCCGCACTCAAATAAGAAAAACCTCGAAACACTACCATCACGGGGCGAACACACCCGACGGGTGTGTAGCGACCGCCTCAGGCAACCTTATTGGTGGCGAATGAAAGGAAGAAGGGCTAGAATACGGGCCCTTTTTATTGCTGTTCTGAGTTGGCGCTGGTGTTTGGCACAGATGCCTGTTTTGGAACGGGCGATGATTTTACCCCTGTCAGTGATGAAACGCCTCAAAGCCAAGACATTTTTGTAGTCCGGATCATCACCCTGCTTGCAAAAACTGCAAAACTTGGGCACTCGGTTGTAACTTCTACGTCTTCGGCGTTTTTGTTGTTTTTTAGCCATACTTAATTCCCCAAAATTGACCCCACTTCGCCAAGGCTCATTAATCAACTAGTCAAAAGGGCATTCCTTTCTTCACCTCTTCGGGATCGACATCCTCGTTCTTCGCTTCTTTTTTAATCTCCTCTTTGATTTCCTTTTTGACTTCTTCTGATCCGTCAACTTCAGGCACTGAAGGTTTCGGAGCGGGAGCTTGCCTTGTCCCGACGGCCGTCGGGGCTGGGGCCTGGCCCGCACCGGATGGTGCCGGGGCACCGCGAGGACGCTGAAGCATAACCATCTGATCGGCCACAATCTCCGTCTTCGACTGACGGTTCCCCTCCTTACCCTCCCAAGTTTGGGTCTGTAGTCGCCCTTGAATATAAACCTTCTGACCTTTGACCAAATACTGACTGCAAACCTCGGCCAGCTTTCTCCAGGCAATTATGTTGTGAAAATCGGCCTTCTCTTTCTGCTCACCCTCAGAAGTGGTCCACGAGCGGTTAGTAGCCACCCCGAAACTGCAAACCGCGTGCCCCGCCGGCGTGTAGCGCAACTCCGGGTCGCGGGTCAAATTACCAAGAATAGTCGCCTGATTAACACTGTAAGCCATATCTTATTTCACCTCACAATCAAAAGGCGCAACACATTATCCTCAAGATTCAATCTCTTCTCTAATCCCCCCACCTCCGACGGGGCCAGTTTGAAATTCAAAAGGTGATAAACGCCTTCTTTCAATTTGTTGATCGGATAGGCCAAAACCCGCTTGCCCCAAGCGTCTTCTTTGACCACTTCCCCACCGGCACCGACAATCAGCTTTTTGATTTCCTCTATTTTCGCCTGTGATTCTTCCTCAGAAAAATTAGGCTCTAAAACGATCATTAATTCGTAGTTCATATCTTCACCGTCACCACATCCCCATCCTTCACCTCATACTCCTTCCCCTCAACGCGAACCCGCCCCTTAGCCTTTGCTTCTTGGTAAGATCCCGCGGCCTCTAGTTCCTTGAAAGGGGCTACTTCAGCGCGAATAAATTTATCGGTAAAGTCAGAGTGAATCATCCCCACCGCCTCTTTGATCACCATCCCCCGTTCAATCGGCCAGGCCTGTGCCTGACGCCCACCTTCGACGGTAAACATGGTTATCAGGTCCAACAAACTGTAGCATTCTTTGATAATCTCGTCAAGAACCGTCTCATCAGGATATTTTTCATTGCGATAGACAACGGTAGGTTTACTAATTCCGGCTTGCTCAAGTTCGTGGTTAATAATTTTAATGTCTCGCTCAGGGTCAAGACTGCCCAAGGGGTGGACAGCTTGGGCGTTTTCGAACGCGCGAACCACGTGCAAAATAGCCTGGCACTCACGAATTTTAGCCAAAAACTGATTACCTAGACCGGCGCCTTTGTGGGCATCTTGGACCAACCCAGCAATATCGATAAATTTGATGGCTGCCGGGACGACCTTTAACGCCGGCGCTGTAGCTGCAGACTCTTGGTCTGCCCCGCCGGCACTACCCGAAACAGCCACCCGCAAGTGAGCGAGTCGCTCGAGCCTGGTATCCGGCACTTCGACCACCCCGACATTGGGCTCAATGGTTGTGAAGGGATACTCAGCCACATTGGCAATCTCCCGCCCTAACAGCGCGTTAAAAAGCGTCGACTTCCCCGCATTGGGCATTCCGACGATGGCTACCGATAAATTCATTTTCTTAGTCTTCTTTCTACGGAGAGGATTAAAAAGATAGCAAAGGCGACGGCGAAGCCGGCGATGAAGACAAAGGACATAATCATCGATACACCAGAGACAAGACTACTCTTGCCGTAAGTGAAGGCAAGAAAGCTGTGAGGAAGAAAGGAAATAATGGCGAGGAACGCGCAAACCAAGGCCGCCAACCCCATCCGCTTGGCGTTAGAAAACCAGGAATCGATAATGCACCCGGACTTTTCGTTGTTCATAACCCCAGTTTAACAAAAATCTACCCCCTGTCAAATGATAAAGAAGCCGCTACGCGAAGAAGCATCAATTCTGTCTTAAAGTAGTGCGGCCGCACTCAAATTAGACAGAAGCACCTATAGAACTTCTTCATACAACTCATAGGCCTCATCGCCGCGCCAGTCGGTCGGTAGCAGTTCAAATGGAAGCTGGGGGTCGTCTTTAAGAATCGAAAGATAATGACTAGCCAGCGTATCTGCCGACGCATCTTTTTTGGTCTTGGAAAATTCGTACAAAAAACTCTTGTAGCGGTCGTTAAGGTCATTTAAATCATAGATATCACGAATCAATTCTTTAAGACTCCTGTCCCCCACCGCCCCGTCACTACCGGTATCCGAGATGATAATGGCCCCGTGCAGACTTTTTTCTTCGACAAAAGTTTCAAGGATTCCCTTGGGGTTGTAAGGGGTCAACCAAACGCTATCCTGCAGGTGAGCGCAACCGATCTTTTTAAGCATCTCACGCAGATCGTCACGAAGCTCCCGCCGCTCCTCGACCACATCATAGATGACCAGATAAAGCCGCTTGTCCCAAGGTCTCTTCTTTTTATACTGTGAAATAATCCCCTGGAGCCGCCGGCGGCCCTGTTTGGTAATTTGGGGTTTAAAATAGGCCTCGTCTTTGAGGGTCTCAATCAAGCCCTTTCTTTTAAGGCGATAAAAGGCGTTGTAAAAAGTTTTGTAGTCGATCCCCTCCATAGCATCCGAGGCCTCGTTATAAGCCCGCCAAATATCCGGAGGGCTGGCGCTCTTGCCGATTGAGGCCCCGAGAAAGAAAAATTGAAAAAGGACGAGGTCGGCAACCGTTGACACCACTCCCTCGCTGGCCTGCTTTACAATCCGTTTGTATTTCTTCCTCTTAATTCTTCTTTTTGTTGGCCTTTTCGTTTGTTTTTTCATTCTCGTTCTTATCTTACCACGGTCGTGTATGAATAAGAAAGAGCTTTACACTACAATCTAATCTCCAACCCATCGAAAGCCACAATGAACCGTTCGTCCAACTGCTTGGCCTCTTTGACCATCTCTTGATGAGACAGGCGCGCGCTGTGAGAAAAGTGGGAAAGAAGGATTTTCTTGCCTGGAATATTAGCCAAACCCTCAGCACCAACATGCTTTTCCTTCTCCCCCTCCTCGGAAGGGTTATGGAAAAACGGACAGTGGGCAATAACCAGATCAGGATTAACTTTCGAAAGCAACTCCCCAACTGGCGCCGGAATCCTACCCATATCTCCTAGATAAACCACCGTCTTTCTCCCTTTCTTCAGAACGAAACCACCGGAGTTAATATCCCCGTGCGGCCCCGAAAGAAAGGTCAAAAAGATGCCTCCGTCAAGCTCGACCTCCTGAAACGGCTTCAAAATCAGGGGGTCAAAAACTTGATGTTTGACCAAATCAGCAAAGGCTTCCTGAACACCCTCGTGGTACCAACCGTTCAGCCGTCCCTTCGTCAACCAAGAGTGAAAGTCCTCGCCGAGCAAAATCGTCCGTTTAATCTTGTGCTTTCCCAACCCGTGGCTTCGAGCCAGAATCAGACATTGTCTCAAATCGGCGAGGCCGTAGGTGTGGTCAAAATGGCGGTGGGAAAGGAAAAGATAATCCAAATGGCGATAGTCAAAATGGTTTTTGAGGATTTGCTGACGCAGGTCGGGGCCGGCTTCGACCAAAAGATCAACGCTACCAACCCGTATCCAATAAGAGCTTCGCAGGCGAACGTTCTTACCCCCAGCATTCCGGCAAATCTTGCAGCGGCAAAACGGGGTAGGAACACCCTCACTAGAACCAGAACCTAAAACTTTCACTTGCATTAAGAATTCTATCCTCCTTCAGGTTTTTTTCTTATTAACCAGCGACCGCACCTAAATAAGAAAGAAATAATTTCAAACCTTCCTAACCTTTGGACCTTTGGAGGTATCCTCGATGGTGTAACCCGACTCCAAAATCTTTTGGCGGATTTGGTCGGATTCGTCGAAGTGATCTTCTCGACGATGTTTTTCTCGCTCTTCGACTAATCGTTTTATTACCTGCGGAATCGTTTGTGTAGGTACGGAGGTCAGCTTGAGGCCCAGAACTTCGTCAAATTCCTGCAACACACGGCGCGCGGTAAACTGCGCTACTACACCGCCCCGTGCGGCTTTAACCAGATCCCAAACGACGGCCAGGGCCTGGGGCGTATTGAGGTCGTCGTTGATAGCGGAGAGGAAGCGGTTGCGGTAATTTTGTAGCTGCGCATCCTTGGTGCGCCCATTTTTGGCGGAATTAGATTCCGCAGCTACAAAACCACGAAGCCGCTTCAAAGCATTCTGCGCCGCCTCGAGCCCCTCCCAAGTGAAATTAAGGGGTTTGCGGTAATGGGTCGTTAAACAAAGGTAACGAAACGCCGACGGGGTGTAACCACGATCCTGCAAATCCTCCAACCGGTACAGGTTTCCTTTAGACTTGCTCATTTTTTTGCCGCCGACGGTCAGAAACCCAGCGTGCAACCAGTATTTAACAAATTGCCGACCAGTTGCCGCCTCGCTTTGGGCAATTTCGTTTTCGTGGTGCGGAAAAATATTGTCCTGACCACCAGTGTGAATGTCCAACTGCTCGCCCAAATACTTCATCGACATCGCACTACATTCGATATGCCACCCCGGATAGCCCACTCCCCACGGCGACTCCCAACGCATTAGGTGTTCGGGGTCAACAATCCAAAGGGCAAAATCAAAAGGATTCTTTTTCCCCTCAACCGGCTCCAACCGCGCTCCGGCGCGAAGCTCGTCTAAATTTTTGCCAGAAAGTTTGGCGTAATCAGGAAACTTGGAAATATCAAAAACGACATAGTTGCCAGCGCGATAGACATACCCCCTTTCCTCAAGACGTTGAATCAAGGCAATTATTTCGGGAATATGCTCAGTTGCTTTAGACATTACATGAGGACGCTGGATGTTGAGGCTATCTAAATCCTCCAAAAAGGCCTGGGTGTAGAATTCGGCGATTTCCCGCGGCGTTTTTTTCTCCCGCCGAGCGGCGGCTTCGACTTTATCTTCACCAGTATCGGCGGCCAAATCCTCGTCGGTCAGATGCCCCACATCGGTGATATTCATCACCTGCTTGACCTGATAATCGTTGTATTCCAAAACGCGACGCAAGATATCCGACATCACGAAACGCCACATATTACCGATGTGCGGGTACATATAGACCGTCGGACCGCAGTCGTATTGACGAACAAAATCGGCTTTCAAGGGTCTAAATTCCTCTTTTTGCCTAGTTAGAGTGTTATACAGCTTCAGCATCTCAATACTCCGTCCGTCCTTCAATTGCCTTACCTAACGTTATATCATCGGCATACTCCAAATCACCTCCGACCGGTAAGCCGCGAGCGAGACGGGTAACTTTTCCACCAAAGGCGGATCTGTCCAATTCGCGTTTAATATACATTGCGGTCGCCTCTCCTTCGACGGAGGGGTTGGTGGCCAGGATAATCTCCTTAAAACCGCCGCCGAGGAAAACCCGACGGGTTTCGCCGTCAACCCGTCGGGTTGGGCCCGCCCGCCTCGAGTCGCGAAGCGAGTCGGGCGGGGAATCGGCGGCGACCCGCTGCAACAACTCCTTAATTTTAAGCTCCTCCGGGCCGATGTTGTTTAAAGGATCAATCACTCCCTGTAAAACATGGTAAAGACCCTTGAAACCGGCTTTTTCCAAAGCCAAAACATCCAGCGGCGATTCAACCACGGCAAGGATTGTCCTTTCTCGCTGAGGCGAGGAACAAATCCGGCAAGGATCTTTCTCGGAAACGTTAAAACAGGTCTGACAAGTAACGGTGTCCCTCTTCAACCGCCCGACCGCCTCGGCCAGAGAGTCAATTTCTTCCTCCGGAATGTGAAGTAAGTAAAAAGTCAACCGCGCCGCGGTCTTTGGTCCTATACCCGGAAGTCTTTCGAAGGCTTCGATTAAGTTTTTTATAGAACGGGGAATGATCATTAGCAAAAAATCCTAAATTCTAATATCTAAGCTCCAAATAAATTCTAAGCACCAAATCCTAAACGTTTAGAATTTCGAATTTGGCGATCATAGATCACCATTAAACACTTCTACTGCTGATTTTTCAATAGTGTCAAAGTTGTCGTCGCTGGACTGGGAGGTTTCCTCAGTCTTTTTGGACTTTTTCCCCAAAATGCAGCGAATTTTAGTTGGGGCGCCTAAAATTTCGCTGGCCACTTTTTCCAAAATATTTCTATTTTTGGACTGCTCCAACTTCTCTTTGTGAAATTTATAAAAAACTTCTAAAGTTAAATCCCCGTCCTCAAATTTTAACGGTCTAGAGGATTTAAGTAATGCTTCTAACGAATGATTATAAGACTTGACCGCCTCTAAAATAGCGTCCCATTTCCCCATTATTCCCGATGCCAACTTTCGCTCCTTAGGGTAATTTTTGTCCTCTGGGGGCAGCCTATTAGGCTTTTTTGTTTCTTCTTCCCCTTGGGCCGCGAGCGGCGAACTGTGAACTGTGAACTGTGCATTTATGCGCACTACAGCAAGCTCCAAAGGAAGTTGGGGTATGACTGAATTTTGAAGTCCCCGACCCGCCTGAGTAAATTCTGTGATCATAAAATCCAACTTTTGGGGGTCTAACCTACTCGACTGCCCCTCCATCTGCTTGTAGTTTTCTTCGGGTACCTCTAGTAATTTCTCTCCTGCCCCACTCTTAATTAACAATAGCCCTCGTAAGTATTCCAAAACGGTCTGATTAAAGTTGTTTAGATTCGATCCATTTTCGTAGGTGCGATTAATAAACTCAATCGCTTCCGGTACCTGCTTATTCAACAAAAATCCAACAAACTCCCCGACCGATTCCCCCACCACCAAACCCACAACTTCTTCTGCAGGCAGGCCTCCAACAATTACCTGCTCGAGCATTGTTTCCGCATCTCTAAAACCCCCCTCGGCATTTTTAGCAATTAACTCTAGACCTCTATCTTCTACCTTAGCCCCTTCGCCCTCAACAATAGATTTCAGCTTGTTAACAATGTCTTGGGTCGAAGCCCGCCTAAATTCAAACTGCTGACAACGCGAACGGATGGTTTCGGGTACTTTGTGTGGTTCGGTGGTGCAGAGGATTAAAATAGCGTGCTTCGGTGGCTCCTCCAAAGTCTTTAGAAGGGCGTTGAAGGCTTCACGAGTCAACATGTGAACCTCGTCTACTACATAAACTTTTTTGTGGCCCGTGGTAGGCGCTAAGCCAATCTTTTCCCGCAAACTGCGAATATCGTCAATTCTCCGATTAGAGGCGGCGTCAATTTCAATCAAGTCCAAGCCCTGACCCCCAACCGCTTTGGCCAGCAACCGGGCCGTGCTTGTTTTCCCCGTCCCTCGCGGACCGTAAAAAAGGTAAGCGTGGCCCACTTGATTCTTCTCCAACTGAGAAGTTAAAACCTTGGTCACTGATTCCAAGCCAAAGAGGTCCTCGAATTTTTGCGGTCGGTATTTAGTGTAGAACATCAAAATAAATCAGTAAAGCCAGTAACAATAGGATTTTTTGTCTTTACTGTCTTTACTGATGTTACTGAATTACTTTTCCTCTTTCAAGACCCAATTTTTCACGGCGGTTAGAATTTGGGGGTAGAGGGAATCGAGAATTTGCTGTTCCTGCAAGGAAAAATGCTCAAGAACATAGTCGTTAGCCTCAACTCCTGTTGGCAAATGACCAGCCCCAATTCTCAATCTCCAAAAATCTTTCGATCCCAACTCACTAATTACCGATTGGACACCCTTGTGGCCAGCGGAAGAACGCCCAAGCTGCAACTTAAACTGCCCTAACTCAAGGTCAAAGTCGTCGTGGATAATTAATAAATCTTCTAGTGAGACCTCGAGACGGTTTATAGTCTTTTTAACATCTATCCCAGAATTGTTAATAAAACCGGTGTTCCTAAAAAAGACAGTGTCCCGATTCTTTTTTATTCCCCCCAAATCCCTCTGGATCATACCCACAAAGTGGGAACCGGTGTTGTGGCGAGTGTTCTCATACTTTTTTCCGGGATTACCCAATCCTACAAGCAACTTCATTGTCTAATGAAAAAATCCTAAATTCTAATATCTAAGCTTCAAACAAGCATCAAATTCGAAATTCAAAACATCCGAAGTTTAGGATTTGTGATTTAGGATTTATTTGGAGCTTCGAATCTAGGATTTAGAATTTTAGCTTCCCTAAGAAGGTTCCTCGCCCCATGAACGATTCTTTCCAAAATCGCTTCCCTGCCTTTAACCTCGTCAAGATTAACAACGATTTCCCCCAAAAAATAGGTCCCATCGGGAAGGTCTTCGTTATAGGGAAATGAGAGGACGTCCGTTGGCTCGTCCACTTTACGATACTTTTTATTTAATTCTTGCATTTTTCTGTCACCAACAAAAGCCAAACCAATCTTTAGTTTTTTCATAATTAAACGGCTTGAGCGGTCTGCCGGTGCGAACCGTTAAGGTTCGCTCCTTAATTATTTATAAATGCGCAGGGATTCCTTGAGGTGAGCATGGCAGACCCGAAAGCCGCACTAGCCAGAAAGTTTTTCCCTAACTATCCTGTTAACAACAGCGCCCTCGGCCTTGTTCGAAAGTCTCGGCATCACCACCGCCATCACCCTCCCTAAATCCCGCGGCTTAGAAGCCCCGACCTCGGCCAGCGCCTCGTCAATATACTTTTCAATTTCCTCTTCCTCCATCATCTTAGGGCTGTATTCTTTTAAAACTTCCAACTCGGCTTCCTCTTTTTGAACCAAATCTTCTCGCCCACCGCGATTAAATTCCCTAATCGACTCCTGATGCTGGCGAACCGCCTTTCTGACAATTTTGCCCCCATCCTCATCCCGCAGTTGCCTCCCCAACTCGATCTCCTCGTTATGAAGATCGGCCAAAAGCATCCGCAACACCGAAACACGGACCTTATCATCCGCTCTCATCGCCTTTGTTAGGTTGCTACGAACTCGCTCTGCCAAAGTCACTTCACGAATACCTTTCCCGCTGTTTGACTCGACGCCTTTTCTCCTCTTCCTCGCGCTTTCTAACCACCGAGGGCTTCTCGTAGTACTCGTGCTTTTTAATCTCGTCCATAATACCCTCCTTGCGCACCTCACGCTTAAAACGCCGCAACGCCTGCGAGATCGTCTCCCCTTCCCGTATTGTAACCTTTGCCATTCATAAAAACACCTCCTAACCTCCCGGCTCTTCCTCCGACCCGCCCAAAATATGCAAATGCTCATGCTCAAAATGATTATAGCCTGCCCCGTTATTAACCAATTTGTAACCTGTTTCATCCAAACCCAAGCGTTTAATCGTTTTGTAAACCGCCGCCATCATCTTATCCCAATAACCTTCGTGCTGACCGGAAATCGTTTCCGACTTCTCCCGATGTTTTTTGTCCAAAACCAGGACGTGGACCGGAGCGACCGGAAACTTATTCTTAATCACCAAAAACCCGTCGGTCTCCAAAACCTTCTCCGACGGCTCTTTTCCAGCGACTATTTGACAAAATAGACAATCCTCAGCCATTTTTAGACGCGCAGTAAACTGCGCTACTACATGTAGTAGCGAACTTTAGTTCGCGCCTTTATTCTATCTGATAGGTCAACCCTTGGCAAACGGGGCGGAAGAATCCGAGGTGGGAATTATAGGGATTTGGGAATTCAAAAAACCCCATCCCGCCCAACGGTCACAGATCGCCCTCGCAACACGCAAGCGTGTCACTTCGTTAATTTCACGACCTGCCCGCAACGCCTGAGCGAGTCCGGGCTTGCGATGGCGGGCGCGGTCGTGAAATTAAATTCGAAACTCAATAGGCCTGAGCGAAGAAGGGTTCTCTAGGAAGTTGGAAGAAGTTCCACAAATTCCTCAAGGGAAACAATCTTACCTTTCTTTTCTTCCCGTTTCTTAACCTCTACTCCACCCTTCTCCAGTGACCTTTGGCTGACAATTAGACGCTTCGGGATGCCAATCAGATCAGCGTCGGCCAGCTTAACCCCAGCCGACATTTCCCGATCGTCATACAAAACCTCAAAGCCCTCGTCAACTAACCGCTGATAAATCTCGTTGGATTTTTTAACAACTTTGGGATCTTCCATATTGAGGTTCAGAAGGTGAACCTGAAAGGGAGCGAGCGCTTCCGGCCAGATGATTCCCTTTTCATCGTGATGGCTCTCGACCACCGTCGCCATCGCTCTTCCGATCCCAATCCCGTAAGAGCCCATCCACATTGGCAACTCCTCGCCATCTTTATCAACAAAAGTCCCTCCCATCGGCTCGCTGTAAAATTTGTCAAGTTTAAAAACATGGCCAAACTCAATCGACTTTTTCTCCACCATTTTTCCTTTCTGGCAACGGCCACAAATTTTCCCCTCTTCGGCCAAAGCAATATCTCCCAACCGATCGACGGTAAAATCGCGGCCATAATTGACGTTAAAAGAATCCGTTTCCTTTTCTTTTTGGCCGCCGATGAAGTTTCTCACCGTCTCCAGAGAAATATCACCGACGTAAAGAGCCTCCTTGTGCCCCCAGCAATGAACCCAACCGGGCTTCGTCCCCAACTTCAAAAGGTCCTCTTCGGTCGCCTTGACCAGCTCCCCTTCCCCCAAGAGATTAGCCAACTTCATTTCGTTGACGTCTAGATCCCCGCGAATGACGGCAATAATAATTTTGCCCTTAGGCGTTTTATAAACAACATTCTTTAAGAACCTTGACTTTGGCAGACCGTAGTGCTTAACATTGTCCTCCATCGTCATCACCCACTCCGGCTGCGCGATGATTTTGAAAGGTTTCATCTCCTCGTCGAGATTGATATCCTCTCGGACAAATTCCGCCCGCTCTTTGTTGGCCGCGTAGCCGCATTGATTACAAACCAGAAACCGGTCGTCGCCAATCTCGAGCTCGACCATAAACTCGTGGCAATATTTACCGCCGATGGCGCCGCTGTAGGCCTCAACCGGAATTACTTTAAGATCCAACCGCTCGGCAATACGAAGGTAGGCCTCATACATCGCCTGATAGGTTTCATCCAACGATTTTTCGTCGGGATGGAAAGAATAGGCGTCCTTCATCACAAACTCCCGCACCCGCAACAATCCCCCCCGGGCCCGCAGCTCGTCTCGAAATTTTTGGGAAAACTGATGGATGACAATGGGAAGGTCGCGATAGGAGGGCTTGAACTTTTTGACCAGATCAAGCATCACCCCCTCGGCGGTGGCTCCCAAGGCAAACTCCGCCCCACGGCGGTCTTTAAGCTGCATCAGACCGGCCCCGAAGGCCTGGTCGCGAGCGGTGGCCCACCAAAGTTCCATCGGATGGAGGGTCGGGGTGGCAACCCGCTGCGAAGGAATCGCCGCCATTTCTTCATCAATGATTTTGACAATTTTTTCCCAGACGCGAAAACCTAAGGGCAGAAAACTGTAACGGCCAGCGACCAACTCCCGAATAAAGCCCCCTTTGTAAAGGAGCTGATGACTAACCGCCATCGCCTCCGCCGGCGCCTTTCTGACCGTTTTTCCAAAAAACTTAGAATATCGCATTGGACTTTTTGGCAATTTCCTTCTTCTCAAATTTCATCACAGGCCTATCATACCCCAAAATCCTTCTCCTTGACAAGATGTATTGACCGAAAATAAACGCACGATCGTAAGCTTATTTTTGAAATCACCAAAAGGTGACAATGTCTTTGATAGTTACCAGGACGGAGAGGAGGAGGAGAAGGACTAAACCAAGGTTGTTGGCGATTTTTTCTATTTTGGGATTGAGTTTGCGGCGCAGGACCGCCTCAAACCCTAGAAAAAGCAGACGACCGCCGTCAAGGGCCGGAATCGGTAAAAGATTAAAAATAAAAAGATTAAGATTGAGAAGGGCGATGAACTGTAAAAAGAAACGCTTGCCCATCGAGGCGGCAACATCGGTCATCACCTTAATCCCAAGCGGCCCAGCCACCTCGGTTGGAACCTCGCCCCGAGTGAAAATTCTTTGAATCATCCCCCCAAACCCCACCGCCATACTCTTGGTTATTTCCCCTACCTCGCATAGAGCGTAGAAAGGGGCCTGCCAAAGAGGATGCTGGATCATCACAATCTCGGGCTCAACCATCGCAATTTTAATCCCCAAAGCCCCCTCCCCCTCCGGCGGCTCAGAACGCGGCACCAGCCGCATTTGCAAGGCCAGGCCTTTTCGTTCAATCTCCAGCCCCACTTCCCGTCCCACTCGGCGGTTAACTTCAAGAATTAAATCCTCGACGGTGCCCACTTTCGTGCCGTCAACAGCCAGAACAATATCCTCCTTTTGCAATCCCACAACCTCCGCCGGAGAACCGGAAACAACCTCTTCAATGACGACTTTGCCGCTAATGCTAGGATTACCAATGGCAAAAAGAAAAGAAAAAATCAACCAGGCCATCAACAAATTGCCGAGGACGCCGGCGAGGATGATTGCCGCCCGAGACACCTTGGACTTGACCCGAAAACTGTCCGCATCGCCAAACCCAGCCACTTCCGGATCTTCACCCTTCAGTTTGACAAAACCGCCGAGAGGAATCCAATTGAGAGAATAAATCGTCCCTTTGAATTTTTTCCCCCAAAGACGGGGTGGGAGACCAAAACCAAACTCCTCAACGGCCACTTTGCGCCATTTGGCCATCAAAAAATGCCCTGCCTCGTGGACAAAGACCAGCAGGCTGAAGACAGCGCCAAAACGTAAAATAGAAAAGGTGGAGGTTAACAACATAAAACAGTAAAGGCAGTAACTTCAGTAAAACCAGTAAAGACAAGATTTTGATTTTATTGGCTTTACTGTCTTCACTGTCTTTACTAAATCCGTAGGATTTCCCTTTCTTTCCCCTCTCCAATCTCCTTAATCTCCTCGTTCGCCTGGTCAACCTGTTTCTGAATTTGCTTTTTTAACCTAAACTTTTCATCTTCACTGATTTCCTTTTGATCTTCTTGATGACGAACCTCCTCAATAGCCTCCTGACGGGATAAACGGACCTTTTGACGGGCTTCCTCGGCCCGCTCCTTGACTAATTTAACAAATTCGAGACGACGCTCCTCGGAAAGCTGAGGAACGGGAATCCTAATGACATCCTCATCCACCACCGGATTGTAGAGACGCCCCGTCGGGGCGTCTTTACCCCATCGGCGAAATGCCGCCTCAATATCCGGAATAACACTTTTGTCCCAGGGATCCAGAAGGATAAGATGGGGGTCGGGAGTGGAAATCGAAGCCATCTCTTTGAGAGTCATCTTTTGACCGTAGGCCTCAACCGGCAGATCCTCAACCATTGTCGCGTGAGCACGGCCTGTCCTAATCGTGCTCAAGTCTGATTTAAGGTGGTCGATGATCTGGGATAATTTGTTTACTAATTCAGGCATCACAAAAACTCTAAATCCGAAATTCGAAGCTCCAAACAAATCACAAATTCGAAATTCTAAACGTTTAGGATTTGGTGCTTAGAATTTATTTGGAGCTTAGATATTAGAATTTAGGATTTCTTCCCTATATCTGGAACCTCGCCAACCTTCCCACTCTAATATTCTCTCCTACTTTGGCAATCGTTTCGTTGACCAAATCCTGCACTATTTTTGAAGGGTCACGGATGTATTCTTGCTCGAACAGTTCGTTAGCGTCTCCGGGGTCGGTCGCCGCCACCTGCATGGCCAGTTCTTTAGAAAGCTTTTGAAAATCGTCAGTGCGGGCCACAAAGTCCGTTTCGCAAAAAACCTCGATCAAGACCCCAATTTTGCCGCCGTTATGGATATAGGAGGTCACCAGACCCTCGGCGGCCTCGCGCTCGGCTTTCTTTTGGGCCCTAGCCACTCCTCGTTCCTGAAGAAGTTTTTTAGCCTCCTCAAGATCTCCGCCGGAGTCCTCAAGGGCTTTTTTAACTTCTATAACACCAGCAGAAGTCTCCTCCCTAAGCTTTTTTACATCACTAACAGAAATAACCATAATTCCAAACTGAAATCCTAAATCCGAAATTCGAAGCTCCAAATAAATCCTAAATCACAAATCCTAAACGTTTAGAATTTAGAACTTCGAACTTGTTTGGAACTTAGGATTTAGAATTTCGAATTTTTCCAATAATCTCTTCCACCGACTTCGCTCCCAACCCTTTCAACGCCTTCAGTTCCTCTTCCGACATTGCTTTCAATTTCTCGACCGAAGTGACTCCCGCTTTTTTAAGCGCGTTGAGGGATCGCGTAGAAAGCCCGAGGGTATCAATAGTTACAGAGCGAGGCTCTGTAACTTCCTTTACCTCACCCTTTCCGTAACCGCCTGCGACCGCATCGGCTAAAACCTTAAAAATCAAGGCCAACGATTTTCGAGCGTCGTCATTGCCCGGAATCGGGTAGTCCACCGGACGAGGATCGGCGTTGGTGTCCACAATAGCCACCAGCGGAATCTCCTCGCGGACGGTCTCGTGAACCGCGGTCTGCTCCCGACGAGCGCTGGCCAAAACGACGGCCGCCGGCGGTTTCTTCAAATTCCTAATCCCCCCAACTGTTTTCTCCAACTTGGCAATCTTGCGATCAATTTCCAAACGCTCCTTTTTGGTGTAGTGCTGAAACTCCCCCTTTTCCCGCTTTCCAGAAAGATCATTGAGCCGCTCCATGTTAATCTTAACATGGTCAAAGTTGGTTAAAAGACCTCCGAGCCAGCGTTCGGTAATATACATCGCCCCGCAGCGCTCGGCCTCTCCGCGAACGATCTTCTTGGCTTGGCGCTTGGTCCCGACGAAAATAATCGCCCCCTCGTCCTTAGCGGTTTGGTAAAGAAGTTTGGCGGCGGCGACCAGACAGTCACGGGTTTGAGCCAAATCAAAGATGTGAACGCCTTTTTCCTCCATATAAATGTAAGGTGCCATTTGCGGATGCCAACGGCGTTTCTGGTGCCCAAAATGCACCCCGGCATCCAACAGTTCTTCCAGCGTAATTTTTTCAGCAGACAGTTTCATAACAATGGGAGTTTACCACAAGAATCTAAACTTGACAATACCCCGGAGTTTTGGTAGTTTTTAATACAGGGTAAAATCGTCTTCGACCTCTGGGCACCAGCCGCCTTCCGAGGAAAGGCGGAGAGAATAGTACCGGGGTACTATTTCTTTCTTATTTCACCGCGACCGCATCTAAATAAGAAAAACCAATTTAATTGTACGATCGTGAAATTAAATAAATTTGTCACTACGCGCTACGAACTACTCACTGCTTGCTGATTTCCGCGGATCTTTCCAGGAGGCGAATTTGCATTTGGGATAATTGGAACAGCCATAGAAAGTCTTGCCGCGCTTAGATTTTTTGACAATCACCTCGCCGTCATCACACTCCGGGCACTTCATCCCAACCTTATCTAAATAATTCTTGGTAAACTTACACTCCGGATACTTGTTGCAGGCGATAAATTTACCAAACCGGCCTTCTTTGAGCCGCAAATCCCCCCCGCACTCGGGGCATTTACCCTTCAACTGGCTCTTGTCCAGATCGTCCGGCTGACCGTCTTCGTCTTTGTCTTCGTAGGGACGGCCGTATTTACACTCCGGAAAACCACTGCAGGACAAAAACTTTCCGTATTTACCCAGTTTGACGACCATGGGCTGGCCGCACTTCGGGCACTTCTCCTTTGTTTTCTCCAAAGTAGTAAAATCCTCCTTCTTCAACTCCTGCACCTTTGTCTCTAAAGTCTTCTCAAACGGCTCGTAGAACTCTTTGATGACTGGCACCCACTCTTTTTCCCCTTCGGCAATTTTATCCAAGTCCTCCTCCATCCGAGCGGTAAACTCTAGATCGACAATCTTCGGAAAGTGGTCGACCAGCAAATCGTTAACCACTATCCCCACATCCTGCGGCACCAAGGCCCGATCCTCTTTGACAACGTACTTCCGACTAAGAATGGTCGAAATCGTCGGCGCGTAGGTCGAGGGGCGGCCGATCTCAAACTCCTCCAAATCTTTAACCAGGGTAGCCTCGGTGTAGCGCGGCGGGGGCGAGGTCTGGTGCTCCGAGGGCTCCAGTTTGACCAGATTCAGATTGTCCCCCACCGCCAACTCCGGCAAAAGGGTATCTTCGCGCTTGCCGGAGTAAACCTTTAAAAAGCCGTCGAAAACCAGCACCGACCCCTTGGCTTCGAAAAGACAGTCAGCGGCTTTAATTCCCACCTTAGTGGCGTCGAAAACGGTGTCCGTCATCTGCGAGGCCACCGCCCTCTGCCAAATCAGTTTGTATAATCGGGTCTCGTCCCTTCCCAGTTTTGAGATTTGGGATTTGGGATTTGGGATTTGCCCGACCGCAGTCGGGCGAATGGCCTCATGGGCTTCTTGGGCCGTCTTCGACCTTGTTTTGTAATAACGAGTTTTTTGCGGAAGATACTTGTCCGAAAAATTCTTCTTGATATACGCTCGTGCGCTGGCCAAGAATTTCTTTGAGAGACGGACCGAGTCAGTACGATGATAGGTAATCAACCCCTGCTCGTAAAGCCGTTGGGCCGCCCGCATGGTTCGCTTACCTGAGAAACCCAAGGCTCCGGAGGCGGCTCGCTGAAGGGTGGCCGTAGTAAAAGGTGAGCTCGGTGAGCGGGTAACTTTCTTCTTATCGACCGATCGAACAACAAAATCCTCCCCCTTCAAAGATTTGACGATCTTTTTGGCCTCCGCCTCGGTTTCAATCGTCGTCCGCTTGGTGCGGTAGGAGCCGGAAAAAAGTTTAAGCTTTTTGGTCACAAAAACACTCTTCCCCGCCTTTTCTTTAAGTTCGGCCTCGAACTCTTCTTTAGAAGAGGTTTTTGAAGAAAGAAGGGCCAAGATTTTCCAATAATTTTCCTGCTTAAATTTTTCTCGCTCTCTTTCACGCTCAACGATGAGACGGACGGCGACCGACTGAACCCGCCCCGCGGAAAGACCATAGCGGATTTTCTTCCAAAGCAGGGGGGAAAGTTTGTAACCAACCAGACGATCGAGGACACGGCGGGCCTTCTGAGCGTCGACCAAATGGGAATCTATCTTCCCCGGGTGTTTAAAGGCTCCCTTGACCGCCTCTTCCGTTATTTCATGAAAAACTACCCGCTTGAAATTTGGCCCGCCTTTGGCGGATGAGCTAAGCACGTCTTGAACGTGCGCAGCTATGGCTTCACCCTCCCTATCAGGATCAGTGGCCAAGTAAACTTGATCGGCCTTTTTAGCCGCCGCCTTCAGTTTGGAAACAACCTTCTTTTTCTTTGGGGCCACCTCATACTGCGGCGCAAAATCTTTTTCGACATCAACGCCCAACTCCGATTTCGGCAAGTCTTTAATATGTCCCGAAGAGGCCTCAATCTCAAAGTCTTTACCCAAATATTTTTTCAGCGTTTTTGTCTTCGTCGGCGACTCAACTACCACTAGGTTTTTCATAACAACTCCGAGCATACCACACTACGTTGGAAAAGTTCAACGGTTTGAACCGTTGAACTAATGAACCATTTAATTTCACGATCGTGAAATTAAATAGGACGAACACACCCGACGGGTGTGCAACGGATCAGACAACCGTAACAAGCCAGCTTGTCACTCCAACCTCAAAGGGCAGTCACCTGGCAATGCGGTAAACTTGGTTGCCAAGGTTTTTAACCTTGCCCTTCATCTCCATCATGGTCAAGGTTGAGGTGACGGCTGAAGTCGAAAGATTAGATTCTTGGATGATTTCGTCGACATGAATCTCATCGTTACCGAGAATTTTGAGAATTTCTTCCTCTTCAGGCGAGTCAGGAACCACCTCTCTAGCCTCCAGCTTCAAACTTCTAGCCTCTAATTGCAACTCCTCGAGAATGTCTTCGACCGAGTTAACTAATTTGGCCCCGTCTTTGATCAGGTGATGAGTTCCAACACTTAAGGGACTGAAAATCGAGCCAGGGACGGCAAAAACCTCCCTCCCTTGCTCCAACGCCGCTCGGGCGGTGTGGGCCGTTCCCGATTTTTTCGTCGCCTCAACCACCAAAGTCCCCAAAGCTAAACCACTAATGATCCGGTTTCGGATCGGGAAAAAGTGCTTCAGCGGGGTCGTCCCCAAAGGATGTTCGGAGATAATCGCCCCTTGACCCTCTTCAAGAATCCTTTCAGCGAGAAAAGTGTTCGAGGTGGGAGTGATGATATCTACTCCCGAGGCCAAAACGGCAACCACCCGCCCTCCGGCGTCGAGCGCGGCTTGGTGAGAGGCCAAATCAACCCCAAAAGCAAGTCCAGAAACGATGGTCAGACCGTGGGCAACCAAATTTTGGACCAAATTTTCGGTTACCTCTCGCCCATAACGGGTCATTTTACGACTACCAACGACCGCTACAGCCAATTCGTCCTCCTTCTTAAGTCGTCCCCGCACATACAAAACAAAGGGAGGGTCATAAATCTTCTTCAATAACGCTGGATAGTTCGGGCTGCTAATCGTTATCACTTCCACACCAAGTTTGTTAAGCCCCTCCATTGTGGTTCTTAAATCAAGACTTCTCTGAATTTTTGAAAAATTTTCCACCAAACCTTTGGAAAAATTAAGTTTTTTGAGATCGGAAGCCGAGGTGTTCCAAGCGGCCTCAACATCGCCCGCATATTTCAGCAGTTGCCGAAAATGGACCGGACCAAGACCTTCGACGTTATTTAAAGCGACCCAGTATTTGAGATCGGACATAAGTTAATTTACAATTTTCAATTTACAATTCACCAATCAATTTCCAATGAACCAATTTACAATGTTTGAAAATTGAAACATTGAAAATTCAATCCTGCCTGCCGGCAGGCAGGAAAAATTGATAATTGGTAATTGAAAATTATTCCCCGAAATACGCTTCAAGTATTTTCCTCGCCACCGGTGCCGCATCGTGACTTCCCTCTCCCCCTTCTTCCAAAAAGACAGTAACCGCAATTTCTGGCTTGTCAAAGGGAACAAAACAGGTAAACCAGGCGTGGGTTCGATCACCTTTACCGATCTCGGAAGTCCCTGTTTTCCCGGCCACCGGCAGTTTAAAATCGTAAACCGGGTAGGCTGTCCCTCCCGGCGAGGCCGCCGCCCGCATTCCCTGCCGCACCCAATCCAGAGTCTCCGCCGAAGCAATCTCCGAGCGCAAAACTTCGGAAGAGTCCTCTTCAATTAAAAGGGGCCTGTAAAGCGTCCCCCCATTGGCCACCGCGGCCACCAAATTATTAAGTTGCAAAGGGCTTACCAAAACATCCCCCTGACCAATACTCATGTGGTAAGTGTTACCAATATACCAAGGTTCGCCGCGGGTTTGAAGTTTCCACTGTTTATCCGGCACCAAACCGGTCGCCTCGGACGTCAGATCCACCTTGGTTTCCGACCCTAAACCAAAACGCCGTGCCCATTCACCCAGCTTCTCAACCCCCACTCCCCGTTGACCGCCGTACCCCCCACCCACCGTATAAAAATAAATATCCGACGACTTAGCAATCGCCTCCACTAAACTGACAGGGCCTAAACCTTCACGGGCCCACCCTCGGAAAACAAAGCTACCAACCGCAATACTGCCCTTGTCATCAATCACCGTCTTGGGAGTGATAATGCCCTCCTCCAAAACAGCCGTGGCCGTAACTATTTTGAAAGTTGAACCTGGAGGAAAAACTCCAGAGAGAGCTCGATTAAACATTGGCCGCCGGGGATCCGAAAGAAGGGCTTGGTAATCCGCTTGGCTGACTCCCGTTGAGAAGGGGTTGGGATCAAAAGACGGCAGACTGACTAAGGCTAAAATCTTCCCGTTGCTAACCTCCTGAACAACGGCCGCTCCACCTAGGGCCTCGGATTTGTCCACACCTTCAGAGAGAGCCTCAAAAACCGCCTTTTGAAAACGAGCGTCAACAGTTATAGTTACACTGTCTCCGGAAAGGGCCTGTTTTTCGGAAACGGTCTGAAACTGGTGACCAAAGGCGTCAACCTCAATTAGCCGTTCGCCAGATTGTCCTCGCAACACCGACTCGCAAGCCAACTCCAGATTGGATTTACCCACCTTGTCCCCGCCACGAACACCTAAATCCGAAAGCCGTTCCAAATCATCCCTGGAGGCCTCACCCACAAAGCCCAAAATGTGAGCAAAAACCTCACCCTCAACATAGTCCCTCACCGGCTCAACCTCGGTAGAGACACCGGGGAAAAGATCAGAGTTGGCCTCAATTTTCAAAGTAGTGTCCCGGTCAACACCGCTTTTGATGGTTACCAAACTTTTTCCCTCCTCTCTAGCCCTCTTGACCCGCTCTAGAATCTTCTCTTCGGTTACGGAAAGGACCTTCGCCAAATTGACAATCAATGACTCACTATTTGCGATTAACAGGCTTTCCATGCTCAAAACCACATTAAAACCGGGGCGGTTGCGAGCCAAAACCTCCCCTCTTCGATCCAAAATCACCCCCCGCTCGGGCTTAACTACTTGAGACAAAACCCGGTTAACCTCGCTTAAAGTAAGGTTTTTGCGGCCCTGAGCAATCTGCAAATTATAAAGCCTGCCAACCAGAACCGTCCCCGTGACTAAAGGTAACAGCCAAAACGGTAACAGTCGCCACCCCTGGTTTCTACCTCCAGCAGAAGGGGCTGACCTCTCGCCAAATCTGCCCCTTTTCGACGGAAAAAGAACCTCCTTCCAGTCTTTAGAAACTCCCAAAGAGACCTTGCGCCTTCGAGAAACGGCCAGGTTGTCAACAAAGGTTTTGTTAAAATCCATCTTCTCATGAAAACACTAAAGCATAAAAACAGATCGGGGTTGTTGTTTTAATGTTCTCGTGTTTTTATGTTTTAATGACCAGCTCTCTCTTGTCCGAAAAAGTCTTTAAAAAGTGCCGCAGTGCCGGATAAACCACCGCCATCACCCCAACGTCTAGTATGCCGCCTTTAAAAAGGGCGAACGGGTTGAAGGTTGGAAAAACCTGAACAAACCGAAGGATAAACGCAGATACGAAAGTCGTTAAAAGCATGACGGGGAAAGAACCTTCGGCGAATCGTTGAACTAGACCAATTGCCCCGCTTATCAAAAGCAGTGTTAAACTGCTAAAACCCAAAGGGGTGTTATTGACCAAATCAAGGAGAACACCTCCAAAGAACGCGCTATAATAGGATTTTGGAGACCTTCCCAAAAATTGCCAGGCTAAAACTAACCCTAGCAAAAGATTAGGCTCGGTGCCAAAAACAGGAAAAAAGGGAAGGGCAGAAGCTTCTAAAAGAACAGTAATAATTAAAAGTAAACCTAACAATAATCCCCTCATAATATTCCCCTATTTCACTACAAAAACCTCCTCCAAATCCCCTATTCCCACAGGAAATTCCAGCTCCGCCTCCTTGAAAACATCAGCCTCCTGACCCAAAATTCTACTGATAGTCCCCAAGATAAAGCCTTTGGCAAATTTTCCGTCTTCGCCTGAGGTAATAATCATATCCCCAACCACCAGGGTCTCAGTAGGTAAAACTTTTTGCAAAACCAGGATCGTTCCGTATTGGCCACGGGCCAGGCCGCGGGTCCGCGCCGGCGAATCCTGGTCCAACACCGTGGTCGAAAATTGGGGGTCGGTCAAAAGACGGATCTTCGCCCTCCTTGGTTCCACCTGAAAAACTTCGCCCAGAAGAAATTTTTTAAAAATAACGGCTGACCCTTCGCGAACCCCGTTCTCGGAGCCCTTGTTAATAACGGCCGTCGCCTCCCCCGCCTGCGTAGAACGTCCCACAATCTCTGCCAGGACAAGTTTCCGGGGAAAAGTTTCTTCAACCACCGCCAACTGCTCCTTTAACAATTTGTTTTCCTGCCCCAGTTCTTTGTGGTTTGATAATCGAGACTCCAACTCCAAAACCCGGTCGCCAAGTTTTAGGTTCTCTATCTGTAAATAGCGAAGATTCAAGAAAAAATCCAACTCCCCTCTAAGACTTTGCGAAACATGGTAAACGCCGTGTTGAAGAGGGCTGACTACCATAGCCGCCGCTCCACGAATAGGCATTATTAGAGGAGTTTGATCCAGAATTATTAAGACTAAACTCAAAAAAAGAAGGCGGACGTACATTACACCCCCACCTCTATCCTCCTCAACAGTTCCAATTCTTCCAAAACCTTGCCCGCACCACGAACCACACAGGTCATTGGATCTTCGGCTACAACGGTGGGAATTTTTGTTTTCTGGGCGATCAGTTGGTCAATTCCCCCCAGTTGCGAAGCGCCGCCGGCAAGGATTATTCCCTTTTTCATCACATCAGCAAGAAGTTCTGGCGGAGTCTCTTCAACCGCGTCTTTGACTGTTTGCACAATGTGAGAAACTACAGGATTGAGGGCCTCTCTAACTTCGACCGCTGAAATAGGAATTTCCTGAGGCAGACCGCTAGCCAGATCACGACCGCGTAGGGTTGCCGCATCTGATATTTTCTCGTCATTTTCGAACGGAAAAGCCGAACCAACAGCGATCTTGATCTTTTCCGCCGTTCTCTCCCCCAAAAGAAGGTTAAAATTCTTCTTGGCGTAGTCAATAATATTTTGGTCCATAGCGTCCCCAGCAACCCGGATTGACTTTCCAACCACAATCCCCCCTAAAGAAATAACCGCAATCTCGGTTGTCCCGCCGCCGATATCTACAATCATGAACCCCTCCGGCTCCTCAACGGGCAAACCGGCGCCAATTGCCGCCGCCATGGGCTCCTCCAAAAGATGTACTTCGCGGGCCCCCGCGTTTTTGGCCGCGTCCGAAACCGCCCGACGTTCAACCTCCGTCACCCCTGAAGGAATGCCAATCACCACGCGAGGGCGCGGTATTCTGGGAATCCGCGAAGGAGTTGAATGGGCTTTATTGATAAAAAACTTAAGCATTTGCTCGGTAATTTCGAAGTCGGAGATAACCCCCTCTCGGAGAGGGCGAATAACCAAAATATTAGCCGGGGTCTTGCCCACCATCCGCTTAGCCTCCGCCCCGATGGCTAAAATGTTTTTGGTTTTCTTGTGAATAGCCACAACCGAAGGTTCACGGATCACAATCCCTTTGCCGCGAACCAAAAGCATAGTGTTGGCCGTTCCCAAATCAACACCAATGTCGTGAGAAAAAAATCCCAAAATGTGGTCAAGCATCTCATCTTTAGTCTAACACTTTATAATCTCTGAAAGCAAAAGAGTTATTGAGACGGAAATTAATTTCACGATCGTGAAATTAAAAATAATGACCTTCGCACATACGAAAGTGGGTGGAAAATCGGTTTCTTCAAAAACCGAGCCTCCAAGAAGAAAAGCTTTAACAAAAGGGCAAAACCACTCCCCTAAAACCCGGGGGGCCTTCCCTAATTACTAACAGATGATGGTTTGGAAAAACTAAGGGGCTAAACTTCGACCTTTTTGACTCGTGAAGACTTGAGGCACTGAGCACAAATTCTCATCGTTTTAATTCCCCCCTCAATCTGAACCTTTACCTTTCTCAAATTAGGCTTCCATTTCCGCCTGGTTGACGGCCCTCGTCTGGCCCACATTCCCCCGTGCTTGTGGACACTGTTTTTCCCCATCAAAGTTCCCTTGCCGCAAAGTTCACATACTTTAGCCATAGTGAGTGCAATTCTAGCAGAATTATTAGAAGAATCAAGTCCGAGCAGAACCACAGAGCCCCAGGTACTCTATCAAAAACGAAGGCAGAAAGCAGAATACAGAAAACGGACCTAGAGAACAGAAAACAGATAACAGATCAGTAATTTTGCCAGTTATCCTTCAACTTATAAATCCTGCCTGCCAATTGATCATACCGCTCGATTAACCCTTTAGCTCTCTCTCGAGGTATGTAACCAAACCGCTTGGCTAGCTCCAAATGGGACATCATTTCGTTGCTTTCTCCAATAGCGTCATTCATGTACTTTCTGAAGCTTCTAACAGTTCTTCTTTTTGACCAACCCTCGGCTATCAAGGCCGGTACCGCTCTCGAGGCCCTTCTAGACTGATCGGTGAGTTGGAACTTCTCGTGCGATGGATAAGACCGCACAAGCTTTTCCACCTCCTCGGCCAGATTCATACCCTCCTTATAGATCTCGAGATCCTGAAAACTTTTGATCATTGTTGCTATCTTACCATCTAATTCCGTTTTCTGTCATCTGTCCTCGAGTATCTGTCTTCCGTTCTCTGCCCTCTGTCTTCTCTGGAACGAAAGAGCGGAACCCTAACACCAAAAATCGCTCTTGACAAACCTGCAAATCTATGCTTAAATAAACCCGAACCCTGAGGTGAACGTTTAAAATCCGGTTCAAGAGTGAACCTCCAAACTATCTTTTAGGGAGCCCGGCTCCCCGACGTGACGTCGGAGGAGGGCACCCACCTGTAGATCGCTTAGGGTCACCAAGCCGGAATCGCCACTCTCGGGGTACCATAATCGAAATTCATCAAACCCCACTCTCGACATCGTCTGTGTGTTGAAAAGTGGGGTTCTTTGTGGTAGATTTTATCCTGAGCAGACAAAGGGCTGGAGTAGCTCAGGGGAAGAGCACTTCCATGGTAAGGAAGGGGCCGTGGGTTCAAATCCCACCTCCAGCTCCACCACAAAATTAAACTAATTTACTCTGAGCGCGGGTCGCATAGCGGCTATTGCACCAGACTGTAAATCTGGCGTCCTTACGGACTACGGGGGTTCGAGTCCCTCCCCGCGCACCATATTGCAACAACTCCGACTGTTTCTACCCCTAAGCCCCCCGACGTTACGTCGGGGGGCTTTTGTTCGCCCTCCTGTATTTCTCGGCAATAGGAGACATCTCTGGCGGCCAAACCGGATCAATCGTATTTTATAGGCCCGTCCCTTCCTCATTCCTACCTTCTCCGTCGCTCGTTCCCGGGGCTTGCTGAAAGGGTTTTTTTCCTGTTTTTATACTACCGCAAGTTGTGGATTTGTCAAAGGCAACAAACGGTGCCGCCAGAAGCGCTTATTCATAGAGTCTCTACCAAAAGATTATAAATCGACTTAATCTCACTTGCGGCGGACAATTTAGTCTCCATAATCGGTGTTAGATTAGCAACAGCCTTAAAAATCTTTTTATCGTAGGAAATCTTACCAAGCATTTTATCTTTAAACTCCTTCTCAATCCTTCGACTGAGCCTAGGATTAATATCCCACTTGTTGACAACAACACCGTAGGAAATTTGGAAATGATCAACGACGGTGAGGACCCTTTTGAGATCGGAAAGGCCGGAAGGGGTTGGTTCGGTTATCAAGACGGTAAAGTCGGCGTCTTTAAGAGCGGCGATAACCGGACAACCGGTACCAGCGGGAGAGTCGAGAATCATAATCTCGTGTTTGAAGTCTTCGGCCCGTTTTTTGATTTCGTCAACGATTTTTCCCGAGCCGGTTTCTCCCGGATGGAGTTGGGCCGAGATGAGGGGAAACCCGTGGACATTGTTTTTAACCCTGATTTCGGCGTTTTCAACGGGTACCATTTTGATTGCTTTTTGGGGACAAATTACTTCGCAAGCGCCACAGCCCTCGCAGAAGAAAGGATTAAGTGTAATAGCGGACTTTAGTCCGCGCCTCTGAGGGCGCGCAGTGAACTGCGCTACTACATCGTCTTTTTTGAGAGCGTCAAAAGCGCAGATATCTACGCACTTACCACAGAGGTTGCATTTTTCTTGATCGATTACCGGACGTTCGCTGGTGGAAATTTTGTCGACAGAGTCCCATAGACGCGCACTGAACTGCGCTACTACATCAGACTGGCCTAGCCAAAGATGTAGATTTGGGGCATCAACATCACAATCGACGGCGACGATTTTTTTATCTTTCGAAAACAACATCGCCAGCGCCGAGCACAGCATCGACTTCCCGACTCCACCTTTTCCCGAAGCAACGGCAATTTTCATAATTTCAACGCGCAATGAATTGCGCTATTACATCCTCTTTTTGTAGTAGCGAACTTTAGTTCGCGTCAGTCCACAATTCCCGCCGGTTCAAAATCAACAATCGGATAACTTTCAAAGCAACCCACAACCCAATCTTTTCCTTCCTCCCTTATGAATCTGTGGATGCTGGAAAACTCGTAACCGCTTATTTTGTTAACATAACCGTGTTTGACAGGGTTCTGGTGAATATAATTTAGGTGTCGATAGTAATCTTCCTCACTCCTTATCACACGATCGACATATTGATACCAGACAGGTGTATCTTTTGCTACCAGAGAGGCGAGGACCACAGGATCGGTCAAGCGACCGTTTGTAATAGCGGACTTTAGTCCGCGGTAGGTTTCGGGTTTGAAACACTTTTGGTAGCGCGCAATGAATTGCGCTAATACATCCCGTTGCGCGCACTGAAGGGCGCTACTACGATGAGATGCTGTATTAGCAAACTTCAGTTCGCGCTCTAATTGCTGTTCTTCGGAAGATAACCTCCTTAGTTGTCTTTTGTCCCAGGGAGTTACCTCCTTAGTCAACTGTTGGCCAAATTCGGTAATTAAAGGTGGTAGATTCTTTTTTATAAAATGAGCGGTTGCTCCGTGAAGCTCTCTAACGAAGGGGGCGACCAGCCCGCCTTCAATTACTCTGATTAGAAAGTGATAATGATTATCCAAGACCACCCAGGCGTCGAGATCCAATTTGTATTTTTCGAGAATGGAATTCGCCTTTTCCAAAAGATACGTTTTTGTCGCCTTTGGAGCTAAATAGGAAAACCCACCATAGATACGGGCGGTGAGAAAAAGAATAGAGCTGTTAGGATGAATGTGTAATGGTCGATGTTTCATTTTGAGACGCGCACTAAAGTACGCTATTACAAACAGGGCTCGCGTAGTAGCGAACTTCAGTTCGCGCTTCTTGGGGTACGCAATAAATTGCGCTACTACATTCTCTTCGTGTACTAGCGAAATTCATTTCGCGACAGTTTAATTATCTTCCCAACTCCGGCCTCTATATAATCATCCTCGTATTCCTCTTTAAACAACTCCCGGCAACGGTCGCCGCTGCAGTGACAGGGAGCGGCTTTTTGGACGCGAAGAAGGCGAAAATCTTTTACAATATCTCTCAACTGAGAATTCGAGGCACCCCTTAAATGAAAACCGCCCAAGACAAGGAAAACTTCTTCGTCGGTTATTTCTTTTGCTTTTTTGACGATATTGACAATTCCGGGGTGAGCACAGCCGGTGATAACGATTAGACCTTTCTCTGTCTTGACCACTAATGATTGCTCTTTGATAAAAGTTCCCATTTCACCGGTTGTCAAAACTCCGTCGGTGATTGAGGTTGAATCAGAGACTTCGACAATCGATGCTCCAAAGGATTTCACCCTATCTTTAAAACTTTGAGGAAATAAGGAAGGGAGGGAAACAGCAACTTTAGAATTTTTCTCTAGGAATCCAAAGAGCCCTCCCACGTGGTCTCCGTGGATGTGAGACAGAACGATGATGTTAATTTTTTGCGGGTCAATACTCAGCACCCGCATATTAGAAAGTAGAGTTTCCGCATCGGCTCCGGTGTCAAAAAGGATAGTTTGAGTTCCAGTTTCCACTAGACACCCAAAGCCCCAACCGGTCCTTAGACGTTCATCAAAAGGGTTGTTATCATAGACAACGGTAATTTTAACTTCGGGACTTGTTTCTTTTTCCATGAAAACCTCCTCTAAAGGTTTCTCTTTTTGTGTATCTTTGTTTCGTATCAAAAGATAACCGATCCCGATAATGATAGCAGCAGCAAAAAGAATTATTAGCATTTTCATTTTTCCAGCGCGCACTGAAGTGCGCTACTACTTTCTAAAAATTAGCGAAACCAGAAATATCAAAGTTGCCGAAAGAATAACCATTGGGCCGGCGGGAAGACCTGAAAATTCAAAAAGAAAAACCCCGGCAACCGCTGAGAGCGCTCCAAAAAGTGGAGCTAAGAATCCGTAGCTTCGCATATTTTTACTTAAATTTCGGGCGGTGCAAGCGGGAATAGCAACCAAAGCGGCGGTTAAAAGTCCACCCACCAGTTTTGCTCCCAAAGCCACAATGATAGCAATACATCCCAAATAAATAAGATTATATTTTTTGATATTGACCCCTTCTACTTTGGCTAAGTCCTCGGAGATATTGATCAAGAGCATTTTGGAAAAAATTTTCTTCAGTACAGAAAAAATTAAAAGACAGAGAATGGCGGTAGTCACTACTTCCCCAAAACCAACTTGGGAAATATCGCCAACCAAGGCCGTTTCCGCTTGTTCAATTGGTAGAAATAAAAAGGCCAGGGCCACTCCCGAGGCAAAAACAACAGCGGTTAGAGCTTCCATCGGCAACTTTGTTCTCATTTCAAAAAACCAAATTAAAATTATTCCCAAAATAACAAAAGGGAAAGCGCCTAAAGAAACGTCAAAACCATACAAGAGCGCCAGGGCAATTCCGGGCAAAGTTAAATGCCCCAAAGGCCCGGCGACCAAAGCCATTCTTTTTTGCAACATCAGCGTTCCTAGGTATCCCGCCGTGGCGCTGACAAAAATTCCGCCAATTAAACTTAAAATAAATTGAGACATAGTTTAGCCCGATTTATGCTGATAAAACTTAATTTCCGTTCCGTACATTTTTTCCAAAAGCCCTGTCGTTAAAACCTCTTTTGGTTGGCCCGAGCAGCTTACTCCTTTTTTGCTCAGGCATAAAACATCACTAGAATATTTATAAACAATGTTTAAATCGTGAGTGACGAGCAAAATGGTTAGTTTTCTTTCTTTCCAAAATCGGTGTAAGAGAGAGTAGATTGTTTCTTCCCCTCCAATATCGATGCCGGCAGTCGGTTCGTCAAAAAGTAAAACTTCCGGTTCGGAAATCAAAACCCAGGCCACTAACATCCTCTGAAATTGGCCGGTGGACATATCCCCAATCCTTTTTTTAAGAAAAGCGCCCTCTCTAATTCCCACCAATTTTAAAAATTTCAAAATCTCTTCTCTGGTAACCTTTTTCAGCTTGAAAAACTCCTCTACCGAGAGGGGCAAGTCTTTAACTTTTAATTGGGTTATGCCCTGGGGCAGATAGCCAATTTTTGTTTTCTTTTGCCAGAGGACTTCTCCTTGATGGGGTAAAAATCCCAAGAGAGTTTTCAATAGAACTGTCTTACCGGCTCCGTTAGGTCCCAAGATGGTGAGAATTTCCCCTTCTTTAACTTCGAAAGATAAGTTCTTGATAATTTCCTCACCGCCTAGTTCAACCTTTAAATTTTTTACTTCTAAAATTTTCATTTCTTGACAGCGCGCAGTGAACTGCGCTACTACACCCTCTTTTTTGTAGTAGCGAACTTCAGTTCGCGTTTAAGAGATCAATTTCTCCGAGGCCACCTCTTGAATAGGCCGCAACTAACTTCCTCGAGTAAGGTATCTCGTGTTCTATTTTAACACCAAAATTTTTAGCGATTTGGTCGATTGGCTTGCGGTTTCCCAGGTCAGCTTGATTTAAAATAATGTTCATCGGGACTTTTAATTTTTGCAAAAGTTCGAGAATTAACTTTAAATCGTGAGCCCCCAGCGGCGTCGGTTCGGTAACGGCGTAGGCCAGATCGACATTAATTAAAGCGCGGATGACGCTACAGTGCATTCCCGCCGCGCTGTCCAGCAAAAGATAGTCAACCTCGTTTTTTTGGGCAAATTTGGTGGCAAATTTACGGACCTCGCTGACAATCGGTCCCGTTTCTTCGATTATCCCCTCTGACCTTCCAGTTACCAACCACACCTGACCAACCCGACGGGTTGATCCATTGTCGTCTAAACCCGTCGGGTTTAGGATTTTGTTTTCGAAAATCTCCCCAATAACCTTTTCTTCGACTTCAATAGCCCCAAAGGGACAAAGATTCCAACAGAGCCCACAACTAGCACAGAGCTCGTGCATGAAAATTGGATATTGGCCCGGAGGCATAAAAATGGCATTGCTGGGACACTTTCTTACACACAACCCGCACTTAGTGCATTTTTCTTGGTTAAGTTTAGGAAACTTAGCGTAAACTTTCTGAACGGGCTTGTCTAATTTTTGACCGAGCAGCA
>Ga0209121_10000819_pt1 | contig 33238 bp, 33 predicted proteins | sample Cruoilmetagenom3_FD_187292 | JGI IMG/M metagenome (GOLD analysis project Ga0209121, IMG submission 187292) | Oil polluted marine microbial communities from Coal Oil Point, Santa Barbara, California, USA - Sample 3 (SPAdes) (version 2) | ecosystem: Environmental > Aquatic > Marine > Oil seeps ... | reverse complement strand
GGGCCTGAGAAAATTTGACTGGTTGAAAGCCTCTGCATTCCCCCGTGCAGGGGCTTTTGATTTATCTGAAGCCCAGTTTGTCTGAAACCCTGGAAGTTGGGTAAAAACGTGACCATACTTGCAGGTCATGACTGATCCGGTATCTTCCATACGCAACCTTGGCCCAGCCTATGAAGCGGCCTGCGCGCGCGCCGGCATCCATTCTGCGCAATCATTGCGGGATATTGGCCCCGACGTTGCCTATGCCGCGCTGTTGAAATCCGGCATGAAGCCACATTTCATCGGCTATTATGTACTGGTGATGGGATTGCAGGGCCGGCCCTGGAACGATTGCAAAGGGCGTGAAAAAGCGGCCCTTCGCAGCAGGTTCGACACGATCAAGGCCGGTTCATTCGACAAGGGCCGCTCCGATTTCGAAGCGGCCCTTGATGCAATCGGTGTCATCGAAAAACGCTGACAGAATATTCGAAACCTTGTTACCCGCCGAGGTTACCCGACAAGTTCAAGCCCCGAGAAGAAATAGGCGATTTCGACGGCGGCTGTTTCCGGCGCGTCCGATCCATGCACCGAGTTTTCGCCAACGCTTTCGGCGAAATCGGCGCGTATGGTGCCGGCGGCCGCGTCGGCCGGGTTGGTGGCCCCCATGATTTCACGGTTGCGGATAATGGCGTTTTCGCCTTCCAGCACCTGAACGACAACCGGTTCGGACGACATGAATTCGCACAGCTCGTCGTAAAACGGGCGTTCCGCGTGAACCGCGTAAAACACTCCGGCCTGTGCTTTGGTCAGATGAATGCGCTTTTGCGCGATAATGCGCAGCCCCGCTTCTTCGAACTTGGCATTGATTTTACCGGTCAGGTTCCGCCGGGTGGCATCGGGTTTGATGATCGAAAATGTGCGCTCGAGGGTCATCAGGTGTTCTCCTGTTTTGGCGCATCGGCCCCATGCCTTCCGCGCCTGTGTATCGCGCGCCGCCTAACACGCGCCGCATCCCTTGGAAAGGCCCCGATTGACTGCTCGATTGACAGCCGCGCCGCGCTGCGCCACACCGCGCCCATGCTGCGAATTGATAACATTACATACGCTGTGGAAGGTCGCCCCCTGTTCGAGGCGGCCAGTGCCACGATCCCAACCGGTCACAAGGTAGGCCTGATTGGCCGCAATGGCACCGGGAAAACCACGCTGTTCCGCCTGATCAGGGGGGAACTGTCGCTGGAATCGGGCGATATTTCCCTGCCGGACCGCGCCCGAATCGGTGGTGTGGCGCAAGAGGCCCCGTCCTCGGAGGTTTCGCTGATCGACACAGTGCTCAGCGCCGATACCGAACGCGGCTCCCTGCTGGCCGAGGCTGAAACCGCCACCGACCCGACCCGCATTGCCGATATCCAGACCCGCCTGACTGATATTGACGCCTGGTCCGCCGAAGCCCGCGCCGCCTCGATTCTCAAGGGGCTGGGCTTTGATGACGACGAACAGAAACAACCCTGTTCCGATTTTTCCGGCGGCTGGCGCATGCGCGTGGCCCTGGCGGCGGTGCTGTTCACCCAGCCCGACCTGCTGCTGCTGGATGAGCCGACCAACTACCTTGATCTGGAAGGGGCGCTGTGGCTTGAGAATTATCTGGCGCGCTATCCTCATACCGTCATCATCATCAGCCACGACCGCGGTCTTTTGAACCGGGCCGTGGGGGCGATCCTGCATCTGGAAGACCGCAAGCTGACGTTTTATCAGGGCCCCTACGATCAATTCGCCCGCCGGCGCGCCGAAAAGCTGGCGCTGGCCGCCTCGATGGCCAAAAAGCAGGAGGCCCGGCGCGCGCATCTGCAATCCTATGTCGACCGGTTCCGCTATAAGGCCGACAAGGCGCGCCAGGCCCAGTCGCGGATCAAGGCGCTGTCAAAGATGCAGCCCATCTCGAACCCGCAAGAGGCCGCCCTGCGCGCCTTTACCTTTCCCGAACCCGAAGAAATGTCGCCACCGATCATCCATGTGGAAGGCGGCGTCACCGGTTATGGCGATGTCGAGGTTCTGAAACGGCTGGATCTGCGCATTGATCAGGACGACCGCATCGCCCTGCTGGGCAAGAACGGACAGGGCAAATCGACGCTGGCCAAGCTGCTGTCGGACCGTTTGCCGCTGATGTCGGGGCGCATGACCCGGTCCTCCAAGCTGAGGATCGGGTTTTTCGCCCAGCATCAGGTCGACGAACTGTTCGTCGATGAAACCCCGCTGGAGCATCTGCGCCGGTTGCGCCCCACGGAAACCCCGGCCCGGCTGCGATCGCGGCTGGCGGGGTTCGGGCTGGGGCCGGCCCAGGCCGAGACCCTGGTGGGGCGGCTTTCGGGCGGGCAGAAGTCGCGGCTGTCGCTGTTGATTGCCACCATTGATGCGCCGCAATTGCTGATTCTCGACGAGCCGACCAACCACCTTGACATCGAAAGCCGCGAAGCCCTGGTCGAGGCGCTGACCTCATACAGCGGTGCGGTCATTCTGGTCAGCCACGACATGCATCTGCTGTCGCTGGTGGCGGATCGCCTGTGGCTGGTGTCGGACGGTACGGTCAAGCCATACGAGGGCGATCTGGAAACCTATCGCGCGCTTTTGCTGGCCCGTGACAAGCCCGCCCAGAAACCCGCTGCGGCCAGGCCAAAACGCCCGTCCCGCGATGCGTTGCAAGGTTTGCGCGCCGAGGTACGCAAGGGCGAGGCGCGGATTGAAAAGCTGAACGGGATGCGCGACAAGCTGTCGGTCAAACTGGCCGATCCGGCCCTTTATGAGGACACCCGAAAAGGCGAGGCCGAGGTCTGGCAGCGTAAATACGCCGAAGTGATGAATGGTCTGGACCGCGCCGAAACCCTTTGGATGAGCGCGCTTGAAAAGCTGGAGGCAGCAGAGGCCCTGTAAAGGATAACCTGTAATGGAAACGCTGTGATCGACACCACCTTCCTGATATCGGCCTTTGTCACCCTGCTGGTGATCATCGACCCGTTCGGGCTCACGCCGGTATTCGTGGCCCTGACCACCGGCATGTCCGCCCGCGCCCGCCGGGCCATTGCTTTTCGCGCCTGTGCCGTGGCAGCAGGTCTGCTGGCGCTGTTTGCAACGTTTGGCGAAACGGTGCTGGGGTTTGTCGGCATCTCGATGGCGGCGTTTCGCGTCGCCGGCGGGGCGCTGTTGTTCCTGACCGCGATGGACATGCTGTTTGAGCGGCGCACCAAACGGCGCGAAGGTCAGGCCGAAGAAGAGGATGAGCGCCCGGACCCGTCGGTGTTCCCGCTGGCCATTCCGCTGGTGGCTGGCCCGGGGTCGATTGCCTCGGTGATCCTGCTCAGCGGGCAAAGGCCGGGGCTTGAAGGGCTGGCCATGGTGATTGGCGTGATGCTGGCGGTGATGTGCCTGGTGCTGGCGATGTTTCTGGTCTCGGGCCTGTTGGAGCGGCTGTTGGGCAAGACCGGGATCAATGTGGTGACCCGGCTGCTGGGCATGTTGCTGGCGGCACTGGCGGTTCAGTTCATTCTGGATGGCTTGCGCGAGTTTGGCTTTGCGGCATAGGGTCAGGCCATGAATGACATGGATCTTGGCAGGCTGGCCTATCTGGCACTTTTGGGCACGGTGCTGGTGGTGTGGTTTGTGGTGCATAACCGCCAGTCCATGGGCAGACTGGCGCAACAGGCGGTTGCCTGGGGGCTGATCTTTCTGGGAGTGATTGCGGTCTATGGCCTGTGGGGCGACATCCGCCAGACCGTCCGGCCGCGTCAAAGCGTGGTCAGCGCGAACAACACCGTCGAAGTGCCGCGCGCGCCGGACGGGCATTATTACCTGACACTGATGGTCAATGATGTGCCGGTCGAATTTCTGGTCGATACCGGGGCCTCGATGGTGGTGCTGACCCAAAAAGACGCGATTCGCATCGGTCTGGAACCCGACGATCTGGCCTATGTCGGGCGGGCCGTGACGGCCAATGGCGAGGTGCGCACCGCGCCGGTTCGCCTGGACAGCGTTGCGTTGGGACCGATATCAGACCGCAATATCCGCGCCTGGGTCAACCAGGGCGAGATGTGGCAATCGCTTTTGGGCATGAGCTATCTGCAACGCTGGAGCAGGATCGAGATCACCGGTCGGGGGCTGTTGCTGACGCGCTGAGGTTCGGATTTTGCCCGCGTCAATTGCGCCGGGACGCCTGGCAACCATTCGCCCCCTATCGTTCCGCCTTTTTCTCCCACCGCCCCGAGTCCTCGGACCAGTATTGCGCCGAACAACCCGTGTCCGTCAGCCTTTTCCACTGGTCGCGCGCGCCTTGCACCGCCTGCGGATCATTGCCGTCAAACAGAATGCAAACCCGCTCAAGTGCGGCCACCTCATCCGCCTCCACCTGCGCCCCGTCCACGCTCATCACGCAGGCCGGCGCATTGGCAGCCTCGGACTGACAGGTCAGCAGGATCGGCTGGTGCGCGTCATGCGCGCCGCCCGCAACCCCATGCGCCAGGAACCCGTCATCCGCCCCCAGCCACAGCTTTTCGTCCAGCCAGCCCATGCGCCCCGGATCGACCCCGCGCACGGCAACGCGCCATCCGGCGGCGCGCGCCTTGCCCAGCAGAACCGGCAAGGTCGCCTCAAGGCTTCCCCGTGTCAGATGATAGAAAAAGACCGCGCCCACCTGCCCTTACCCTGCTTCAAGCATGTCCGCCACCAGCCGGTTCAGCGCCATGACCCCCCAGCCGGTCGCGCCTTTGGGGGCGTAATCGGTTTCCGCCTTGACCGAGGCAACCCCGGCAATGTCCAGATGGATCCACGGCACGCCGTCCTGCACAAAACGTTGCAGGAACTGCGCCGCGGTGATCGACCCGGCGGGGCGTCCGCCGGTGTTCTTCATGTCGGCGATGCGCGATTTCAGCATGTCGTCATAGGCCTGCCCCAATGGCATCCGCCAGGCGGCCTCGCCCTCGGCCCCGGCGGCCTTGAGGAAGGCGTTGCACAACCCATCATCATTGGAAAATACCCCGGCGTTTTCATGGCCCAACCCGACGATGATCGCCCCGGTAAGGGTCGCCAGATCAATCATCCCGGCCGGCTTGAACCGCTCTTGCGCGTACCACATCACGTCGCACAGAACCAACCGGCCCTCGGCGTCGGTGTTGATCACCTCGACCGTATCGCCCTTCATGGTGCGGATCACATCGCCGGGGCGCGTGGCATTGCCCGATGGCATGTTTTCCACCAGCCCGACCAGCCCGACAACATTGGCCTTTGCCCCGCGCAGCGCCAGTGCGCGCATGGTTCCGGCCACCACGCCGGCCCCGCCCATGTCCATGGTCATGTCTTCCATGCCACTCGCCGGTTTCAGGGAAATGCCGCCAGTGTCAAACACCACCCCCTTGCCGACCAGCGCCAGCGGTGCATCCCCCTTGGCCCCGCCATTCCACTGCATCACCACCACCTTGGAGGGGCTGTCACTGCCCTGCCCGACGCTCAGCAAGGTGCGCATGCCGAGCTTTTCAAGCTGTGCTTCGTCCAGAACCTCGACCTTCAGGCCAAGACTTTTCATCTCGGCCAGACGATCGGCAAATTCCGTGGTGGTCAGCACATTGGCCGGCTCGTTGATCAGATCGCGGGTCATCATCACCCCGTCGGCCACCGCCAGCAGCGGGCCAAGGGCCTGACCCATCTCATCGGCGCGGCTATGGTGGATGGTGATGTCTCCGCTAACCTCATCCGCCTTGGTTTTATGGGCGTCAAAGCGATAATCGCGCAACACCAGCCCCAACGCCAGATCGGCGGCGCGGGTCATGTTGCCGGTCATCACCAACAGCGCCTTGTCGCCCTTGAGCTTGGCCAATGCCGCCCCGCCCTTGCGGGCCTCGACCACGCTTGCGCGCCGCTCAAGCACCAGCACATCCAGCGCCTCGGCCGCCATGCCGGTCGGCCACGCCAGCGAGATCACCTTGCCCGGCTTGGCCTTGGCAAAGGCTGCACTCTCGATCAACCGCACCAGCGCGCCTTTGGTCAGCCGGTTGGCCCGGCGCGCGCCCTGATCCAGCTTGCCGTCCGGCGTGACGATAACCGCCACCCGCCCGGTGGCCGTGGCGATGGTTTCGATGTCGGTGGGTTGAAAAGTGATGGGGGTTGGCCGGTTCATGATCGCGCTCCTGAATTGGTTAATGCCCCGAGAGGTAGCGCGGGCGGGCGCAATTGACCAGATAGCAGTTTTCCCCGCCCATCAATTGCCCTAATATGACAGCCAAACAAATCAGCAGTCGCGCAGGCCGTTTCTTGAGGGGGGATCGCAGTGTCACGATACGACAGATACGTCCTGTCGCAATACCTGCTGTTCTTCGGCTTTTTCGCGCTGATTCTGGTGGCGGTATTCTGGATCAACCGGGCGGTTGTGCTGTTTGACCGGTTGATCGGCGACGGCCAGTCGGCGATGGTGTTCCTTGAATTCACCGCCCTGACCCTGCCCAATCTGATCCGCATGGTGTTGCCGATGGCGGCGTTTGCCTCGGCGCTTTGGGTCACCAACCGGCTGAACAACGACAGCGAGCTGACGGTGATGCAGGCCACCGGCTCCAGCCCCTGGCAACTGGCGCGCCCGGCGCTGGCGTTCGGGCTGATCACCGCCGCGATGATGAGCCTGCTGACCCATGTGCTGTTGCCGGCCTCGATCAGCCAACTGGCGCTGCGCGAAGTCGAGGTAGCGCGCAATGTCACCGCCCGCCTGCTGAGCGAGGGCACGTTCCTGCACCCGGCCCCCGGCGTGACGTTCTATATCCGCAAGATCGACCCGGACGGCACGCTGAACGATGTGTTCCTGTCGGACCGGCGCGACCCGGAGAAAACCACCATCTATACCGGATCGCGTGCCTTTCTGGTGCGCGACGAGGACCGCGCCAATCTGATCATGGTTGATGGGCTGGCGCAGCGGCTGGACCGGCAGAACCGCGCGTTATCAACCACTGTATTTGCGGACTTTTCCTATGATATCAGCACATTGATCGAATCCGAAACCGGACGCGCGCGCAATATCCGCGCCATCCCAACGCTGGAATTGCTGCGCCACTCCGGGGAAATCGCCGAAAACGAACGCTATAGCGCCGGACAGCTTGGCGAGGAATTGCACCTGCGGTTTGCCCGGGCGCTGGTCTGTATCGCGGTGACGCTGATCGGGTTTTCGACGCTGCTTTTGGGCGGCTATTCGCGCTTTGGCGTCTGGCGGCAGGCGCTGCTGGCGTTTGTGTTGCTGATCTTCCTCGAAGTGCTGCGCGGCGTGGTTTCTGAGCCGGTGATTGAAAACCCCGGTCTCTGGCCGCTTTTGTACCTGCCGACGCTGGTCGGCGTCGCCATTGCCGCCCTGTTTCTGAAAATCGCCTCGCGCCCGCTTTGGGCGCTGTTCAGGCGGGTGCCAAAAGGCCCGAAAGTGGGGCGCGCATGATCCTGGATTTCTATTTCGCGCGACGCTTTGCCACAAATTTCCTGTTGATCGGCGCGGTGTTTCTGGCGCTGATCCTGCTGATCGACCTGATCGAACAGCTGCGCCGATTTGAAGGCGTCGATGTCAGCTTTGGTCAGCTGTTCCGCCTGACCCTGCTGAATGCCCCCGCCGCCATCAACGAAATCCTGCCTCTGTTGATGATCCTGTCGACCATCATGCTGTTTGTCGGGCTGGCGCGCTCAAGCGAACTGGTGGTGACGCGGGCCACCGGGCGCTCGGGTATCCGCGCACTGGCCGGGCCGCTGGCGGTGGCGGCGCTGATCGGCGGGCTGGCGGTCAGCACCCTGAACCCGATCGTCGCGGCCACTTCGAACCGCTATCAGCAACTGGCCGACACCTATCGCACCGGCGGCCCGGCGGCCCTGTCTCTGAGTGGCGAAGGTCTGTGGCTGCGTCAGGGCAGCCCACGCGGCCAGTCGGTCATTCACGCCACCGGCTACAGAGACGAACCACTGACCCTTTACGGCGTAACCATCCTGACCTATGCGGCCGGCGGCGGCCCGGTGCGCCGGATCATGGCGCAGAATGCGCGGCTGGACGGCGACGATTGGGTTCTGGCCAACGTCAAGGTCTGGCCGCTGATCACCGGTCTGAACCCGGAAACCAGCGCCGAAGAACACGAAACCCTGCGCCTGCCCACCACACTGACCCAGGAACGTATCCGCGATTCCGTCGGCAGCGCCACCAGCATTTCGATCTATGACCTGCCCGCAACCATCCGCGAACTGGCGCAGGCGGGTTTTTCCACCAAACGCCACGAAGTCTGGTTTCAGGCCGAACTGGCCCGCCCGCTGTTCCTGATGGCCATGGTGCTGGTTGGGGCGGCCTTTACCATGCGCCACGCGCGGTTTGGCGGCACCGGCGTGGCGGTTCTGGCCTCGGTTCTGTTGGGCTTTACCTTGTATTTCATCCGTAATTTCGCACAGATCCTGGGCGAGAACGGGCAGATCCCTGTCGCCATGGCCGCCTGGGCACCGCCGGTGGCGGCAACGCTATTGATGATGGGCTTGCTGCTGCATGCCGAGGACGGATGATGGCGCGCGCCGGCCTCATATCCGTGCTGGGCGCGCTGGTTCTGTTGCTGACGGGCGCACTGGCGCTGGCCCAGACGGCACCACCTGGTGCCGGCAAGGATGGCCCGGCCCTTCTGGTGGCGGACCGGGTGTTCATCACCGCCGAGCGGCAATTGATCGCCGAAGGCAATGTCGAGGCGTTCCAGGGCGATATCCGCCTGCGGGCCAGCCGCATTACCTTCGACCGGGCCAGCGGCAAACTGAGCATCGAGGGGCCGATCCGCATTGATCAGGGTGCCACCACCACGGTGCTTGCCTCATCGGCCGAGATGGACAAAGGGTTGCAGAATGGCATCCTGGTTGGTGCGCGTCTGGTGCTGGACCAGCAACTGCAACTGGCAGGATTGCAGATGACACGGGTCGGCGGGCGTTATACGCAACTTTACAAAACCTCTGTAACCTCTTGCCACGTATGCGAAAATGGAAAACCACCCCTGTGGCAGATCCGGGCGCGCAAGGTGATCCATGACCAGCTTGAGCGCCAGCTTTACTTTGAGGATGCACAGTTCCGCGTTCTTGATGTGCCGATCTTCTACCTGCCGGCCATGCGCCTGCCCGACCCGACACTGGAACGCGCCAACGGGTTTCTGATCCCGTCGGTGCGCACGACGACTCAGCTGGGCACCGGCCTGAGGCTGCCGTATTTCATTCGTCTGGGCGATCACCGGGATCTGACCCTGTCGCCCTATGTCTCATCCAAGACCCGCACGCTGGGCCTGCGCTATCGTCAGGCGTTCCGGGCTGGCGGCATCGAGATCGAGGGGGCCTTCACCCGTGATGACCTGATGCCAGGCGAAGATCGCAGCTATGTGTTTGCCACCGGGTTTTTCGACCTGCCGCGCGATTTCAACCTTGGATTTGACCTCAAGGGCGTGTCGGACAACGCCTATCTGGTGGATTACGGCCTGCCCGATCTGGACCGGTTGCAAAGCGAGATATCGCTGAACCGGATCAAACGCGACACGTCGTTCCGGGTCGGGCTGATCCATTACAAATCCCTGCGTGACAGCGAAGATGACGCGCTGATCCCTTCGCAGGTGGCGGACGCGCAGTTCCAGCAGCGGTATTTCCCGGCCGGAATCGGCGGCGAGGTGCGGGTCGGGCTGAATCTTCATGGGCACCGGCGCACCTCCTCGCTGGATGTGGTGGGGCGTGACATTGCCAGCGCCACCGCCGACATCGACTGGCGGCGCAGCTGGACTTTCGCGCGCGGGCTGCGGGCGGATTGGCAGATGGGGTTTTCGGCGGACAGTTTCGATATTCACGACGACAGCAACTATGACCCGCAAGAGGCAATCTATACGCCGCGCATGGGCCTGACCCTGCGCCTGCCGATGATCCGGACCATGGCCAGCGGCGCGACGCATTTCCTGGAACCGGTGATGCAGCTTGGCTGGAGTGACGTGCATGGCGGCGATGTGCCCAACGACCAAAGCGGCTTTGTCGAGTTCGATCAGGGCAACCTGCTGTCGCTGTCGCGCTTTCCGGCAAATGACCGGCGCGAGGACGGAGTCAGGATGGTTTACGGGCTGAACTGGGCGCGCCATGCGCCGTCGGGCTGGCAGGCATCGGCCACCATCGGGCAGGTATTGCGCGACACGGCGGACCCGGATTTCACCATAAGTTCGGGCCTGTCGGGCACCTCGTCGAACATATTGCTGGCCGGGCAGGTGAAGCTGGAAAAGGGACTGGCGCTGAGCGCGCGCGGGTTGCTGGACGATTCGTTCGGATTTTCCAAAGCCGAGCTGCGCGGCAACTGGGACCACAAGCGCGTTGATCTTTCCAGCAGCTATCTGTGGCTGAGGGCCGACGCCGCCGAGGGACGCCCCGATGCTGTCTCGGAAATCTGGTTCGACGGCACCTACGAAATGACCCCCCGCTGGACCGCCGGGGCCAACCTGCGCTATGATATCTCCGACGCGCGCGCCACCACGGCGGGCATCGGGTTTGTCTACAGAAATGAATGCGTGACGGTCGATCTTTCGCTGAACCGGCGCTATACCTCATCAACAAGTGTTGAGCCTTCGACCGATTTCGGCTTTACCATCGCACTGAACGGCTTTGCGGTCGAAAGTGGATCAAAAGAATACAGGCGAACATGCAGCTCCAAATCCTGACCCGAATGACATCCTTCCTGAAATCCGCCCTGCGGGTGGCATCCGCCTTGCCGGTGGCATCTTCCCTGCCGGCGGCAGTGGTCGCAGCGGCGCTGATCGGTGCCGGGCCGGGGCAGGCCCAGGGCCTGTTCTCGCCGGCCATTCTGGTCAATAACAGCGCAATCACCCATTTCGAACTTGAACAACGCGCCCAGTTCATGCGTCTGCTGCGCGCGCCCGGCGACCCGGACAAGCTGGCCCGCGAGGCGCTGATTCAGGACCGGCTCAAGCAACAGGCGCTGGCGATTGCCGGGATCGAGATCGGCCCGGAAGAGATCGAGGCCGGAATCGAGGAATTCGCCGCGCGCACAAATCTGCCGCCTGACGAATTCATCAAAGCGCTGGAAGAAGGCGGCGTGTCGCGCGAAACCCTGCGCGATTTTGTCGAGATCGGCATTTTATGGCGTGAATATATCAGTGCGCGCTATCTGTCCCAGGCCCGCCCCACCTCGGACGAGATCGACCGCGCGCTTGGCCGGGCCGGCAGCGGCGGGGTTCGGGTTCTGTTGTCGGAAATCATCATCCCCGTCACCCCCCAGACCCTGGCCCAGGCCGAGGCACTGGCCGCGCAGATTTCCCAGACCAGTGGTTCGGACGCCTTTGCCGCATCGGCGGCGCAGTATTCTGCCTCCGAGACCCGGACCAATGGCGGCAAAATGGACTGGATCGCGCTGAACAAACTGCCGGCGGGGCTGCGCCCGGTCATTCTGGCGCTGACACCGGGGGAAAATACAGCACCCATATCGCTGCCCAATGCCGTGGCGATCTTTCAGATGCGCGGGATTCAGGAAACCTCGGCCCCTGCGGCAAGTTATGCGTCGATTGATTATGCCACCTATTACATCGCCGGGGGCCGCACCCCCGAGGCCCTGGCGACGGCCCAAGCGGTGCGCAACCAGGTGGATACCTGCGATGATCTTTACGGGATCGCCCAGGGTCAACCGGCCGAGGTGCTTGAGCGTCACAGCAAGAAGCCCGGCGAAATTCCACGCGACATCGCCCTGGAACTGGCCAAGCTGGACCAGGGGGAAATATCCACCACGCTGACCACCAAAAGCGGCCAGACCCTTGTTTTGCTGATGATGTGCGGGCGCACCACGTCGCAGGCACAGGATGCTTCACGCGAGGAAATCGCCCAGGCGCTGACCTCGCAACGGCTCGAAGTTCTGTCGGGAAGTCTGTTGGATCAGCTGGAGGCGGACGCGCTGATCGTCGAGAAATGACCGCGCCCGTCGCGCTTTGCTGTGGCGAGCCGGCCGGGATCGGCCCCGAGATTGCCGCGCGGGCCTGGCGGGAACTGGGCCAGACCTGCCCGTTTGTCTGGATCGGCGATCCACGCCATTTGCCCGATGGCACCCCAGTTGCCGAAGTCGACGATCTGACACAGGTCGCAGGTGCCAGTGCGCACGCCCTGCCCGTTCTGCGCCATGATTTTGCCGCGCCATCGCGCCCCGGCACGCCCGATCCGGCCAATGCGCGCGGAGTGATCGAAGTGATCGAACGCGGCGTGGCGCTGGTGCAGACGGGGGCGGCGCGCGCGCTTTGCACCGCGCCGATCAACAAGAAGGCGCTGATCGACGGGGCCGGGTTTGCCTACCCCGGCCATACCGAGTTTCTGGCCGCCCTGGGTGGAATTGAACGCGCCGTGATGATGTTGGTCAGCCCACGGTTGCGGGTGGTGCCGGCGACGATCCACATTGCCCTGGCCGACGTGCCCCGGACATTGACGCCCGAATTGCTGCGCGAAACCATTGTGATTGTCGCTCAGGGGCTGAGGCAGCGTTTTGGCATAGCCCATCCGCGCATCGCGGTGGCCGGGCTGAACCCGCACGCCGGTGAAGGCGGGATGATGGGGCGCGAAGAACTGGACTGGATCGCGCCGCTATTGTTGTCGATGCAATCGGCTGACTACAAGCTGAGCGGGCCGCATCCGGGGGATACGCTGTTTCACGCCGCCGCAAGGGCGCAGTATGACGTGGCGATTGCCATGTATCACGATCAGGCGCTGATCCCGATCAAAACGCTGGATTTCGACCGGGGGGTGAATGTGACGCTGGGCCTGCCGTTTTTACGCACCTCGCCCGACCATGGCACGGCATTTGATATTGCCGGCAAGGGGCTGGCCGATCCGACCAGTCTGGTCGAGGCGTTGAAGCTGGCGAATAAGGCTGCGGTGCGCCAGAAAAGTATTCAGGCCTCCGGCGGGGATATTTAAGAGACCAAAGATGATATGAGTGTGATTGATGATCTTCCGCCCCTGCGACAGGTGATTTCCGATCATGGGCTGTCGGCCAGGAAGGCGTTGGGGCAGAATTTTCTGCTGGATCTGAACCTGACGGCCAAGATTGCCAGGGTGGCGGGGGATTTGCAGGCGCATGATGTGCTGGAAATCGGGCCGGGGCCCGGCGGACTGACACGCGGGTTGCTGGCGACCGGCGCGCGCCGGGTTCTGGCGGTGGAGAAGGATGCGCGCTGTATTCCCGCGCTGGAGCAGGTAGGCGCGGCCTATCCGGGGCGGCTTGAGGTATTGAATGGCGACGCACTTGAGGTTGATCCGCTGGATCATCTGACACCGCCCATCAGGGTGGTGGCGAACCTGCCCTACAATATCGGCACCGAGTTGTTGGTGCGCTGGCTGACGCCGCCGCAATGGCCGCCGTTCTGGCAAAGTCTGACGCTGATGTTTCAGCGCGAAGTGGCCGAGAGGATTGTCGCGGTTCCCGGCAGCAAAGCCTATGGACGTCTGGCGATACTGGCGCAGTGGCGCTGTGAGGCGCGAATCGCCATGTCGCTGCCGCCCGAAGCCTTTACGCCGCCGCCCAAAGTGTCGAGCGCGGTGGTGCATCTTGTCGCCCTGCCCGCTCCGAGGTTTCCGGCTGATGCGCAGATACTGTCACGGGTGGTGGCGATGGCGTTCAATCAACGCCGCAAGATGCTGCGGGCCGCCCTGAAAGGGCTGGCACCGGATATCGAGGATCGCCTGGTTGCCGCCGGCATTGCCCCAACCGAGCGCGCCGAGCAGGTGCCGCTGGAGGGGTTCTGCGCGCTGGCCCGGACGCTGAACAGGTAAAAGCCGCTACTCGGCCGCTTCCGGTGTCTCGCCTTCGTTGCCGGATGACGGATCGGCGGTGGAGGTTTCCTGTGGAGCTTCCTGCGGGGTTTCCTGTGGTTTTTCCTGTGGTTTTGGCGCAGGCTTGCGGGTGCGAGGGCGGCGGTTGGATTTCCTTGGGGCATCTTCCGGTGTTTCCACCAGGCCGGTATCCTCTTGTGCGGGCCTGCCTGCTTGCGCGGGCCTGCCGTCGTGATCGAGCAGATCCGGCTGAGGGGCCCCGCCGGGATCCTGTTGCGCAGCCGCAGGCGCGTTGGATTCACGTTCCTGACGCTCGGTCCGCTCGACGCGTTCACGGTCGCGTTCAGCCTGGCGGTCGCGGTTCTGGCGTTCCTGCTCTTCGCGGCGCGCGTCCTGTTCGCGCTGTGCCTCGCTTAGCAGGCGGGTGTAATGTTCAGCGTGCTGCTGGAAATTCTCAACCGCCACACGGTCATTGCTCAGATGTGCATCACGCGCCAGCTGATTGTACTTGTCGATGATCTGCTGCGGTGTGCCGCGCACTTTGCCCTCGGGCCCGGAGCTGTCGAACACGCGGTTGACGACATTGCCGCCGCCGCCAGATTGACGGTTGCGATTCGACTTGGACCGCGAACGGGATTTGGATGATCTCATTTTACTAAACGTCAGCCTTGTTTAAATGTGTCGGTTGATCCGTTTCACGCCTCTTGCGTTTCTTATGTATCCGGATCTGTGACTTTTTGGGCTTGTTGTTGCGCGCGAGCCTTGCAGAAGCTCTCACCTGCGCAACGACCCTGAGTAAACACGTCCTGAGCCGCCAGACAAGGGCTTACGGGCAATTTCTCGGTATTTTGCATGGATTTGGCGCAAATTGGCCGCAGTATTTGCCTCTATCTGGTCTGACATCAGTCCCGGACACCGACAATCACCCGCGCACGCCCGTCCAGATCGGGCACAATGCGCAGACCGCTCAGGCCGGCCTGGGCCATCAACGCCATGACTGCCGCGCCCTGGGTCGGGCCGATTTCCAGCAAAAGACGCCCACCGGGGGCAAGGTGCGCCATCACCCCGTCGGCAATCCGCCGGTAGGCCCCCAACCCGTCACCGCCATCGCTCAGCGCCATTTCCGGTTCGTGTTCGCGCACTTCCCGCGACAGACCGGCCATTTCATTCCGCGCGATATAGGGCGGGTTGGACACGATCAGATCAAACTGGCCGCTGACATCGTCAAACCAGTCAGATTGAATGATCTGTGCACGGTCCTGCACCCGGTGCAATACCGCGTTGGCGCTGGCCTGAAGGCAGGCCGCCTCGCTCAGGTCAACTCCGGTGCCATGGGCTGTTGTGCGCTCGGCCAGAAGGGTCACCAGGATACAGCCGGACCCGCAGCCAAGATCCAGCACCCTGGTATATGGCTCAGCCAGGGCAGCTTCGATCAAGATCTCAGTTTCTGGCCTGGGATCAAGCACTTCCCGGCTTATCATAAAGCGCCTGCCGTAGAATTCACGCTCACCCAGCAAGTGCGAAACCGGCACGCGAATGGCGCGCAGGGCAATCAGCTGATCATAGCGTTCAGCAATATCCGGGGTCAGTTCCTCGGGCGCAATCAAGGTGACGCGCGCCGCGTCGATCCTTGCTGCGTGGGCCAGCAGGATGCGGGCATCGCGCCCCGGATCATCCACCCCGGCGGCGCGCAGACGGGCGGCAGCAGAGGCCATTGCCTGGGCGGCGGTCCGGGTCGGTTCGCGGGCCATCTCTATTGCCCCATCTCGGCCAGCTTGCGGGCCTGATCATCGGCGCTGAGCGCATCAATCACCTCGTCCAGATCGCCGGCCATTACCGCATCCAGCTTGTAAAGCGTCAGGTTGATCCGGTGATCAGTCATGCGCCCCTGCGGGAAATTATAGGTGCGGATACGTTCCGAACGATCGCCGCTGCCCACCTGCGCGGCGCGATCAGCCGAACGTTCGCTGTCCACCCTCTGGCGTTCCAGATCATAGAGCCGGGTTTTCAGCACGCCCATGGCAATCTCGCGGTTGCGATGCTGGGACTTTTCGGAAGATGTCACAACGATTCCACTGGGAATATGGGTAATGCGCACCGCCGAATCGGTGGTGTTCACGTGCTGCCCGCCGGCACCGGAACTGCGCATGGTGTCGATCCGCAAGTCATTGGCATCAATTCGAATATCCACATCTTCGGCCTCGGGTAACACCGCCACGGTAGCCGCTGAAGTATGGATGCGCCCGCCGCTTTCGGTGGTCGGCACGCGCTGGACCCGATGCACGCCGGATTCGTATTTCATCCGGGCAAACACGTTTTCGCCCTTGATATGCGCCACCACCTCTTTGATGCCGCCCAGCTCGGTCATCTGCTGTTCGATGATCTCGACCTTCCAGCCCCGGCCTTCGGCGTATCGCATATACATGCGCAGCAGGTCACCGGCAAACAACGCCGCCTCGTCGCCCCCGGTTCCGGGGCGGATTTCCAACATCGCCGGGCGGGCATCAGCCGCGTCGCGCGGCAGCAGCGACAGTTGCAGCGCGTGTTCCGCCACAGGAATCTGTTCCTTCAGAAGCGGGATCTCTTCCTCGGCCAGTTCCTTCATGTCCGGATCGGCCAGCATCGCTTCGGCCTCTTGCAGATCGTCGTTCAGGCGGTGCCAGGCGGCGATCTGTTCGACCACCGGGCGCAGGTCGGAATATTCCTTGGCAAGGGCGGCAATATCCCCCGCCGCCGCGCTATCGGCCATCGCGGCCTCCAGGAACTGAAACCGCTGGGTGATCTGATAAAGGCGTTCTTCGGGGATCATGCCCGCGGTCATGTGACATCGTGAGGAATTGGTCAAGGGGCCAGATCGTGCTAAACTATCCTCATGCGAAAGTATGGAAGCAACCGCGAAAGGTGATGTCATGCGTTTTGTTCTTGCCCTTCTTGTTGTCCTGCCTGGTCCCCTGATGGCGGATGTCAAAGGCCCCGGTGGCAAGGTCATTGACTGTTATTGCACCGACCGCACCGGGTCGCGGGTCGAGTTGGGCCAGACCATCTGTTTGCAGGTGGACGGGCGCATGTTCATGGCGCAATGCCAGATGTCGCTGAACGTGCCGATGTGGCGCGAGGTACAAAAGGGCTGCCTGTCCTCACGGCTGCAAAGCGTCGATCCAGGCGCTGATGCGCGCCCTGTTCACGCCGGTATCTGAGCGGCCAAAACGCAGTCTGGCATGGATTTTCAGCATATCGCCGTCCTGCTGCACGGTGGTGTAGTCAGGAAAGCCGAACACCTGGCTGCGGGTGACATAGGTGACCATGCCAGTTTCCACCGATCCGGCCAGCACTTTGGTGCGCGCAGTGTTCAGGGCAATCTTGTTCAGCCTTGCCAGCCCGTCGGGACCGGTATCTGTTAATCGTTTAACTCCGGCCTGAAAGTCCTTGTTTTCATTGACTTGTGGCGCAACATGCCAGCGCGCCGGGTCGCTTGGGGCCAGCCTGACATATCCCATTGCCGCAATCAAACCGACCGGAACAACCCACAATACCATGACAGATCGCCTCATTTGTTTACCCCATCAGCGGGCGGTGACCCCTGGCAACACGCACATCATCTCGTACAACAGATTGGCCCCGGTCAACCCGGTATTGCCCGACGGATCATAGGGCGGCGACACTTCGACCAGATCGCAACCGACAATGTTCATGCCCTTCAGCGCCCGGATCAGTTGCAGCGCCTGCGGCGTGGTCAGCCCGCCGATTTCCGGCGTGCCGGTGCCGGGCGCATAGGCCGGATCAAGCCCGTCGATATCAAAGGTGACATAGGTCGGCCGATCGCCGACATCGCGCCGGATTTCCGTGCCCAGATCGCTCAGGTCTCGGCCCCACAACTCATGCGCCGGGAAGTGCTGAAAGCCCCAGCCCTGTGCCTGGGTGAAATCATCCGCCCCGTAGCCAGTGCCGCGCAAGCCGATCTGATAGGTCTTGTCGGGCTGGATCAGCCCTTCTTCCCAGGCCCGGCGAAACACCGTGCCGTGGGCCTCTTTTTCTCCGAACATCTCGTCATTCACATCGGCGTGGGCATCTACATGCACCAGCGCCACGGGTCCGTATTTGCGGGCAACGCTGCGCAGGATTGGCAGGGTGATCGAATGATCCCCGCCCATGGCCAGCGGTATGGTTTTCTGCGCGAGGATCGCGTCGTAACTCTCGGAAATAATGCGCATACTGCCGGGCAGGGAAAACGTGTTGATCGCCAGATCGCCAATGTCGGCCACCTGCAAACAGTCAAAAGGCGCGGCCCCCGTGGCCATGTTATAGGGCCGGATCATCGCGCTTTCGGCGCGGATCTGTTTCGGGCCAAACCGCGCGCCCGAGCGCCACGAAGTGCCGATATCAACAGGAATGCCCAAAACGGCCACATCCAGCCCGTTAAGCGCGCTGGCCTGCGGCAGGCGCATGAAACTGCCCGGTCCGGAAAACCGCGCCAGATCATTGCCGCTTATCGGTTGGTTGAAACCACTCATGTTCGCATTCCCCAGCCCAGCAGGCAGATTATTTCCGTCGCCACATGCGCCCCGGCAATGGCTGTCGCTCCGGTTGTATCAAAGGGCGGCGACACTTCAACCACATCTCCGCCCTTGATGTTGATCCCGGCCAGATCGCGCAGCATGATCGCCACCTGTACGCTGGTCAGCCCGCCCCAGACCGGCGTGCCTGTGCCCGGCGCATAGGCCGGGTCCAGCCCATCTATGTCAAAGCTCAGGTAGGTCGGATGATCGCCCAAAAATTCGCGAATTTTTGCCACCGCGGCCACCGGCCCGCTCTCGTGAACCTCACGAGCATCAATGATGTTGACGCCCAAAGTATCCTCGTTGCTGGTGCGAATCCCCACCTGAACCGACCGGCCCGGGTCCACCAGCCCCATCTTCACCGCCTTGTAAAACATTGTCCCGTGATCCACCCGGTCCATATCGTCATCGGCCCAGGTGTCGGTATGCGCATCAAACTGCAACAGCGACATCGGCCCGTATTTTTCCGCATAGGCCTGAAGAATCGGAAAGCTGATATAATGATCCCCGCCCAGCACAACCGACGCCGCACCTGCCTTCAGAATGCCGTCGATATGCGCCTTCAGGGCCGCAGGAAACGCCGGGATATTGGCATAATCAAACGCCAGATCGCCATAGTCCACGATCACCAACTCACTTAGCGCATCATATGGCCAGCCATAAGGCGCATCCGGGGCCTGCAACGCGCTTGCTTCGCGGATCGCCCTTGGTCCCAGCCGTGTTCCGGGGCGATTGGTGACGGCCTGATCGAACGGCACGCCGGTGACGGCAATATCGACCCCGCGCAGGTCTTTGGTATAGCGCCGGCGCAAAAACGACGTCGCGCCACCAAAGGTGTTCTCATGCGTCAGGCCACGCAAACTTTCCCTCGTAAACGCCTGATCTACCTGATATTTTGCATCCTCCAGTGCCATTATGCAAACTCCGCGATACGACCGGCGACCGGTAACTTTGATAAAGCCGATTGTTCCGGATGGCGCGCCGTGACGGCGATGCGGATAACAACGGGCATGGGCTGGACTCCTTGGGCGACATTGGCGATTGATGCATCTGACACCGGAATGAAAGCCGCCGCAATGCAAGATATCCCCTTGATTCATGATGCCGATGCCGGCATCGAGCGATTGCTCGAAATCATGCGCCGCCTGCGCGACCCGCAAACCGGCTGCCCGTGGGATATCGAACAGGATTTCGCCTCGATCGCGCCCTATACCATCGAAGAGGCCTATGAGGTCGCCGATGCAATCGAGCGCGGTTCCTGGGACGAACTGCAAGGTGAATTGGGCGATCTGCTGCTGCAAACCGTCTATCACACGCAGATGGGCGAGGAATCCGGGCATTTCAGTTTTCAATCGGTGGTACGGGCGATCAGCGACAAGATGGTGGCGCGCCATCCGCATGTGTTTGGTGATGCAACGCGCGATAAATCCGCCGATCAGCAGACAAGGGACTGGGAGGCGATCAAGGCGACAGAGCGCGCCGGCAAGGCGCAGGGTGGCGCACTGGACGGGGTTGCGGGCAACCTTCCGGCGCTGCTGCGGGCGGTGAAACTGCAAAAACGCGCGGCGCGGGTTGGGTTTGACTGGCCCGATACCGGCGGCGTGCTGGCCAAGATCGTCGAAGAGGCGGGCGAACTGGCCGAGGCACGCGACCTGCGCGATCCGGACAGGATCGAGGATGAATTCGGCGATCTGATGTTTGTCATGGCCAATCTGGCGCGCCATCTTGGGGTCGACCCCGAGGCGGCGCTGCGCCGTACCAACGCCAAGTTCATCCGCCGGTTTCAAGGAGTCGAATCGCGACTGGCGGCCATGGGAAAAACCCCGCAGGACAGTGATCTGGCCGAAATGGATGCGCTGTGGGATGCTGTGAAAACCGATGAACGACAGGAGACGCCATGAGTGCGCGCAAAATCATCATCGACACCGATCCGGGGCAAGACGACGCCGTGGCGATCCTGCTGGCGCTGGCCAGCCCCGGTGAGCTTGAGGTTCTGGGCATCACCGCCGTGGCCGGCAACGTGCCGCTGGCGCTGACGCAAAAGAACGCCCGGATCATCTGCGAACTGGCCGGGCGGCGCGATATGGCGGTCTATGCCGGTTGCGATGCGCCGTTGCAGCAGGCTTTGGTGACGGCAGAGCATGTGCATGGCAAAACCGGGCTGGACGGGCCGGACCTGCCGGACCCGACCATGGCGTTGGCGGATGGGCACGGGATTGATTTCATTGTCGAAACCCTGCGCGCCCATGCCTCCGGGACGGTCACGCTGTGCCCTCTGGGACCATTGACCAATATCGCCGCCGCCTTTGTCAAAGCCCCCGACATCGTACCCCGCGTTCAGGAAATCGTGCTGATGGGCGGGGCTTATTTTGCCGTCGGCAACATCACCCCGACCGCAGAATTCAACATTTACGTCGACCCGCAAGCAGCTGATATCGTGTTAAAATCCGGCGCACCAGTCACGGTTGTTCCGCTGGACGTGACACATAAGGCGCTGGTGACAAAACCGCGCAACGATGCGTTTCGCGCGATTGGCACGCCGGTTGGCACCGCTGTGGCGCAAATGACCGATTTCTTCGAACGTTTCGACCGCGAGAAATATGCCAGTCCCGGCGCGCCGCTGCATGACCCTTGCGTCACCGCCTATCTGATCCGGCCCGACCTGTTCACCGGGCGTCACATCAATGTTGAGATCGAAACAACCTCGCCCCTGACCCTTGGCATGACCGTCGCCGACTGGTGGGGCGTCACCGACCGCGCGCCCAACGCCACCTTCCTGGGCGACGTGGACAGCGATGGCTTCTTTACCCTGCTGACCGAACGATTGGCCAGATTATGAGCGCCGCCCTGCACCTTGCCAAACCCGACGACCTGGACCGTCTTTGCGCCCTCGTCGCCGCCTTCCACACCGAACAGGGGCTGGAAAGCACCGAAGAGGCGCGCCGCGCCGGGCTTGCGCCGCTGCTTGAGGGAATTCCGCACGGGGCCGCCTATCTGATCGGCCCGGCCCGCGCGCCGATGGGGTATGTGATCATCAGTTTCGGCTGGTCGGTGGAATTCGGTGGCCTGGACGGCTATATCGACGAGATTTACCTGCGCCCGGCGGTACGTGGGCGCGGCATTGCCTCTGAAACGTTGCTCAGCCTGCCCAAGGCGCTGGCCGGGGCCGGCATCACCGCGCTGCATCTTGAAGTGGACCGCGACAATGACCGTGCCAAACGCCTTTACGCCCGCGCCGGGTTCAAACCGCGCGAGCGTTATATGCTGATGAGCAAGCGGCTGTAAGTTATTTCAGCACCGAAGTCCCGGCGTATTGCGCCACCTCGCCCAAGGCTTCTTCGATGCGGATCAACTGGTTGTACTTGGCCAGCCGGTCCGAGCGCGCCAGCGATCCGGTCTTGATCTGCCCGCAGTTCGTCGCTACCGCCAGATCGGCAATGGTGGCATCCTCGGTTTCGCCCGAGCGGTGGCTCATCACATTGGTGAACCCGGCCCGATGCGCCATGTCAACCGCTTTAAGAGTCTCGGTCAAAGTGCCGATCTGATTGACTTTTACCAGCATCGAATTGGCGCATCCCTGCTCGATCCCCATGGCCAGCCGCGCCGGGTTGGTGACAAACAGATCATCGCCCACCAGTTGCACCCTGTCCCCCAGCGCATCCGTCAGCGCCTTCCAGCCGGCCCAGTCATCCTCGGCCATGCCATCCTCGATCGAGATGATCGGATAGTCCGCCGCCAGCGCCGCAAGATAGGCGACGTTTTCATCGGCACTCAGGGTTTTACCCTCGCCGGACATCACATATTTGCCGTCCCGGTAATATTCGGTCGCCGCGCAATCCAGCGCCAGATAAATATCCTCACCCGGCTTGTACCCGGCTTTTTCGACAGATTTAAGAATGAAATCAAGGGCATCACGGGCAGAACTGATGTTGGGCGCAAAACCGCCTTCATCGCCAATACCGGTCGAAAGCCCCGCCGCCGACAGTTCTTTCTTCAGGGTGTGGAACACTTCGGACCCCATGCGCACGGCGTCGCGGATATTGTCGGCGCTGACCGGCATGATCATGAATTCCTGAATGTCGATCGGGTTGTCGGCGTGTTCGCCGCCATTGATGATGTTCATCATCGGCACCGGCAGCATCTGCGCGCTGGTGCCGCCGACATAGCGAAACAGCGGCTGGGTGGTGAAATCGGCCGCCGCTTTGGCCACCGCCAGCGATACGCCAAGGATCGCGTTGGCCCCCAGACGGCCCTTGTTGTCAGAGCCGTCCAGTTCGATCATCACGCCGTCGATCGCCACCTGTTCGGTTGCGTCAAACCCGACCAGTTCTTCGGCGATCTCGCCGTTGACCGCCGCCACGGCCTCAAGCACGCCCTTGCCCAGATAGCGCGCCGTGTCGCCGTCGCGCTTTTCCACCGCCTCGTGCACCCCGGTCGAGGCCCCCGATGGCACCGCAGCGCGCCCCATTGTGCCGTCTTCAAGGATCACGTCCACCTCGACCGTGGGGTTGCCCCGGCTGTCAAGGATTTCGCGGGCGTGGATGTCGATGATGGTGCTCATGGGGATCTGTCCTGACTGGTTTTCTGCCCGCGTCATAACCGGGCCGGGCGGTAAGGAAAAGGGGCGGCGGTCCAAGGCACGAAAATCAGCCATGTTGCGATGGTTCTGTTCTGACGCGGTTTGCGCTGCCCCGCAAGCCTTGCTAGGCAGGGCGCATGTTTGAGAAGATTACCGGCAAGTTATTCATCACAGCACGTACTTTGGGCATTGGAGTTATCGGCGCGGCCTTGGCCTGGGCCCTGTCCGTCCCGGCGGCATTTCTGGTGGGACCGGCGCTGGCGGTGACCCTGACCAGCGTGGCGGGCGTCCGGATGGAGGTCGACAGCCGGGTGCGCGATATCTGTCTGGCGGTGCTGGGGCTGGGCATCGGCGCGGGGTTCACCGCCCAGGCCAGCGCCGCGCTTTCGCGCTGGCCGCTGGCGTTTGCGGTGCTGGCGGTGATGCTGGCGCTGTTGCTGATGATCAACCGGATGATCATGCGGCGCTGGTTTGGCTTTGACGCCAAAAGCGCTATTCTGGCGGCCATTCCCGGCCACCTGAGCCTGGTTCTGGGGATCGCCGCCGATTCGGGGCTGGATGTCGGGCGGATTGCGCTGGTCCAGACCATCCGCGTGCTGGCGCTGACGGTGGCGGTGCCGTTTGCCGCGCTGGCGATGGGCTATGAGATGCAGGCGATGATGATGCCCGTAGGCACGCCGATGGACCCGCGGCATCTTGGTGTTCTGGCGCTGGCCGGGTTCGTTCTGGCGCTGGGGCTGAAGCGGGCCGGATTGCCGGCACCGATGCTGATGGGGCCGCTGATCGTGTCGTCGCTGGGGCATGTGTTGGGGATCACCCCCGGCACCCTGCCCGTCTGGCTGATGTCCGGGGCGTTCATCGGGCTTGGCTCGATGATCGGCAGCCGGTTTTCCGGCATGTCGGCGGCTTTGGTGCGCAGCGGGCTGATGGCCGGGCTGGTGTCGACCATCGTCGCGGTGCTGATGGCGGCGCTGGCCGCCTTCCCCGTGGCGCTGGCGCTGGGGATACCAGCCGTGCAGGTGCTGGCCGCCTTCGCCCCCGGCGGGCTTGAGACAATGATCGCCGTGGGGGCGGCCATGGGGGCCAGCCCCGGCTTTGTCGCCTCGTGTCACGTGATGCGTCTGGTCATCCTGAGCCTGCTGTTGCCGCTGTTCCTGAGAGGTCAAAACGATCCATAGGGTGGTGTTTCCGGGTGGTTCTTCAGGGTGGTGTTTCAGGCGCAAACGGCGATAGCCCGGGACAACCCACGCGTGGCATGTGTCATCGTTTACGGATCGGCACGCCATAAAGTTCCAGCTTGTGCCCACGCAGCTCATAGCCCAGCTTGGCAGCGATCTTTTCCTGCAGCGCCTCGATCTCGGGATCGACAAATTCGATCACCTCGCCGGAATTCATGTCGATCAGGTGATCGTGATGGTCGCGTTCCGCATCTTCGTAGCGCGCCCGCCCGTCGCCGAATTCCAGCCGCTCAAGGATCCCCGCCTCTTCGAACAGCTTGACCGTGCGATAGACCGTGGCAATGGATATCCCCGCATCCAGAGCGCTGGCGCGGGTATATAGTTCCTCGACATCCGGGTGGTCCTTGCTCTCTTGCAGCACCTGCCCGATGATTCGACGCTGGCCGGTCATGCGCAGGCCCTTGGCCTCGCAGCGGGAAATGATCGTATCTGGCATGAGGGCTCCCATCGTCAGCAGAGCCACCTTTTTAACCTGCATTGCACAAGCGCGCTACTGATAAGTCTTCTGGTCGGCGGGGTTGACATTGCCGCCTGACACCGCCATTTGCCACATCAGGTACCGACCTTCTGCCGCGTGAGCAGAATGAAGAGCGGGGGAAAGCCCCGCCCGGCCATACGTAACTGGCCCAAGACGCAAGGTTGTACCGACCGATCCCAAAATCACGCGTGGGGCACAAGCGCCGGACCGGCCCATGGCATGAAGCCACCGGGTCTGAGGCTCCGCGCGCCCAGCGAACGCCGCCTGTAAGCGGCACAATAACTGCCTGCAAATATGCGGGCGGAAAAGGATATGAAGTGAACGAATTTGAAATGATGGGCCTGCCCGAGACGCTGTTGAAGCGCCTGACCAAACTGGGCCTGACCGACCCGACCCCGATCCAGAGCCGCGCCATTCCGCACGGGCTGGACGGGCGCGACGTGATGGGGCTGGCCCAGACCGGCACCGGCAAGACGCTGGCTTTTGGCCTGCCTTTGGTCACGCAGATGCTGCAATATGGCAAGAAACCCGACCGCTATTCGGTGCGCGGGCTGGTTCTGGCCCCGACCCGCGAACTGGCCAACCAGATCTGCCAGTCGCTGCGCGATCTGGTCGATGGCACGCACCTGAAGATTGGTTTCGTGGTTGGCGGTCAGTCGATCAACGCCCAGATGCAGCGGCTTGAGCGTGGCACCGACCTGTTGGTTGCCACCCCTGGCCGGCTGATCGACCTGATGGACCGGCGCGCGCTGTCCTTGGATGACTGCGCCTTTCTGGTGCTGGACGAGGCCGACCAGATGCTTGATCTGGGGTTCATCCACGCCTTGCGCAAGATCGCCGCGATGCTGCCTGACGAGCGCCAGACCATGCTGTTTTCCGCCACCATGCCCAAGCAGATGAACGAGATCGCCAACAGCTATCTCAAGAACCCGGTGCGGGTCGAAGTGTCGCCGCCCGGCAAGGTGGCCGACAAGATCACCCAATGCGTGCATTTCATCGCCAAGGCGGAAAAGACCGCGTTGCTGAAAGAGCTGCTGGATACACATCGCGAGGAACGCGCGCTGGTGTTCGGGCGTACCAAGCACGGCTGTGAAAAGCTGATGAAGACCCTTGATAAGGCGGGTTTTTCCGCCATTTCGATCCATGGCAACAAAAGTCAGGGCCAGCGGGACCGCGCCCTGGCGGCGTTCAAGGCCGGCACCGTCAAGGTACTGGTGGCCACGGATGTGGCGGCGCGGGGCCTGGATATTCCGGATGTGAAACACGTCTATAACTACGACTTGCCCAATGTGCCCGATGCCTATGTGCACCGGATCGGACGCACCGCGCGGGCCGGCAAGGATGGCTCGGCTGTGGCGTTCTGCGCGCCGGACGAGATGGGCGAGTTGAAGGCGATCCAGAAGGTCATGAAAATGGAAATCCCGGTCGCCTCGGGGCGGCCATGGGAGGCGATCGACGCGCCGGACAAACCCAAAGGCCGGGGCGGATCGCGCCGTGGCGGACAGGGACGCGGTGGACAAGGTCGCGGGGGTCCGGGGCGCGGTGGTCCGGGAGGCAACCCTCAGGGCGACAAGCCTCAGGGCGGGCCACGTCGTCGCCGGCGCAGGTCGTCCGGCAGCAAACAAGCCGCAGCTTAACAAAGCATGACAAAACGGCCACATCCGCAATCGGGTGTGGCCGTTTTGCGAAAAACCAGCAAAGGCGCGATTGCACGCGCACCGGTACAAAGCAATTCGAATTCGATGCGACATTTTCGGTATACCGCCGCATACCGCCTTTCATACCGGGCAATTCTGCGCTAAACCGCGCGCAATTCCGATTCACAAAACCCCCGTTTCACAAACCAAAGAGGGACCGCACCCATGACCAAGATCAAGGTGGACAATCCTGTCGTCGAACTGGACGGCGATGAAATGACCCGGATCATCTGGGATTTCATCAAGAAGAAACTGATCCTGCCCTATCTGGATATCGACCTGAAATATTACGACCTTGGCATTCAGTCGCGTGACGACACCAACGACCAGATCACCATCGACAGCGCCCACGCGATCCAGAAATACGGCGTTGGCGTCAAATGCGCCACCATCACCCCGGACGAAGCGCGGGTCGAGGAATTCGGCCTCAAGGAAATGTGGCGTTCGCCCAACGGCACCATCCGCAACATCCTGGGCGGCGTGATTTTCCGCCAGCCGATCATCTGCCGGAACGTGCCGCGCCTTGTGCCCGGCTGGACCCAGCCGATCGTGGTCGGCCGTCATGCGTTTGGCGATCAGTACCGCGCCACCGATTTCAAATTCCCCGGTGCCGGCAAACTGACCATCAAATTCGTCGGCGAAGACGGCACAACCATCGAACGCGAAGTGTTTGACGCGCCCGACAGCGGCGTGGTCATGGCGATGTACAACCTCGACAAGTCGATCATCGACTTTGCCCGCGCGTCGATGAACTATGGTCTGGACAAGGGCTGGCCGGTCTACCTGTCGACCAAGAATACCATTCTGAAACAATATGATGGACGGTTCCTTGAACTGTTCCAACACATTTACGAGACCGAGTTCGAAGACAAGTTCAAGGCCGCCGGCATCACCTATGAACACCGTCTGATCGACGACATGGTGGCCTGTGCGATGAAATGGAACGGCGGCTATGTCTGGGCCTGCAAGAACTACGATGGCGACGTTCAGTCCGACACCGTGGCGCAGGGCTTTGGCTCGCTGGGTCTGATGACCTCTGTTCTGATGACCCCCGATGGCAACACCGTCGAGGCCGAGGCGGCGCATGGCACCGTGACCCGTCACTATCGCCAGCATCAGAAGGGCGAAGCGACCTCGACCAACTCGATCGCGTCGATCTATGCCTGGACCGGCGGTCTCAAGCACCGCGCCAAGCTGGACGAAAACGCGGTACTGGCCAATTTTGCCGAAACCCTGGAGAAGGTGGTTGTCGATACGGTCGAAGCTGGCGACATGACCAAGGATCTGGCGCTGCTGGTCGGGCCGGAACAGAAATGGCTGACCACAATGGGCTTCCTTGAAAAGGTTGACGAGAACCTGAACAAGGCATTGGCCGGGTAATAACCGGTTCACAATTCCAACGACTCCGGTCCGCGCAGAGCCTGAGGTTTTGCGCGGATTTCTTGTTTCAGGCGACAATCTGAAGCATGTTTTTCTTAGGAGGAACCAAATGTTACAAGGCAACCCTGACCTGATCGGCGCAATCCGAGATCGCTTTGCCCATGTTGATACCTGCCCCTTTCAAGGCCCGCGTATCTTCTTTGAGAACGCGGGGGGCGCGCTGACCCTGAAATCGGTGGTCGAAACCACAGCCACCTACGCGGCGATTCCCGACAATCAGGGGCGTGACAATGTCGCCTCTCAGGCGCTGGCCGCGACTATTTCGCGCGCGCGCGCCGACATGTCACAAATGATGAACGCGCCGGAGGGGCAGTTTTTTGTCGGCGAAAGCGGCACGGAGTTGCTGTTCCGGATGATCCGCACAGCCTGCCTGAACGCGCCTGCGGGTGGCAAGGTCGTGGGCAGTTCGCTTGAGCATCCCGCCTCGCGCAGTGCGGCCCAGCGGTGGGCCGGGATTGCCGAACTGACTTATGTGAATGTGGCGCATAACGACCAGACCGGTACGGTCACGGTGGACGATTATCTGCGCCACATTGACGGGCAAACGGCGGTGGCGACGATCCTGCACACGTCCCCGGTAACCGGTATGGGCGTGGATGTTGCGGCGATTGCAGCGGCGATCCGGGCGGCGGCCCCTGACTGTATCATCATTGTTGACGGTATCCAGCACGCGGCACATGGCGACATCAACATCGCGGCCTATGACGTTGATGGATATGCGATTTCCCCCTACAAAGTGTTTTCCCGGCATGGCTATGGCATCGCCTGGATCTCTGATCGGCTTGGGGCGCTGCCGCATGACAAGCTGGAAGGTGCCCCGGCAGATGCCTGGGAACTGGGCACGCGTGACACGGGTGCCTATGCCACCATGTCGGATGTGGTGGCGTATCTGGACTGGCTTGGGTCACAGGTTTCACAGGTGCCGGGACTGGCCCCCGAACAGTCCCCGGGACTGGACCCGGAACAGGCCCCGGACCGGCGTGGCAGGATCGTCGCGGCGGGGCGGGCCATTCAGGCCTATGAAAAGCACCTGACCGATGCGATGATCCACGGGACCGGCAACCTTGCCGGGCTGGCGGATATGGACAATATCACCATTGTGGGCGGAGCGGATAATCCGGCGCGCGAAGGGCTGGTGTCTATCGTTGTTGGCAATGTGGCCTCTGCGGATGTGGTGGCGCGTCTGAACAGGCAGGGCATTCGCACCCACCTGCGCAAGGCGGATCATTATTCCGGCAACGTCCTTGAACCTTTGGGGTTAAGCGATTGTATTCGCGTATCTTTATGCCACTACAATACCGAGCAAGAGGTGGCGCGATTCCTGATGGCGATGAAGGATATCAGCGCCGGATGATCCCTAATCACGTTGCATCCAGATAATCCTGCCCCAACCGGGCAGTGATACGCGCAAACCCCGGTGCCAGCGCGCGGGGTTCGGGGGCCTCAATATGGCTGCCGATCCAGGCCAGCAGGGCCAACCGGCGCAGCATCACAAAAGTATCAATCTCCTGCGCGTCCCCGTCACTTAGGGCGCGCACCTGACGATAGCCTTCAACCCAGGCCGCCCGCATGGCCGGCACGCGTGGATTGTCCTCGATAAAGCTGATGGCGGCGGCAAAATCGTACAGATACCAGCCAAATCCGCAATCATCGAAATCAATCAGCCTGGTGCCGGTATCGTCCACCAACAGATTTGCCAGCCGCATGTCGGCGTGAATCAGGCCAAACCGACCCGGATCTTTGCCAAAGGCCAGCAATCTGGTTTTCACTTTGGTTTCAACGCGCTCCAGCACATTCCTGATCTCGCTATCCACCCCCGGCGCATCTCGCCAGTTGCCCCAGGTCGGGTCTGGTCCGAACACCGCATCGGCATCCCAGATCAGCCGTTCGAACCCCGGTGGCCTTGGCCAACTGATCGAATGCAGATGGGTCCGGGCGGCGATTGCGCCCAGTTCCCGGAAATGGCCGGTTGGGTCATCGTCCGGGTCCGGCTCGACCCCATCGACAAAGTGGAACAGCACCATGAACCGACGCGCCGGCAGGCCGGGCACAATGCCCGACTGAATGCGCTGGCCATCCCTGCCGGGGAAAACGCCCGGCGTGGTTACACCACCTTCGTCATTCAGCGAATCGGCCCAGGCCAGTTCGCATTCTATGGCCTTGCGCGAGTGGTAATCCTGTCGGTGAACCCGCAGAACCGACCGGTATCCCGGTGCCTCGACCAGAAACGTGGTGTTTTCCGAAACGTTGATCAGCCGCGCCGTCGCGCCGGCCGGCACATGCCACAGGGTCAGGGACCGATTGGCCAGCCTTTCCAACAGCCTGAGCGTTTCCGTATGCGATATAACTTCGGTCTGCATTGATGCGCCTTTGTGATTGTCGCCAACCTGTCCCGGGACTGCCCCCGCCCTGGCAACCGGGTTTGCCTGTCTCCTACGACAAAAAGCTGGCAGGTGATACAGGGTGCGAGGCATAGTTCGGGCATTATCATCCGGCATTCTCAAAGGAGACCCCATGAACCTGATCGCGCGTATCAAGGAATTTGCCCCGGACCTGACCGCCATCCGCCGGGATCTGCACGCCCATCCCGAGCTTGGCTTTGAAGAGGTGCGCACATCCGGCATTGTCGCCGATCTGCTGCAAGGCTGGGGGATCGAGACCCATCGCCATGTCGGCAAAACCGGGGTTGTCGGGGTGATCAAGGGCAAGGGGCCGGGGCGCTCGATTGGCCTGCGCGCCGACATGGACGCGCTGCCGATCCAAGAGCAGACCAACCTGCCCTACGCCTCGTGCAATAGCGGTGTCATGCACGCCTGTGGCCATGACGGGCATACCACGATGCTGTTGGGCGCGGCGCGGTATCTGGCACAAACCCGCAATTTCGACGGCCGGGTGATCGTGATCTTTCAGCCCGCCGAAGAGGGTCTTGGCGGCGCGCGCGCCATGCTGGACGACGGGCTGTTCGACCGCTTTGCCTGTGACGAAATATACGGGCTGCATAACCGGCCAGGTGCGGCGCAGAACCATGTGGGCATCAAACCCGGCACCGCCATGGCCGGGGCGGATTTCTTTGACATAAAGGTCACGGGCCGGGGCAGCCACGGCGCGCGCCCGCAGGCAAGCCGCGATCCGATCCTTGCGGCAACCGCACTGGTGCAGGCTTTGCAAAGCATCGTCAGCCGCAATCTTGACCCCGCAGACACCGCGGTTGTGTCGGTCACCCAGATCCACAGCGGCACCGCCTATAACGTCATTCCCGGCGAGGCGATGATTTCCGGCACCGCGCGCATGTTCACCGACGAGGTGCGCGAAACGATCCGCACCCGCATTCACGAAATCGCCACCGGCATTGCCGCCGCCCACGGGGTCAGCGTCGAGGTGGATATCCGCGATATCTTTACCCCGCTGATCAACAACGAAGCGCTAAGCCAGAGCTTTGCCAGCCTGGCGGGCGATGTCGTGGGCCAGGACAATGTGCTGCTGGGCGGCAAACCCGCCACCGGCAGCGAAGATTTCGCCGATATGCTGCAAGCGGTGCCGGGGGCCTATTTCACCATCGGGCACGAGGGCACGGGCGCGCTGCATAATGCCGGTTTCACCTTTGACGACACCATCCTGCCGTTGGGGGCGACCCTTCTGGCGCGCCTTGCTGAGACAAGAACCGCCGATTGAAATGCTTTTCCCCAATTTGTGATTACCTGTGTCGGGCCAAGTCACAGCAGGCGTGTTAGGCGTTTCAGGAGCGGATTTTGACGAGGACCGGATGTGATGACCGAAACGATGACCCTGTCGCGCCCCAAGGCCCGGACTGACTGTCGCGGGGTGCCGGTTTCCTACCCGCATGGCGATGCGATTGACGGGCTGGAACGCGCGATCATCATGTCTCTGTCGTTTCGCGCCGATCCGGTGGCCGAGATCGGCAAGACCCTTGCCGAACATCCCGATTTCATCATGGGCTGGATATTCAAGGCAGCTTGGATGACCCAGTATATGGAAACCCGTATCTATGACGAAATGGTCGCCGCCCTTGGCGAGGCGGAAAAACGGATTGCCCGGGCCAATGACCGCGAAATCGGCCATATCGAGGCGCTGAGGGCCTGGATCGAAGGCGATTTCTACGGCGCGGTGCAGAAATGGGAGGCGGTGCTGTTTCACTATCCGATGGACCTTCTGGCGTTGGAGCTTGCGCATCTGACGATGGTTCTGCTGGGCGATTCAGCCGGCCAGCGCGATGTGGTCGCGCGGGTGTCGAACCTGTGGGACGAATCCGTGCCGGGGTATGAATTCGTGCTTGGGTTCTATGCCTTTGGACTGGAGGAAAACCGCGACTTTTCCATGGCCGAGGACCACGCCCGCCGGGCTTTGGCGATCCGGCCCGACAATCCTTATGCGATACACGCAGTGGCGCATGTTATGGAAATGCGCGGACGCCAGGCCGGTGGCATTCGGTTCATGAATGAACGCGCCCCGCTTTGGGGCAGCTCGAATTTCGCCAATCATCTGTGGTGGCACACGTCGCTTTATCACCTTGATATTGAACAATATGATCAGGCGCTCGGGATTTTCGACAGCCACCTGGATTCACGTCGCAAGGGCGGCAACAAATACGAAGAGCTGGACGCCGCCGCCTTGCTTTGGCGGCTGAACCTTGCCGGGCAGGATTCGGGCGATCGCTGGGCGCATCTGGCCGACAAATGGGAACCGGCGGCGCAGGACACGCTTTATGCCTTCAACGACGTACACGCGATGATGACCTTTGTGTCAGACGGGCGATTGGGCGCGCAAAAGGCGCTGCTAAGCGCCAATGAGCGCTATGTTCGCAACGCATCGGATGCCAATGTCGCCATGAGCCGCGAAATCGGCTTGCCGTTCTGTCTGGCCATGCAGGATTTCAAGAATGAACACTACGGGGCCTGTGTCGACCGGCTGTTCCCGGTGCGTTACATGACGCACCGTTTAGGTGGCAGTTTCGCCCAGCGGGATATCATTGGCTGGACCCTGCTTGAGGCCGCTCTGAGGTCAAAACGCTTTGATCTGGCGCTTGGGCTGGCCAATGAACGCAGCGCGCTCAAGCCGACGTCGGTGCAGAACTGGCGTGCGGTTGCCCGCGCGTTCACGGGGTTGGGCGACAAAAGCAATGCCTGCCGCGCCACCGCCAGGGCGGACAGCCTGATCGCCGCCTGAAAGCGGGCAATATGCGCCACAGGGCACCACAGAGCGCCTCAGAGCGCCTCAGAGCGCCTCAGAGTTTCTTTTTCAGGATCGCCGCAATCAGCGGAACAATCAGGGCTGAAAGCGACCCAATAGGATTTTGTCCGATCCCTTTCAACGAATTGGCGACATCGCGCAATTCACGCGTGGCGTCTTCGATGTCGGCCTCAAGATCGGCGATGGCCATGTCGCGCACTTCAACAGCCGGGGCGACTTCCTGCTCGACATTCATCCGATTGGCCCCGGTAACC
>Ga0209121_10000818_pt1 | contig 33266 bp, 32 predicted proteins | sample Cruoilmetagenom3_FD_187292 | JGI IMG/M metagenome (GOLD analysis project Ga0209121, IMG submission 187292) | Oil polluted marine microbial communities from Coal Oil Point, Santa Barbara, California, USA - Sample 3 (SPAdes) (version 2) | ecosystem: Environmental > Aquatic > Marine > Oil seeps ... | reverse complement strand
CGGAGAGACAGGGATTCGAACCCTGGAGACGGTCTCCCGCCTACACACTTTCCAGGCGTGCGCCTTCGACCACTCGGCCACCTCTCCGTGCCGCGCTATGTAGCGTCAGACCGGGGGGGTGTGCAAGAGGGTGCGAACAACTTTCCGCACCCTTCGCGATTTCTTCGGTTTTCACGCGCTGATCAGTCCAGGCCGCAGACCTGACCGGGCGTTGCGCGCAGCACTTCCAGTGCATAATCGGTGGGGCGATCAGTGTCGGCAATTTCCCCGTGCCAGTGGTTGTAATTGCGCAGCGCCTGCACCGATCCTGGGCCCCATTTACCGTCGATCACGCCCAGATAACAGCCCACCCGCGCCAGTTCGGTTTGCACCAGAACGGCCAGGTTGTCCGTCACCGGCTGGGGCGTTGACGCGACGGGGGCCGGTTTTGGCGCGCCGCTGACAAAGGCCCGCAGTGCCTGACGGCTGCCGGTGCCGAAATCGCCGTCCAGGGCGCCGTTGTAATACCCGGCACCTTGCAAGTGACGTTGCAGCCAAACCGACGCGGTGCTGGAAACATCATGCAGGCTGTCCAGGGCCATACCGCTGTCTTGCGCATAAAGTTCAAGAAATGCGGGGACATAGCCGGATTCATTGCCGAACTGATCCATCAACATCAAGCCGCGCCAATAGCCTTCGAGAGCGCCCAGACGCGCGCCCTCGAGATACAGTTTCAGCGCCTCATCAGGGTTCTGACGCACGCCATTTCCGTTTTCATACAGCTCACCCAGCGCGACGAATGAGGCGGCGAAACCGTTGGCCAGGTTGGCCTCCAACAGCGCTTTGGGCTTTTGCAGCATTGCGTCCCATTGCGCCAGCGGGGCGGAAAATGCCTGGCTCATCAGCACCATGGCCCGGTTGTGGATCTGTTCAGGGCTCTGGGCCAGAGTGGGCGCAGGTGTTGGCGCAGGGACCATCAGCGCCCCCTGCCCGCCAAGCGCCTTCAGCCGTTCACGCGCAATCACCCCGAAAGTGCCTTGTGGAAACTGGTCCAGATAGGCCTGGAACAACATGGGATTGTCGCTGTCCTTGATCGAATTCCAAAAGGCCAGATCGAGCGCCGGATCTTGCGTCAGGTCTTGCGCCGGCTCCTGACCTGCGTTCGGCACTGGCGCGACCTCCAGAACCTCTTCGGGTGGGTCCGGCGGCAGGCATTCCATGTTAGGACCACAGCCACCCGTATCCACGCCCATGACCGGACCATCATCGGGACCAATCACAGGGTCGATCACGGGGTCTGCCACAGGGGCAGCCACAGGATCAACCACAGGATCAATCACAGGCGGCACGCCCTGGTCCAGCAGCACGGGTTGGTCATCGGGCGGCTTGCACTCCGGCTCGCCCTCACCGCCACAGGCGGTATCGCCGGTCATCACCGGTCCTGCCCCCAATGCGGCCTCGCATTGCGCGACCAGCTCTTCCAGCTCGGCCTGGCTCCAGACCTTGTCGCCAAGGGTGGCAAAGGCCTCACCCCAGGTCAGACAGCTGCGCGGTTGTGGCGCATCGCCTGCGGTGGCACAGATGTCATCATAAAACTCGGCATAGTCGCTGAACGCCGGTCCTTGCGTCGCGTAATCAGTCGCAAGGGTGCAAGGGCTGACCCAGTCCTCGGCCACCGCAGGAGCCATGCCAGCCCCGCTGACCACAAGCCCCATCGCCGTTCCCAGCAACAGCCGCCCTGCCGTCTGTCTCAGATTGCGCTTCATTGTCATCCCTTCCCTTGATCATCAGTCCGCCGTCACACAGTCTCAGTCGTCTCAGCCGCCGCCACCATCATCGTCCGCACCATCACCCGCGCCGCCAGACCGGCCACCACCGTCACCCTCCTGCCAGGTGTCAGAGAGATCACCCGACCCGCCCCCTCCGCCGCCCCGGCGCGTCAGGATCGCACCAGACACCGCCCCGGCAATGCCAAGCGGCAACACCAAGTCCGGGTTCAGCTGCGCGGCCAGAAACCCTGCGATCACGCCCCCTCCGAGGGTCCCAACCACGCGTTTCATTGCGACCGTTCTTTCCAGTCCTTCGGCAAATCCCAACAGCGGTGGAACGTGGTCCACCCAATGTCCGGCCACATGGCGCGCATCGTATCCGGGCCGGTCTGTTCCGTTTGCAGACGTTCCGTGTATGGCCCGTCGCCCTCGTCGCAAATGCCGTCAAAGGTCATGCCGCCCAGGCGCGGATAAACCCCGGTGAACGAACATTCGCCGCCATAAAAGAACACGTTCTCGGGGGTGATGATCCCGGCGGTGACATTCTGGACCACGCCCTCGGTCGCATTGACCCAAGCGCAATCGACCGGGTCAGCGGCCCAAGCCCCCGTTACCCCCGTGTCGGCCTGCGCGGCCGTGGTGGCCATCACGATAACGGTACAGATGCAGGTGAATTTCAAGCGTGTTGCCATGATAGCCCCCCAGCTTTCAGGTGTCCTCGTCGCTTTCACGATGCAGACACAGGTCATATCGCTCCTGACATACCGCATCGCGCGTGATCCGGGCACGAATGCAGGCGGCGCTTTCGGGGGCGGTGTCACAGATCGGATCGTCAATGGCTTGCACCACACACCAGACCAAGTACTCGTCGCACATGGCCTGGCGCGCGACATCGCCGCTCAGCCCACCAGCCAAACCCGGCGCTGTCGCGGCAGCGACCATCGCCAAAGCCGCCAAACCCCTGATGAGCCGATGTTTCATGCGTGTCATCACGCCCTCCCGTCTCAGCGCAACTATACCACTTGCCCCGACGTGACCCAATGCGACATGAGGCGCGCGGGCCTGATCCCCGCACACCCGCCACCAAACTGGCCTTTTCATCTTTCCATAACTTTCTTGGCCGAAGGCCGCGCTTTTCGCCTTCGAAAAGCGCCACGCCCAACGGGAAGCGGGGCGTCAGCCCCAATGACGGGCGGGAGCGCTAGGCCTGCAAAACCACGTTAAAGCGCCGGTTCATGCGGCCCTTCTTTTCGACCTTGCCCAGGGTGACAGGGCCGATTTCGCCAGTGCGCCGCACATGGGTGCCACCACAGGGCTGCAGATCCACCTGGTCCTCAGCCGTGCCAATGCGCACCAGACGCACCTTGCCCGCGCCAGTTGGCGGCATCACCGACATGGTCTTGACCAAGCCGGGGTTGGCGGCCAGTTCCGCGTCGGTGATCCAGCTTTCGCTGACCTCCAGATCACGCGCAATCAGATCGTTCAACGCGTCTTCCAACGCCTGTTTGTCCTCGGGTGGCTGTTCCATCACGAAATCCAACCGACCTTTCTGAGCGCCGATTGACCCGCCCGTCACCGGCAAAGGCACGACCACCGACAACAAGTGCAGCGCGGTGTGAACCCGCATGAAACGGTTGCGTTGGTCCCAGTCCAGCACCTGCGTCACCGCGGTGCCGACGGCGGGCAGCGCCGCCCCCTCAGCAGGCACAAGGACGATCGCGTCGCCCTCACCCTTCACCGTGGTGGCAACGGTCATTTCGCCGCCCTCCCATCGGATCAGACCACCATCGCCGGGTTGGCCGCCGCCGGTGGCGTAAAACAGCGATGCGTCCAGCACCACGCCGCCCATCTCCGTGTGCGACACCACCCGACCGGGGGCCTCGCGCAGATAAGCGTCATCGCGAAATAGGGGGTTACTCATCGCCGTCTCCTTCGGTGTCTTCTGTCTGGTCCATGTGCATGTCATCCACATCCAAGGCCGCATGGCTGGGCGTGCTTGGCACGATGGGCGCCTTCGCCGACTTGGCTGTCGGGGCCGCCGCCTGCCCGCCGCCGGTCAAAGCCTCAGGGTTGCGCAACCAGATGTCACGCTGTGCAAACGGCACTTCCACGCCTTCTTCGCCAAAGCGGCGTGCAATTTCGTGGTTCATGTCACTGCGCACCGACAGCACGTAATTCACATCGCGCAGAATGGCGCGGATTTCGAACTCCAGCGCGTCGGCGCCGAACCCCTGGAAAACCACATAAGGCGCCGGGTTCACGGTGACCATGGGATGGGCCTCGGCCACCTCCAACAGGATCTTTTCGATCCGCTTGGTGTCATTGCCATAGGCCACGCCAACCGGCACGATCACCCGCCCGATGGAATTGCCGCGGGTGAAATTCGTCACCACGCCAGAAATCAGGTCACTGTTGGGCAGGATCACATCAGACCGGTCAAAGGTTTCGATCCGGGTTGAGCGCACCGAAATATCGCGCACATAGCCCATCTGGCCACCGACCTCGATCCAGTCGCCTTCGGAAATCGGCCGTTCAATCAACAAGATGATGCCAGAGACAAAGTTGGACACGATGTTTTGCAGGCCAAACCCGATGCCAACCGACAGCGCACCGGCAACGATGGCCAGTGACGACATGTCGATGCCCGCCGCCGTGATTGCCACCAGGGCAGCGACGAAAATGCCGACATACCCCAAGCCCGAGCTGATCGCGTTCTGCCCGCCCTTGTCCAGACTTGTGCGCGGCAGGATCGAGCTTTTCAGCGCCCCTTGCAACAGCCGGGTCAGCACATAGCCGACAAGGAACACCACCACGAACACCAGGAACGTGCGTGGCGTGACCTGGGTATCACCCAGTTGAAACCCCTGACCCACGGTGGTCCACAGCTCGGTCAAATCCGTCCAGCGCGCGCCCCAGATCAGCGCGGCCACAGGCATCATCGCCAAGGCGGTTGCAAAGGTTGCCAGCGTCGGGCTCAGCGCCTGGTTGGCCGCGTCATCGTCGCGCCCCGTCACCAGGCCATACAGGTTGGTATAGAACTGTTGCAGCACCTCAAGCAGCGCAATCAACGCCAGGGTCAAAGCCGTCGGGAACAACAGCGTACCCGCCAGTTCCGCATATCCGATGGCCGCTGCCAGCGGGCCCAGATAGCCAACGATCACGATCGCGCGGCTCAGCAGCTTTTCGATGCCCGTTCGGAAACTGTCGCCCGATGTCGCGTCGCCCTCAAGATCGGCGTGCTGGCGCATCAAGCGCCCCAGCCGGATCATCAAGAACCCAGCGCCCAGCATCAGGGGGAAATTCAGAACCGCCATGCTGGCGCCGCTGTAATCCTCATAGCCGCCGATCCGCTCAAGCCCATAGGACAGCCCATAGAGCAGACCGATTGCGGCGGTGGCATAACGCCCCTCGGCGCGCGCCGCCGGTGTCGGCAGGCGCATCGCCGCCAGCGCCCCGTCGCCAATGCCAAACACCCGCGTGCCCAGCCACAACGCTCCGAAATAAAACAGGCCCATCAACAACAGGTTATCGGACAGGATCTGTCCTCGCAGCCCCAGAACGCCCGCCGTGTTCAACCCCTGTACCAACAGATAGATGCCCAGCATCGGAGCAACCACCTGCCCCAACGATGTCAGGAACCCCCAGACACCGCGCGCGGCCCCCCGGGATCGGCTGCGCAGCCCCGCACCAAACCGCATGACCCAGCTGCGACCGCGCAAGACCAGGGTCAAGCCGATCACGCCCAGAATGATGGTCACCGGCAACACGCGTTTCAGTTCGGCCCATTGCGTTTCGGTGCCCCAGGCTGATGTCATTTCTGCCCAGGCCAGGCGCAGCGTCGACAGATAATCGTCCACCGCCTTGGGCCAGCTTGCCGGGTTGATCGGTGTCGGCCCCAGCTCTAACAACAGGTCGGTCTGCCGCGAGCGCATCAGGCTGTCGATCTCGCGGATCAACACATCGGCGCGGGTATAGGCCTCCTCGGCCTTCTGCACCGGCACCCGGGCCTCGTTCAGCTGCTCAGTCAGCTCATCGCGCCGCTGGGTCAGGATCGCAGGTTCGGTGCCGCCGGCTTCAGGCGCCGGGCCCAGCGTTGAAATCTGTGTCTTCAACGTATTGATGCGAATTGCATTTTCGGCCTGCGCCGCGGAAAACAGCTCGCGCCACTCGGCGATTTCGCCGCGCAGGTCCAGCATGACCGTGTCCGAGGCCCGCCCGACCTCCAACGCGCTTTCCACCCGGTCCGCCAGCTTGCTCCAGGCGGTGTAATCGGGTGATCCATCCGCCCGAACCTCTGTGGCAGAGGCAGTTTCAGGCGCAGTGACAGCGGACGCAACCGCGCCATCCTGCGCCCGCACCGAAATCGGCAAGGACAACAGGACCACTAGGGTCAGAAAACGCAAAATGGGAAACATCAGTCCTCGAATACTTCGGGCAACATGGCGGGGGCTTGATCCAGCCACTGCGGCACCGGCAGGCCCTTTTCCTTCAGGAAAGCCGGGTTGAACAGCTTGGATTGATATCGCGTGCCGTAATCGCACAGCATGGTGACAATGGTATGACCTGGGCCCATATCGCGCGCCATGCGCATGGCGCCGGCAATGTTGATGGCGGATGATCCGCCCAGACACAGGCCTTCGTCGGCCAGCAGATCAAAGACCACCGGCAGGGCCTCTTCATCCGACACCTGATACAACATGTCGGGCTGGAACCCGTCCAGGTTGGCGGTGATACGCCCCTGGCCGATGCCTTCGGTGATGGAACTGCCCGTCGCCTTGGCCGCGCCATCGCGGTACAGGCTGAACAGGCCCGAGCCCATCGGATCGGTCAGCGCGACTTTCACGCCCTTGGGCTGAAGCGCAATGCCAACGCCCGCCAGCGTGCCACCCGAGCCCACCGCACAGGTAAACCCGTGCACCTGACCGCCGGTCTGTTCCCAGATCTCGGGCCCGGTGGTTTCCACATGGGCCTGTCGGTTGGCCACATTGTCAAACTGGTTGGCCCAGACCGCACCATTCGGTTCCGTCTCGGCCAGCTTGCGCGCCAGTCGTTCCGAATACCGCACATAGTTGTTGGGGTTCTTGTAGGGCGCGGCAGGCACCTGAACCAGCTCGGCCCCGGCCAGCCGGATCATGTCTTTCTTTTCTTCGGACTGGGTTTCGGGGATGACGATGACGGTCTTGAACCCCATCGAGGCCCCGACCAGCGCCAGGCCGATACCCGTATTGCCCGCCGTGCCTTCGACGATCGTGCCGCCCGGTTTCAGATCGCCGCGCGCCACGGCGTCGCGGATGATATACAGCGCGGCGCGGTCCTTGACCGACTGGCCCGGATTCATAAATTCGGCCTTGCCATAGATGGCACAGCCGGTCGCCTCGGAGGCTGCATTCAACCGGATCAGGGGCGTGTTGCCCACCGAGGCCGCAAGGTCCTGCTTCACGTCCATCTTTTCACCTTTCGCGCATGTCTGCCCCAACAGGAATAAGCCCCGCCCGACGGGGTTTCAAGCACCGCTGCGCAGCCGATCACGGTTTTGCGCAAGCCACAGGGCAGAAAGGACCAAAGGTCCGCATCCTGCCTCGCCCGAGGACACGAGGTCCATCAGGCGCGTGAAGGCGATGACATGGGACCGGATATCTTCGGCCTCGTGGTCCACACCACCCAGACCGGCGGCTGAGTCCGGCAGATCCGCCAGCGCGATATAAGACATCAGGAATTCGCTGACTGCGCCAGGGCTGGGGTAATAATCGGCCACATGATGCAGCGCGCCCAGGCTCAGCCCGGCCTCCTCCTCGGCCTCGCGGCGGGCGCAGACCTCAGGCGTTTCACCGGGGTCGATCCGCCCGGCGATGGGCTCTAACACCCAAGGGTGCGGATCACCGCGCAGATGCGGGCCAAAACGGAACTGTTCGATCACCAGAACCACGTCGCGCACCGGGTCATAGGGCAGAACCGTCACCGCATCGCCGCCGACAAAGCCAGCGCGATTGACCGTCTCGCTCATCTGCCCATCAAAGCGGCGAAAGGCCAGGTCGTGTTCTTCCAGCGTGAAAAAGTTCGAATAGGGCCGGCGCGCCTGTGTGGTCGCGACATCACCGGAGCCAAGCCCCGAACGCAGGCTGGTCGGCGGCGTTTTCCCTGCCCTGACCCGACTGTCGGCGCGCATGCGGATCATCGTGAACCGTTGCGCGACCTGTTCGGCGTCCAGATGGCCATAATAGGACATGACCTCGGCCGCCGCATGCAGCGTCATCGCGCCCCATCTGTCGACCCAATCGAGCAACGCCCAGGGCGCGCCGGGGGTCCAGTGGCCGGGATCAGAGAAATAGACCTGCGTCGCCTGATCGCCACCATCAACCTGCACCACCCTATCGTGCAGCGTATAGGCAAACCCGCCCTCATAGAAGTTCAGCCGGGCAACATCTTGCGCGCTCAGCCCGTCAACCAACAGGCCCTGCGCCTGCGCGCCCGGCTGGGCATGGATCAGCGGAAAGGCCTGACCATCAGCCCAGCTGACCGCATGGTCTGCCAAAGCCGCAGGCCGCAGCACCGCGCGGCTGTCCCCCAGCACCAGCGCCAGCAACGGGCGGTATTGCAACGTGCCGTAAAAGAACAATGACGTCATTGGGTTATGACCACTTTCGCGCGGCCCAGCCGGTCAGAATACCGCACATCAGACCACCGACCACCAGCGTGGCCAGCACCTCAGGCACCGCTGCGGTCCAGGCATAGTCGACGCCCAGCTCGAACATGCTTTGCAGCGCATCGACCGGCCCGTCATAGCGGTTGCGCATCGACAGGCGCACCATTTCATAACCCGAAAACGCGAACAGAACATAGACCGCCAGCAACACCGCGCCGGCAAAGCCGATGCCCATCGGTGTGCCCGTGCCATCGCCCAGCCGTCGCCCCGCAAAGGTCCAGCCAACGATCACGCCCAGGGCGGCAGAAATCGGCGAAAACAGCCCCACCTGTGTGCCCTCAGGCAAATACGGTTTGATCAGATCGGCACAAAACCACCCCAGGGCGGCGTAACAGATCGCGGCCACCAATTTCGCGGCTGTGGGCATGGGACTGCTCCTTGTGTCCGCCCGCGCCTGTTGCTCAGCCCGGGTTTTCCAATGTCACCTGTATTACGTCGCAGTTTCCGCTGTGAAAGGCTGCGGCGCAAGAGGTCAGATAGAAATTCCACATGCGCCGGAACCGGTCGTCAAATCCCAATGCCGCCACCTGATCCCATTTCGCATTGAACGTCTCGTGCCAGCGGCGCAGCGTGATGGAATAGCTTTCGCCAAACGCGATCTGGTTGCAAACCACCAATCCGGCGCGCCCCACCTCGTGACGCAGCGCGGTTTTCGACGGCAACATGCCGCCCGGAAAGATGTATTTCTGTATGAAATCAACACCCTTGCGGTATTTATCATACCGGTGTTCCGCCAAGGTGATGATTTGCAAGGTCGCCAGCTTGCCGGGTTTGAGGCACCTGCGCACCGTGTCGAAATAGGTCGGCCAGTATTTCTCACCGACCGCCTCGAACATCTCAATGCTGGCAATGGCGTCATAGCACCCTTTTTCGTCGCGGTAATCCTGCATGCGGATGTCGACCCGGTCCGACAGGCCCGCGCGCGCAATGCGCTCAACGGCAAAGTCGTGCTGTTCCTGGCTGATCGTCAATCCGGTCACGCGCAGCCCGCGTTGCCCGGCGGCATATTGCGCAAATCCGCCCCAGCCACAGCCGATCTCCAGCACATGATCACCGGGCTGCACACCCATCTGATCGACCATGCTTTCGTATTTCAATTCCTGTGCCTTTTCAGTGCTTTCCCGACCGGTCTTAAAGCGTGCCGCGCTGTAGGTCATGCTGTCATCCAGCCACAGGCGATAGAACGCATTGCCCAGATCATAGTGACGGCTGATGTTCTTTTTCGCCTGCCGCTTGGAGTTGGATTGCAACCAGAACCGCATCCGCTCATAGGCCCGCACCAGCGCCATGCCCGGAAAACCGTTATACAGGTCTTCGTTGTCGTCCTGCACCAGATCCAGAAAAGCCTGAAGATCCGGCGACGACCAACCGCCTTCGATGAAACTGTCACCAAAGCCCAGTTCGCCCTCGCGCACCAGACGCGTGAACACATCGCCGTCATGGGCGTGCAGCGTGGCGGCATAGCCCGGATTGCGGCCCTTGACGCGAAAAACGCGCCCGTCTGGCAGGATAAAGTCCAATTGACCGTTGTTCAATTTGCCAGCCAAGTCGAACGCCTGCGCGAAATATCGCGGCAGATTCTCCTGGCCTCTGACCGATGTCATGATCATCCAGTTCCCCCCTGTTTTGGACAAACTAGGGGGAAACTGGCCGTTTGGGCAAGGTTTTCGTCATTTCAGGCCATTTTGGGCGGTTACAGCACCCGCTCCAGCGCCTGCAACAACTGCTGCACTTCGTCTGCGTGGGTGTAATGGGTAAAGCTCAGCCGCAGCACGCCCTGATCGGGGTCCACCCCCATGGCCGTCAGCGTGCGCACCGCATAGAAATCACCGCCCCCGGCCATGATGCCGTGATCTGCCAGCGCCGCCGCGACGGGGGCCGCCGCCCCGTTCAACGCCAAGGCAACGGTGGGCGCGCGGCTTTCGGCCTGCGCCGGGCCCAGCAATCGAACCGCGTTCTTGGCGCTGACATAGTCCAGCAAGGGTTGCAAAAGCGTGACCTCGTGGCCCCGCATCAGGTCATGCGCCCCCGCACAGCGCGTCGCCGCGTCCCCGGTGATGCCATGATGCGCGCACAGATCGTCGATGTAATCCGCCATGCCCGCGCTGGCGGCAATCTGGGCGTGATCCGGCCCCGCAGGCGTGAACCGTTTGTACAGCGACCCCGCGTTGAAATAGTGCCCCTGGTTTGGCAAGACCTCGCCCAGCCCACGCCGGATCACCATGACCCCCTGATGCGGGCCATAGGTTTTATAGGCCGAAAACAGATAGATATCCGGGCCAAGCTCATCCACATTCACGAAACCATGCGGCGCATAGCTGACGCCATCGACACAGACATAGGCCCCTGCCGCATGCACCTTTGCGGTGATCGCGGCGACATCGTTGATCTCACCCACCACGTTGGAACAGTGTGGAAAACAGACCAGCCGCACCTTGTCATCCAGAAGGTTGTCCAACTGCGCCGGGTCCAGATGGCCGGTGTCGGGATCAATCTGCCATTCGCGCACCTCAACGCCTTCGTCTGCCAGACGACGCCAGGGGCCGGTGTTGGCCTCGTGATCCTGATTGGTGACGATGATCGCATCACCGGGGGTCAGGAACTGGCGAAACGCATTGGCCAGAACATAGGTGTTCTGCGTGGTCGAGGGGCCAAAGCTGACCTCATCGGTGTCGACCCCCAACATGGCCGCCAGCCGCCTACGCGCTTCGTCCATTTCTTCGCCGGCCAGACGCGAGGCCTCATAGGGCGCATAGGGCTGGACCTTGCGCTGCGTATAAAACCGCGTCAGGCGGTTGATCACCGGCGCGCAGGTGTATGACCCACCGGCGTTCTCGAAAAACGCCTGGCCCTGAAGCGTCGGTTCGTCAAAGGCGGGAAACTGCGCCCGCACCCAATCAATATCCAGCTTGCTCATCGCAATATGTCCTTGTCTGTTGGGGGTGTGCCTGTCGAATCTGGCACCCCAGTCCGGCAGGTCTTCCAGCCAGCCGCGCGACACTTGTCGTTCGGCAGCCCGCGCGTCACGGACATGAAACGGCTAGCGCAGGCAAAACGCTGGAGCAAGAGAGAAACGTCCCCCCACGCGTCAATCCAAGCGGGCCAAGCGGGCCCTGGCCCGCGAGATATCAAGCGTGGGCGGCACTTGCCGCCCACGCCTTTGGATCCCGCTCAGGTGAACCACGTTCAAGCGTTCACGTCGACCACGACACGGCCCTTGACCTGCCCCTTCAGGATATCGGCGCCAAGACCGGGCAGATCGGACAGGGTTGCCGGGTGCACCATGGCCTCCAGCTTGTCCATCGGCAGATCTTTGGCAAGACGTTCCCAGGCCCGCAGACGGTTGTCATAGGGCTGCATCACGGAATCGATACCCAACAGGTTCACACCGCGCAGCAGGAAGGGAATGACCGTGGTCGGCAGACCCGCGCCCCCGGCCAAACCGATGGCCGACACCGATGCGCCGTATTTCATCTGGCCCAGCACGCGGGCCAGCATCGCACCGCCCACCGCATCAATGCAGCCTGCCCAGGTTTCCGCCTCAAGCGGCCGCTTCACGGTCTCGTTCAGCTCGTCCCGCGCGACGATCTGCGTTGCACCCAGGCTGGTCAGGTAATCGGCCTGATCGGCCCGACCTGTGACGGCCGCCACCTCGTATCCCAGGTTGGCCAGGATCGCCGTGGCGACGGACCCGACACCGCCCGCCGCGCCCGTGACCAGAACCGGCCCATTGCCCGGCTTCAACCCGTGGTCTTCCAACGCCATCACGGCCAGCATTGCGGTAAACCCGGCGGTGCCCACGGCCATGGCCTGACGGGCATCCAGACCTGCGGGCAGCGGCACCAGCCAGTCGGCCTTCACCCGCGCCTTTTGCGCATAGCCGCCCCAGCGGACCTCTCCGACCCGCCAGCCGGTCAACACGACCTTGTCGCCGGGCTTATAGCGCGCGTCATCGGACGCCTCGACCGTGCCCGCAAAATCGATCCCCGGCACATGGGGATAGTTGCGCACCAACCCGCCGCCTTTGGCCGACAGGCACAGCCCGTCCTTGTAGTTCACCGTAGAGTAGTCAACCGCGACCGTCACATCGCCCTCAGGCAGCGCGGCTTCGTCAATTTCGGTCAGGTTTGCCGTCGCCAACCCGTCTTCGCCCTGCTCCATCACAAGTGCTTTAAACATCGTCATATCCTCATATCCAGAAAGTTTCGTGGACCAGCGCCGCCCGTGCGCCGTCCGGTGTGATCACGTCCAGCTCGGTGCCCGACGCCCTATGGGTCATGCGCACCATGCCGATGCCGACCCCGGTTGCAAAGTCCGGCGAATTCGCCGCCGAAGTCACCTGGCCGACCTGAAGGTTGCCGTCCATCAACGGCCAGGCCCGATCGCAGGGCGGCACGCCGGTTTCATCCACCATAGGCACATAGAAACACTGGCCATCCTGCATTTCCGACAGGTTGCGCGGGGTCAACATCTGCACCAGACGCCCCGCATCCGGGCCCCGAATTTCCACCTCACGAATTTCCACCTGGCGTTCGCAGGAGACATCCCAGACCTGCACAGCAGATTTCAGGTGGTTATAGACCGTATAGCCCTTGACCCCGGCGGCGATGACACCGTCAGAAAAGGGCGTACGCCGCACGCGGCGCGAGGGGGCGATCAGGGCCATCTTACATCTCCATGAATGGCAAGTCGGTGTCGTCAGGCTCCAGCGCATCGGCCCAGGCGATGACCATGTCATCCGCCCGGCGCCGCAGCTGTTTCAGCACCGCCCAGTCGCCGCGCCGCGTCCTCAAGGCCATCCGCCGCGCCATAAATCGACCGGTTTTGCCAGTCGTTATAACGCGCCATGGTTTGGGCATAGGCCGGTGTGATCATGCGATCAGACCTCGCCAAAGCCCTTGGGCACCGGCAGATCCGGCAGCGATTTCGCGCGTTTTTGCAAGCTACGCCCGATCACCACACGGCTGATCTCCGTCGTTCCATCAACGATGCGCAGCATCTGTGACAGGCGCGACAGACGGTCCATGCCATAGGGTTTCAACAGCCCCATGCCGCCCAGAACCTGGGTACAGGTATTGGCGGCATTGACCGCCGCATCGGGCACAAAGCGTTTCGCGTGCGCCGCCATGACAGGCCCTTCGGGCGTGCCCAAAGCATTGGCGGCGGCGCGGTACAACAGGCGCGAGGCCTCAAGGTCCGTCGCCACATCGCCCAGCATCCACTGAATGCCGTCCAGATCCAGGTTCTTGCCGCCAAACATCTTGCGGTTCTTGGAATAGGCCAGCGCGGTGTCCAAAGCCGCCTCGATCAACCCGCAACAGCCCGACGCAATGGAGACCCGCGCAATGTCGATCGCCATAAGCGACCCTTGCAGGCCCTGACCGACCGGCAGGATGATGTTGTCCTCCGACACCACCACGTCCTTCATATACATCTCGCTCAACGGCAGGAATTCATAGGACGGCGTGTCATAGGCGGGGCCAAATGTTAGGCCCTCGGCATCGGCGGGAATGGCGATCATCGCCATGTCCTTGTGGCCGGGTTCATCAGTGGTTTTCACGACGGTGAAATAGATATCCGCCTCGCCAGCCAGCGACACCCAGGCTTTTGCGCCATTGATGGTCCAGGTGCCGTCATCGTTGATCACGGCGCGCGAATACATGTTGGTGGCGTCCGAGCCCGACTGCGGTTCCGTCAGCGCAAAGTTGGCCAGCTTGCGACCCGAGGTCAGGTCCTTGCCCCAAGCCGCTTTGAACGCGTCAGTGCCAAAGCCACAGCCCGCGAAGGTGCAGATATTGTGCATCGACAGCGCGAACGCATAGGCGCCATCGCCCTTGCCCAGTTCTTCGTACACACGAATGCCGTCACCCAGGGACAGGCCCTGCCCACCGAATTCCTCAGGTGCATAGAGCCCGGTCAGGCCCAGGGCACCGGCCTTGTCAGACGCATCACGCGGCCAGGCGCCAGCCTCGTTCCATGCGTCCACATTGGGTTTGATCACCTCATCGGTATGCTTGCGTGCGCGTGCCAGAATGTCATCGATATTTACGGGCATGTCTGCTCCTCCCTGAACATGTTGCGGTTGTGCGACTCAAATACGCACAATTGTCTTACATTTGGCAAAATGATTGCCACAACTTCAAATGTCTGACAAATGGTTTTTATGAAAACCGATTTAGAAATGGATCGCGACCTGTCCAAACAGATCGCCGACGCTATCCGCAATTCGATCATTGATGGCGGGCTGATCGTCGATCAACGCCTGCCCTCCGAGGCCGAGTTATGCGACCAGTTTGGCGTCTCGCGCCCCACTGTGCGCGAGGCCCTGAAGCGCCTGGCCGCCCAGAACCTGATCCGCACACAGCGCGGCGCAACCGGCGGGGCCTTCGTGAACCGCATGTCGTTTGAAGAGGCCTATGGGCAGCAGATCACCACCTCAACCCTGCTGTTGTCGATGAACGAGGTCGATTTCGAAACCGCTTGCGAAGCGCGCTATGCAATGGAACGCGCTTGCGTCGCCCTGTCAGCACAGCGGCGCACGGCGGATCAGCTGGCCACCATGCGCGCCGAAATTCACCGCCAATCGCAACCCGGCCTGACGGACGAGGCATTCTGCGCCTCGGATGTGGCGTTTCACCGGGCGCTGGTGGATGGCGCGGGCAACCCGGTGTTGTCTTACCAGCTGGCCGGTGCGGTCGAGGCGACCCAGCCGCTGATGAACATGATCACCTTTTCAGCCCGGTCGCGCGAGGCGATCGTCGCCCTGCACGGCCGCATTGCCGACGCGATCGAGGCGGGCGACGGCGGCGCGGCTGACGTCGCTCTGGCGGATCTGTCGACCTATACGCTGACGCTGGCCGAACAGGTTCGCGCGGCGCGGGCGGCGCGCCTGCCCCAGAACTAGGCCAGACCGCCAGACCAGAACTTCGGATCAGCATCAGGGCCAGTGTCCGTCCCCGCGTCGGGGCCAGTGTCAGACCCAATCACCGCGCTTTAACCCCTTGTTAACCTTAATGCGGTGTAAAGAGTGCTGGAACAGACATTACTCTTTCGACACCAAAGCAGGACACGCACCCACGCCTTTCGGGATCAGGCGCGCGTCCTGACCCTTTGCTGTGACACCCTCTGTTTGGGCGCACTCTTGCCCAGCCCCCACAAAAACTTGATACCCTTTGTCCCAGAGACTTCGTGACCGGGGTTTTGGGGCCGGGACTTTGAGGCCGGAGCGGCCGCATGTGGGCATCGTGTCGGACCGATTGGTGGCGGGCACCGCACGCATTACGGTGATCCATAACGTCGGCCCCGGCACCCGCGAAGAGAATTTCCTGGCGGCCTATCCCCAGACCGGCCATTTTCGCCTGTCCGGGGTTTTCTGACCCGGCAATGTGCTTTTTCGCGCTTTGGCCCTTTTCCCAGCCCGCCTGAACGCCTATATTACTCCTGTCTCCTCGGAGACTATGGACATAAACGCGCTCGTAATAAGCGGATCGGACCCGGGGGCGGTACCCGGCGACTCCACCAAACATCCCTTATTGGGGGATCATGGGGTCGAAATAGGATCGACGAACGTCTAAAGGGGTTAGCTTTGTTTCGGCTGGGTGCCACCGTATCGGCCCATTATGTACAATTGCCAATAACAATCGTGCTCCGGCTATGGCTCTGGCTGCGTAAGCAGTTCGAGTTGCCGAAACTTAAGTCCTTTCGCCTAGCCGCGTAAGGCGGGGTTCGCAGGCACCTGGCAACAGAAGCCTGCACTTCCCCCCTTTTCTCACATGACATCCCCCTTGCGGACGCCGTGTCAAGCCGGGCGTTCAAGAGTTAATTAACCTTCGCGGCCTACATTGCCTCCAACGCAACAGGAGAACGCAACAGGAGAAGGTGCGATGACCCCGACAGAAACCTTAAAAATCTGGTATGATCGCGTTTGGATGCAGGCCGACCTTGCGGCAATCGACGACCTGTTTACCCCCGAAACCCATGCCGAGGGCATGATGGCGTTTTCAATCGGCCCCGAAGATTTCAAAGCCCTGGTTCCCGCCTTTTTGGCCCAGATCGAAGCACCGAATTTCCGGTTCGACAAAGTGGTCGAATGTGGCGACTGGGTTTGGGCGCACATATCGGTCCATGCCACCGCTGCGGGCACCGAACACCCGGTGGTGACCTCGGGTCAGATCATGGCGCGGGTGATCGATGGGCGCATTGTCGAGGCCTATAATCAATTCGATTTCCTGACGCTGCTTGAACAGCTCGGCTATTTGCCACAGGACAGCCTGGCGCTGTGCCTCAGCGGTGAAGGCGTTGGGCTTAATCCCACGCAGCCTTGACCACACAGTTCACATTTGCCAAACAAAGCCATGGGGTCCGCGATACCGCCCCGTGGGGCTTCGTGGGGCCTCGGCCCAAGGTTCGCATCCATTGATCCCGCGACAAAGGATGCGTTACGACCATGTTCAACGAAATCACCCCGCCACAATTGATGCGCCTTCTTGGCTTGGCCAATGCGCCGCATCTGATTGACGTCACAACGGATGAAGACCTGGCCAGCCTGCCATGCCTTATCCCCACAGCACAACGCCATCCCTCGCGCCAGATCGCCGAACTGATCCCACAGCTGAGCGGCCAACGTGTGGTGGTGATCTGTCAAAAGGGCAAAAAACTGAGCCATGGCACCGCCGCAAGATTGCGCGCCGATGGCATTGCCGCCGAGGTTTTGGCCGGTGGCAAAATGGCCTGGCATGCCGCCGGGTTGCCACATGTCCCAATCAAGAGCCTGCCAGACTCCGCCGAAGGCACCCCCGAAGGCCCCACCCTGTGGGTCACGCGCCACCGGCCAAAGATTGACCGCATCGCCCGCCCTTGGCTCAGCCGACGGCTTGTCGATTGCAACGCCCGGTTTCTGTTTGTGCCACCGACGCAGATGCCGGATATCGCTGACCGCTTTGGCACCCCCCCTTTAACATCGAAGGCGTGTTTTGGTCCCACCGCGACCCCCAGTGCACCTTTGACACAATGATTGCCGAATTTGCCCTGCCCACACCAGCGCTTGACCATTTGGCAACAGTCATTCGCGCTGCGGACACAAACAAACATGATCTGGCCCCCGAAGCCGCCGGGCTGTTGGCCCTGTCGGTTGGCCTGTCGCGCCAGTACAAAAACGACATCGACCAGCTTGAGGCCGCCCTGAGCCTATATGATGCCCATGATGCCCTGTATCGTTGGGCCCGAGACGGAACCGATGAAGGTCACGACTGGCCAACCCAACAGGGGCACGCATGAATACGCCATCCCTGCGCGAGCTGACCCGCGTTTTTGCCCGCATTGGAGTGATGTCCTTTGGCGGCCCGGCGGCGCAGATTGCCGTGATGCACCGCGAACTGGTTGATGATCGTCCGTGGCTAAGCGAACAGCAATTCCTGAATGCACTGTCGTTTTGCATGTTGCTACCGGGACCCGAGGCAATGCAGCTGTGCACCTATGCGGGCTGGCGTCTGAGGGGGGTCACCGGCGGGCTGATTGCCGGGCTGTTGTTCACCCTGCCCGGCGCGCTTGTCATGCTGGCGCTGGTCTGGGCCTATGCCACCTGGGGCGCGCTGCCCCTGGCCGAGGCGCTGTTCCTGGGCATCAAGGCCACCGTCGCCATTGTTGTGCTGCAAGCCCTGCTGCGCCTGTCGGGCAAGGCCTTGAAAAGCCGCGACCGATACGTTCTGGCGGTGCTGTCCTTTCTGGCGTTGTTTGCCCTGAACGCGCCCTTTCCACTGATCATCGCGCTGGCCGCCACCTATGGCGCCCTGACCGCAACCGGCGATCACAGCGCCACAGCCGCCCCACCGCTCAAGGCCCGCACACCGCGCACCATTGCGCTGTGGCTGGGCCTGTGGTGGGCGCCGATTGCGACCGCCTGGGCGCTGGGGGCCGACACGCTGGCCGCCATCGGGCTGTTCTTCTCAAAGCTGGCAGTGGTGACCTTTGGCGGTGCCTATGCGGTGCTGGCCTATATGACGCAAGAGGTGGTCGAAACGAACCACTGGCTGACCACGCCGCAGATGATGGACGGGCTGGGGCTGGCGGAAACCACACCGGGGCCGCTGATTCTGGTGACCGAATTCGTGGGCTTCATGGCCGGGCACAATGCGGCGGGACCGGGCCTGGCGCTGGCCGCCGCCGCGCTGACGCTGTGGGTGACATTCGTGCCCTGTTTCCTGTGGATTTTCACCGCCGCGCCCTATGTCGAATGGATTTCGTCCCGCCCACGCCTGACCGGGGCGCTGTCGGCCATTACCGCCGCCGTGGTTGGTGTCATCGCCAATCTGTCGCTGTGGTTTGCGCTGCATGTGTTCTTTGATCAGGTCACGCGGGCTGATCTGGGCCCGCTCAGCCCGGCCTGGCCTATCTGGTCCAGCTTCAACGCCCCGGCCCTGGGTCTGGCCGTGGTGGCCGCCTATCTGTTGTTGCGCCTGCGCCTGTCTCTGCCACTGGCTCTGGTCCTCATGGCGGCGGCTGGTGCGGGGCTTGGCGTGATGACGGGCTGAAAATCCACCTCGCCGCTTTCCTTCACCTCCGAATCCCCTATGCTGGGGGCAACACAATTTCAAAGGCCGCTCCTATGTCTGACACCATCGACTATGGCAATCTCATGCACACCGCCATGCGCGGGCTGATCCAGAAAGTGTTGCAGGATGTTGCCGAAAATGGCCTGCCCGGGGCGCATCATTTCTTCATCACCTTCGACACGCGTCAGGATGGGGTCGAGCTGGCCGATTGGTTGCACGACCGCTTTCCCGAGGACATGACCATCGTCATGCAACACTGGTTCGACAACCTTGAAGTCAGCGACGTCGGCTTTGCTGTCACGCTGAACTTCGGCGACCAGCCCGAAGCGATGTTCATCCCTTATGACGCGATCCGCACCTTCGTGGATCCGTCCGTGGAATTCGGCCTGCGGTTCGAAAGCCAGGACGAAGAGGGCGAGGAAGACGGGCTGAGCTGTGTGCCAGAAGACGCGCCGGTCGAGACCGAAGAGCTTGCGCCCATGGCCGAAGATGTGCCCCCCATCGAAGACGAGCACAAAGACGCAGAAATCGTCAGCCTGGACAGTTTCCGTAAGTAAGCCAGCATACGCGCCATATCAGTATTCCACGGTATACAGCATTGAACTTTGTGAAAAACGCGTTATGAAAGCAACGGTTTTCCATCAAAGGCGCCGACACATGACCCAGACCCGCACCGAATCCGACAGCTTTGGACCGCTTGAGGTTCCCACCGACAAATATTGGGGCGCGCAGACACAGCGCTCGTTGATGAATTTCCCGATCGGCTGGGAAAAACAACCGGTCGCCATCGTGCGTGCGCTGGGCGTGATCAAACAGGCCTGTGCCGAAGCCAACAAGGCCTCGGGCGACATGGACGGCGCCGTTGCCGATGCGATCATCGAAGCGGCGGGCGAAGTGGTTGCCGGCAAGCTGGACGACCACTTTCCGCTGGTGGTGTGGCAAACGGGGTCTGGCACCCAGTCCAACATGAACTCGAACGAGGTCATCGCCAACCGCGCCATCGAAATCATGGGCGGCCTCATCGGATCAAAAGACCCGGTGCACCCCAATGACCATTGCAACATGGGTCAGTCATCGAATGACACCTTCCCGACCGCCATGCATATCGCCACCGCCATGTCGGTGCGCGACGTGCTGCTGCCCGGGCTGAACAAACTTTTGGCCGGGCTTGAGGCCAAATCCGAAGAGTTCAAGGACATCATCAAAATCGGCCGCACCCACACCCAGGATGCAACGCCCCTGACGCTGGGCCAGGAATTTGGCGGCTATGCCCACCAGATCCGCCAGGGCATCGCACGGGTGAACGCCGCCCTGCCCGGCATCTATGAGCTGGCCCAAGGCGGCACCGCCGTCGGAACCGGGCTGAACACAAAAAAGGGCTGGGGCGAAACCGTTGCCGCCAATATGGCGCGCATCACCGGCCTGCCCTTCGTCACCGCCCCGAACAAATTCGAAGCCCTCGCCGCCCATGATGCCATGGTCTTCATGTCGGGCGCTTTGGCCACGGTCGCTGGCAGCTGCTATAAGATCGCCAACGACATCCGCTTCTTGGGCTCGGGTCCGCGGTCGGGTCTTGGCGAATTGATCCTGCCCGAAAATGAACCCGGCAGCTCGATCATGCCCGGCAAGGTGAACCCAACCCAGGCCGAGGCGCTGACTCAGGTCGCCGCCCATGTCATGGGCAACAATGCGGCGATGACCTTCGCAGGCTCGCAGGGGCACTTTGAGCTCAACGTCTATAATCCGATGATGAGCTATAACCTGTTGCAGTCGATCCAGCTGCTGGGGGACGCGACCGACAGCTTTACCGAACGGATGCTGAACGGCATTCAGGCCAATGAGCCGCGCATCGACAAGCTGATGAAAGAAAGCCTGATGCTGGTTACCGCTCTGGCCCCGACCATCGGCTATGACAACGCGACCAAAGTGGCCAAGACCGCGCATAAAAACGGCACCACCTTGAAAGAAGAGGCCATCGCGCTGGGCTTTGTCAACGAGGCGACCTTTGACGCCGTCGTGCGCCCAGAACAGATGATCGGCCCCAAGGACTGATGGCAAAAATCGTCAGCCTGTCCAAGGCCCGCAAGTCACGTGACCGCGTGAAGAACCAGGCCAAAGCCGATGAAAACGCGGCGAAATTCGGGCTGACAAAGGCGCAGAAGGATTTGAACACGGCACGGGGCGAGAAATCGGCCCGTGACCATGACGGGCACGAGGTGGAATGAGACCGCAAAAGCATTCCCTGACCCTGCACGGGCACCGCACTTCGGTCTCGCTTGAGATTGAGTTCTGGGATGCATTTCGCGCGATCGCTGCAGAAAAATCCATGCCAATCAATGCCCTGGCCGCCGAAATTGATGAGGCGCGCGGTGTCGATATGGGGCTGGCCTCGGCCATCCGGGTCTATGTTCTGACCCACTACCGGTCCGTTTAGCGTTTCGTCAGGCGCAACCAGATCCCATCCTTGCCCCGCACCGTCAGATGCGCGACGGGCATGGCGGGACGGTCTGGCACCAGCTCAAACCGATAGGCGCGCACCAGCAACGACAGGATCAACGGCCCTTCGATCATCGCAAATGCCGAACCCGGACAGACCCTCTGCCCGGCCGAAAACGGGATATAAGCCTCGCGCATACATTGTTTGCCTTCGGGCGTCGAAAAGCGGCCCGGATCAAAATCATCCGGCCGCTCCCAAATCCGTTCATGGCGATGCAGATGCCAGGGGCTCAGCACGATCTGGCTGCCCGCAGGCACGTCGCGATCACGGAAATGTTCAGGGCACGCGGCCTCGCGCACCATCATCGGCACCGGCGGGTACAGCCGCATGGATTCGCGAAATACATCGCGCGACTGGCGCAGTTTGGACATGGTGGAAAAATAGATTTTGTCGGGGTCGAACGCCAAGGCCTCCTCGGCCACTCGATCCTGCCAGTCGGGATGCATTGCCAGCAAATACAGCGCCCAGGCCAGGGCGGAGGCGCTGGTTTCATGCCCGGCCAGAAAGAAGATTGCCACCTGATCGACCATTTCTTCGGTGTCAAACACCTGCCCGGTTTCCGGGTCTTGCGTCGTCATGATTTTGGTCGCCAAATCATCCGGCGCCGTGCCGTCCTGGATCGCCTGCATCCGGTCCGCTGTCAGCTGGGTGATCAAGCCACGAATATCGCGCGCCGTGTCCTTGGTTTCACGTGAATGAAACCGCGGGAACCACTTGGGCAGCGGCAGGATCGCGCCCAGATTGACCACCGGTTGCGCCCGCTGGTGCTCCTTGAAGCGGCCAAAAACCGCCCCCGCGACCTTATGTTCAATTGGGATGGAAAACAGTGTGCGAAAGATCACGTCCGCTGCTGCGTGGCTGGTTTGTGCCTCAATTTCAATCGGTTGCCCGTCTGCCAGTGGCGCCAAACGCTCCACCGCCGCCACGCCTGCGTCCCACATCGCCGGAAAGATATCGCGCAGGCGCCCGCCCTCAAAAGCCGGGTCGATAATGCGCCGCTGACGCTTCCAGGTCTCGCCATTGGTGATGAACACCGAATTGCCCAACAGCGGCGCAAGGCCTTCGCGCACCCGGTCCGATTTCGGGAAATCATCCGGCCGTCCCTTGAGCACAAGATCAACCAGTTTCGGGTCGTTACACATATAGCTGCGAAAGAACGGCGTGCGGAATTCAGCCATCCAGGCGTGATACAGCCGCGCGGGCTGCGCCGACAGAATGTCCTGGCGAAACAGCTTCATATAGCGCCAGAGCGAAACTTTTCCGGGGCGTGCGGGCGGTTTGGGGGGCCGGTCTGGAGGCAAGGTCATGGTGTCATGTTCGTATATTTCGACACGGCAACGTCAATGCGACTTTTTGACGGGGCGCGCCCCTTGTACCGGTCTGACAGGGTCTCAGGCCCGGCGGTGATCTGGAAGTAATCATAGTCCCCAGGCCGATCAAAGGCACAAAGGTATTGAAAATGAAGCCGAAAAAAGCGCCAGCGCAGTTCCGCCCAACGGTCCGGGCTGAGAGTTTGCGTAAAGGCCGCCGAAATCACCAAGGGCCACCGCTTGCCCTGTTTCGGGGCCACGCCAGACACAGACACCGGGTCACACAGCGCAAAGGCGCAGCCATCGCCGGGGGCTGTGACATCGACCCAGGTCAGGCGGTCCGACTGGCTGAGGTCATGCAGATCGGCGCGCAGCCGCCCCGCCTTGGGCAGGAAACTGACCATCGGCACCACTTGGCCAAGGCTCAGAAACCCCAACGCCGGCCCCCCTTTGGGCACCCGCCCCGCGCGGATCAGATCGGCCAGGATCGACACGCCCAGATGCGCCCCAGAGGAATGGCCGACAACCAGAACCTCGTCCACGTCGCTCTCTAGGGCCGCCGCGATGGCATCGGCGAAGTCGGCCATCCGGGCCTCGAGCAAAGGCGGGTTCGCCCCCTTGGAGGCCGCCGAATAGCTGTAGTCATGCATGAGATAGTAGACATACAATTTGTTGTCGATCTTGCGAAACCATCTGAGCAGCAGCGTGACCACCGTCAGAAACACCGCCCACCATGCCAGCAGACCGACCATAGGGTGCAGCAAGGCCGCGCCCCAACGCGCCACCTCGCCCAGCACGATGCCCAACACCAGCGCCAGCACCAGTTGCAGGATCAACATGCCAACGGGATACAGCGCGGCAATCACCGGCCCCTTGCGCAACCGCATCAGGCGGCGCAGCGCCCCCGAGCCGATATAGGTCCAGGCCGTGCGCGCCATCAACAGATAGGTCGCGGGGATATTCAGCTCCATGCTGTCGCGCACGATGTCGGACCAGACCAGCACGTTATACTCGGCCTCGGTCTCGGCCCCGTCGATGTTGCCCGTCACCTGCCAGCCATAGGTGCCCGGCCCCTGACGTCCGATAAGCGTCAGATCATAGCCGGAAATCGCGGCCTGGGCAGTGCCTTCGCTGCGATACAGTTCGCGATAACGACGGGGGTGAATCGGGTCATAGCCGGGGATGTAGAACACCCGCCGCCGCTTCACCCGCTGGTTCATCCGCTGGTTCACCTGTTGTTGCTGTGTGGCGTCCATCTGCCCGGCCAATGTTGTTTGACCATTGTATACAGGAAAAACCCGGCAGGATTAAGACCTTATCCAATAACCGCAAGGGCCGGGAAGGTTTCCAACAGCCAATAGGAAAACGCCGAGAAGCCGCCGGTCAGCATCATCAACCCGATGGTCCAGAGCAACAGGCCCATGATGCGTTCGATCTGTTCCATGTGGCGTTTCATCCAGCCCATCACGCGGCTCATGCGCGGGAAGAAGGCGGCGACCAACAGAAAAGGCAGGCCCAGGCCAATGGCATAGGCGCCCAGCAGAATCGTGCCACGTGCGACATTGCCTTCGCTTGCCGCCATGGACAGGACCGCGCCCAGTACCGGGCCGATGCAGGGTGTCCAACCAAAGGCAAAAGCCAGGCCCAGAAGATAGGCGCCAAAGGCGCTGCCACCCCGGTCACCCGCATCAATCCGGGCCTCGCGCATCAGAAAGGGAATGCGGATCGCGCCGACAAAATGAGCCCCGAACAGCATCACAAGAATGCCCGCGAAGACATTGAAATAGCTCTGGTTTTGCAGGAAAAATGCACCGAATGCCGACGCGGTAAACCCCAGAAACAGGAACACCGTCGACAGGCCCATGACGAAAAACAGCGCGGTGATCGTCGCCTTACGTGTCGCCGCCTTTCCCTCGCTCAGCTCCCCCATGCTGACCCCGGACATATACGCCAGATAGGGCGGCACGATGGGCAGCACACAGGGGCTGAGGAATGAAATTCCACCCGCAATCAGGGCGATGAACATGGCGGGCAGAAGGCTCGCGTCAAAGAGGTCGATTCCGAACATAGACCCCATGTACCCTCTGTTGCGCACGAGGTCACGAGCCAGCCTGTCACATCTGGACAAAATCGCGAAAGCGTGACCGCGTGCGCGCCCATGGACAGCACAAACGTGCTGCCGTATGTCGGCCCCATGACCTATGACGAAGATCTGGACGCGATCGGGCTGCTGTGCCCCCTGCCCGTGCTAAAGGCGCGCAAACGGCTGATCGGCATGACGCCGGGCCAGGTGTTGCGCCTGGTGGCAACGGACCCGGCGGCGGTGATTGACGTGCCGCATTTCTGCGCCGAACAGGGGCACGACTTCCTGGGTCAGGAGCCGCAGGGCGAGACGACCCATTATTTCATTCGCCGAAACTGAAAAGGCCGGGCTGAGCGCCCGGCCTTTCCGTTTTGATCCATCCCTGGTGCCGTGTCAGCGACCGAGCGACCACCAGCCTTTTTTCTTGGGCTTGTTGGGGTCAACTTCGGGCTCAGGCGTGGCTTCGGCAACCACCGGTTCTGGGGTCGGCTCAGGGGCCGCCTCCACAACAGGTTCAGGCGTCGGCTCAGGCGCGGGTTCAGCGACCACTTCGGGGGTGGGCGTCGGGTCCGCAACCGGCTCCTTGGCCACTGGCGCGACGGGCGTTTCGGCCTCTGCCTCAACCGGGGCGGGCTTCGCGGCCTTGGCTGCGGGCTTTTTCGCCCGGCTGCGCGACCGTGTCACCTTCTTGGGCTTTTCCTCGACCTTTTCCTCAGCCGGCTCTTCGGCCTTGTCGTCGGAAACAGCATCGCCAGAGGTTTCGGCGTCTGCTTCGGCGGCGGCGGCCTCCTCGGCCTTCTTCTTGGCCGATGTGCGCGACCGGCTTGACCGCGAACGGGTGCGCTTGGGCTTCTCGTCCTTGACCTCTCCGGCTGGCGTTTCCGCAGCCGCGTCTTCGCTTGCTTCAGCCGCAGGTGCAGCTTCGGCGCTGTCCGTGGTCTCGGCAGCCTCAGGATTTACCTCAGGATTTTCCCCGGTGTTGCCCTCGGCATTTGCCTCGGTCGTACCCTCTTCACCCGTCGTGTTGCGCGACCGCGGGCGCCGCCGACGCCGACGGCGTTTCTTGGGCTTCGGCGTCTCTTCGCCCCCTTCCTCAGGGGTTTCGATCACTTCGGCCTCTTCGACCTCGTTGACCTCATCGTCAATGTCGCTCATCAGCATGGCATCGACAGAGACCACCGGCGCGGCCACTTCGGGCACGGCCCGGGTGGCGGTCTTGAACTTCTCAATCGTGAAGTCAGGCGAGATCAGGAACGGATCGGCTTCGATGCGAACCGACAGGCCATAGCGGGCCTCGATCTGCGCGATGTGTTCGCGTTTGTTGTTGACCAGGAAGTTGACGATGCCCAACGGCGCCTTCAACAGCACTTCGCGTGATCGACGACGCACGCCTTCTTCTTCCAGCTGACGCAGGATGTTCAGCGACAGGTTGTCATCCGAGCGGATCAGACCGGTGCCGTGACAATGGTTGCAGGGCTGGGTCGTTGCTTCGATCATGCCCGGACGCAGACGCTGACGCGACATTTCCAACAGGCCAAAGCCCGAGATGCGGCCAACCTGGATGCGCGCGCGATCGGTCTTCAAGCGGTCCTTGAACCGCTTTTCAACCGCCGCATTGTTCCGGCGTTCTTCCATGTCGATATAGTCGATGACGATCAGACCGGCGAGATCGCGCAGACGCAACTGGCGCGCCACCTCATCCGAGGCTTCAAGGTTGGTCTTCAGCGCCGTTTCCTCGATCGAGCTTTCTTTCGTCGCCCGGCCCGAGTTCACGTCAATCGCCACCAGCGCTTCGGTCACACCGATCACGATATAGCCGCCGGATTTCAGCTGAACGGTCGGGTTGAACATGCCCGACAGATAGCTTTCGACCTGATATCGGGCGAACAACGGTTGGCTGTCGGTATAGTGTTTCACGTTCTTGGCATGGGACGGCATGATCATTTTCATGAAGTCCTTGGCGGTGCGATAGCCCACATCACCTTCGACAAACACCTCGTCAATCTCGCGGTTATACAGGTCGCGGATCGAGCGTTTGATCAGGTTGCCTTCTTCATAGATCTTGGCGGGCGCGATGGATTTCAGCGTCAGCGCGCGGATCTGTTCCCAGAGGCGTTGCAGGTATTCATAGTCGCGCTTGATTTCCGATTTCGTGCGCTTGGCTCCTGCCGTGCGCACGATCAGACCGGCGCCATCGGGCACGTCGATCTCAGCGGCGATTTCTTTCAACTTCTTGCGGTCGGTGACATTGGTGATCTTGCGGCTGATGCCACCACCGCGTGCGGTGTTGGGCATGAGCACGCAGTACCGACCGGCCAGCGACAGGTAAGTGGTCAGCGCGGCCCCCTTGTTGCCACGTTCTTCCTTGACGACCTGCACCAGCAGGATTTGACGCACCTTGATGACTTCCTGGATGCGGTATTTCTTGGCGCGCGGCTTGCGGGGCTGGCGAATTTCTTCGGCCATGTCCTCTTCGGCGACCGATTCAATCTGGTCGTCCTTTTCGGAGGCGTCGAGAGGCTTGCCCTCGTCGTCTTCCTCGTCGCCATCATCATCACTGTCGTCGGACTTGGCGTCGGATTTCGCGTCTTCCGAGGTGTCCTCTGCGGCAGCCGGAGCTTTACCTTCGACAGCAGCCTCTTGGGCAGGTGCATCTTTCTCGGATGTTTCGACCGTGGGGTCGGTGTCCGCCTCGGCCTTCACCTCATCAGGATCGGCAACCGGGGTCTCTTCGACCAGGTCCATGGGCGAATGACCCTCGACCGGATCTTCGCCAGCGCCGTTCAGGTCGATGACATCCATGCCGCCGGGGGCCGTGTCGACCTCTTTGGTGGCAACAGCGTCTTCGGACTTGACCTCTTCGGCCTTGGATTTGGGGCGCGACCGCGACCGGCGGCGACGCGAGGATTTGGGTTTCTCATCCTCTTCGGCCTGGGCCTTGGCATAGGCGCGTTCTTCGGCCAGCAGGGCCTCGCGATCCGCAACCGGGATCTGGTAATAATCCGGGTGGATTTCGGAAAAGGCCAGGAAGCCATGGCGATTTCCGCCATAGTCCACAAATGCCGCCTGGAGCGACGGCTCTACGCGGGTGACTTTTGCCAGGTAAATATTGCCAGCCAGCTGGCGTTTGTTTTCGGATTCAAAATCAAACTCTTCGACTTTGTTTCCGTCGACCACCACAACGCGGGTTTCTTCCGCGTGGGTGGCATCGATAAGCATCTTCTTTGCCATGTTGTCCAATCGCACCTGAATCGGACGCCCCCCTTGGTGGAGAGACATCGGAATTCGGGTGACTTGTCAGGGCGAAAGACGCTGCGGCGTTCAGCACGGATAAAGCGGGCCCTTGGACCCCCATCTCGTTTTGCTCGAACCTCTCGCGCGTCATCGCGTTTCTTCTCCGGTGCCATTTCCGGCACCCATTCGGGCCCTTGTGGGGCCTGTTCACGACCCGGCCTGTTGTCAGGTGCGGGCAATCTCTGGCCTTGCGGCCCTCTCGGTCTGCCTGGCCCCTGCGGCGGATTGCGCCGTGCTGGGTGTCAATGCAGCGAAACTTTTGGGCGGGCGCGTTGAATTTGCGCAGAACCGCCTGTGTTGAACATAAGGGTTGAATGGTTGGAAATACAATGGCGAAAATGTGCCAAAAGTGAAATCAGCCCCTTAACCCCTTGGCAACACTCCAAGGCTGCACAGCAAGACTGTACAATGCGCATCAGTATAGGAAGCGTCAGTACTGGCCGCCCGAGCTCAAGCTGCCAAAATCCGCTTTGTCGGGGATAACCACGGTGCGTCCGGTCGAGGTGACGACTTCGCTGGAAGCTTCCGTCGTCTCGCCGGGGGCGAACATGGGCAGGTTGGCGCCCATCGCAAAGCCACCGTCGAACATGACGCCGAACAGCGGCTCTTCGCCATCGCGGAAATATTCCGCCACCACGTGGTCGCCGCTGGCGCTGTCAGGCAGACGCGCGCCGGTGAACCGGTCGATCTTGATGAAATGACCACCTTCGGGCACTTCAAAGGCACCGCCGCCGTATTTCTTCACGGCCCGTTCCATGAACTGATCAAACACCGGCCCACACATGCCACCACCCGAGGCGCCGGGCATGGTGCGCGGACGGTCGTACCCGATGTAACAACCAGCCACGATATTCGAGGTAAAGCCAACGAACCACACGTCCTTGCCGTCATTGGTCGTGCCGGTCTTGCCCGCGGTGGGCACCGGCAGGTTGACGGTGCGTGATGCCGTGCCGCGCGTAACCACGCCGCGCATCATTGAGGTCAGCTGATAGGCAGTGATCGCATCCATTACCCGTTCACGGTCCGTTGTGATGCGCGGACCCAGACCAGCCGCAAGGCTGGCGGTCTGGCAATCAACACAGGTCCGTTGGTCATGACGATACACCGTGCGGCCCCAGCGGTCCTGCACCCGGTCAACCAGGGTGGGTTCGACCCGTTCGCCGCCATTGGCAAACATCGCATAGGCCGCAACCATGCGGAACAGCGTGGTTTCCTCGGACCCCAGCGCGTTGGCCAGGAACGGGTTCATGCGGTCATAAACGCCAAAGCGTTCGGCATATCCGGCCACGACATCCATGCCGATTTCCTGCGCCAGGCGCACGGTCATCAGGTTTCGGGACCGTTCAATGCCGGTGCGCAGGGGCGTGGGGCCATAGAACTGTCGCGACGCATTCTGCGGACGCCAGATCCCTGCACCCGTATCCACCTCGATCGGCGCATCAATGATGATCGTCGCCGGGGAAAACCCGCTGTCCAGCGCGGCGGCATAGACGAAGGGTTTGAAGCTGGACCCAGGCTGGCGGGTCGCCTGTGTCGCGCGGTTGAACACCGAATGCTGATAGCTGAACCCACCCTGCATGGCGATCACCCGGCCGGTGTTCACATCCATCGCCATAAAGCCGCCCTGAACCAGCGGCACCTGACGCAGCGTCCAGCGGATAAAGCTGCCGTCACTGTCCTTGGTCATGGCGCGCACATGCACCACGTCGCCGATGCGCAACAGATCACCCGCCACGCGCGCCTTGCGCCCGACGCTGTCACTTTCGGTATCATAGCGCCCGGCCCAGGTCACGTCCTTGGCCGGAATCCAGTGGCCGTCTTCGTCGTTTTCAACGCCTTCAATACCGATACGCGCGTCTTTTGCGCCGACTTCAAGCACCACCGCCACGTGCCAACCCGCGATGTCACGCGGCATGTCGGTGTCGGCAAGCGCGGCGCGCCAGGTGGCCTCATCACTGCGCTGTGCGTCGCTCAGCGTGATTTCGGTCGGGCGCCAGACGCCCCTGCCCCGGTCGTATTTCTCAAGGCCCGCGCGCAGAGATGCCGCCGCCTCCAGCTGCAATTCCGGGTCCACGGTGGCGCGGATCGACAGCCCGCCATTGAAGAATTCGTCTTCACCAAAGTTGCGCGACAGCTGGCGGCGGATTTCATCGCTGAAATAATCGCGTGACGGCATGGTCGAGCGGAACGAGGCAATATCGCCAGTCTGCACCGTGCGGATCGGCGTCGCGACGGCCTGTTCATAAGCGGCGCGGTCCAGATATCCGTTCTCGAACATCTCCTCCAACACATAGTTGCGCCGCTTCAGCGCCTCGTCATAATTCTTGGCGGGATTATAGCTGTAGGGCGCCTTGGGGTGGATCGCCAGGAACGCGGCCTCTTCGGGTGTCAGATCCTCGAGCAGCTTGTTGAAATAGCTTTGGGCGGCGGCGGCGACGCCGAAACTGCGCACACCCAGGTCGATTTCGTTCAGATACAGCGCCAGGATTTCATCCTTGGACAGCGCGCTTTCCAGCCGCACCGACAGAATCAGTTCCTTGATCTTGCGTTCCGCCTTGCGGTCCGAGGACAGCAGGAAGTTCTTTACCACCTGTTGCGGAATGGTCGAGGCCCCGCGCAGGCGCCCCCCCTGCATGGCGTCGATCGCCGCCGCCACCATGCCACGCAGATCGAACCCGGCATGGGAGTAGAAATTCTTGTCTTCGGCCGAGATGAAAGCGTATTTCACCAGCGGCGGAATTTGCTCAGGCGGCGTGTAAAGGCGGCGTTCGCGGGCGAATTCGTCCATCAAGCGGCCTTCGCCGGAATACACCCGGCTGATCGTTGCGGGCGTATAGCTGGACAGCTGTTCGTGGCTGGGCAGATCCAGCGAATAGGTCCAAAAGATCCCGCCCACGATTAATGCGCCCATGAAAACGGACATGGTGATCCATGTGAAGATCGAGCCAAAAAAGCCTAGGATAAAACGGACCACGCGCGCCCCCGTGAACAACAGTGTGCCCCCCTATATCGGGTCGATGAGAGGGGGTCAAAACCCCATCACGTGATATTCGGCGTTTTCACGCCGCTTTTCGACGCGTCGCGCGTTTCTGGCTTGTCGGCACACCCCCGCCTGATAGGGGTGGCGCATGAGCAGCCCAGACATGATCCTTGAGACCTATGAGCGCGTGGCCGACGGCTTTGACCGCGCCCGCAACCGCAGCCTGTTTGAACGCAAATGGCTGGACAAGATGCTGAGCCATGCGCCCGCCCGCCGCCCGGCCCGCAAGGTGCTGGACCTGGGGTGCGGCCCGGGCCGACCCATCGCGACCTATCTGGTGGATCGACGCTGCGAGGTGACCGGTGTTGACGGGGCCGAAGCCATGGTCGCGCTGTTTCAACGCAACCTGCCCCAGGCCCGCGCCGTTCATGGCGATATGCGCGGGCTGGATCTGGGTGAAAAATTCGATGCCGTGCTGGCCTGGAACAGCTTTTTCCACCTGTCCGCCGATGATCAACGCACCATGTTTGCAACCTTTGCCACCCACGCCGCGCCGCGCGCGGTGCTGATGTTCACCTCTGGCCCGGCCGAAGGCGAAGCGATTGGCACGGTTGAGGGCGAAAGCGTCTTTCACGCTAGCCTGTCGCCGGACGAATACCGCAAGCTGTTGATCGACAGCGGCTTTGCGCCGATTTCCTTCACGCCAGAAGATCCCGACTGTTTTGGCCATTCGATCTGGTTGGCGCGCTATATGGGCTGAGCCCGCCTTGGCGCCCCTGTTTCGCCAGCACCAAAAAATCATTTTGCATTCCTCCGATTTTGCACCGCTTCTCTGTGGCGAGAGCGATTGCAACCGTCCGGCCCGCACCCTATGTCTGAGCCAACGCTTATTCTCGGAGGCCCCATGCGCAATCTTCCTGTTTTCGACGCCAATGCCACAGCCGGGGGCGATGCCCTGGGCGATCTGCCCGAATGGGACCTGACGGACCTGTATGCCGATCAGGACGCACCGGAACTGACCCGCGATCTGGCTTGGTTGGAAGGCGCCTGTGCCGAATTCGCGGGCACCTATGAGGGCAAGCTGGCCGATCTCGACGCGGCCGCGATGCTGAAATGCATACACGAATACGAACAGATCGACCTTATCGCTGGGCGCATCATGTCCTTTGCTGGCTTGCGCTATTACCAGAACACAATGGATGCCGACCGCGCGCAGTTTTTGCAAAACTGTCAGGAACAGATCACCGATTACACCGCTGTTTTGGTCTTCTTCAGCCTGGAAGTGAACCGGATCGACGACGCAGCACTGGACGCGCTGTTTGGCTCGAACGCCGATCTGGCACGGTATAAACCGATTTTTGACCGGCTGCGCGCGATGCGCCCCTATCAGCTGTCCGATGAGCTGGAGAAATTCCTGCACGACCAGTCCACCGTCGGCGCCGCCGCCTGGAACAAGCTGTTTGACGAAACCATCGCCGGGCTGATGTTTACGGTTGAGGGCGAGGAGATGAACCTCGAAGCCTGCCTGAATTTCCTGACCGACCCGGATGGGACAAAACGCGAGGCCGCCAGCCACGAGCTGGCCCGCGTCTTTGGCGAAAACGTGAAACTGTTTGCCCGCGTCCACAACACCCTGGCCAAGGAAAAAGAGGTCGAGGACCGCTGGCGCAAGATGCCCACACCCCAGACCGGCCGTCACCTGTCCAACCATGTCGAACCCGAGGTGGTCGAGGCCCTGCGCAACGCCGTCGTCGCCGCCTATCCCAAGCTGAGCCACCGGTATTACGAGCTGAAACGCAAGTGGCTGGGGCTGGACGTGATGCAGACCTGGGACCGCAACGCACCCCTGCCGATGGAAGACACGTCCACCGTCAACTGGGATCAGGCCACCAAAACCGTGATGGATGCCTATGGCGCGTTTGACCCGGAAATGGCGAAACTGGCCGAGCCGTTTTTCACCAAGGGATGGATTGATGCGGGCGTAAAACCGGGCAAAGCTCCGGGTGCCTTTGCCCACCCGACCGTCACCAATGTGCACCCCTATGTGATGCTGAATTACCTGGGCAAGCCGCGCGACGTGATGACCCTGGCGCATGAACTG
>Ga0209121_10000817_pt1 | contig 33268 bp, 24 predicted proteins | sample Cruoilmetagenom3_FD_187292 | JGI IMG/M metagenome (GOLD analysis project Ga0209121, IMG submission 187292) | Oil polluted marine microbial communities from Coal Oil Point, Santa Barbara, California, USA - Sample 3 (SPAdes) (version 2) | ecosystem: Environmental > Aquatic > Marine > Oil seeps ... | reverse complement strand
TCCTCGCCCTCGACGGGAGAGGATTAAGGTGAGGGTGCCAATGGTTTTACCATTGTGGGAATGGAAATAGGCAGTAGGAACGGATAGAGAATAGGAAATAGTAAATAGAAATTTGATAATCATAGGGGCAGATAATTATTCGTTTTAATTCGTGAAAATTCCCCCTCCCTTCAATTCCCTCCCGCCTGTGGAGGGAAAGTTAAAACATTCTCTCCTTAGTGTAATTCGTTATAAATTCGTGAATTAGTGGTTGATCTCTCCCCTCTCGGCTGAAGTCTGTCGTCTGGCGTCTGATGTCTATTCCCCATTATTCGTGCAATTAGTTTTCAATTAGTGAAATTGTAGGGGCAGACCCCTGTGTCTGCCCTCTTCTCTTCGTGAAATTTTCCCTAATTCGAGAAATCAAGGTAAAAAGATTATCTCCCTCTCCTTAGTGTAATTCGTTATAAATTCGTGAATTAGTGGTTGATCTCTCCCTTCTCTTTTCGGCTGAAGTCTGTCGTCTGATGTCAGATGTCTATTCCCCATCATTCGCGAATTCGTGGTTAGTTTTCTTCCTGTTGTTAGGAATTTGAAGACCTGATCGTTTTATTTACAGGTAAATGGTTATGGAAATATAATTTCGACTTTATTGTTTTCAAGTTTGGTTACCTTTAAATCCTCCTTATAGTATTTACCAACACCCTTAATTAATCCCACAAAAATATCAATTAAATTGCGTTCAGACTTGTATTTCATTATCAATGTCTTGTCACCCTTCAGCTCATATTCAAATCTCGGTGGGTGAGCACCATGTATATTTTTTGTAGTAATAACATGTACCAAATCCATTTTGAGTAGAAATTCCTTTGCTGTTTTAACATTTATAAAATAAGAATGGTATAGTTTTTGTGCGTATACGGTAACCCAATATTCCCCAAACGCATCCGCTGATTGAACAAGGGATATGTTTAGAATTTCACATACCGAATTAATAATTTTTAAAACTATTTTATCATCGATATCTGATATCGGTAACATTACTAATGAAGTATCAAGGTCTGCATTCTTTAATATAGCTTCCCATTTCTCTTTTCCATACTTCTCCATTATCATCTCTCTTAATGCAATTGTAATTACTCCTTTCATTCTAACCTCCATATATGTTTGGATTTCAATTTACTCTTTATCATATTACTCCTATATATTTGATTCCTATTAAGATCACTCTTTATAATTATAATCGATTCTCGGTAAAATATTATCAGATAGTTTTCCCTTTTAAGGTTATATTATATGTCGAAAGCTTTAATCTTTTTGAACTGATTTTCTTTAAAATTTTTCTGACAAATACACCTCCTTTAGTAATTGATCAAGCTCCTTACATATTTTATATTGCCCCACTTGATAAATATCGACTTTCTGATAATTCTATATTTCATACTAATATATTTTATTAACTATGTTATTATATACAATTAACAATTATAAATCAAGCAATTAAGAAACGGGAAAAGTATGTGGCATTTTGATATTACAATATCGAATATCGACAAATTACATTGACACATTATATATAAATATATAATATATATTATGGATAAGTTCATAATATTAACAGGAATAATCGGTCTCTTATTTCTTCTAATTGCACTTTTGATGATTATTTCTATATTAGAAAATTTAATAAAAAGAAAATTAAAAGTAAAATCTATTCCCCGTAACTTCATTATTTTTCTAATAATAGTACTTTTAGGTTCTTCATTTATATATCTAAGTTTGTTTCTAAAAACATTTTCGATATATACAAAAGAGGAGCAAGTCGGTACAGTCTATGCCATAAGCAATAATAAATCGATAGATATTTCGTTTTATAATAAAAAAGAGAAAAAGAATTATGAATTTAGTATTAAAGGTGAGCAATGGATGATCGAAGGATATTTTATGAGATGGAATCTTCCCCTAAGATTATTCGGAACGCCTTCTTACTATAAAATTACAAGATTCAGTGGGAGATCGAATAATCCCGACAGTATAAAAACTTCCTGTTATCAAATACATACCGAACAAACCATATGGAAATATTTCCTGAAACATGGTGAAAAAATACCTTTTGTTGATGCCGCATACGGTATTGCAACATTTCAATATCCCAAAAAAGATACATTCTATTTATATATAAACGATACGGGATTTATTTTAAGAAATCGTTGATTTAATATTTATTTCCCATTACTTTGAATAGATGATGGATAATTATATGGGCAGACTTCTGTGTCTGCCCTTTCTCGTTCGTGAAATTAAAGAAAAAATTCCTCTCTCTTTATGAAATTCGTTGTTATTTCTTTCCTTCCCTTTTCGGCTGATGTCTGATGTCTGGCGTCTGATGTCTCCTCATTATTCGTGGTAATTCCCCTTCCCCTCTCGGCTGATGTCTGATGTCTGGAGTCTATTATCCTTTGTTCGTGTAATTAGTTATAAATTCGCGAATTAGTGGTAGATCTCTCCATTCCTTACGGTTGAAGTCTGATGTCTGGCGTCTATTATTCTTGAATTCGTAGTTGCATTTTATAACTAAATCATATATACTACATCAAAAATTAGGAGGCAATATGGGCGGTATGTCACAAATAGTACTTCTGGTGGTAATTTTTGGTATTATGTATGTTCTTATAATACTACCGGAACAGAAAAACAGAAAAAAGCACAAGCTACTTATCGAAAATCTAAAAAAGGGCGATAAAGTACTTACACAAAGCGGGATAAGAGGTACAATTACAAAAATTAAAGACAATGTTATAATGCTCAAAATAGCCGAGAAGGTTGAAATAGAGATAGAGAAATCTTATATTATCGGTCTTTATAAGAAGGAGATAGAAGATACAAAATAATCCGATACAAAAAAATGAATATAGTATTTTTTGGATCAGACAATTTTGGAATTCCCACTCTTGATAAATTAAAGGATATATCAAATCTACTAATTATAACGGAACCTGATAAACATATAGGTAGAGGAAGATCATTAAAACCTCTACCTACCAAGTCGTATGCTATACAAAACAATCTTAAACATATTGAAACGGAAAACTGCAATGATAGAGAAGTATTAGATAAAATCAGATCTTTCAATCCCGACTTCATTGTTGTAGTTTCTTTTGGACAAATGTTAAATCAGGAACTTCTGGATCTACCGAAATATATGACACTCAATACCCATCCGTCCCTTCTCCCGGCATATAGAGGAGCAGCTCCCATTCAAAGAGCTATCCTTAATGGTGAAACTGAAATAGGTGTAAGTATAATAAAAATCGCAATGAAATTAGATTCAGGTGATATTGTAAGTCAAAGGAAAATCCCTTTAAGCGATAACGATATATATACGGAAATACATGAAAAACTTGCTAAATTAGGAGCATATTTGCTAATAGAATCCATTAATATAATAGTCAAGGGGAATTATACCATACAATCACAGAATAACAATTCATCCAGTTATGCAAGAAAAATTAAAAAGGAGGATTATGTTTTAAAATTAAATAAAAGCGCCTGTCAGGTTCAAAGACAGATAAATGCGTTTTCCAAAAAGCCAGGGGCAAGAATATATTACAAGGGACAAATCATTAAAATTATCACTTCTGAAATTACAACTGAAAAAAAGTTAAATGCATATACATTATCAGCTATTGATAAAAAACTATATTTAGGGACAAATGATTATGCAATCGAGGTTTTTGAGATTCAACCTCAGGGGAAGGGTGTAATAAAAGGAATGGATTTTATCAACGGTTATAAAATCAATAAAGCAATAAAACTTGAAGAGGTTTAGAAATGTGTGGAATAATTGGAATTATTGGCGATGAACACATAAGTGAAGAGATATATATAGGATTAAATATTATACAACATAGGGGACAAGACTCTTGTGGTATATGCACATATGACGGTAAATTTCATCTCCAAAGATATGAAGGATTAGTTCAAAATGCTTTCAAAGTTGAATCTGTCAATCGTTTAACAGGCAATATCGGTATTGGTCATGTTCGATATCCAACAGCAGGAAAAGGGGGCATTGAAGATGCTCAACCGTTTTTTGTAAATTATCCTTACGGCATATCAATAGCCCATAATGGAAATATAGCCAATTATAAAAACCTTTCGAGAGTTATAGAAAGGAAATATAAGAGAATAATCAATTCATCATGTGATATTGAAGTATTTTTAAATATTCTTGCTCATAATATGGAAAATAGTGAGTTTTCAATCGATACACTAAAAAGTGCCCTTATAAAAACCACTGATAAAATAATCGGAAGCTATTCAGTTGTTGCCATTATAGGTAATTATGGGCTTTTAGCATACAGGGATCCATATGGATTTAGACCACTTGTTTTTGGCAAAAGAAATAATAATTTTATTTTTAGCTCGGAATCATGTGCAATAGATACGCTTGGATATGAATTGGTAAGAGATGTAAAACCGGGTGAAATGATATTTATAAATAATAATCGGGAATTTTATAGTGAAATAATTACAGAAAAAGAGTTCAGACCATGTATATTCGAATATGTCTATTTCGCCAGACCCGATTCGATGATGAATAATATTCTTGTCGCCAGAGCCCGTTACAATCTTGGAAAAATACTTGCAGAAAAGATCAATAGTATGGGACTAAATCCTGATGTTGTTGTTCCTATCCCAGATACGGCAAGAAATGCAGCATTGGCGGTTGCTAAAAATTTGCATATATCCTATCAGGAAGGATTAATAAAAAACAGATATATCGGCAGAACATTCATTATGCCGGGACAGGATGCAAGAGTTAGCTCCATAAGACAAAAATTACACCCCGTAAAGGAACAATTAGAAGGGAAAAAGGTATTGCTTGTAGATGATAGTATCGTTCGAGGAAACACTTCAAAAGAACTTGTGAATTTAGTTCGAAATACAGGAGCAAAAGAGGTTTACTTTGCATCCTATTCTCCACCTGTGAGACACCCTTGCTATTATGGAATCGATATTCAAACAGAATCCGAACTGATTGCCAATAAAATGGATATAGAAGGTATCAGGGAATATATCAACGCTGATGCCTTAATTTATCAGGACTGTGAAAGTATGATAAAAGCCATAAAAAAAGATGCAAAGATCGATTTTAATAAATTTTGTACCGCATGTTTTTCCGGAGACTATCCTCAAAAAATCCCATATAATATACTTAAAGATATTGCAGATGATAGAAAAAAGAAAATTTAGATATTTTCTCTGTATTCTCATCTTCCAGATTTTACCTCTAATAAATCTTACCTCATTACCTATAAAATTAAAGAATATCGGAGAAAACACTCTATATATTTCTGATGATCTGTTTTTTTACTATAATAATAATTCCATAATACTAATACGAGATTCCGACACCTCACTTCTTGTAGATAATTTAACAGATATTTCCTATTGGTATTATGAAAGTCAATATATTTTCTTTTATACTGGTAATTATATATGCAGAACATCACTTATAAACAGTGAAACGGACACAATCTCACAAATTGCCGATGTAAAATCATTTATTTATAGATTAAATAATCTATATTACATTAACGATTTAGGAATATGGAAAAATTCCAACATTATAGCAAAAGGAAATATTACTAAATTCGGGATAGGAAAATCTGGTGATATATTCTTTTCATCAGACAACACCCTATATAAATGTAATCAACCTGTCTCTGAATATATAATAGAATTAGGTATTTCAGATTTTATAATCGATAACCTTGGCAACATAATTATACTAAAAAATGATACTATAAAAATTAACAACAAGTATTATCGACAATTCCACTTTACACCTGAGAAATTTTATACATATGAGAACAATATCATAATTTATGCAAAAGATTCTATATATATTTATCCTTATTAGCTTTTTTAGGGTAATTAATGCCAATATTACAGATACATTATTTATATCTGAAAAAGGCAAATACAAATTAACCTACAAGGATATCAATAAAATCATTTTTATCAATCCGGATTCCGTTAAAAACAATATAGAGTTTAATTTGAATAGTGGGATTTTAAATTATTTAAGTCAGGTAAAAGATACATTAATTATAATAATAACATATCAATCGAATGATGAGAAAATTACCATACAAAATTATAAATTAGACAACAATTTTAATCAGGAAAAATATTCGGAATACATTAACACATATAAATTTCAAGAAATTAAGAATAGTGATAATATTCAAATAAATGGTATAAATCTTTTAGGAATGAATTTTAACGATAGAACGGGAATGAAATTTTCAGCATCAAGCAATAATCATTTTAATATAATATTAAGAAACGGATTATTATTAAAAGGATATATAGGTGATAATAATCGCATTTTCTCACCTGAGGGTATATATATTAGCGATATATCAGGATTTAAAGTTGAATTAACAAAGAATGAAAACAGCTTATCTTTCGGTGATATAGCATATGATTTGAATCAAACCTGCCAAAAAATGATTGGTATCGATTTTGAAAAAAAAGATAAATTTAGAATAATTACCGGTCTTGATGGTGGTTATATCTCGAGTGTCGACATCGATCCCGAATCAGATAATTTAGGACCCTATAATATATTATCCTCTTCCGATTCCCTGTATTATATAACAACAAATTCCGAAAATGTTTATATAGACAATAATAAACTAAGAAATGGTAAAGATTATTATATGGATTATCTGAATGGAACCATAACATTCAAACCCGGAATTCTTTACACGGGAATGAGTAAAGTCCATATTACATATCAATCGAAGAGCAGATATAATATACGCCATTATATACATTCCGATATTAAACAATTTGATAATAAATTGCAAATATCATACGATGAAATAAAGGATTGGAAACAAAATTCCTTAAACATAGATTATAACAATATAATATCCGGTGATACGATCTTATATATTGACGGTGGCATTTATGTTGGAGATAACAATGGCGATTATACGAAATCGGGAAATATATATGTTTATACAGATAGAAATTTAGGGGATTATAATTGTCATTTTACATATATGGGGGAAGAAAACGGAGATTATATATATAGTAATATAATACATGGCTATCTACATGTTGGCATAAACAATGGGAATTATTCACCTTTAATAATAGTTCATGCTCCGGAACTCAGCAGAGAAATCGGAATGTTATTCGATGTTTACAATATAGCAGGTGAATTAAATGTTAATCAGAATAATCCGAACATATTGAATAAAAATATATTTTATACATATAGTGGAGAACTTGGAACAAAATGGCAATATAACCATTTGAATGATACATTTAATCTGAAGCTAAAAACATTATGGTATTCGAATATGACAAAAAGAGATATGAATAACAAAATATCAAGATTAAAGTATGATTTTGGCATTCGGAACTTTGAGATAAATGATCAGATTCTCGTACCTACTCTCGATTTGAATTACAAATACTCAAAATATATTTTTATAAAAACGATTGCCGAAGAATTGATGTCAGAAAAGCAATTTATAAGAATAAATTCCTTTCATCATATTTTTTTGAATACTTTTATTTCCTTCGATAATGAAATTAAATATTTAAATAGTACTGCAAAAAGAGGGAATACAATAAACAAATTAAATTTAAGTTTGATTTATTTTAATTTTTCAATATTTAATAATAATTATACCGGTGATTCTCTTTCTTTTCAGGAAAATGGAATTTTACTGTTTAATAATAATGCAAATATTAAATTTAGTAAAAAATTATTCAAAGATAGCTCTACAAACAACATTTCCTTAGGTTTAAATAATAGTATTATTAATCTTAACATATATACGGAATGGGATTCAACTATTATCACAAACACATATGATTTCTCATTTACAAAATATTTTAAATATTTATATTTATCTATAAATAGTGAAGGTGGTAAATATAAACCTTTACTTTTGCAAACACAATTCGTAAAAGTAAGTCCTGGAGAAGGGGACTATGAATTGGATTCGTTAAATAACATATATTTCAAATCCGAATATGGTAATTATAAAAAGGTATCTATCTATAACAGTTACAACATTGCATTACCATCATTCAAAATAAATGGTAATTTAAAAACAGATAATCCTTTTTTTTCATTTTATAGTAATGCTTACATAGATAGGTACTATGAATATTATAATGATTCGATACATTTGGCTTTTAAATTAATAAATAACAATAAGTTAAAGAAAACATTTAATAATAATACAATCAAAATCATTTCGGAAATTAAAATTACAAATGATCTCAATCTGTTTTTCAATTCTATCATTTATCGATTTGATTATAACAAGGAATCATACTCTATCATCATCGATTATATATTAAGCAATAATAAATATATATATACATTAAATGAATTCTCATCCAAAGATATTAAGTTGAAATATAATTTAGATCTTTTTGAGTTACAATTAAAAGGGGGTATAATAGACTACATACAACCCTTAAGTATTTCAATAAAACAAATAGGTGTTTATATGTCTCAAAAAGTTTCAATAGGAATATTGGCCTTTACATTCTCCCCTGATTTCAATTATAATATTTATAGTAATGATAATGTGTTTTATGAAGTGAATGAAAAATATCCAAAAGGATTAGATAGTATGCTTAAAGTTTTTAGTAATTATAAAATAAATGACAATACAAACCTTAATACTGATATTATGTTACGCTATAATGAACACAAAGGTTTTGATAAAACATTTAACATATCAATAGGTCTCAACTTATGAGAAATCTTTATATAATTATTACGATTTTGATCATATCAATTATTGGAACACTAATTTTTCGCAAAAAGTGGATTGAATTTATCCCTATAGAAATAATTATAATTGCAATAGGATATTTTATTGGACCTGGCGGATTAAATTTCCTCAATAAATATGAAAATGTACAAATCGAACCTATAATTATCCTCTTAATTGGGGCAACTGCTTTCCTTACCGGTTTCAAATTTAAATTCAATGACAGAAGAATAATAAAGCCTGTATTTAAACTTACGACATTCTTTTTCTTAGTATCATTTCTTATTTCATTTCTTTTATTTTTCGGTATAAATTCTTTTCTTAACCTGTTGAATTTTAGACAGATAATTATAATAGCAGTTTTCTCATCATCCATATTCCCCGTTCATTTTATATTACACAAGAAAAAAACTTATAGTTCGATAATAAACAATTATCTTTCTCATTTTTCTTTGATTTTTATCTTTTTAATATTGCTTTTTATATTTCCACTTTTGATAGATGACACTTTAATTTTCACTCAATATATCAATTATATTCTATTTACATTAGCCGATATTATTATATTCTCAATATTTATGCTATATTTTACAAAAAAATCAAGAGATAATAAAGATTTTTTTACTATATTTATTGGTATTGTAATATTCAATACTGCCCTTTGTTATATATTCAACATCAATCCGATTTCAATAATGTTTTTTATAGGTATTATTCTTTCAAATACAATAGGCAAAGAATATCGCAAAGTAGAAAAACACATTTTAAACATCGAGCACCCGTTATTTATTGGTTTGCTTCTTATAACAGCCTCATTCTTAATATTGAACAATCTTAATATATATTATATATCGGCAACATATTTTTTCATTCATATTGCTGCGGTAGTGATACCACTTGTAATCCTACATAAAAAATTCGACAAGGGACACATAAATAGCACACCACAAACAGGTGCTATCTATACAATCATTCTTTGCCTAATGCTTTTAGGGTCTAAAGACATTAATACGGTTCTATCACCTATTATTATTGCAAATATATTAATCTATATAATTTATTATATAATGGAGAGGTCTAAAATTTGAGAATAGTTTTTATAGCATTTTTATTGGTAGTATTTTATCTTTCGGATGCTTTTCAATGGGTGAATAATCCAGGTATGCAATTAACTATTTTCATCGGTTTTATGTTGCTATCATCATTTACATTTTCTAATATTCTTAAAAAAACAAATTTACCAAAAATAACATTGTATACAATTTTCGGAATATTAATTGGACCATATGTTTTAAATATATCTCCTGAGAGTATTGTGACCAATCTTAGATTCATAGATCAATTTACATTGATCGTAATTGCTTTTATGGCTGGAAGCGAATTGGAACTAAAATTTATAAAAAGCAAGATCAAAGAAATCGTAAGCATAACATTCTTTCAAATAATCTTTGTATTTTCTGTAATATTTGCACTTACAATGATATTTAATTCAAAACTTCTTCCTTTTATTTCAGGTTACAGTAAAGATATGATTTTTAAGATTGCAGTAATTATGGGCTTTTTGGGTATAGTTAAATCTCCTCTCACAACAATAGCTGTTATAGATGAGACAAAAGCAAAGGGACCTTTTACAGAACTGTTACTTGGTATTGTAATATTCAAAGATGTAACTATGTTATTACTATTTCCTGTTATATTTATGATAATTGGAACATCGGGGAATGATTCACCGGTACTTATCTTAATCGAAATTGTAATATCAATAGGAGCCGGTGTTTTAATAGGTTTCATAATAAAATTTTCCAATAGAATATTAAAGGACTTTCAATCCTTATTTTTATTTATAATTTCATTTATAGTAATCGAATTATCAGGTGTTTATCATATAGATCTTTTACTTACAGCTATCGTTACAGGATTTTATATAAGAAATTTCACAGATATTTCAAATGAATTTTCATTAAGCATTAAGAATCTTGCTTTTTTTGTTTTTATAATATTCTTTACTATAAATGGAATAACATTAAATTTATCCATATTAAAATACTGTACGCTTTCAGTATTTGTCATCTTAATATTAAGATCTATATTTAACCAGGTTGGTATATACATTGGTGTAAAATTGAATAATAGAGGAGAATTGTCTAAATACGATAGTAATTTAATAAAATATGCATGGACAGCATTTATAAATAAATCAGGACTTTCTATCGCTATAGCAATATTGGTAGAGCAATACTTTCCATCATTCGGAACCGAATTTAGAACATTTATAATTGCAATGGTAATAGTAACAGATTTTATAGGTCCTCCTCTTTTTAAATGGGCAATTATAAAAACCGGTGAAGGGAAAATTGAATCATAACTATAATATATTCTTTTCTAATATTAGTAAAAAGGCATTTTCATATATCACGGTTAAATTCCCATCATATAATAGATATTCGCATATAGTTGGGGATAGAGATATTCCTTTTTACGATATGTATAGACTAATGTCCACCTCAATTGAATCAATAAGGGATAAGGGACGATATTTTACACCTGATAAAATTGCGGAAAATATTGTTAATGATTTAGATATAAGGGAATCCCAAAATATTTTAGAGCCTTCTTGCGGTATAGGTATATTTTTCTATAAAATTATGGATTATGCCATTGAAAATAATTATGATATAAACTTATTCCTAAACAATATATATCTTATAGAAATCGATGAATATTTAATTAACATTTTAAAACTACTCATTCTCTATTATTTTTACAAAAATAATATTGACTTCGATATCGATATGATAAAAATATTAAACGATGATTATCTTTTGATGAATATTGATAAGAAATATGATATTATATTGGGGAATCCTCCTTATATTGACACAAAATTTATGAACAACAAAAAAGGCCAATATAGAGTGTTATATAAATTCGGAAAACGCAATTTATTCAGTATGTTTATTGAACAATCGATACACTTGTTATCAAATGATGGGAAAATTTCCTTTATTATTAGTGAGAGTTTTAACTATCTTAAAAGTTATGAGAAATTTAGAAAATTAATTTTACTCAATTTTGGAAGTATAAAGATCGAACATATTGGTAAAAACAAATTTAGAAATGCAAATATCGGAGGGATAATAATTACCATTTCAAAACCAGGTAATGGACATATTATTTTTAAAGAGAATAATATTATATCAAAAACTACATCGGAAAATTTAATATTCGACAATTTTATATTACCTTTTTCTGATATTGATCCTGAGATTACAAGCATTTTGAAAATGAACGGAACTCTTGATAATCACATCGAATATCTGGTTGGTATACAAACAAATAATGTAAAAGAGTTTGTTACGAAACAATATAGCAATGGATCCGTTCCATATATTAAAAGATTGAAGAGAAGAGAACCTTATTGGCAAACATTTAATTATTGGTTAAAAATATGTGAACTAATGGATGTTGGTAATGTTTCTATCGGAAAGAAGCATCTAAAATATGCCAATGAGGAAGGAATAGTATTCAATAATATAGATAATGATAGTATTTTCAATGCTGTTTTAAAACCAAAGGGTTATCTATTTGATATAGTTGTTCCTTTTCTAAAACCAATAAATGGTGATATATATTCATTGCTTGCATATTTAAACTCTCATTTTATTCAATATATCCTTCTAAAATTAAACGGAACACCCCATACAAATATTGGTGATATATTAAAATTACCATACCTTAATAACGGGTATGATAAACTAAGCTTGATGGCAAAAAATATAATTGAATTAAAAACAAAGGGAATGGAAACAGAAAATATAGAATCTTTAGTTAATAATGAGGTGTATAAAATATTCAATATCTCAAAAATATTAATCGTTAAGATTGAGAATGAACTTAGAAAAAAGAATATAATAATTGACAAAGTTATATAGATTTCATATTATTAATTATGAAATTACAATACAAATATATTCTTTCTGCAATCATAATAATTACTTTAACATTAAATAGCTACATTATATTCACATCCCTTAATACTATTAGGGAATTAAGAGATATAGAATATAATAAAGTTCTTTCTATACAGAGATATATCGATTATAGAAATACGATAGCATATTCATCATTAGACAGTTCTCTTTATGATATATTTAAAGTTAATAATTTTGAAGTATTCAATTCCGAAAGAATTTTATTATATAGTGAGAAGGGGAATAATCGTATAGCAGACAGTACGTTTGTTATCCCTATAAAGAATAAAATGGATATATATAATAATACAATATCTTTTATAATACCCAGAATCGATAGGGGTATCTATATTAAGGGAACATATAATTCAACTATTTATAACTCTATTAGAATTCAAAAAGTAATGATAACATTCGCTTTTTCTTCTTCTATTGCCATTGTTTTTATATTCATAATAATATTCATATTAGCATTTAAACCTATGGTAAATATGGAGTATTTGGCAAGGGAAATAAGAGATCCCGATAAGAATGAGATATTTTATAAATTCATTCCCGATGTATTTAGAGAAACAATAGAGGAATTAAAAAGGAAGAATAAGGAACTTAGTCTTTATTATCAAAACGAGAAAGAGCATTCAAGAGATATCGAAGCATATTTTCAAGAATCTATGAATGCACTCAACCTTCCTATATATATTATTAATAAAAACAAACTACTTTATTCCAATAGTTTTGGTAAAACCTTGATGATCTCATTTCCGGATATAATCGATACACTAAAAACATTAAATCAAAGTAGAGAGATGGCTTTCGGTGAAAGGACATTTTTTATATCTATTAATAAAATAGAAAGATCAGGCAAATATATAGGCAATGTATTTATCCTTTTTGATTTTACATATTCGAAGCAAAAGGATTTAATAGCAAATAGTATAATTACTTTGCAAAACCTCGGCAATATGGCTGTCAATATTACGCATGAATTCAAAAATTCACTCGGTATTATCACAGGTTATATACAGATATTGAAGAAAAAAATCGATTGTGAAGAGGTAGACATACTTGAAAAAGAATCTCAATATATGTTAGATTCAATAAACAAATTTTTAGAAGTAGCCAAAATCAATAAAATCGAAAAGGAGCAAGTTGATGTTAAAGGTTTAATGGATAGTATTGTCATACTTAGTAAAAATATAGGATTGAAATTAAAATATACTTACAATATAGATCACATATTCATTGATGAACATCTGTTTATGCAGATATTTAGAAATCTATTTATTAATTCCAAAGAAGCTAATGCCGATTTAATTAATTTATCTATATATAAAAGAGACAAATATAATATTATTAAGATTGAGGATAATGGAAAAGGATTTACAAATAATGCCAAACAGAATGCCCTAATCCCTTTTTTTAGTGAGAAAGAGAATGGTAGTGGTATAGGTTTAACATTTATCAATAAAATAGTACTTCTTCATAATGGTATTTTAACTATTGATAATTCGGAAACAGGTGCTTCAATAAAAATAGCATTAATGGAGGATTTGTGAAATCTGTATTGATTATAGATGATAAAGAAAATTTCAGAAAACTTCTCAAAATACATTTCAAGGAAAAATCATATACTATATATGAGGGAAAAAATTCAGCAGAAGCGATTAAAAGTTTAAATAATAATATTATTGATCTCATTATACTTGATCTAAAATTAGGATCTGAAAATGGTCTCGAACTATTGTCAACGATAAGAAGCAGTCACCCTCTGATTCCGATTCTTCTTATGACAGCATATGCGAGTATAGAAACAGCTGTAGAGGCAATGAAAAGAGGAGCGAGTGACTATATTCAAAAACCCATAAATTTTAACGAACTTGATATTAAAATAGAAAAACTTTTTAATTCCTATAAAAGGGAGATTCATACACTTTCCGTTGAATCTGTTGAGTATAGCGATATAATTGCGGAAAGCTCCGAAATGAAGCAAATACTTAAAATGTCGGATACTGTTGCATCCAGTGATACTACGGTACTCCTATTAGGTGAAAGCGGTACGGGGAAAGAGTTGATTGCGAAATATATCCATAATAGAAGCAAAAGGGCAAAAGATCCTTTTATTGCAATCAATTGTGCTGCAATACCATCCGAATTAATAGAGAGTGAACTCTTCGGAGCCGAGAAAGGATCATATACGGGAGCATCATCCAGAATGATTGGTAAACTTGAACTTGCAAACAGAGGAACTGTTTTTCTTGATGAAATCGGGGATCTCTCACTAAGTGCTCAATCGAAATTACTTAGAGCAATAGAGAATCATACCATTAGGCGTATTGGCGGTACAAATAATATAAAACTTGATTTAAGAGTTATTTCTGCTACGAATAAAAATATTTTGGATATGACAGATAAACAATATTTCAGGAAAGATTTATATTACAGAATATCAACCTATCCTATATCTATACCACCGTTAAGAGATCATAAAGACGACATTCCTTTCCTCGTCGAATATTATATGAATCACTATTCCAAAAATCTTGGTATACATCCTCCTGAAATAGAGGAGTCGGCATATATAGAACTTAAAACCTATTCATGGCCGGGAAATATACGAGAATTAAAAAATATTATCGAAAGAGCAATCATACTGAACAATAAAACTATTTCAACATTTGGATTGGAAATAAATAAAACGGAAGAATCTAATCTTAAAAAAAGGCGACAACAAGAAGAAAATAAAGCAATAAAAGACGCATTGAATAAATCGAATATGAATAGAAAAAAAGCAGCGAAGATATTGGGAATAAGTTATCGTTCGCTGCTTTATAAAATCAAACAATATAAAATCAATTATAAAACGGATTAATCAAACCCATTGCAAATCCATCATGAATAAATGACTTATTGCCACCAAAATTCGTTCCATAGAAGTAAAATTGTGCCCTTACAGATGGAATACTAGTATGAGAACTCATATAGTTGTTTACCAAGTCAGTTACGATAAAATTCGCATTATAAAGCATAGTAGTGTCTGTTGGAACATTTAATGAATCTACCCCACCATGAATCGCCAATCGACTAAAATCAAAACCTATAATATCATATCCGCTTATATGAGAGGTGCCGTTGTAAAATTCTACACTTACAGAATCAATATAACAATCAACATCATTTAGTGAAATAAAAAATATTGTATCAATTGCCATAAAATACCCACTTAAGACAGTATCTCCCATTGGGTAAGTGGCTATTGTATTGGACCACGATCGAATAATAGGATTAGGTTCGAATTTATTACAACCAATAGTAGCAGTTATTACAATGAAAGCAATTATAAGTAAACCACAAAATTTCTTCATACTTATCCTCCTTATATATAATAGAATACAAATATTTTTAACATATGTCAAGTTTTATTACCATGAACCACCGCCACCGCCACCGAATCCTCCCCCTGAAAATCCACCGCCTCCTCCTGAACTCCCACCTGATCCGCTTGATGAGGGTTTCGATGTTAAGGTTGTATTAAAGGAATGCATCGCATTCCCTAAACTATTCATAAAAATAACAGTAGTAAACAAACCCGTATTAGATGAAACAAACCATTTCGGTGGTTGAGATATCAGATCTATAAATTTTGAAGCTACAACATCAGCCACACCGAGAGAGAGGGCATATGGTAATATTTCATCGAACAGATATGGATTCTTTCTTAGTCTCGATTCTATTTCCTCTCTTTCCACTCTTTCAAGATATTCTTTGAACCCTAATATCACCATTGTCTTCAAAGCACCAGACCTTGTCTTTCTTGGCATTATTCTTCCGAATGCAATTATGATTATACCTGAAAGGATTAATGAGAGTATAAAATAGAGATTTATTTGTAAGACCGATATAATAACCCCAATTAAGAATATAGGTGTTAATATAAATATCATTCCAATTACCATATATTTATTCCTTATTGTTTCAGGATTTGCAACAAACATTTTCTTTTTCATTAACGATTTATAAATACTATTTTTTATCTTCTTATAATCTATATAGAATTTATTTTTCAATGAAGATAAGAGAACCGATTCTTGCTCTCCATCCGAAAAGAGGGCATCAAGAAATATTTTCTCATAAGGTTCAAGATTATCGGTTTTGTAATTTTTCAACAATTTAAATCTATAATCAAGATTTTTCATAAACAATAATTTTTTCGTTTCGATCTCAATAATTTTTATATATCCTCTTCTGGCAAGATCTATTAATATTGAATTCACATCCTGAGCATCACACATTTCATCTATAAGTGTCCCGACTTCGGCTGCTGTTAAATCATCGGGTGGTTTATACCTGACAACAACGGAATATTGGTTAAATTCAGGATTTCTTCCATACTTAAACCATGATATAAACATTATCAAAAATACTATAATCGGTATAAATAGTACCCAATTATCTAAAATAAACCAATAAATTTCTTTTATAATCGAAGGTTTTATGACTGAATCATTAGGTAGTTTCATATAAATTGTTAATCCCTCCGATGGCTGAAGTGCTCTTTCCGTTTGTATTGCCAATCTGCCTGTATAAAGTGAGTCTTCTGAAATTTTATTGCTACTACCGTAATATCCACCTGTTACATTATAAACTATATCCTTTTCATCAACACCTTCAGGAAAATATATGGTGCTATGTGATGTTAAAATTGGCACATACCATTCCGTGCCAATAATATTCCAGTAGAAAATAACATTTTTTTCAGTATACATAAATACGCGTTCGACATCATAAGATATTACATATATATGCTTACCACTTATAAGTTTTGAGGCTCTCCCAATCCGCAAGTTTAAATAACGACCTTTTCTCCCCTTCCTAAATGGAATACTATTCCCATCCATATCTTCAACATTTATATTCTTAACCCTTAAATTGAAATTCATTCCCTTATTTTTATAAGCAACAGGAATATTTCTGTAAATTCCATGATGTAGTTCGCTTTTAAAATTTACATCTACAACTTCCTTAACATTAATAGTACCATCTTTCCGTAATATAATTTCAGCATTATATGAATCGATTTCCCAGCTGATTAAATATATTGGTATAAGAAAAATAATTAGAAATAAAAACACTTTATATGTCGACATTGATTCCATCCCTTTCCTCACTATTTTTAATTTCAAAATATTCAAGTCTATTAAAGCCAAAAATAAATGCTATAGCATTTTGAGGAAATATGTGAATTATCTGATTAAAATCTCTAACCACTGCATTATAGTATCTTCTTGAATAAGATATATTATCTTCTATCTCAACCAATTGTTTCTGCAAGTGTAAATAACTGTTATTTGCTTTTAAATCGGGATAATTTTCAACAACAGCAAATAGTGATTTTAAAGAATTTGAGATATTATTCTCACTATATGCCCTCTTTCCAATCGATTTTTCACTCATAGCAATATTTCTCTTTTCAGTGACATTAACAAGCACCTCTTTCTCAAAATCGGAATATCCCTTAACTACATTAACCAAATTGTTTATCAAATCATACCTCTTTTTTAGTTGGACATCAATATCCGACCATGCTCCATTTGCTCTAACCTTTAATTTGATAATTTTATTATAATTCAATATTATAAAGATAAGTAATAATAATAGTACTGTGATAATTATATACATATTATTCCATCATTATCCATAATTGATCTATATATTTAGTCCAGTTCGGATCCGTTCTTTCCGTAACAATTGATGAATAAATAAGGATATATTTACCAACTCCCGTAATATCTGAAAATGCAAATGTTATACCTCCTGTAGAATAGTAAAACCATATCTCTGAGGTTTTATACTGTTGGGTTATTCCTTTTCTTACAATCTGATCAGGTTTTCCATATTTCAAATAAATTTTTCCCCTATCAGTTTTTCGTCCCTTTTTATTTCCTTCTTTGAAATTAGTGTCTACATAATTCATCTTACTTACAAAATCCGCTAATGCTTCACTATATGGTGTATCCGGATTCTGATCATTTTTCAACCAAAAATATTTTGCATAATTCTTTTTTGCCTGTAAATTTAAACTATTAAAATATTCCAGATCTTTGGGACCAAGAAGATATTCAAGGTGATAGTACTCATTTTCTTCATCACTGTTTCGAAATATCAAACTGGAAGGATTTATATCATATGTTTTAATAAAGAATTTTTTTGACACATATGCAGTATCGCTACCATCAACACCCTCAATATACAATGTATAATCTCCATCTTTTAAACTAAGTACATTGTGAACATTCCAATCTATCATATCTATACTTATTTTATTTAATAATCTCCAATCTTGCTTATCAATAATTTCACCTATAGAATTTTTGATATAATATCTTAATTTGAATTTATTTGTATCCTGCTTTACATTGTAAATTTCCAGATAAGTCTGCAACAAATATTTCCATTTTGCATATCTATGACTTGCATTTGGTAAAATAATCAACCCATTTCTATTGAAGATATTATCGGTTGTATCCTCCTTAATATAATCTGCCAATTCAATATCACTAAATGCAAGGTTTTTTGATTGATCCTCCAATGTAAAGGAATAATTCTTTTCAAATTTCTTTTTCCCGTATATATCCTCTAAGTAAGTATAAACAGAATATTTACCCGGAGACAAAATCATATCCTTTTTATCAATTAAATTTTTCCTTGATAATACTATGTTTTTATCTTTTGGTAGAATAGACTTTTTTATCCATTTCACATCATATTCTTTTTTGGTTATATCGTTTTTTACCTTTATATATAATTCATACTTTGCTTCTCTATTTTTTCCCATTTTTTTATATTTTAATGATGACATCGGTATTTGATAATAAAATTCGGTGTATGTCATATTATAATCACTATAAAATCGAGCATAATCCGTATAAAACTTTTCAGCTAACAATAAATTGACAGTAATAAATATAGTTAATAAGAATATTACTATTTTATTCATTAATTCTCCTTAATAAAAAATGGGTTTTTCCTTTCTTAAATTATCCACCTAATGCTTTAAGGCGTTTTTTTGCCTGACGATAATATTTCTGCACATTTTTATAATTTGGATTTATTCTCTTTACTTTTGCAAAACGATTTATAGCCCTTTTATAATTGCCCTTTAAATAAGCTTTCATCCCTTCTGCATAAAGTTTTGAAATACTAACTCTTGGCGTTGTTTTCTTTTTCTTTATTTTAGTTTTTTTCTTAACAGCCGGTATAGTTTTCTTTTTAATTACCGGTGCTTTTTTAATAATTTTCGGTTCTTGCTTCTTAACTATCTTTTTAACTTTTTTTACCTTTTTCTTTAATAGAAATGTTATTTCTCCTGTATTTTCATCGACTATTACCTTTTGCTTTTGCCAATAATAACCGGGTGCTAAACCCTTTAGCCAATATTCCCCCTTCCTGAATTTCAGTTTAAATCTACCATATTCATTAACCTTGTACTTATTCTCGCTAATATCAGGCAAAAACATATATCCATCTGCTATTGGTTTCATTGTGGCTCTATCCAATATTTTTCCATTTAATGTAAAATATCTTATAATTGGTTTCCTTGGCTTCTCTAACATTGATGAATTAACCGTTATATTCGCATAGTATCTTGCTGATATTTGCGGATTATCAGGAGCTGTATAAGTTTCTAAGTGTGTACCTGCCATCCCTATGCTAAAATATTTATTAAAATATCTGATTCCTGCATTAGCATCCCTCCCGTCAAATTCAGCAATAAAATATGTTTTTGGTAATAACCTGATCATTCCCCCAATAAAGAACCCTACTAACATATTAGGATCGGCATTTCTCCAATCATTTGAAAAAGCACTGTAATTAAAATAGTGAGAAATGCCTGACATTCCGATAAATCTTCCTCTACCTATACCAATATTGAATTTGATTATATCAGAAAATGATTTTGTCATAACAAAGTATAACGATGCATTTTCAATCGCTCTTTGATCTCCATAATTTTCATCCGGAAATCCTGTGTTTGTTTCACTCCCCCCTCCACCACTTGATATATATTTTCTATATGTTACATCAAATAATCCTACTGCGAAAGCCGGCACATTTTTCGTTTCTTTAACAATGTTGTAATTTATGTCAATAACCCAATCATTTAATGTAAACATTGATAATCTCATATCCAACTTGGATAATAAACCATAAGTAAAATAAATATCATAATCGGGTTTATTTAGAATTGTATTATCCGTTGGGAATCCAGCAGAAATCGATATTTCAAATCTACCATTAGGTAATACATTAGCTGATGGTATATCAATATAAACATTATCAGACTGGAACTCCCCTTGTAATGGAACTATTAGTATTAATACAAATAATAATAATAATAATTTTTTCATAAAAACCTCCATTCTTAATAAAATTTTACATCTAAATAATGATTAAGTCAAGTATTTTTAACAAATATTGTTTAAATATGTATGGATATATATTTCACATCACCATTAAAAGCTTAGGATACTATTGACATAATTATATGTTATTGTATTATAAAATATGGGGGTAAAAGAAGGTAGATATTATGTATAGCAAAATAGACTTTAAAGTATGGGAAGATGTAGAACCTTTATATAAAGAATTGTATAGTAGAGGTATTAACAGTTTAGATCAACTTGAAAAATGGATTGTCGATCGGAGTAAGTTATATTCCCATATAGATGAAGCATACGCAAGATCATATATTAATATGACAAGATTTACAGATAATAAAAATTATAAAAAGGCATTTACATATTTTACAAACAAGATATTACCTAATTATAGGAAATATAACCACACTTTGGATAGAAAGTTGTATAATTGTAGATTTAAGGACAATTTACCCATAAGTAAATATAGGATATTATTGAGAAATATAGCAAATCAGATGGAAATCTTTAGAGAGAAAAATATTCCTCTTGAAAGTGAGGAAATTAACTTATCCTCGAATTATGGAAAAACCATAGGGAATATTCTAATAGAATTCGAAGGAAAGGAATATACCTTACAACAAATAAGAAAGGTTTTAAAATCACCGATTAGAGAGAGAAGAAAAAAAGCATGGGAATCAATGAAATCTGAATTGTATAAACATAATCGTTATCTTGAAAATTTATTTGACAATTTAAAAGTGATAAGGGTAAGTAAAGCCTTAAATGCGGGTTTTAAGAATTATAGAGATTATATGTTCAAGGTTAATAATAGATTTGATTATACTCCGGATGATTGCTTTGAATTCCATAATGCGGTTAAAAATATTATTGTTCCTATAACCGAAAAACTATTCGATGAGAGGAAGAAAAAACTCGATATCGACACAATAAAGCCATGGGATAGAATTGCAGAAGCGAAGGAAGAGCCAAAGCTAAAACCATTTACTTCAGGCAATGAGCTTTTAAACGGTGTAATTAAAATTTATAATATGCTTAATCCTGATTTTGCCAAGTTTCTTAAGATAATGAAAAAGCATGATATGTTTGATCTGGAAAGCAGAAAAGGAAAGGCTCCAGGAGGATATAATTATTCCCTTCAAAAAACAGGAATGCCCTTTATATTTATGAACGCTGTCGGTCTACATAAAGATTTAATAACCCTGTTACATGAAGGAGGACATGCGACACATACATTTTTAATGAGAGATATTCCTATTATAGAATATAGGAATACACCATCGGAAGTTGCAGAATTTGCAAGTATGAGCATGGAACTATTGACAATGGACTTTTGGAACATTTTCTATAAAGACAGCGATGCCTTGATAAAAGCAAAAAAAGATCATATCGCTAATATAATCGATTTCTTTCCATGGTGTATTAGTGTAGACAAATTTCAACACTGGGTTTATACGAATCCTACACATTCGGTAAGGGAAAGGGATAATGAATGGATTAAAATTACTAAGGATTTTAGTGAAAAATATATAGACTGGTCGGGTTTTGAGAATTATCTTAAAAAATCATGGCATTTTCAATTACATATATTCGAAGCTCCTTTCTATTATATCGAATATGGAATGGCTCAATTAGGGGCTTTACAAATATGGAGAAATTACAAAAACAATCCTGAGAAAGCAATTAAATGTTATACGAAGGCATTAAAACTTGGGAATTCAAAACCGATTTCCGAGATATACAATACGGCAGGAGTAGAATTCAGATTCGATGAACCATTTATAAAAGAGATAATGGATTTTACAGTTTCCGAATATAACAAGTTAGGTTGATATATTGAAAATATTAAGATTTGACATTTATCTTTTATATCATTATATTTCTATATATTGATATAAAAATCGGAGGTAAAGATGAAAAAGTATTTATTTCTTCTAATCATTATTTCTCCATTGATATGTTTTGGGTTTTCGAATCTTATGATTAACAATTCAACAACACCAACATTTTATGTAAATGAAACACTTAGTATTTCAGGGGTGTTCGAAGCAGATTCATCGGCTGATATCAAAATCTATTCAGATGTCGATAGAAATGATATTCTTGACAGTACTGATAAACTTGCACATTTCGTTAAAATATTCGACGGAAGTCCCTTCGATGCAGATGAAGTTCAAAACAATATTTATATGGGATTATTGACGACATCTATTCCTGTTTGTGGGAAGGGGTTTTTTGTTGCTATCGATAATGGTGGAGCAGATACGATACCGTTTATAGCTTTACAATTGAATACGACTACAAATGTATCCGGTCAGGTTATCGTTCCCGATTCAACACCCGGAATAATTACAATAATCAGATATGGTTACCAGGGTGAAGTAGGTATTGCCTCTGATACAGATAGTTCAGGATTTTATAATATAAACATTCCGGATTCACTTGTAGGGCAATATATATATATCGGCATTATGGATTTGGCAAATGTCGCACCGGGATATGTTTGCCCATATGATTCGATATTGATCACTACTGGTTCGAATGTACATAATATTGCAATGATAGGTACGGACGGAGCTTTATTGCAAGGTAATATTACAGATAATTTCGGTACGCCTATTTTGGATACATTCAGTTTGTCTTTATTTGGTTCGTTTTATATCGGAACAACTCAATATCCGAGAAATCTTATCTGTGGGATGGGTTCGAATGGCTCATATAGTATGGATATTATGAAGGGAAGCGCATGGAGTTATTGGAATTTTTTATATGATATGTTAACAGAATGCTTGTATCCACTTTGCACGGAACGCAAAGATACGAATTTGGTTATATCCACCCCAGTAACAAATATGGATATTGTTTTATATAAAACCGATTCCGATATTAAAGGTCATGTATATATCGATGGTATCGGAACAGATGCATTTAGAGTACAATGTGATGCGATAACCAATGAAAATGTCGGAGAGATGTATACACTGACATATTCCGATGGTCATTATTTTTTACCAATATCAACAGCATCGGATTCTTATGGCATTTATATTGAAGTCCCTACTGGATATATTTGTGACCCATCTTATATCGAAGCTGCCTGTGGAGACACCGGCATCAATTTTTATATTAACCCAGTAGGAATAAAAGAGCAAAAGCGTTTAAAGAAAATTAAATACGATATAAGGTATAAAAATGGAAAATTGTTTATAAATACCAATAATGAATCCTCGGTAAATATCAATATGATTGGTGTAGATGGAAGAACGGTATATTCGAAGAAAAATATTTCACTCAAAAATGGAACAAACTCTTTAACTATTGATATAAGAAACGGATTGTATTTTGTAGAAATCAAGAATAGTGAATCAAGATTTGTTAAGAAAATTATAAAACTTTAAATTTTGTATTAATCCATATTCCTTTCGTGCAATTTGTATCCAATTTGTGGAATCAAAATTAAAAATTATTCCCTTCCCTTTGTAAAATTATCTCCAATTCGTGTAATTGTAGGGGCAGACCCCTGTGTCTGCCCCTATTCTCTTCGTGTAATTTTCCCTAATTCGAGAAATCAAGTTAAAAAGATTATTTTCCTCTCTTTAGTGTAATTCGTATTTATTTTTCTATATCCCCTCTCGGCTGAAGTCTGATGTCTGTCGTCTGATGTCCATTCCTCTTTATTCCTGCATTCGTGTAATTTTCTTCTTACTCCCCCTCCCTTCTGTTCCCTCCCGCAATGGGGCGGGAAATTTACTATAAGGTAAATATTTCTCTCTTACTTCCTCACCCTCTATCACCTCCTTTTTCTGTCATTCTGGGCCCTGTGCTGAACTTGATTCAGTATTGATTCAGAATCTCATACCCTTTCCCTTCCGTGGTTTTTTTCCTCGCTATTGATAGCCTGTCCGCCAAAACTTTGGTGTAGGCGGGGAAAGGACTGAGGTGAGGGTGCCAATGGTTTCACCATTGTGGGGAACCAACGCCAGCGGGAACGGATAAAATTTATTCTTATCTAATTAGTACAATTTTCCCACTCTTATGATACCTTCTATCAATGGTCTCAACCATATAGAAATAGACACCACTAACCGGTTTCAATTTTAGATTATTGTTAACATTCCAATACTCGATAACATCGTCTGTTGAACTCCTATGCTCTATCATGTCAATCAATGATCCGTTAAGTGAATATATCGATATATCGCACTTTTTTGGTAGCCCTTTAAACATAAGTCCTTTTCTTTTTCCATTGATATTTTTTGAGGAACTTATGAGATACGGATTTGGAGCAACAGTCACATTATCGAGTTTTGAATGTTCTAATTGGTCATAAATACCAAGCGTTCCTTTTGTAAATGTAATATTAAAGCTATTCCCTGATGATGGTGTAGGACAACCTGTCGTATATATATACCATTCCTCTCCTTCCACTGGTTTATTTGCCTGTACCATAGGTTGTACTCTCTGCGGGGGTATGGGCATCTCAGGATGATAGTTGAACAATATCATTGTTCCTGCTATATACATCCATTTCCAGTTGTCTGCTGTGAAACTTGAAACAAGTGCATATTGCCCCTGATTGATTTCATTCGACACCTTACCGAATCTCCAGTTCATCTCCCATAATCCAGAATATGGTATTTCCGTCTCGTTTACTATGTCATATACATCACATGTAAGAGCACTGTCAGAAAGAGAATCTATATACACTGGATGCCATGTTATCCTATAACTGCCTCCGTTATAACATGGATGACTATTTATCTTTGGATACGATGCATATACAGAATCAACAAGAATTAAGTTCTCTGTGTTGTATGGTGTCCCAAGATCATTTAATATAATACTATCAACTATATTGTTTGCAGGGTATACGGATATTGAATCAACATAAATTACTGCGCCATATAAAGGGAATGATACGGGATTTATACTTTTCCAAACAAATGTAGGACCGGAATCTATAGCTTCGGTTTTTATTTCCAATAAAATTGGATTTCCTAATGTATCTTGAGGTAAATATCTATCACCACTTATTGTATCTGCATAGAAAGTATATATAGGTGTTCCTTCGATACTTTTTGTTATCGGACCGAATCTTATGTGATATACAGTCGAATCATCTAAAATATCATTTACTATAGGAACTCCATCAGGATAAACTACATTTGCGTAAGGAAGTAATGGATTCCCATTTTCAAATGTTATTGTAGAATATGGTTCTGTAATAAAATTCTGTTGACTATCCGGAACCACAGGTATCATATTATCAGTTATAAGAGATTTATAACTTAAAGGATCGATGCCTATCGTATTTCCTACACTATCAACCATATATCCAAAATAATTTGCATCATATGCAGTTACTGCATAGTAATATGTTATATTCGAATATGGTATATTCGTATCAACCAATGTATATGCAAGCCCGTTATCAAAACCAAGTGTCTCTGCTTTGATAATTACAAATGTATCACCACTTATATCATATAAACTATCCTGCCTTAAAACCTGCAAACCATCGTCTTTATCAAAATGAGCAATCATCTGGAATGTCGATGGATCCGTATATATACTTTTCCAGACCTTATAACCTTCGAAGTCATAACCTCTATATGCGGGATTATAGAATGGATTTGGTACTGTTTGGCCATTCTGTTGAATCGAATCTTTACTTGTTATATTTGAATATTTATCAGGTGTAATTTCAGGATTATTTTCCCAATATAGAGTTACTTTATTAGTTCCGGGAACCCCAAATAGATCAGGAACTGCCGGAGGCATCGGAATTACCCATCCTCCATCAAACATTGATTGTACAACATCAGCTTTTACAGGCAATTCAGATGTATCTTCCGCCATAATAATTGCAAAAATCAATTTTGCAGTATCACCCGGGATGAGATTGAATGGTCCTGAACTTTCTACAAACCTTTTATCATGCGGTCCATAATTGTCAATATCAAATGGATTGTATGAATTTTCAGGATTGAGTGTATCCAGATTCCAATAATTATAACCGCTTATAACTTGATATCTCTCATACTTATCATCTGGATCACCAGCATTCCCGATCATAGAAATTATCTTAAAAGCTGTAATACCAAGCGTATCATTAGGTCCGATTACAATCGAGTCAAGACCATTATTATAGTAATGAACCGTATCTACTCCATTAGATTTTGGTCCCTGAAGAAATTTAAATGCAATCGTTCCGGGAAAATGAGCCCAACCTGATTCTGGATCATTTTGCCACTGAAAACCCATATTTCTTCCGATATCAAATCCACATAAATCATTTGCAGCTGCTAATGCTTCGTTACCTATATCATTATCTGCAACTACTGACAAAAATGCATTGTGTACAGTATCAACTGAAGGATCAAGAACAACATTATATACAAAAAATATTATATCATTATAGAATTCTCCTCTAAATGAATATGTTTGCTGTATAACGCTTATATTCAATGGCAAATTCTCAGGAACAAAATGCCTACTTGAATCATAATCATTAAATGTACAATATGTATCCAGCATCGATACTATACTATCACCTCCACTTGCATTATCCAATGGCCAATCACTATCGGATGAAAAATAAACTTTTTCATTAGGGTTACCTGGATCATCATTCGGCATCAATCCTGCTGTAAATTCAACACCACCACCAGAAGGATCATACCCACATGTGACAAATGTATCAAATTGTGACGGGTTAGTATCGTTTCTTATCCTGCCACCCACCCATAATCCTGCACCGTAAATATATGTTTCATTCGGGAAACCGCTGGGCCAATAGAAACCAGCCTCTCCACTAACCGTCTGTCCAAATTGAGAATAGTTAGTTAAAGGCATATTCATATCGTTTTCCATGACCCATCTGCAATCATAAATTCTGTACTGATTACTATTACTCGTTCTTTTGGCAGATTGTAATGTTGACATTGAAACAAGAATAATTAGAAAAGTAAAAATGCTAATAAGTTTTGAATTTTTCACAAATCCTCCTTGTTAATTTAACTATATTATATATAAGTTTATTATAATGTCAATAGATATTTGCATAATAAAGGTATATAGGCATAGACATACTTATCATTTTAAGATGAGATAAAGGATTAAATCCTTTCCTTTCTTTTAACTTATTCCCCCTCCCTTCTATTCCCTCCCGCCTGTGGAGGGAAAGTTACTAAATGTATATATTTCCCAGTTTTACTTCCTCGCTCTTGATGGGAGAGGACCAGAGGTGAGGGTGTTACATTGCAAACGGGAATGCCAATCGTCAGTGAGAACGATTTTAAATTGTAAACCGTAAATTGTAAATTTGGGACATTGTCATTGCGAGGAGTGGAACGACCTGTCTGCGAGCTAACACGCACAGGCAGGCAAAGCAATCTTTATATTGAGATTCTGTGTAGAGACGCAACATCTTGCGTCTCAATATTTAAAATACTTTACTGACAATATTTCCCCTACAAACTTTCTTATATCTTTATATTAAATGAGAAATAATAATTAGAAACACAAAATAAAGGTGGGAGTTAAACTCCCACCTAAATATGTACTATGGATTTTACCATGTCCCTTCGTGAATTTTAGTACCTCCACTCCATTCTTCCCATCCACCATGTCCTGTTGCGTCCCAATAAACATACCACACAAGGTTGTTCAGATCAGGTGAATTTGTCTCATAATATTTAACCCAACCACTTGAACCGTTTTGTTCACTATGGACTCTAAAATAGGAATCTTCAGTTATCATTATAAAATCTGCGTCCCCTCCGCCAAGATCAGTATAATGATAATATAAAACTAATTCATCATTTAAAGCACCATCATAAAGCCACCATTCCGCTTCCGTTTCATCTGCATTGATATCCCACTTCCAGCTAAATTCCGGATAATGTCCATTATTATCATATGGTGGTGTTATGCTGTCATCATATATAGTCCAGTGTCCGTCATGTCCGTTTGTTCTTGTTCTTCCATCCATATATAAAAAATCATTATATGCCTGATTACCGAAATTGCCATCTATATATACTGCCCAATTATAGTAATCACCATCCAGTACAGCTTCCCATTTTATAGTATATAAACCATAACCATCACTCCATGTCCATGTCCCGGAATTATATGTTCCGTTATCCCAATCGGATGGAGTTTGTGAAAGTGAAGAAAAAGCAGTAGCTAAACCTGACATACTTGTAACCATTGCCGAAGCTGTAGCTGCATGCCCCGAAGTATCCGCAGCAATCGCTACACTGCTTGGTCCTTTAACATTACTGACATCAATTGTTTTGGGTGTCGCCGGTTTCTCAGGTGGTTTGTTAAATAAAGAACATCCTGTAAAAACCAATGTTAGCGATATTAGCACAATAAGTAATTTTTTCATACTTACCTCCTATTTGTTTTTAAAAACAACCGTTACTGAAAGCAACGGTTGTTTAATGGAGATAACCGGACTCGAACCGGTGACCTCCTGCTTGCAAAGCAGGCGTTCTCCCAGCTGAACTATATCCCCATTAGATTGTCAATATTATAATACATTCTCAATTCACATGGTAAATTCAATTCACCTTCTCTAATAGAATAAAGTATATTTTCAATGAACTTTTCTCCGCTAAAAATGATATTCAAATCACCACTGGAGTATCCAATACCCGTATTGTATAAGAATTCTACATTTTTTTCAAGTATATTATTGCCATTACTGATTGATTTTTCTATATTATATTTAATATTTCCATTAACATTCAAATAGTAATCTTTCTTGAAATTGAAATTAATACTGGAAGCTATAATTGGCAGATAATGGCTCACAGAAGAGATACTACTTGAATCACCAATATTATTTTGAGTATGTTCGGATATATCGGAATAATTATATCCTAAAAACATTCTCAGATCGGCATAATCACTATAATTGTGACTCCATGCAATACCTGTAATTACATTCATTTTATCTATATCTATACTTTCTCCATTGTAATAAGGCAATGAATCGCTATATTTAAAGTCAAATTTCGAGCTAACACCACTGATAAAGATATCAATTATTTCATCATTAAAAGAAATCGTACTCATCGCATTTATTCCAAAATCAGGTCGATCACTATTTTTTGAAATATAGCCAGCAATTCTCCTTTCTCCTCTAATATCATCAATTTGTAATCCTATGTCAATATCGATATTATATATACCTCTTTGCAAATTATTGGATATTCCACCTAAATATTTAATTTTAGAATAATTTATACTATTTCCTGATACGGAAATATACTTTCCCTCATATCCCACACCAAAACTATATGATGTCGAACCTTTTTTATAACCAAATAGTACCATTGATGAATTTATTCCTTTTATCTCAGGAAAAATATCCATTATTAATGTATCATTTATGACACTTTTATTGCTAATGTAAAAACTATAATTTTTGACATTAATATTAAGTCTTGAATCATATATATGATAACAATCAATTTTACCATAAAAGAATCCATTTGTGTTTATTTTAGCAGGAAAATATTTAATTATACCGGTGTTAATACTTGATATATAATCCAAATCACTAATATCAATTTTATTTAGGAAAATATTTTCTGCTGACAATAAATTAACCGAAAGCCCTACGATAATAGTTAATATAAGAAATTTTATTTTTTTCATATGATCTCTCCTGAATATTTAATGGGCCTAAGTGGACTTGAACCACCCACCTCACGCTTATCAGGCGTGCGCTCTAACCAACTGAGCTATAGGCCCAATTATCAAAAACCCAAATTTAAATAAAAAAACGTGCACTAAAATCCTAGTTTTCCATAGAAAGGAGGTGATCCAGCCGCACGTTCCCGTACGGCTACCTTGTTACGACTTCGCCCCAGTCATTAGTTATACCTTAGGCACCTCCCTCCTAAAAGGTTGGGTCAGTGACTTCGGGTACCACTAACTTCCATGGCGTGACGGGCGGTGTGTACAAGACCCGGGAACGTATTCACCGCAGCGTAGCTGATCTGCGATTACTAGCGATTCCAACTTCATGCAGTCGAGTTGCAGACTGCAATCCGAACTGGGACTAGATTTAAGGGATTAGCTTATCCTCGTGAATTTGCATCCCGTTGTTCTAGCCATTGTAGGACGTGTGTAGCCCTGGACATAAAGGCCATGATGACTTGACGTCATCCCCACCTTCCTCCGGTTTGTCACCGGCAGTCTCCATATAGTTCCCATCACCTTTCGGCTGCTGGCAAATATGGACAGGGGTTGCGCTCGTTGCGGGACTTAACCCAACACCTCACGGCACGAGCTGACGACAGCCATGCAGCACCTGTACTGGCTTCCAGCAAAGCTGGATCGTTTCCCTTTCGGTTCACTACTACCAGTATGTCAAGCCCAGGTAAGGTTCTTCGCGTAGCTTCGAATTAAACCACATCCTCCACCGCTTGTGCGGGTCCCCGTCAATTCCTTTGAGTTTCAACCTTGCGATCGTACTCCCCAGGTGGGATACTTAATGCGTTAGCTTCGGCACTTCCTAATGGAAACGCCTAGTATCCATCGTTTACAGCTAGGACTACCAGGGTATCTAAGCCTGTTTGCTCCCCTAGCTTTCGGAGATTAGCGTCAGTTTCGTACCAGAGAACCGCCTTCGCCACTGGTGTTCCTTCCAATATCTGCGCATTCCACTGCTACACTGGAAGTTCCGTTCTCCTATTCCGAACTCAAGATAAACAGTATTAAACGCAGGCTAAAGGTTGAGCCCTTAGTTTTCACGTTTAACTTATCTATCCGCCTACATCCCCTTTACACCCAGTAATTCCGGACAACGCTTGCACCCCCCGTATTACCGCGGCTGCTGGCACGGAGTTAGCCGGTGCTTTCTTTGGAAGTACCATCAAGAATAATTCGTATTGGGAATTATTCCCTTTTTCGTTCCTAACAGAGGTTTACAATCCGAAGACCTTCATCCCTCACGCGGCGTCGCTGGGTCAGGCTTGCGCCCATTGCCCAATTTTCTAGCCTGCTGCCTCCCGTAGGAGTCTGGACCGTTTCTCAGTTCCAGTGTGGCCGTTCACCCTCTCAGGCCGGCTACCCGTCATTGCCTTGGTAAGCCATTACCTCACCAACTAGCTGATAGGACGCGAACTCATCCCGAAGCGATAGCTTGCAAGCAGAGGCCACCTTTCCTCACTGCTCCAACGAGTCGTGAGCATATGGTGTATTAGCAGGCCTTTCAACCTGTTATCCGCCTCTTCGGGATAGATTATTCACGTGTTACTCACCCATTCGCCACTAACCAATAAGCAGTATTACTACTAAAAATTGGTCCGTTCGACTTGCATGGCTAAGACACGCCGCCAGCGTTAGTCCTGAGCCAGGATCAAACCCTCCAAAAATTAAAGGGTATTTAAAAAATATTATTTCTGGGATTGTTAGTGCACGTTAATTTTCAAAGATCATTAATTACAGAAATTCATAATATCAAATAATTGTCTCTTTGTCAAGTATTATATTTCAATAAATTTCAGACAATTTTCAAAAAACGCTTGCTCATTATACCAAGATTTTTATATTTGTCAAGCCATATTTAAAATAAGGTTATTATGATTCAAGAATATTTTTTATCTTGATTGTTAAATCCAATAATGAATAAGGTTTGGGTATAAAGGATATGTTATTATCTAAAATGTCTTCATCCGTAAAATAATTATCGGAATATCCGGATGTATATAAAATTTTGATATCCGGTTTTAATACTCTAATATTATCTGCCAATTTTTTCCCATTCATTCCTCCCATAACAATATCGGCAAATAACAGATCGATCTCATTATTAATAAGCAATGGGGTCAGGCTGGAAATTGGAATATAGGATTGTTGAAATGATAACACAATTTTTCTAAATTCCAATTTCCAGCCTGACCCCATTTATTTCTATCTCTTTCTCAGTATCTTTCCTTCTCCTAAAACAAGTTTAGGATATGCACCGATATACAAAGGATTCATATTCCAAACTACAATACTTGCCAATTTACCTTTTTCTACTGTTCCAAGGATATTATCT
>Ga0209121_10000815_pt1 | contig 33305 bp, 28 predicted proteins | sample Cruoilmetagenom3_FD_187292 | JGI IMG/M metagenome (GOLD analysis project Ga0209121, IMG submission 187292) | Oil polluted marine microbial communities from Coal Oil Point, Santa Barbara, California, USA - Sample 3 (SPAdes) (version 2) | ecosystem: Environmental > Aquatic > Marine > Oil seeps ... | reverse complement strand
AAAATTGAATGTGGCTGCGGCACTTTCCGGTGCGACCGAACCGCCTCCTCCAGACCCGGAACCGGTGACAGCGACCATTCAGAGCCTGACAGACAATGGTGATGGTACGGTCACTATCACCTGGGATCACAACGGCCATGTGCTGCTGGAAAGGGAGAAACTGCACGCAAAATCTGGCCAATGGAAAGCCTCTACCACTGTCTATGACGGTACCGGGCAAACCAGCTATGAGGATAGTAGTGGTGCCGGAACATTCCACTACCGAATAGGCGCAGAACAGCCCGATACCTCGATTATCTGGAGTGACTACCAGGAAGTTGATGTCAGTGACACCTCGGGTGGTGGAGGTGGTCCCGGTGGCGGTAACGGCGGCGGTGGAGGAAAAGGCGGTGGCAAGGGCAAGCCCACCAAATAGCCGTTTCACAAACAGCGAAATATCAATCTACAGGGCCAGAGGTGGCCCTGTTTAGTAGGGAGCCAGAAATCTTGTTTGACGTTACTGGCGGCTTTTCAAAAAGTTATTTATTTGCTTTTCCAGATTCTCGCCACGGCCCATTCGTTGCCCAGCGAGCATAGGAAGTATCCCCTCCTTTTTTGTCCAAAAACCAGCCCACTAGACTGAATCCAACACGGCGTTTCTCCCATCCAAAACCAGAATTGATCCTCCCTGAGCAAACAGTTCATCTGAATCACCAAGCGAATGTTGCCAATTTCATCCATGGCCTCACAACGTACGTAACGGCGAGTCACGATGCCGACCAAATCAACGTTATCCAATATCGTTATTTAACATCAGCCTGATTATGGTGAATCGATCTCACCGGCTGTTCGTCAGTTTCTAAACTAAAAGAACTGATATGGCAATTCATGCCCAAGGGATGTGGTTATATTTTTTCAGCAGATTTGCAGGATGAAGTTAAGAATACGCGGCAGGAATAGCTAATTAATAAACCCTCAGTTTTCCATGCATGGCAAGAAGAGGACAGAAGAATGAACAAGAAATTGAAACAAGGACTGTCATCCAACTTAAGCCTGTTAAGCATTCTGGTGTCACTATTTTTACTCTCGCTAACGCCGGCATCGGCTGGAACCATGTTTATGGCAGCGGATACCGAAGACTTTGCCGGTGGTTTGCCCTGTTCTCCCTCTGCCGGAGGCGGACCGGGTGTGGACAGGCTGGGCGTGATTACCACTGATGGTCCTTCCGTTACCAATGTCGACATTATCTGCACCGACTTCCTGCTCAATGGGATGGCGGATGCCGATGGCAAGCTACTGGCGGGGACCCCCAATGCCAACCCCCTGAACACGGTGAGCTTCGATGGCGTCCTGCTCGATTCAATCATTGCACCGGGAATCCCCAACGGTGGCTGTTGTAACGAGGAGATGCTCTTTGTTCCCCAGGGAGACAGCACAGCGAAGTTTTACCATGCCCATTATTCGGATGTGATCAGGGAGATTGACCCGGAAACTGGTGTACAGATCGGCGCGAGTTTCCCGCAACCCGATACCGTGGGGATGGCATTGGTCAATGGGGACATCTGGATCACCCATTGGTCTGCCAGACAAATCGGCATCTGGGATCCGGATACCAATACATTCACCTTAAAGTTTAACCTTACTGGACTGGGAAATGCCGGGGCACTAGCCTGGGACCCCTTCAGCCAGGTGCTTTGGGTCGGTTCCTCCGGCGGAAATATCACACCGTTCGACTTGACCGGGAACCAGCTCGGTGCCACGGAGCAGCCCTTCGGTGCCTTTGGAGCGACGGTCGATGGTCTGACGTTCCTGGGTGAGGTTACAGAGCCGTCCGGCGGCGTGTGTGTTTACCAGGAGGAAACGCTCGGTGAGGGCGATTTTGCTTTATTGGGTTCTGTGGATGAATTCGATCACTTGGCAGAGACCGCGGCTCAGACATACAACTATGTCGGATCCAGCTATACCGGTACGCCGCCAGATGCCATAAGCAACGTCTCGCAACTGTTTATGGTCAACACATCCGAGGGTGGCTCCTCACTATTTATTGTCCACGATGCCCCCAACGATGGCAGTGGCGGTACGGTTGACTTACTACTGTCGCTCACCGGAGATAGTGCCGACGTGCTGTTCTCGGACGATGGCGGGGAAATTGTGGAAAGCCCGGATAACACCTTCACAGCAAGCCACAACTGGGGCGAATGCTGTACAGACGGTGGCGTGATCGGCACGCTGGAGGGAAACTGGTCGATGCTCATTGACCCAAACTTTATCTCGGGCATCGACAGCTGGCAGGTGACCCCGGCATCAGGATCGCCGATCGGCTTGGATATGATGCGGCAAGTAAAACTCGAGCCCTGTGAGGACGAGGTCGAACCGCTGAGTAAAACCATCGTGGACGGCCCGGATATAGACCAGGATGGAGAAGTCGACGCCATCATCGCAGTTAAACAAACCCAGACTACGGAATATACCTGGCGGATCAGCTACAACGGTCCCGACGGTGTGGATGCCGAGATCACCGATGTCGCACCTGCAGAATCTGTAGTGCTGGCAATTAACGCAGATCCAACCAGCCTGCCACTGGGTTGCGGTGAAGCAACCGACTTCGGCGATGACTCCGGTGTGGTGGATGTCTATCGGGGCGGCAAAATTGGCAAGAACTGTCACAGCTCAACCGGTATAACCTGGCTTCCTGACAGTAACCAGGAGACACTGGATGTCACAGTCACCATGAGGGAAAGTCCGGGGGGCGGCCATAAACAACCGGCCTTTGCGCCCACGTCCTGTGGTGCCCTTTACCTCAACGAGGGAGCGGTAGCTGACTTGTACGACCCAGCAACCGGCGAACCGGCCATAGACCCGGATAGCGAAGAGCCACTCGGTCCATTGACGTCCAATCAGCTCTGTATCGCCGCGGTGAAAAATCCCACTGAGTTTGGCTTCGATGCCGACAACGATGGCGACAACCTCGCGGATCACGCTGAAGCCTGTGTCAATGAAGTGCGCACAAACCCCTGTCGCGCGGACACCGATGGCGATGGCATCAATGACGACGTAGACAGTTGTCCGGTGGATTACAACTCAGGTATTGATACCGACCTCGATGGTACCGATAACATCTGTGACACGGATGACGACGGGGACGGCACCCCCGATGAGGAAGATCCCTGTCCACTTGATCCGACAGATTCCTGCGGAACATAGGGATAGACGAGCCAGTTGGCAAGCTTGGCCAGAAATTATTCTCGCCAGCTGATCAAGAAAGGCAAATGGCAGGAGATAAAGGCAAGGGGTGAAAGCCCCTTGCCTGTTTGTCTTTATTGGCCTGTCCTGCTAGGAGACTAGCGTTGCCTGTTTGTTGTGGGCCGCCTGGGCGGTGCGGTTTCAGGCACCGACAAACAAGCTCAACCCTGAGCTTTCTGGTGCCGAGCAGGAGGTGACATTGAGTGTTGTTCTGCATAGGGGGCGAAGCAAGTGCTAGCGTTTGCTGATCCCCCCTGTTCAAACACAGGACAAAGTTCTGATTCAGCCATTCTGATCGGCCATCAATAGCTGCTCTTCCACAGCGAGGCAGCCCTGGAGGGCTGAGCTGATGTGGCCAAAGCCGGTTAAAAAACGTATTGGTATTGGACAAGAAAAATGGAGAAATCCATATTTAGTGCTTAGGTTGTACCCTGGAGACTACATGTTTGATACCAACTGGAATGACAGGCCTACTCCCACTCAATGGTAGCCGGGGGCTTACTGGAAACATCATAACTGACTCGGGAAACACCCGATATTTCATTTATGATCCGGTTGGAGACTTTCTCCAATAAGTCGTAGGGTAAATGAGCCCAGCGTGCTGTCATAAAATCGATGGTTTCCACTGCTCGTAATGCCACAACATATTCATAACGCCGGGCATCCCCGACTACACCAACAGATTTTACCGGTAGAAAAACCACAAAGGCCTGACTGGTTTTGTGATACCAACCGGAATTGTGCAATTCTTCAATAAAAATAGCGTCGGCCTCACGTAGCAGATCAGCGTACTCTTTTTTAACCTCACCCAAAATCCTAACGCCCAATCCAGGGCCAGGAAATGGGTGGCGGTAAACCATATCGTAAGGCAATCCAAGTTCTAGACCGACCTTCCGTACTTCGTCTTTAAACAATTCACGTAGTGGTTCGACCAAGCCCATCTTCATATCTTCGGGCAAACCACCCACATTATGGTGGGACTTAATCACGTGCGCTTTACCGGTTTTAGCGGCAGCAGACTCAATCACATCGGGGTAAATAGTGCCTTGAGCCAGCCATTTCACATCCTCGATCGCCGTCGCTTCCTTGTCAAAAACATCGATAAAGGTCTTACCAATAATTTTACGTTTCAGCTCGGGATCACTCTCCCCCTTGAGGGCATTCAAGAATAGCTCTTCGACATCGGCCCGTATGACCTTTACCCCCATATTGTCAGCGAACATGTCCATAACCTGATCACCTTCATTCTTTCTCAGAAGGCCATTATCGACGAATACACAGGTTAATTGGTCACCGATGGCACGGTGTAACAGCGCCGCGACAACTGAGGAATCAACACCGCCGGAGAGTCCCAGCAGGACTTTATCCGTACCCACCTGTTCGCGTACGCGAGCGATAGCATCATCAATAATCTGAGCGGGTGTCCAGAGTGCTTCACAAGCACAAATTTCCAGGACAAAGTGTTCAAACATTCGCATACCTTGCAAGGTATGCGTCACTTCCGGATGGAACTGAATACCATAAAAATTCTTTTCAGCATTAAACATGCCCGCAATTGGACACGACCCCGTAGAGGCCATCAGCTCAAAACCATCGGGCATGGTTTTGACTTTGTCGCCATGACTCATCCAGACATCAAGCAATATGCCTTTATCGTGATCGACATGGTCCACGACATCATGAAGCAATCTACTGGTACCGTGCACCTTGACCTGGGCATAGCCAAACTCACGCAAGTCCGAACTCTCAACCTTGCCGCCCAACTGTTCAGACATGGTTTGCATGCCGTAACAAATACCCAAGACAGGGACACCTAATTCAAAAACCAGCTGCGGTGCTCTTGGTGATTGCCCGACGGTTACGGACTCCGGACCACCCGCCAGGATAATACCCCGAGGGTTATACTGGCGTATTTCTTCTTCAGTCATGTCAAAGGCGCGAATCTCAGAGTACACGCCCACCTCTCTCACCCGCCGCGCGATAAGCTGCGTGTATTGAGAGCCGAAGTCTAGAATAAGAATTTTCTGTGAATGGATATCAGTAGTCATAACCAACTTTCTTTAATTGAAAAGGGCTGCTCGATGCAGCCCTTAATTATATGAATCTAACGCCTGCATCTAGTGATTACCGACGAGGGTAATTTGGCGCCTCTTTCGTAATAGATACATCGTGAACATGGCTTTCACCCATACCGGCAGAGGTCACTCGGACGAAACTTGGCTTGGTTCGCAACATTTCTATATCAGAACTTCCGGTATACCCCATCGCCGAACAAACACCGCCCATCATCTGATGGATAATCGACGACATAGAACCTTTATAGGGCACCCGGCCTTCGATACCTTCTGGCACCAATTTCTCGGTACCTTTGCTGGCATCCTGGAAATAACGATCACTGGACCCCATGGTCTGCGACATAGCCCCCATAGAACCCATGCCACGGTACGACTTATAAGTACGCCCCTGATAGAGCTCAATTTCACCAGGAGCCTCTTCAGTACCTGCAAACATTGATCCCATCATGACGGAGTGAGCACCTGCGGCCAATGCTTTAGCGATATCACCGGAGAAACGGATACCACCATCGGCAATCACCGTCACATCGTGATCAGCCAGTGCTTCCACGACGTTAGCTATCGCTGAAACCTGAGGGACACCAATTCCCGTCACAATGCGTGTAGTACAAATAGATCCGGGACCAATGCCCACTTTCACACCGTCGGCACCCGCTTCTGCCAATGCTAAAGCGGCTTCGGCTGTAGCAATGTTGCCACCAACGACGTCTATCTCAGGATACTGGGATTTAATCTGGCGAACACGATTAATAACGTTTAGGGAGTGTCCGTGGGCCGTATCAACGACCAGCATATCGACACCGGCTTTCACCAGCGCCGCAACCCGATCATCGGTATCGGGACTGGTGCCAACCGAAGCGCCTACGCGCAAACGTCCCTGATCATCTTTACAGGCATTGGGGTATTTTTCAGCCTTATCGATATCCTTGACGGTAATTAACCCGCACAACTGGAACTTATCGTTAACCACCAGAACCTTTTCAATACGGTTTCTGTGCAATAAAGCTCTCACTTCATTGGGAGGAGCACCTTCCAGCACTGTCACCAAGCGTTCTTTTGGCGTCATAATCGCGGAAACGGGCAAATCAAGACTGGGTTCAAAACGCACGTCACGGCGCGTCACAATACCGACCAAATCACCGTTATCCAATACTGGCACACCAGAAATATTATTTTCACGGGTCAGTTCTAACAGTGCTTTTATGGGTGCATCAGCATTAATCGTAATAGGGTCTTTAACAACACCGCTTTCGTATTTCTTGACGGCGCGAACTTCCAAGGCCTGTTTCTCAATACTCATGCTCTTGTGGATAATGCCTATACCACCTTCCTGAGCCAAGGCAATAGCAAGCCGGGCTTCAGTCACGGTATCCATAGCGGCAGAAACAAGAGGAATGTTGAGGTCAATATTTCGCGTCAAGCGGGTTTTGAGAGAGACATCTTTTGCAGTGACCTCGGAATATCCAGGTACCAACAAAACATCATCAAAGGTGAGAGCTTCTTGAGCGATTCGCAACATCTGAATGGCTTACCTCAGCAGAGTGTGGATTTTGAACCCCCTTTTTGTTGGTTACAATCCGCTCACGGACAGCGATATTAATGTAACAAGGGGTAATAAAAGTAAGCGCCGCATTATAAGCCGATACAGGCATAAAAAACACTGTTTTTCACTGACTTGCAGCCGATAGATAGATACCCTGTTCGACTTATGTTTACGTTGACTACACCGAGCAGTAATGGACAATGGCTAGATGGATATTCAACCTGCAACACTGACGGTTTCACAACTGAACCGTCGCGCTCGTCAGCTACTGGAAACACACCTGCCATTAATCTGGGTTGAAGGTGAAATATCCAACTTTTCTCGCCCCGGCTCAGGGCACTGGTACCTCACATTAAAAGATGAACAGGCTCAAGTTCGCTGCGCCATGTTTCGCAATCGAAACAGCCTGGTTCGCTTTAGCCCGGGCAATGGTAATCATGTACTGATTCGCTGCCGGGTTAGCCTCTATGAAGGTCGAGGTGATTTTCAGCTCATCATTGAGCATATGGAAGAGGCTGGGCACGGTGCACTACAACGACAATTTGATGCACTGAAACTTCGCCTTTCTCAAGAAGGGTTATTCGCCGAGGAGCACAAGCGCCTCCTCCCCTCGCTACCCAAACGTATCGGCATCATCACCTCGCCTACCGGCGCGGCTGTAAGAGACATTTTATCCGTATTAAAACGTCGATTCCCCGCCATTCCAGTCACTATTTACCCCAGTATCGTGCAAGGATCGAGTGCCGCCAGCCAACTTGCTAATGCCATCAACTTCGCCAATGAGGATAATCGTTGTGATGTCTTAATCGTAGGTCGTGGAGGAGGCTCGCTGGAAGATCTCTGGGCATTTAATGAAGAAGTTCTGGTTAGAGCCATACACGCCAGCGAGATTCCCATTATTAGCGCCGTTGGCCACGAGACAGACTTCACTATCGCTGACTTTGCCGCCGATTACCGGGCGCCAACACCATCTGCTGCTGCGGAAATTCTCAGTCCCAATGGCGAGGAAATAAAAGCCAGTTTTCAAGGTTATGAGCAGCTGTTAATTGCCACTATTCAACGACGCATACAAACCTTCAGCCAGCAGGTCGATCACCTACAACGCCATTTACGCCACCCGGGCGAGAGGTTGCAACATCAGAGCCAGCAACTGAGCAATCTAAAGAACAAACTGCAGTATTTGATCACATCCCATATAAACAGTTACAAAAACAGATTATATGAACTGCAAACAAGGCAGGCACAATATCACCCAAACCAAAAGCTCAATCAATTTGAGCTAAAACTGGAGTCACTGGAAAAACGCCTACATCAGGGAATGGCAAAATCACTCGAAAAAAAACGGGCCTGCTGGGAAAATTCAGCCCAGCTTTTACATACGGTCAGCCCACTCAACACACTACAAAGGGGATATGCTATCGTCATGGATAAAAAGCAACAGATCGTCCGTAGTGTGTTGGATGTGACGGCTGGCGATAAGATTTCCACCCAGCTGATCGATGGTTCGATACATTGCTCAGTAGACAACATAAGCACTGTTAATCAAATAATTCCGGAAGAATAATGATAAAACAACGCACCTCTGATGGCATGAATCACCGCATTACACTTGGCCTAGCACTTGCCTTTGCAATTGGTTCAACATCTGCCATTACAGCGCTGCCTACCATGGCCGCTATAGACGTCGCTGAGACTACAATTTCATCCGAAGCGAAGCCAGAAAAAACCTCGAGACCAACTGAATGGGACCTGAGGGATCTATACCCCGACATCGCCAGCTGGGATGCAGCTCGCAACGATATAGCCGCTCGCATTACCACGCTCCGTGAATGCAAGGGCAAGCTCGATAAAAGCACCGCCAAGCTAAGGGAATGCCTGGACAACATCACCAACAGCTACAAAGAATTACTGCGCCTATATGTCTTTGCCTACCTGGCAAAAGATACCGATTTGGGTGATTCTGAATTTCGTGAACGTGCATCCATCGCACAGACCCTGCTGACCCAATTAGGCGAAGCCACTAGCTACGTCAACCCGGAACTGATTTCTATAGGTGAAGAGAGGCTTAGTCAGGTTCTGGAGAAATCCGATGCGCTTAAAGACCATGACTTCTACATCAAAAACACCCTGCGCCAGTCCAAACACATTCTTAGCCCAAAAGAAGAACTGATTATTGCGGCATCTGCCGATGCATTAAGTGCCTCATCCAATGCTTACGAAGTTCTTACCAATGCTGAAATGCCCTGGCCGGAAATCACACTTTCAGATGGAACCACAGCCAGACTTGATGCATCGGGCTATAGCAAATACCGGACATCAACCGTTCGGGACGATCGAAAAAAAGTATTTAAAGCATTTTGGGACGTCTATCAAAACTACCGGCAAACCCTGGCTATCACGCTGGAGGGACAGGTAAAAAGCCAGGTGTTAATAGCCAAGTTACGCGGTTTTGATTCCGCGCTACAGCGAGCGCTCGCAGACGACAATATTCCAGAAGCCGTTTACCGCGCACTGGTTAGCACCGTCAATGAAAACCTTGGCAGTCTCCATCGGCTAGTCAAATTACGTCAACGCATGCTGAATCTCGATGAAACCCATTACTATGATATTTATCCTTCCGTTATCTCACTAGATAAATCTTACACACTAGAAGACACCATTGACCTCACCACCGCCGCGCTTCAACCACTGGGAAAAGATTATATCGAGACCTTTACAGAGGCCGTGAACAAAAACTGGATGCACGTGTATCCTAGCCCGGCCAAACGCAGCGGAGCCTATGTCATGGGTGCAGCTTACGATGTACACCCCTATGTATTGCTGAACTTTGATAACACACTGGAATCCGTCAGCACCTTCGCCCACGAATGGGGCCACGCCATGCACTCATTAATGGCAAACCACAGCCAGCCCTTCAGCAAAGCGGACTACGCCACTTTTATCGCGGAAATAGCATCGACAGCTAATGAAGTTCTATTGTTCGACTATTTGCGAAACAATGCGGCAAACGATCAAGAGCGTCTCTACTATCTGTTTAAGGAGCTATCCCAGATTCGCGGGACTTTTTTCCGCCAGACACAATTTGCTGAATTTGAACTGGCTATTCACGAACATGTGGAAAATGGCGGCGCCCTGTCTGGCGATAAACTGAATGTCATGTATGGCGATATACTCAAACGCTATTACGGTCACGACCAGGGCATTATGGACATAGACGAGCTCTATACCGTTGAATGGGCCTACATTCCGCACTTTTACCGTAATTTCTACGTCTATCAGTATGCCACCTCTATCTCGGCCGCCTACTTCCTCACCGATAAAATTCTCAACGATGGCGAACAGGCACAACAGCAATTTCTCGATATCCTGCGGGCTGGCGGTTCCGATTACCCTCACAGCATCCTCCTGAGAGCGGGTGTAGATATGTCTTCACCTAAGGTTTATGAGGCCATTATCCGGCGCATGAACAGACTGATGGATGAAGTAGAGACGATTCTCGACAAACAACAGTAATGACTGCATCCATAGCTGAATGGCAGGGCTACCTATCCATCAACGAGCCCTGCTAATGTATTCCCTTGATAAGCCCCTTATTCCAGTTCCCACTGGATTATGGCGATCGCCCTTACCTTAGTGTCAACCAAATAAGCGTATGTACGTTATTAGTTAAGACAACATCCATTAGCAACCTCAATTTCTCACGAGAAGGACACGACATGAAAACAGTTCTTATTATTGTCGGCCTGGCCATTGCAACAAGCGCATGGGCCGGACATATGCATGAAGGAAAACAACAACCTGGCAAAATGATGTTTGAAAAAATGGACACAAACCAGGACGGAGTCATCTCAGTTAAAGAACATGAGGCTGGTTTACAAAAGAAACTGGAAAAACATAGAGCACATTTTAGCGCGATGGACACTGACGGTGATGGCATGCTGACCAAGGAGGAGGCAAAAGCAGCCAGAGAGAACATGGGCGAGAAATGGAGAGAACATCGCAGGGAATGCAAAGACGCTAAAAAATAAACCTTTAAAAAAAACAACCACCATCATCCTCCCCGATAAATTGAGGGCGGATGATGGTTAATCAATTTCATACTGAAATACCATAAAATCGATAGTTAACCATCTAGCCCAACTAAATTTTTCTCCCCTATTTTTTGCCTCATAATATTTCAAACCCTCACTTTATTCGCACTATGCTAGACCACGGACTGAATCAGCCATACACACAAAGTGTGAAAATAAACCATACCTCCTTGAATTTATTATATTTTTATTTTCTGGCACGCTGTTTGCTTAATCTAAATTGACATTGCTTTCTGTTGGGTAACGAAGCCCGCTCTTGCCATCAGGCGGGCGGGCTTTTCTATTTTGTTTGGGGAAACGATAAATTTAAGGCATCAATATGAAACGACAAACTCTCAAATATTCAGCACTTGCTGCAGCCATAGGCTTAACCCCTTTTGCTTCAGCAATAGGCGAAGAAGCAACCAGCTTCTCTGAAATTTTAACGAAAGGTGACACAACATTTAGCTTTCGCTATCGCTATGAATATGTTGATGACAACAGTTCAGCTAAAGACGCGGATGCATCGACACTAAAATCCCGAGTAACCTGGAGTTCCGGTGCCTACAAAGGCTTTTCGGGATTGGTTGAAATCGATGACGTAAGTCATATTGGTGGTGAAAACTATGCAACACCCTCTAATGGAAAAGCCGGCGAATACCCTATCGTTGCGGATCCCGATGGCACTGATATCAATCAGGTTTACTTGAAATACAAAGGTGATAGCTTTACCGGTATTGCCGGCCGTCAACGTATTCTGCATGCAGGGCAACGTTTTGTCGGTGGTGTAGGCTGGCGTCAAAATGAGCAAACCTACGATTCATTCCGCCTGCAACTACCCTTGGGTGAAGTTTCCGTGGATTATAGCTACATCTGGGATGTAAACCGGATTTTTGGACCCGACACCAATGGAGGTCAACCCCGTCGCTATGAATCAGATTCCCACGCTATCTACGCATCTTATTCACCAGCGGATGGACATACTATCGGCCTATACGCATACATGCTCGACTTTGATAATGCAGCAGCCAACTCCTCGGAAACCTACGGAATAGAATATAAAGGTTCAATTGGCCCTATATCAATCGCTGCTGCTGCTGCCACACAGTCCGACTATAAGGACAACCCGGTAGACTACGATGCGGAATACTACATGGCTGAGCTGGGCTACAAAGTGAAAGGTGTGTCACTAGCCGCAGGTTATGAACAACTAGGCAGTGACGACGGTAATTTTGCCTTTAGAACACCGCTGGCAACACTGCACAAATTCCAGGGCTGGGCAGACAAATTTCTCGTAACCCCCGCCGATGGTATAGAAGACGTGTACTTTAAAGTCGCAGGCAATGTGGGACCAACAAAACTGGCTATGTTCTACCACGATTTTTCTGCCGATGAAGGCAGTAGCGATTACGGTACAGAGTTTGATGCAGTGGCAACCTATCCAATCAATAAAAATATTTCAGCGCAATTGAAATATGCAAAATACGATGCCGAAGACCTTTCTACAGATACAGATAAATTGTGGTTTAGCATCAACATGAAATTTTAATTGAAATAATCTCATACGGGGCCAGGTAATAACCGCGCCCCGTATGAATTTTTTCTTTCATACATCTGACGATGTACATAGGTATTAATAACATATATGCCTGATAACGATCCGATTAGAATTATGTTGGTGGACGACCACTTTGAACGGGCTGCCAGCGTGGAGGAAAAACTCACGGCAGCGGGTTTTATTGTTCTATGTCGACTACCCACAACGACAGGCCTGTTGCACCAAATTGAACAACATCAACCTGACCTAGTATTGATTGAACTTCAATCCCCAGGTCGCGACGTATTGGAAAGTCTTTCCGTTCTAAACCATCACAACCCAAAACCTGTGGTCATGTTTACCGAAAAGGATGACCCCGCCTATATCGAAGAAGCCGTTGATGCTGGTGTTACCGCCTATTTAATGGATGAGCTCAACCCGAAACGGGTAAAACCAATTATTGACCTGGCTATCGCTCAATTTAAATCCTACCAATCTTTACGCCAGGCGCTTGATGAAGCTCAAAGAAAACTAGCCAATCAGTCAGTCATTGAAAAAGCGAAAATATTGTTAATGAAAAAACACAATATTAACGAAGAAAAGGCGCATAAAACATTACGAACGTTATCAATGGATACAAATCAAAGTCTTCCAGATGCTGCCAAATCAGTGATTGAATTAATAGAATAAAATCATGGTAATAGCCTAATACAATGAATAAAAAAATAATAAAAGAATCTCTACCTAGTGCCGAGAAAAAAGAAATCAAACTAGGATATATGCGTCTCAGTGACAGCTCCCCATTAATCCTTGCTCAAGAGCTTGGACTATTTGGAAAATATGATCTTACTGTCACCCTTAAACGAGAAGTGTCCTGGGCGAATATCCGTGACAAAATAATCACCGGTGCATTAGATGCCAGCCAAATGCTCGCACCAATGCCTCTCGTGACAACACTGGGTGCAGCAGGAATCAGGGCACCAATCATCACTGGCCTTGCACTTTCACTTAATGGCAACGGCATTACCCTCTCACCCGTGTTGTGGAAGACTCTGTCTAACCACATCGAAAATTGTGGTAGCCCCTATTTTAAACGGCGCTCTCAAACAGAATATCTGAAAAGAAACCAACAAGTTACTTTTGCTACTGTTCATCCATTTTCTACACACACCCTGTTATTACGCATTTGGCTTAAAGCGCGAGGCATAGATCCAGACCGGGATGTAAAAATAATTGTCCTGCCCCCTGAACAGATGGTGGACAGTCTGGCTCAGGGCGTTATTGATGGCTTTTGTGCTGGTGAGCCCTGGAATAGTATTGCAGTTGACTATGGTGTTGGAGTCCTCGCCGCTAACGGGTCACAAATTTGGCACAACGCCACAGAGAAAGTACTTGGCGTTCTGGAAGACTGGCACTTTAAGAACCCAGCGACACACCTCAGGCTACGCCTGGCACTTATGGAAGCATGCGAGTGGTTAGACGATATGAATAATCGCGAACTCGCAGTAAAGGTCATTTCAAGACCAGAGTACCTGGATATTCCCGAACACAACCTCAGGCCATCCTTAATTGGAAAAAATATTTACAATCGCGGACAAGGCTTACCTAACCATCAAATATTATCTAAATTTAACGCGGGATTTCCATGGCGCTCACAAGCAGAGTTTATGCTAAAGGAGTGTGAAACACTTTTAGGTAAAAAAATTGATCAATCTAAAATTAGCTCTATCACTCAGCAGTGTTACCGAACAGACCTTTATAGAGAGGCTGCCAGACAGTTAAATATTGCTGCACCTGATTCAGACTATAAAACCGAAACTATTTCTGATCAATTCCTAGAAATAAACGATGAAATGAATAATTCAGAAAATCCACGAACTCACCATTAATTTAATTAATTTTATTTGAATTAATCATAACCTTTGCTTCATTTCTGGGCGCAGAATTTATTAATGCAACATTTCTGTGCCAACATCACTCAAATAAATTAAAAAGTCGATCACAGCCCGCCGTACCACCGTCATTTAAGAATTGGCATGTATATTGAATACTCTTATACAACAGAGCAATGTCAACTCAGTATCAAATTGAAATAACGGGTAACGAAGCCCGCCAACTCTTAAAGCAAAGAGTTTGGCGGGCTTTTTTTTATTTAATAAAACATTAAGGCGCAAGGTAATGAACGATACATATTCACACTCACATTCACCTAAAGCACATTATTTATCACGAAAGAAACCAGGTATCTTTAAAACGCTTATCGCGGCCTGTTCACTGGCCGTCGCCTCAGCGGGCCACGCAGAGCTCGGTGAACCAGAAAAAGACGAACTTAAATTTGGCTTTATCAAGCTCACCGATATGGCACCCATTGCCATCGCCTATGAAAATGGCTATTTCGAAGATGAGGGTCTTTATGTCACCATCGAAGCACAAGCCAACTGGAAGGTATTACTTGATGGCGTTATCGATGGAAAACTGGACGGCGCCCATATGCTGGCAGGCCAGCCGCTGGCCGCGACCATCGGCTACGGTACCAAGGCTCATATCGTCACACCCTTCAGCATGGATCTCAATGGCAACGGCATTACAGTTTCCAATGAAATCTGGGAAAAAATGAAAAAATATGTGCCGATAGAAAATGGAAAACCGGTACACCCGATTAAAGCCGATTACCTGAAACCTGTTGTGGATGAATTCCGCAATGAAGGCAAGCCTTTCAAAATGGGGATGGTTTTCCCCGTGTCGACGCACAACTATGAACTTCGTTACTGGCTCGCGGCTGGCAATATCCACCCTGGCTACTATGCCCCACACAAGGGCGATACCAGCGGCATGATCAATGCAGAAGCCCAGCTATCTGTTACGCCTCCACCGCAAATGCCCGCCACACTGGAAGCGGGAACCATCTACGGTTATTGCGTGGGTGAACCCTGGAATCAGCAGGCGGTATTTAAAGGTATTGGCGTTCCGGTGATTACGGATTATGAAATCTGGAAAAACAACCCAGAAAAAGTATTCGGGATGTCCAAAGAGTTTACGGAAAAATACCCGAACACCACAGCTCGCATTGTTAAAGCACTATTGAGAGCCGCCAAATGGCTCGATGAAAACAATAATGCCAACCGCCCTGCTGCCGTGGAAATTCTATCCCGCTCAGAATATGTAGGCGCTGACTACGATGTTATTGCCAACAGCATGACCGGCACCTTTGAGTATGAAAAAGGTGACAAAAGAGAAGTGCCTGATTTCAACGTGTTCTTTAGACACTTTGCTACCTACCCCTACTACTCTGACGCCATCTGGTACCTCACTCAAATGCGCCGCTGGGGTCAAATTTCAGAGCCTAAATCCAATGACTGGTATCTTGAAACAGCCAAAAAGGTCTATATCCCTGAAATCTACGCCACCGCTGCTAACGAGTTGATCAACGAAGGGTTGATGAAAGCGTCTGACTTCCCTGATTTTTCTTCTGAAGAAGGATTCCGTGCACCACAGAAACACTTTATCGATGACATTGTTTATGACGGCAAGCAACCCAATGCTTACCTGAAGAAATTCCCCATCGGTTTAAAAGACGAAACGCTTTAACGGCGCGCTTTTAAAAAAGTATTTTTGCGTAAGACGTTATCAGGAAATTATTAAACATTTGCTTTGCAAAAAAAAGATGCTGGCAGGCACTGAATTAAAAAACTCTCCCCGGTGCCTGCCAGCTTCTTATAAAAGGATTACATCATGACTGAAACCATAGCCCCCTTCAGAAATGAACAAAGGGAAACCAAGTTTTCCTCAGTACAGTTTCAACAAATTTTTCGACAGGTATTCAAAACCATATCTCTACCCCTGGCAGGTATCGCTATTTTTCTGATACTTTGGCAGTCTGTTGCCAATAATATTGTTACCTCTCTCGGGCAATTCCCGGGCCCCGAACAGGTTTGGGAGCAATCAAAAAATTTGGTTGCTGAACACCAGCGTGAGCGGGAAAAAGAAAAAAAGTTCTACGAACGCCAGGATGAACGCAATGCCAAAAAGCTGGCAAAAAACCCTGATGCGAAAATAAAGATCCGCACCTACACCGGTAAAGCAACCTTTTTCGATCAGATCCTTACCAGTTTATACACGGTCGCATTTGGGTTTTTTGCTGCGTCTATTATCGCTATACCACTAGGAATTGCCTGTGGCCTTAGTGAAAAAATATATCAGTCGACAAACCCCATTATTCAAACTTTTAAACCCGTCTCGCCATTGGCATGGCTTCCCCTGGTGACCATGGTGGTGTCTGCACTCTACACCAGTGAAGATCCACTTTTTGAAAAGGCATTTCTCACCTCAGCCTTTACTGTCACCCTCTGTTGTTTGTGGCCTACGGTCATTAACACCACCGTCGGAGTAACCAGCATTGACAGAGACTTGGTCAATGTCAGCCGTGTCTTACAGCTGCCCTCTCTCGTACATGTGCAGAAAATTGTGATTCCCTCTGCGATTCCTATGATTTTCACCGGGCTTCGACTCTCGCTGGCCACCGGATGGATGGTACTGATTGCCGCTGAAATGCTGGCGCAAAACCCCGGCCTCGGAAAATTCATTTGGGATGAGTTCCAAAATGGCTCATCCAACTCACTTGGTCGCATTATGGTCGCCGTGCTCGCCATCGGTTTTATTGGCTTCCTGCTGGATCGCCTGATGTTGGCAATCCAAAAACGCATCAGTTGGGACAAGCAAGCCATTCTTCGTTAAAAGCTAATCGTTAAGGAAAATTCGAGTTAATCACTCTTTTAACTAAAAACTTTTAGCCATAACACTTAGGGAAACAATCATGAACGACAGCTATCTTCTTATCAGCCAAGTGGGCATTGAATTTGAAACTGACGACGAGCCTTTTCGTGCACTTCAGAACATCAACTTGCCCATACAAAAAGGTGAATTCATCTCTCTGATCGGTCACTCCGGTTGCGGTAAATCCACGGTACTCAATATTGTTGCTGGCCTATATCAGGCCACCGAGGGCGGTATCATTCTCGAGGGAAAGGAAGTGGATAAGCCGGGGCCCGACCGGGCAGTGGTTTTCCAAAACCACGCCCTGCTGCCCTGGCTTACCGTCTATGAAAATGTTGAACTGGCCGTAAAACGTATCTTTAAAAAGACCAAAACTAAAGCGGAAATGCACGACTGGATAATTCACAACCTGTCACTGGTGCACATGGACCACGCCATGCATAAGCTACCTGGAGAAATTTCAGGGGGCATGAAACAACGTGTCGGTATTGCCCGCTGTCTGGCCATGGAACCCAAAGTACTACTGATGGACGAGCCATTTGGCGCGCTGGATGCGCTAACCCGTGCTCATCTACAAGACTCACTGATGGAAATTCAAAGTCAGCTGGGCAACACCGTGATCATGATCACCCACGATGTGGATGAAGCGGTACTGCTCTCCGACCGCATCGTGATGATGACCAATGGCCCTGCCGCTACGATTGGCGAGGTGTTAGACGTCAAATTAGCTCGCCCAAGAGACCGCTTGGCACTGGCAGAGGATCCCGAATTTATCCACTACCGCCAACAAGTACTGCAATTCCTGTATGAGAAACAGAAGAACCCGGCCGCTACAGATGATTCTGGCGCTTCGGATACAGGTGAACCTCCAGAATCCAGCACGTCAGTCACGACAGAGGAAAATGAGTCAGACAGTTCATCTCCCACTGATGTTGTCAGCTTAAAAGAAGTGGCGACTCAGGAAGGGAAAAAAACAGCAGCAGCCTGAACAGGCTGTCTGTCGACCGTTCACCAGCTAAAACCAATTGGCTGGTATCGCTTTGGCTGCAGGGGAAGCTTTTTTAGGGGGCTAAAAATCTGGTGGCTTCCCCTGCCAGCCACACCTCGGCACATGATATAACTACTACCGTTGCTCCCTTCCGGGCCTGGCGGGGTTCGCAGTAAATCATTGCGAGGGGACCAACAGGGGTCACCATAAAGACGGGCCTGATGCACTAGGCCTTAAGGCTGCGCATTATGGTAGGTTCGCGTTATCTTTTCAACCGTAATCCGTGCTGGCACTTAACCTCGACCTTGCCTAACATAGAGCGCTAACAAATGGCGTTGTGAAAGGCATGATCAGCAATAAATTCTATACCCTAATAATATTGTTCTGCCTGTTGCTTATCACTGGTTGTAGTGGTGGCGAAAGCAATGTCACCACAGGTAACAGGGATGGAATTCTCCACTGGGGCAATGGCACCGACCCCCAGGAACTCGATCCCCATATCGTTACCGGTGTTCCAGAACATCACATTCTCACGGCGCTGCTCGAAGGACTGGTACTGAAAGATCCAGCGACACTTGAGCCGGCACCCGGTGTTGCCGAACGTTGGGAGGTGAGCTCTGATGGGAAAATCTATACCTTTCATCTTCGCCATAACGCAAGATGGTCCAACGGCGACCCCGTTACCGCTCACGACTTTGCCTGGTCCTGGTGGCGAGCGTTACAGCCGGCACTGGGAAACCAATATGCCTATATGTTCTTTCCGGTTAAAAATGCCGAAGCCTATCTGAACCAGGAGATCAAAGATTTTTCCCAGGTGGGCGTCAAGGTATTGGATAACTATACGCTACGGGTTGAGCTGTCCAACCCCACGCCCTATTTTCTGCAATTACTGGATCACTACAGTATGTTTCCGGTGCATCGCCCCACGATTGAAAAGTTTGGCGCTGCCGATGAACGCGGTAGCTTGTGGACCCGCCCGGGCAATTTCGTCGGGAATGGCCCCTTCATGCTCACTGAGTGGCAACTCTTTAAAAAGGTGGACGTCGCAAAAAACCCCTACTACTGGGATGCGGCGACGGTAAAGCTTAATGGTATTCGCTTCCACCCAACGGAGAATGTCACCACGGAGGAGCGCATGTTCCGATCTGGTCAATTACACCATACCGCCAGTATTCCTATCGACAAAGTGGCGGTCTACAAAAAAAACAACCCAGAATTACTCCACTCTCACCCCTACTTGGGTAATTATTTTTACCGCATCAATACAAAATCACCCCACCTTAGTGACAAGCGAGTACGTCAGGCATTGGCCATGAGCATTAATGGCCAACAAATTGTGGAGCAAGTCACCAAGGGCGGCGAAGTCCCCGCCTATACTTTTACACCACCTGATACGCTAGGCTATACAGCCAAGAGAGGTTTTGAATTTAACCCCGAGAAGGCCCGCCAACTCCTGGCAGACGCCGGATATCCCAATGGAGAAGGCTTTCCTGTCACCGAACTGCTCTATAACACCTCAGAGGGCCACCGCAAGATTGCTGTCGCTATCCAGCAGATGTGGAACCAGTACTTGGGCGTTAACATCACCCTCAACAATCAGGATTGGAAGGTATATTTGAATTCTGTGGATAACGGCGACTACGCCATTGCCAGAGCGGGATGGATTGGTGACTACGTAGACCCAAACACATTTCTCGATATGTGGATTACCGGTGGGGGCAACAACCGTACGGGGTGGTCCAATGCCCGCTACGATGAGTTGATCCTAAAGTTGGCACCCACCGCCAGTGATAGGGAAACCCGTTACAAACTCATGACCGAGGCCGAGGCAATACTACTGGATGAGATGCCGGTGATTCCCATCTATATCTATAACAGCAAAAGCCTGGTTCACCCCAGCTTAAAGGGATTAACACCCAACATTCTCGATTATACCGTTTACAAAAACCTCTCTCTGGATAGCAGTTATCAAGGCAAACCCTTCAATAATAAAAACCACTCAGGGGAGGCCGTGCACTGATGTTCCGCTTCATTATCAGTCGAGTACTTCAGGCCATTCCGGTACTACTAGTCGTCGTTACCATCACCTTCTTTCTGGTGCGCGTCGCTCCCGGCGGGCCCTTTAGTGCTGAAAAAGCAGTCCCACCCGAGGTCATCAAGGCGTTGGAAGCCCGCTACCACCTAGACGAGCCCATCTGGCAGCAATATCTGGGCTACCTGAATGATCTAGTTCATGGTGAATTTGGACCCTCGTTTCGCTACCCAGGAAGAACCGTCAATGAATTGATTGCCGGCGGCCTGCCGATCACTGCGGAATTGGCATTCTATGCCATGCTGGTGGCCGTTATTATCGGTGTCTGTGCCGGTGTTTTTGCGGCGCTTAAGCCCAATACGCCTCAAGACTACATCCCCATGTCCGCGGCCATGCTCGGTATCTGTATGCCTTCCTTTTTAATGGGGCCGTTATTGGTACTGGTATTTGGTATCTGGTTTGAGTGGGTACCGGTGTCCGGCTGGGGAGACTTACCCGGCGACAAAATATTACCAGCCATTACCCTGGGCTCCGGCTATGCGGCTTTTCTTGCCCGCCTCAGCCGAGGCGGCATGCTGGAGGTGATGTCTCAGGACTATATTCGCACAGCCAGGGCCAAGGGTCTGCCGGAATGGGTCGTGGTACTAAAACATGGCCTGCGCGGTGGTTTAATCCCTGTCGTCGCCTTTCTAGGTCCCGCCTTTGCCGGTCTATTAAGTGGTTCCTTTGTGGTGGAAACCATCTTCCAGATTCCAGGGCTGGGACGCTTTTATGTACAGGCTGCCTTCAACCGCGACTACACCATGATTTTGGGAACTACGGTGTTTTTTGCTACCCTCATCGTCCTGTTTAATTTGCTATCGGACATCGTCTCCGTGTGGATCAACCCCAAGCTGCGCCACCAGCTACGGGAGGGCAAATAATGTCCTCATCGATACCCGCAGCTGAAATTCTTGAATACGCCGAAAAAGGTACCTCCCTCTGGCAGGACGCCTGGATTCGGTTACGTAAAAATACCCTTGCCTTGTTTGGCCTTGGGGTAATCCTGACGCTCTGCCTGATCGCCCTCATGACGCCTTTTATAGCCCCATACGGCTATGAAGAGCAGAACCTGTTGCTCGGCGCTGCGCCACCCTCTGCAGAACATTGGCTGGGAACTGATATCTTTGGCAGGGATATGCTGACCCGAATCATGTACGGCAGCCGAGTTTCCCTAATGGTTGGCTTTATCGCCACCGGCGTTGCACTGGCCATTGGAGTCCTGTGGGGGACTATTGCCGGTTATGCCGGTGGACGTGTGGACGCGGTGATGATGCGAATTGTCGACATTCTCTATGCCCTGCCCTTTATGATTTTTATCGTGCTGCTAATGGTTGTATTTGGGCGAAATATCCTTCTGCTGTTTCTGGCCATCGGTGCCGTTGAATGGCTAACCATGGCCAGAATTGTCCGTGGCCAGGTATTATCCCTGCGACGTCAGGAATTTGTAGAAGCAGCCGTTTCTCTTGGCCTCTCTCGCTGGACTATTATCCGCCGTCATCTAATACCCAACACCCTCGGACCAGTGATTGTCTACACGACATTGACCATTCCCAGCGTCATGCTACTGGAAGCATTTCTCAGCTTCCTTGGGCTGGGCATCCAACCGCCACAAAGCTCCTGGGGACTGCTAATTTCCTACGGTGTAGAAACAATGGAGGAGTATCCCTGGCTGCTACTATTCCCCGGGTTGACCCTGTCCATCACGCTGTTTGCTTTGAATTTTCTCGGTGATGGGCTACGTGATGCCCTCGACCCAAAAGCTTCAAGAGACTGAGAAACATATATTAATCATTTTTTAGATAACCTTCGTAACTAGTTGATTTAAATAATAATGAAATTACTTGAAGTCGACAATTTAACCACCCACTTTCATACCCGCGAGGGCGTGGTTAAAGCTGTGGACGGCATTAGCTTTAGCGTCAACCAAGGTGAAACACTTGCCATTGTCGGGGAGTCAGGGTCTGGGAAATCTGTCGCTTGCTACAGCCTGCTCAAACTGATTCCACAGCCTCCAGGAAAGATTGTTGCAGGCAGCGCCTTGTTCGACGGTCGCGACCTGCTTCAAGCCGACGAAAGTACCTTGCAAAATATTCGCGGCAATGACATCGCTATTATTTTTCAAGACCCCATGACCTGCCTGAATCCCTACTTAACGGTGGGCGAACAGCTCATTGAACCGCTAATTTACCATCACAATATTTCACGTAAAAATGCGGCAGTGCGCGCTACCGAGATTCTTGGAGAGGTCGGCATTGTAGAGCCAGAAAAACGCATGGGCAGCTATCCTCACGAGTTCTCCGGCGGTATGCGCCAACGAGTGATGATTGCCATGGCTCTGATCACTGAACCCAAGCTACTCATCTGCGATGAGCCCACCACCGCACTTGACGTCACCATTCAGGCACAAATTCTGAATTTGGTCAAAGCCTTACAGATTAAGCGTAATATTGCGGTGATCTTTATCAGTCACGACCTCGCCGTTGTCGCCGGAGTCGCCGACAACGTCGCCGTGATGAAAGATGGATTGATTGTAGAACAAGGGCCGGTCGATGAGATCTTCTATCGGGGTCAGCATGAATACACGAAAAAACTTCTCGCCGCGATTCCCGAAGGAGCCAAACCACTATCGGCTCAATCGCCACCGATGAACACAGACAAAAAATCTGAACATAAACCGCTACTCAGTATTAGCGCACTAAAAACCCACTTCCACGACTATAGCGGCGGCTGGCTAAAGCGAAACCAAAAAGTTATCAAGGCCGTAGATGATGTCTCGTTGACCATACAACAGGGCGAAATACTTGGACTTGTGGGTGAATCGGGTTCGGGCAAATCAACCCTGGGGCGTTCGATTCTGCAATTGGTGCCAATTACCAGTGGTAGCGTGGTCTTTGATGGGACGGAGTTAACCCGTTTATCTCCCACGCAAATGAAGCCTGTGCGTCGCCGCATGCAGATGATATTCCAGGACCCCTATTCCTCTCTCAATCCACGTATGACGGTATTTGACACCCTGGCTGAACCATTGCTCTACCACAGGCTTGCTACTCGCAAAACCGTTACAGCACAGGTGTTGGCGCTAATGGATGATGTGGGGCTTGCCCGCGCTGCCATTCGCAAATATCCCCATGAGTTCTCGGGAGGCCAGCGACAACGCATTGCGGTCGGTCGTGCCATCTCCACCAAACCGGAACTGGTCATAGCAGATGAGCCGGTATCGGCCCTGGACGTTACCATTCAGGCACAAATACTCGACCTGATACTGGCACTGGTAGAGAAACACGACCTAACGATGCTGTTTATCTCACATGATCTTTCAGTTGTTCGTTATATCGCCGACAGAATAGCCGTAATGCATCACGGGAAATTAGTGGAAACCGGTATCACGGAGCCCTTGTTCTCAGCACCGAAACACGATTACACCAAGAAATTACTGTCCGCCATTCCCGTGGCAGACCCGGTTAAAGAACGACAACGGCAAGTTGATTTAATCCAATTGGGTAATTGAAAAATAACAGAGAAACCATTCACACCAGGCTAACTCAGATCCCAACTGATCTGGCTAGCTTCGGAGCAGCCTGACGCGGAAAGAGCGGCCTTTTAACTTCCCTTGACCGAGTTTTTGAAGCGCAGGTTTATAGACATCACGACTCACTGCCACGTAAGCACAGTTATCAGCGATATTGATTTTTCCTACCGCAGTACCTGGAATGCCATTTTCGCCCGTGAGCGCACCCAAAATATCACCGGGGCGTACTTTTTGCTTTTTCCCGCCGTCGATCTGTAATGTTTCCATCGCCGAATGAAACACAGGTTTATCCAGCAGGTTCATTGATGGCAATGCTTCACTCACAATCATACGGTCTAAATAATCTTCCAGCATGACGACCTTATAATGCTCTCTGTCGGAATAAAGAGAGCAGGCAATACCTTTACCACCGGCCCGACCTGTACGCCCTATGCGATGAATATGGATTTCTGAATCCCGGGCAAGTTGATAGTTAATCACCGCATCAAGCGCCTCAATATCCAGCCCCCTTGCCGCAACATCTGTCGCTACCAGCACCGAGGCACTTCTGTTGGCGAAACGTATCAAGGTTTGATCGCGATCCCGTTGTTCCAGATCGCCATGCAGTGCCACGGCACTAAAACCATAGTTCACCAGTTCACCTGCAACCTCCTGAGCCTCTCGCTTCGTGTTACAAAAGACCAAGGTGGATTCCGGCTGGTATTTCATTAATAGCAAGCGAAGCGCCGTCATACGCTGTTTGTCATCGGTTACTTTGAAGAAATGCTGCTGAATCGTACTTTTATCATGGGTGGATTCCACCTGAACCATGATCGGCTCACGCATGATTCGCTTGGCTACCGACTGAATCTCAGCGGGATAGGTCGCACTAAACAACAGGGTTTGTCGCTTAGAGGGCAGGTATTCGGCGATAGCATCCAGCGAAGGCTGAAATCCCATATCGAGCATTCGATCGGCTTCATCCAGCACCAGTGTGGTCAGGTTATTCAGTTTCAGCGTTCCTTTACGCAAGTGCTCTTCTACTCGCCCGGGAGTCCCCACAACAATGTGGGCACCATGCTCGAGTGAACCAATCTGAGGACCAAATGGCATACCACCACACAGTGTTAGCACTTTGATATTATGAATGGTTCTCGCCAGGCGACGAATTTCTTTGGCTACCTGGTCTGCCAACTCACGCGTAGGACAAAGCACCAGCGATTGCACTTGAAACTGTTTTACGTTGAGCTTTTCCAGCAAGCCAAGTGAAAAAGCCGCCGTTTTACCGGAGCCCGTTTTACCTTGGGCGATAACATCCTTGCCAACCAAGATATGCGGCAAGCTCTGCGCCTGAATGGGGGTCATCTCCTCATAACCCAGAGACAAGAGGTTATGTAGTAAATCTGGCTTTAGTGTAAGAGATGAAAAAGCGGCTGGGTTCAAAATAATAATCCTATACTAGTGCTTTATTGAAATAAGCCTTGGCTTTAAGTTAACAGCTTTGAGCAATTCTGCCGCAGCTTAACAGCCTCTATGAGCAACTGCGATATATTGCTTAAAACTGTAATTTATCCCGCCAAATAACACATAGCCTCTGATTGATTGCATTCAAAGGTGACTTTAATCATTTGTTTGATCAAACCACACCGATACAGTCGTAGCCCTTAGATTCAACCCCACAATTCGAACCAGAGGTAAAACTTATGAGTAGTTGTTGCGGCGCCTGCGGCGGCCAGGATACTAAAGCAAAGGAAGAACAAAAACAGGAGCTACCGAAAGATAAGGAGGTGGCCGAACAGGTAGAAGACAAAAAGCAGAAAAACGAGAACTAATTTTTAAATTTTTGCTACGAACACGTCAAAGTATGAATTTTTTATCCGCTAAAAAAACATCCCAGTGGCAAGTACACTGGGATGTATTTTTAGCTAAAAAGAATAACCTTAAAAATTACTCTTCTTGCTCTAGAAGCCACATAGTGTGTTCAACACTACCTTCTTCCATACCTTCTGGAACTTCGCGCAGCTTAGGATTTTCTTTAACTGTGCTCAAATCTCTGTTTTTAACAATTTCACCCTGTTCATTGATATATTCGCCTTCTTCCAGATTCTCGGAGATGGCAAATGATGGAGCAGGAGCAGATGAGACGTCGCCACTGGCACCGCCTTGAAATTTCTCTGTATCAAATTTGCTCTTAACTTTTTCAGCTGCAAGTTCAGCTTCAGTCTTCACGGCGTCTACAGCTTCTGTTACTGCTTCTGTGGCAGCTTCGGTAGCTTCTTGAACAGTTTCGTGAGAGGTAGCTGCCGCTTCAGAGGCATGACCTGCATCTTCAGTGCTAGCTGTTTTATCAGCTTCACCACATGCTGCCAAACCAAGTACCAATGCAGATACTCCAAACAATTTAATAAGGTTCATTATTGAGTCCCTCGTAATGTTAATAATCAAGATAGTTTTTGACCCCTCTGTCAAGGGTACGCAGTCTAATTGGCCTTTCCCAAAAAATCTAGGCAAATCAGTACTCAATTTGCCTTCGGCAACGCGGTAGACGACCATAGACAGCCTATTCTATCGGTAGTTATCTTAAAGCAGCCTTACAGAAAAACATAAAAAAATTGTGGCTTTTAGACCGGCAGAGAATCAGCCACATTAAAATGTCGGTGTTAGCATATACCAACGGAAAACTGTGAAAGGAAAGCGGGGGTCTGTGGTAAAAACGGTTTTTATCGCATTCCCAGTATATAGAACGTACTACAATCGCCCTTTAACTCTATCTAACACCATGAATTACAAGGCTTTGCACACAGTTTTTGCAGATACAGGCCTGCCCTCTTCGCTCAACAGGAATGTTCGAGAGCAACGACTCAGAAATAGTTTCCGAGTAACACCAACAATCGCTCTCTGCATTAACCCCACAATGATTCTCCTTTCCACACAAAGGACAGGTTTCAGGGCTCCCGCCATAATCCAAGGAAATATCCACTATTGACAAAACCTATAATAAAAAATATGTATAGAAAGGTAGTTGCTTATTCAATTTCATACAAGCTATCGGCATCTTGGTCATAATCAAAGGCCCCCACAAATGCCATATAGTTGTCTCGGTCCACACCAGAGAGCTTGGGGCTATATTCGTACTCAAAGAGCACCACAACCCAGGTAACGGTCTCCAACTTTTTCTTTCTCGCTTTACTCATTAAAACGTCAATGTAAGAGGAGGAGAAAGAACATTCACCAACCGCTTTTTCAATAGAAAGACTACCGTCGTAGGCACCGTTGGTTTCCATCTTTTCAGGGCTGAAAAACCGAAGGTTAAAGTTGCGCGACCAGGTATTGGTTGCGCGGGTATTATTGCGGCTAAAGCGCTCCTCAAAATACGCATCGGGAATATCGCTATAGGGATGCTGAGATGCCCATACCGACACTTTATTTTTCTTCGAAAAGTCGTGGCCTTTTATGGCCTTTTGGGTCGCGCCCCTAGTGGGTTGTTTCGCGGTCATTGACACCTCTGGTCTTCACAATTAGGTCGGTTCTGCATTACGAGGTTCCAATCGGAAACACTCTTTGTGCCTATGAACCACTTTTATACGAACTCGTGGCTCAGCTGGATGCCTCGCTATTTCTGCTGATAGACATTATTTTGGGTCACGAGGTAAAGATCCTCTACCTTTTTTCTTGCCCAGGGTGTTTTACGCAAAAACTTTAAGCTGGACTTTACGGAAGGATCGCTATTAAAGCAGCGGATATTAATTCGCTTGCCCAATTCAACCCAACCGTAGTGATCAACCAGGCTATTTACAATTTGCTCCAGGGTAATACCATGCAGCGGATTATTGGGTTGATGATCGGCCATAGACGACTGTTAACCTCTTATTGAAGGTTGTTGCTAACTATATAGCCCGCAGTGAACATTTTTGGCACGGGAATGTAAACAGCAAGTATCCCCATAAACGATTATAGTTCTCTATATACCCTTCTGTTTTTAAGGGCAGAAAATGATAAATAAATGGTTAATCAGTGCTGATGAGCTTAATGCTCTAACAGGAAGTAACACCGTAATTTTTGATTGCCGGTTTTCATTAGCTGACCCACAGATGGGGAAATCCCTCTACCGCCAAGGGCATATTCCCGGCGCCTATCACCTGGACATGGAAACAGACCTCTCTGGCCCCAAGGGGTTACATGGTGGTCGCCACCCTCTTCCCGACGCCCGTGTATTTTCTTCCCGCATGAGGGAATGCGGGGTTAATCATAACTCTCTGGTGGTGGCGTACGACAGCAACCGGCTAGCCGGGGCCGCGCGATTATGGTGGCTGCTCAGCTTCTTTGGTCACCATCGAGTAAAAATATTAGATGGCGGCTTACCCGCATGGCTCTCGGCAAAATTACCTTTGACTCAAGAGAGTCCCGCTAAGGCTGCAGGTGATTTTGACGCCATAGAAAACCCTAATTTAATCGTTGATTGTGACTGGATAAGAAAAAATATCACCAACCGTCGGCTGACGCTGGTAGATTCACGAGAGGCACCTAGATACCTCGGGCGGGAAGAACCCATCGACCCGGTCGCAGGACACCTTCCCGGCGCAATTAACTCACCCTGGCAGCAAGTGACCAACGAAGCCGGATTAACCAAACCCGTAGAGCAACAAAAACAGATCTGGCAGGCTCTGCCCATGACAGAATACCCGGTAGTCTATTGTGGTTCTGGCGTAACGGCGTGCGTCAACATACTGTCATTATCAATGGCAGGGCTAGAAAATGCTCGACTTTACCCCGGTAGCTGGAGTGACTGGTGTAGCTATCCCGACAACCCGATAGAACCACCACTTAACCCCTCACCCGATTTATTATGACCCTGGTAATTCTATTCGTAGGCGGAAGTATCGCCTGGTTTATTAGTACCGTTGCAGCGGGCGGCGCCGCGATGCTGATGATACCGGTTCTCAGCTTCATGCTGGGGCCACAAGTCGTCGCCCCCGCCATTAGCCTGGGGGCTTTTCTGGCCAATCCTTCCAGAGCCTGGATGTTCAGAGACCACATCGACTGGAAAGTCAGTAGCTGGCTGATACCGGGAAGCCTGACAGGGGCCATACTGGGAGCCTGGGCTTTTACTCAGTTCTCCACACAGTGGATTCAGTTTCTGCTCGGTTTGTTTTTGATCTCAACCGTATTTCAATATCAATTTGGTAAATCCCAACGTTCATTTACCATGAAAAAACGCTGGTTTTTTCCTCTGGGCGTCGCTGTATCGTTTATGTCCGGCATCGTCGGTGGAACGGGCCCCGTGCATAATCCATTTATGCTCAACTACGGGTTGGAAAAAGAAAAACTCGTTGCCACAAAGGCAATGAACTCTCTGGCAATGCAATTGACCAAGCTGATTTCATACGCCGGTTTTGGTGCAATGACCCTGGAGATTGGCAGCTATGGATTAGCTATCGGCATTGGCGGATCTATCGGTGCGTGGTACGCAAGCAATCACCTGAAGCACATCAATCCCGGTCGATTTCGTATTTATACGCTCATATTAATGCCCATTTGTGGGGTGCTTTTGTTAGGTGAAGCATTCCTGAACAACCATTAATCACACAACTTACACCATACTCACGAGCAGACTCCGCGCCACGACCCAGCCTCGCCCAATGGCGACACGCGCTCAGAACTGGCCTGTCCCCTTTTCTTTGTCTATACCTTAATAGTATCTATCTTACGTCACCGGTACAGACATCGGCTACTGCGGTAACGGTGGCACCTATTACGCTGTTACAGGAGGTAACCTTATGAAAGAAGACAAAAGTAAAACCATTGCACTACTCAACAAAATTCTGGAAACCGAACTGGCTGGGGTCGTGCGCTACAATCATTATGCCCTGATGGTATTTGGCTATGGCCGCATACCCATTGTCAGCTGGTTACGCTCCGAGGCTAACAATAGCCTTCTTCACGCGCAGGAGGCCGGAGAACTAATTACCTCTCTGGGAGGCCACCCATCTCTGGGCATCGGCCCACTGCTGGAAACCCATAAGCACGATATTGGTGATATTCTGCGGGAATCCCTGGAACATGAGTCCAAGGCAAAGTCGCTCTACTTTGAGCTGCTCGATGAAGTAAAAGACAAATCTGTGATGCTGGAAGAGTACGCCCGCCAGAAAATTTCCGAAGAGGAAATGCATGAAGGCGAAGTCAACAAAATGTTACGTCGTCCCGGTGAAATAGCCGCCTACGACCCGTAATAATTAATTGGCTAAAGACTGCTCTGTGTTAAGAACCCTCGGCCTTGATCATGGCTTTCCGGGGAGCTATCTACTTGCGTATCAGGCTGGCCGTTAAAGGCAATGCCATAGAGGGGTAGTCAGTGATCACGCTGTCTACCTTTAAACGATCCATGTTTTTAATCACACTGGCATCATTCACCGTCCACACCGACACATGTAACCCCTGGCGCCGGGCATGCCCAACGTTGATAAGGTTACAGACGCCCCAATTCATTGCCAACAAGGTGCATTTAAAACGGTCTAGAATGGGGAATGGGTTGGGCGTAATGGAAATGTATCCTCTGGGGATATGAGGGGCAATTGTCATCAGCTTCTGCAGTAACGTCAGGCTGGACGAGGTAATGACCACCCGTTCCACAGACGACTCTGTAGGAAAGCGCTCTACTAATAACTCAGCCATACGACTCATCTGTACCGCAGAGCCGGTTTTTACTTCGAGTTGATAACCTTCAATTTCAGGTGTGGCCGCTAACATCGCATCCAGCGTCACGATGCCGGTATTCTCTTTATTGGGCCAGGGAGCACCAGCGCCTCTAGCATCCATATCCTTTAGTTCAGCGACCGTGTAACTGGCAACTTTACCTTCGTGCTCCGTGGTTCGGTCAACAGAATCATCGTGAAGCATCACAATTTGGTCATCTTTGGATAACCGCATATCCAGCTCGAGATAGCGCGCCCCTCGTTCTATCGCATGCCGACATCCAGCAATGGTATTTTCGGGCGCCTCACCACCGGCACCCCGGTGACCATAAACCAACATGGCCTCTTTCCTCTGAGGTAATCCAAGCATCTACGCAACTTCCCCATTTTGTGTATGATGGCTATTACCGCACAGGCGATAATCTCTTGTCACCTCATTTGTACCACGAGATTATCCTCACGAAAACAACGCACTTACATTAATGAGACCCCAGTCAGTAGACCTAGCCTATGCAGACACTATCGAATCACTATTGGGTCATGCGCCACGGCCAGAGCGAGGCGAATATTGCAGGAATTATTGCCAGCGACCCCAAGGTAGGTTGTACCGCCTACGGTCTCACCGAAACCGGCAAAAAACAGGCTGCCGATTCCATCGCCTCATCACCGAGTCTAACGTCAAACACCCATATTTTAAGTTCAGACTTTTTGCGCGCCAGAGAAACCGCAGAAATTGTCCATAAAGCCATTCGGGGGAAATACCCCATACATTTCACAGAAAAACTTAGAGAGCGCTTTTTTGGTGAACTTAACGACCTTAGCGACAGCCACTATCAAAACGTGTGGACCCTCGACAGGGACAACCCCGACCACCATGAATTCGGCGTCGAAAGTGCAAATGAGGTGGTGGCCAGAACAACCGCACTGATTCAGACACTGGAGAACCAGTTTTCCAATGAAACGTTTCTTCTCGTAGCCCACGGGGATGTATTGCAACTACTGCAAACCTGGTTTCAGGGGGTTCCCGCCAGTGAACATCGACAACTTAGCCACTTAAATACTGCAGAAATACGCCGATTAAACTGAACAAGAAACGCCCGTTCCTTTCAGCCCACAATACCCGCCGGGATTTTTGGCCAAATATTGCTGGTGGTAATCTTCCGCATAGAAAAAGGGCTGATCCAATGCAATTTCAGTGGTAATCGGTTGATACCCAGCCTGCATTAACTGCTTCTGATAAATGTCCCGACTCTGCGTGGCGAGACTTAACTGAGTCGCATCCTGACAATAAATCGCAGAGCGGTACTGAGTACCCATGTCATTTCCCTGGCGCATTCCCTGAGTGGGATCGTGCGCCTCCCAGAACTTGGCTAACAATTGCTGAAAACTTACCGTTAAAGGGTCATAAACCACTAACACCACTTCCGTATGCCCGGTGAGTCCAGAGCAGACCTCTTCATAGCTTGGATTCTCCGTGTAACCACCGGCATAACCCACAGCCGTGGTATAAACTCCCCCCTCAGTCCAAAAGCACCGCTCTGCCCCCCAAAAGCAGCCCAGACCAAACACAACCTGCGCCAGCCCCTCCGGGAATGGCGGCACAATTGGTGCGCCAGAGACATAATGCGATTTACTCACGACCATCGGCGTTGAACGGCCGGGCAGCGCACGCTGCGGATCGATCATTTGTGATTTATTGCTTCCAAACATCTCTCTCAACTCCACAAACGCGTAAAATCTAGCTATAACAGTTTGTTATAGATATTCTTAACGCTCAGACCTTACTGTTGATCAACCCCATAAGGAAAGGTTCCATGATTGAACTCTACACTGCCGCGACGCCTAACGGCCACAAAATCAGTATTGCACTGGAAGAAATGGGACTCCCCTATCGCGTTCATCATCTGAGTCTGAGCAAACAAGAACAGAAAGCACCCGCCTACCTTGAACTGAATCCCAACGGCCGAATCCCCACGATTATTGACCGCGACAACGATGATTTTGTGGTGTTCGAATCCGGTGCTATTTTGATTTACTTGGCAGAAAAAACCGGTCAACTGCTACCCGCCGACCCCAAAGAACGCTCACGCGCCATTCAGTGGTTGATGTTTCAGATGGGAGGCATCGGCCCCATGATGGGACAAGCCAACGTCTGGTTCCGCTATTGGGAGGAAACCTATCAACCCGCCATCGACCGCTACCAGCACGAAGTGAAACGCCTATTTGGCGTACTGGACGGCCACCTCAAAGGCCGCGAGTATCTCACCGACCAGCTCAGCATCGCCGATATTGCCAACTGGGCCTGGGTACGAATATACGATTGGTCCGGTGTACCCATCGACGACTTCCCTCACCTATCCGCCTGGCTAGACCGGCTCGACCAACGCCCCGCCTTTCAAAAAGGCATTAATACGCCACCCTCAGAATACGAGCAGGAAGCAAAGGCAGACGATTTCGTGAAGGGTGCGAGGAATATGTTGCTAAAGTGATGTGGTGTATTTTTATTAACAGCGGCCAGCGTCTTCATCACACCTTTTCGAACAACATAACGCCTTGATTTTTAACGATACAAAGATATGATCAAGGAACCAAGGGAATGGCAGAATAAGTTAAGGAAAGGAAAGGAAAGTCTCACTATGCCCGCCAAGAAAAAACCCCATTCAAACCCAACGCCTTGTTTTAAAGATAAAAACTGAAACACCTATCGCCCACCACCCGGCAACAAGGAACCAAAGTGATAGAGTGCCCGAGTCTTTATAATTAGCTGTTAAATTTGTGGTTGCTCGAGAGCGGATGGATGAAAACCAGTTTGAAGGATAATGT